>Ga0210394_10000545_pt1 | contig 77378 bp, 73 predicted proteins | sample IncBWC12MmetaG_FD_160121 | JGI IMG/M metagenome (GOLD analysis project Ga0210394, IMG submission 160121) | Forest soil microbial communities from Barre Woods Harvard Forest LTER site, Petersham, Massachusetts, United States - Inc-BW-C-12-M | ecosystem: Environmental > Terrestrial > Soil >... | reverse complement strand
TATCGGCCTCCCGCAGGATCTTGACCATCTGTTCCTCGCTGAATCGGGTCTTCTTCATGGCTCCCTCGCTTCCCCAAGGGGCCATCTTCCCAAAGATCACGTGGTACGAAAATCGCCAGGCAGGTCACGCGGCCCAGAAGAAAAACCGGGGAGCTTCCATGATCAGCATCGCATCGCTCTGGCTGCCCATTCTGATCGCGGCCGTGATCGTGTTTGTCGCAAGCTCGGTGATCCACATGGCGCCCCTGTGGCACAAGAGTGACTACCGCGGCATTCCGAAGGAGGCGGAGGTAGTGAACGCGCTGCGACCGCTTGGCATTCCTCCGGGGGACTACTTCGTTCCGTGGACCGAGCAGCGGAACATGAAATCGCCCGAGTTCCAGGAAAAGATGAAGCAGGGCCCGGTCGCGCTCGTGAGCATTCTGCCCAATGGCCCGGTGGTGATGGGCAAGCCCCTGGCGCTGTGGTTCGTGTACCTGCTGATCGTTGGCACGTTCACGGCCCTGCTCGCAGCCCACACGCTGCCGGCGGGCACCCCGTATCCGCGCGTCTTCAAGGTCGTCCTCACCGGCTCGTTCATGGGTTACGCGCTCGCCCTGCTGCAGAACTCCATCTGGCTGCGGCGCTCCTGGGTGGTGACGCTCAAGGGGTGTTTCGACGGGCTGATCTATGCGGCGCTTACCGCCGGCACCTTTGGCTGGCTGTGGCCGCATTGAGCGGAACCGCGCCGGGAGCGAGCGCCGCGGGGGCGCCGACTGCGTCACGCGCCATTCGAGTTATGTCCGCGAGTGCCCCGATAGAGCGAATTCACTGGCAGTTCGTTACCTAACACACGTGAAAACTTAAAAGTACGTCACGTATGCGTGACATAAGAGCTGCTCTGATAGACTCATCTGCAAAGTAACGATGAGGCGTAGGGATCGATGAAGCAGGCTCGCTGGTTAGGGATGACGGCCGTTCTTGGCCTGTGCCTTGTCGCACCCTTCTGCCAGGCCGCCGAGCCCACGGGCAGTGTGATCCGCACGCACCTGAAGTACGCCAATCGTGCCTCTCTCGCCCAGCCTTCGCTGCGTTCCAGCGCGGCACTGGTGCTCGATGCGACCCACGCCTCGGTGCTGTATTCGCGCCATTCGGATGTCGCCATGCCGATCGCCTCGATCACCAAGCTCATGACGGCCCTGGTGGTGACGGACGCCGCCCAGGCCCTCGATGAGGAACTGGTGGTCACGGAGGATGACCGCAGTCTTGGCAAGGGGTCAGCGTCGCGCCTGGCCCCCGGGACCCGCTTATCGCGCGGTGACCTGATGCATCTTGCGCTGATGGCCTCCGAGAACCGGGCTGCCCACGCTCTGGGGCGCAACTATCCGGGCGGCGTGGCCGCCTGCGTGATCGCCATGAATGCCAAGGCGCGCGAACTGGGCATGACCACCGCCCACTTCGTCGAGCCGACCGGGCTTTCGGATGAGAACGTCGCCAGCCCCGAGGATCTGTCCAAGCTCGTGATGGCGGCGGCCAAGGTGCCTGCCATCCGCGAGTACTCCACCGACAGCGACTTCGTCGTACCGGTCGGGCGGCGCCTGGTGCAGTTCCACAATACCGACTCGCTCGTGAGCAAGCCGGACTGGAACATCGTGGTGCAGAAGACCGGCTACATCTCCCAGGCGGGCCGCTGCCTGGTCATGCAGACGGTGATCGAGGAGCGCACCGTCATCATCGTGCTGTTGAATTCCTTCGGCAAGCGCACCCGCGTGGCGGACGCCACCCGCATTCGCAAATGGATGGAAGCAACCGTGGCGCACGCCGCGGGTCTGCCGGCGACCACCTAAAACCGCCCGCCTGCGGCGCCGGCCGCCGCTCTATACCCGCCGCTTTATCCTGCACGCGCCCCCTCAGGCGCGCGGCTCGATGCTCCTGAGATGGCGTGCGGCGGCGATCCAGGCGCCGAGCCAGCCGAGCACGAGCCCGACGCCCAGCAGGACGCCGATGTCATCGGGTGTGAGCCCCTCGAGCAGGTAGCGGCTGCCGTAGAGGCGGGCCAGCGTCGCGACCGAGTCGCGCAGCACCAGCACCACCACGGTGAGGATGCCCCAGGCGAGCAGCGCGCCGCCAAGTCCATACAGCACGCCGGTATAAAGAAACGGCCGGCGCACGAAAGCGTTCGAGCCGCCGACGAGCTTTGTCACCTCGATCTCGGCGCGCCGCGCCTGGATCTCCAGGCGGATGGTGTTGCCGATGATCGCGAGCACCCCGATCCCCAGGAGCACGGCCGCGATGATGAGCAGCCGCTGCAGCACCTCCAGGATGGCGTTAAAGCGCATCACCCATTCCGAGTCGACCTGCACCAGGTCGACTTCCGGCCAGGCCGCGAAGTAGCGCCGCAGCGAATCGAGCCCGGCGGCGGAGCTCGCCGCGGCGCGCGGGCGTACGTGCAGCACATGCGGCAGCGGGTTCTCCTTGAGCGCAGCGAGCGCATCACCGAAGCCGGAGTAGGTGCGGAAGTCCTCAAGTCCCTTGTCGGCGCTGATGAGGGTGACTGTGGCAACGTCCGGACGCTGCTGCGCGGCCTGGGTGAGCTGCTGGGCCTTCGCGAGCGGCACGTCGGTCTTCAGGTACACCGAGACATCGACCGCGCTTGCGAAATTGCCGGTCGCCGCCTGCGCGTTGGTCACGAACAGTTTCAGCGCCGCCGGCAGCGCGAGCGCCAGCGCGATCACGAGCAGCGTCAGGAAGCTCGCGAGCGGGCTGCGTATCAGGCGCCCGAGCGAGCCGAGCAGGGCCTGCAGGTGGCGGCCACTGGCGACGCCGACGCTCATCGGGTGGCCACCACGGAGGGAAGCGTGTCGCCCGGGTCGCCCTGCAGGGCGCCGTTCTCGAGCGTGATCACGCGCTCGCCGAATTCGCGCACGATATGCAGGTCGTGGGTGGCCACCACGACCGTAACGCCCACGTCCTGGAAGCGCCGGAACAGCCGCATCACCTCCAGCGACAGATCCGGATCAAGATTGCCGGTGGGTTCATCGGCGATGAGCAGCGGGGGCTTGCTCACCACGGCGCGCGCGATGCCGACGCGCTGCTGCTCCCCGACCGACAGCTCCAGGGGCAGCGCGCGCTCCTTGCCAAGCAGCCCCACCTGATCGAGCGCGGCGCGCACGCGCTTGTCGATCTCCTTGAGCGGCGTGGCGGCGACCGCGAGCGGCAGGGCGACGTTGTCGTATACCGGCCGGTCGGCGAGCAGCTTGTGATCCTGGAAGACGACGCCGATGCCGCGGCGGAAGGCGGCGATGTGCCGCGCCTTGAGGCTCTGGGTGTTGCGCCCCTGCACCAGCACCGCGCCGCGGGTCGGGCGCTCGAGCAGCGCGATCAGCTTGAGCACCGTGCTCTTGCCCGCACCCGAGCGACCGGTGAGGAACACCATCTCGCCGTTGTGGATGCTGAAGCTGACGTTGGTGAGCGCCTCGCGGCCATTGGCGTAGCGCTTGCTGACGCGGTCGAAGACGATCATGCCGCGCCCGCCGCATCGACCGCACCCGCTTGCGGCCCCTCGATGAGGGCGGCAGCGAAGGCCTCGGCATCGAATTCCCCGAAGTCCTCGGGCGCCTCGCCCACGCCGATGTAACGGATGGGCAGCTTGAGCGTCTGTGCGATCGCCAGCACGATGCCGCCCTTGGCGGTGCCGTCGAGCTTGGTCAGCGCAAGCCCGGTGACGCCCACCGCCTCGTTGAACTGCCGCGCCTGCGCGAGCGCGTTCTGTCCCTGGTTCGCATCGAGCACCAGCAGCACTTCGTGCGGCGCGGAGGGGTCCACGCGCTGCAGCACCCGTTTGATCTTCTTCAGTTCTTCCATGAGGTGCGACTGGCTGTGCAGTCTTCCGGCGGTGTCGGCGAGCATGACGTCGCTGCCGCGCGCCTTGGCCGCCTGCAGGGCATCGAAGACCACCGCGCCGGGGTCCGCACCGGGCACCTGGGCGGCAAACGCGGCGCCGGAGCGCTCTGCCCACACCTTGAGCTGCTCGATGGCGGCGGCGCGGAAGGTGTCGCCGGCGGCCAGCAGCACGCTCTTGCCCTCGCTCGCGCAGCGCCGTGCGAGCTTGCCAATGGTCGTGGTCTTGCCCGAGCCGTTCACGCCGATCACGAGAATCACGAACGGGCGCCGGGCACTGTCGATCAGCAGCGGGCGCGCGCAGGGCTCGAGGATCTCGACGATACTCGAGCGCAGCGCCTCGATCAGCGCGTGCACGTCCGCAAGCTCCTTGCGGGCCACCCGCCGGCGCAGCTCCTCCAGGATCCGCGCGCTCGCCTCCACTCCGACATCCGCCGTGATGAGCCGCGTCTCGAGCTCATCCAGGATCGCGGCATCGATCTGCCGTCCGCGCAGCAGAGCGGCCAGATCGTAGGTCAGCCAGGAGTTGCCGCGGTTGAGACGGGCGCGCAGCCGACGGAAGAAGCCGGGGCGCTCATCGGGTGGTGCGGCGGGTCCTTCGGGTGTGCGTCGGAACATAGGGCCGGCATTGTAGCGGCCAAAACAGAACGGCGGCCGTTCGGCCGCCCGTGCGAGGGGTATGCGGGCCGCCGCGGCTTTAAGCGCAGGATCACCGCTGAAGCGCCGACGAGGATGGGGAGGCGCCCGGGTTGCTGTTCACTGTACGGATTCATCGGTTCCGACCCGGCCCGCAGCCCCGCTCCCCCCAATCCTCACATCGCACGGGCGAGGCTGGCGCGATCGCCGACTTTTTCTGTTTTCAGTAGCTTTGATGCGATAAACCAGCGCGTTCTTATGTCGCGGCTCAGCGGCCGTGTCCCTCGTGCCGGTGCGGTTTTAGAGCGCTTCGCTTATGGACGAGGCAAGCTGCGGTACGCTTAGGGCGAGAAAGGGGGCAAGGTATTGCACCGCTTAAGAAAGTGAGCCGCGCGGATGCTCGCGGCAAGCCAGAGCCGCGCACGCGCGAGGCGCCGCGGCGCGGCGGTCATGCGCGTGTCTTGCGGATCATCGGCGGCACGTGGCGCGGCAGAAAGCTGCGCTTCCCGGCGGGGGCCGAGATCCGCCCGACCCCGGACCGTGTACGCGAGACCTTGTTCAACTGGCTCGGGACGCGCACGGCGGGGGCGCGCTGCCTCGATCTGTTTGCCGGCAGCGGCGCACTCGGTCTTGAGGCACTCTCGCGCGGGGCTGCGCACGTGACGTTCATCGAGCGCGACGCGGTGGCGGCGCACGCGCTGCGTGCGCGGCTCATCGAGTGGCAGGCGCAGGATGCACGCGTCGAGCACCAGGATGCGCTCAAGTACCTCGCCGGCGCCGCGCAACCCGTCGACATCGCCTTTCTGGATCCGCCTTTCGGCTCCGGACTCCTGGAGCAGGCGGCGCAGCGACTGGCGCAGGGCGAGTGGCTGCGCCCCGAGGCGCTGATCTACGTGGAATACGCCGCGCGCGCTGGGCCGCCCCCGGTGCCGGGCAGCTTCGGCGCCCTTAAAGCCAAGCAGGCGGGCGAGGTCGGTTATTATCTCTTTGCCTACACAGGGCAACGCACGGTCTGAAGCCCGCATGAAACGTAACGCCGTCTACCCCGGCACCTTTGACCCGATCACCAACGGGCATCAGGACCTGGTGCGCCGCGCGGCCGGCATTTTTGATGCCGTGGTGGTGGGGATCGCCGCCAATCCGAACAAAACCCCGATGTTCCCGCTGGAGACACGCGTCGACCTCGCCCGGCGCGTGCTCAGTGACCTGCCCAACGTGACGGTGGAAGGCTACGACGGGCTTACCGTGGACTTCGCGCGCCAGCACGGGGGTGCGGTGGTGGTGCGCGGCCTGCGCGCGGTCTCGGACTTCGAATTCGAGTTCCAGCTCGCCAACATGTCGCGTCACCTGGATAAAGCCCTCGAGACCGTGTTCCTCACCCCCAAGGAGCACTTCACCTTCATCTCCTCCACGCTGGTGCGCGAGATCGCGATCCTGGGCGGGGATGTACGGCAGTTCGTGCACCCGATCGTGGAAGCGGAACTCAAGAAGCATCGCCGCAGCTGAGCGGGACATCCTTTGGCAGCCTCCGGTAAAAGCATGCACGAGGGTTTACAAGGCGCCTGGGCCCCGATCGCGGCGAGCGTCGCCGATAAGTCATTGCGGATCGAGGATCTGCGCGTGCGGTATCTGCTCTTGCACGCGGGCGAGTACCGTATCGTCGACGCCAGTAACCAGGTGGTCGACCGCGGCCACTACCACCTGGATGAGCAGCGCTCGCCGCCCACCATGGACATCGTCGGGGAGAGTGGTCCGCATGCCGGATGCACGATGCTCGCGATCTACGAGCTGCGCGGCGATGAACTGACGGTGTGCTATGACCTGGAGCGTCCCGAGCGCCCGGCGAACCTTGAGCGGCTGCGCGGTCAGCCGAAACTGCGCATCACCTACACGCGCGCGCCTATCGCTTCTTCTTAGCCGGCCGGGCGCGCACGACGCGCCGCCTCAGCACTTTCCGGGCGCCTGCCTTGCGGCCGGCCGTCTTGCGCGGGCCCGCCGGCCGCGCCCGCCGCCGCTTCTTCACCCGCGGCAGCCGGATGCGCTCGGCGGGTGCAGGCAGGGTGCCGGCGCGCTGCAGTTCCAGCGCGCGCCACAGGTACCACGCGGCTGCCGAGCGATACGGCTTCCAGCGCTCACCGAAGGCGGCGAGCGCGCGCACATGCGGCAGACTCTTCAGCCCGTAGGCGGCGCGAAAACCGGCCCGCACGCCGAAGTCATCCACCGGCAGCACATCCGGGCGGCCGAGCCGGAACATGAGCAGCATCTCCACCGTCCAGCGGCCGATGCCGCGCACCTGGGTCAGGCGCCCGATGATCTCCTCGTCCGGGAGCGCGGCGAGTGCCGCATGATCCGGCACCACCGCCTCGAGAGTCTTGGCGGCCAGGTCCTTGAGCGCGGCGACCTTGGCGAAGGAGAAACCGGCGGCGCGCAGACTCGCCACGGAGGCATCCAGCACGCACCGGGGCGTGGGAAAGCTGCCCTGTCCGCACGACTCGATGAGGCGCCGGAGGATGGTGTTGGCGGCGGTTCCGTTGAGCTGCTGGTGCGCGATGGCCTGCGCCAGCGCCTGAAACGGATGCACCTCCTCGGGCGGCTCGAGGGCGTAAGGTCCCACGGCGCGGATCAGCCCTGCCATGACCGCATCGGACTTCGCAAGGTGCGCCTGGATGTGCTTGCTCACGCGGCAAGCTTAAGCACTGAAGACCCGACGCGCTATTTCTGGCAGCGCGGGCAGTAGTAAGTGGAGCGCTGGCCCTGCGTGAGGGAGCGCACCGCCGTGCCGCAGCGCCGACACGGCTCACCCTTGCGCTCATAGACGTAGAGGCGCTGGCGGAAGTAGCCCGGCGCGCCGTCCGCGCCGAGGTAATCGCGCAGCGTCGTGCCGCCGGCGCGAATGGCGAGTTTGAGCACCGTGCGCACCGCGCGCACCAGGCGGGCACATTCCACGCGCGTCAGCGAGGCGGCGCGCCGCTGCGGCCTCAGGCGCGCCCGAAACAGCGCCTCGCTCGCGTAGATGTTGCCAACGCCGACCACCAGGTGGCTGTTCATGAGCAGCTGCTTGAGCGCCACGCGCCGCCCGCGGCTGATGCGCCACAGGTAGGCGGCGTCAAAGCCCTTGGCGAAGGGCTCGGGCGCGAGGTGCTTCAGCAGCGGGTGCTCGGCGGGGTCATCGGAGGTGTAGAGGAGGCTCCCGAAGCGGCGCGGGTCGTTGAAACGCAGCGCGAGTCCGGAGTCGAGCAGCAGGTCAAAGTGATCGTGCTTCAGGCGCGGCGTGGCGGCAGGCACGGCGCGCAGATTCCCCGACATGCCCAGATGCAAGAGCAGCGTGCCGGATTCGAGCTCGAGCAGCAGGTACTTGGCGCGGCGCCCTACGCGCTCGATACGTCGGCCGGCCACCTGGCGCGGCAGCGCGCGCGCGATGGGCCAACGCAGGCGCGGCTCGTAGACCGCGAGCGCGACGATGCGGCGCTTGCGCGCGTGCGGCGCCAGTCCGCGCCGTGTCGTCTCGACTTCGGGAAGCTCGGGCACGCGCGCAGATTAGCGCGCGCGCTTACTTGATCTTCGATTCTTTGTAGGCGACGTGCTTGCGCGCCTTGGGGTCGAACTTGCGCACTTCCAGCTTGTCCGGGTGCAGGCGCTTGTTCTTGGTCGTCACGTAGAAGTGGCCGGTTCCGGCCGTAGACAACAGCTTGATCTTCTCGCGCATGGGGGCTCCTTCAGATGCCGCCTCAGAGCCTGCGGCCCTTGGCGCGCAACTCCTCGATGACCTTGTCGATGCCCTTCTTCTCCACCGTGCGCATGCCGTTCGTGGTCAGCCGCAGCGTGACCCAGCGCTTCTCGGTTTCCACCCAGAAGCGCTGCGTATGCAGGTTCGGCAGGAAGCGGCGGCGCTTCTTGTTATTGGCGTGAGAGACGCGGTTACCGACGGCCGGCTTCTTGCCGGTGATCTCGCAGACGCGGGACATACGAACAACCTTAAGCGATATCAGTGACTTGGGATCACGTAGAGGCAGGCCCCTCGGATTCCCGGGGCGGGCTTTATACCAGCCCGGCGGCGGGATCTCAAGGAGCCGGCCGTCTGGAGCGCCTCGGCCGGCCGGTGCGTGGCCGAAGGATCACTGGCAAACGGTGCACTGAGCCCAAATCCGTCCGGCTCGGTTCGCCGCTAAGAGTGTCTTGAGGTGCTGCGACTCGCCAGCACCCTAGATCACTTTGCCGTAGCCACGCTCACATGCGCGCCCGCGATGCAGATGCACGGCGTTAAAGCAGTCCGCGGTCGGCAAATGAGATCGCATCGCCCCCGGCGACGATGATGTGATCGAGCAAGCGGACATCGACCAGCGCCAGGGCGTCTTTGAGGCGCCGGGTAATCAGCTCATCGGCCGGGCTCGGATCGGCGGCACCGGATGGATGGGGGTGCGCGAGCACCAGGGCTGCGGCATTGCGTTCGAGCGCAAGCTTCACCACTTCGCGAGGGTAGACGCTCGCCTTATCGATCGTGCCCCGAAAGAGCTCCACGTAATCAATGAGCCGATGGCGGGCATCCAGCAGCAATACGGCAAACGTTTCATGCTCGAGAGTCCCGAGCTTCATCGTGAGGAACTCCCGCACAGCGCGCGGGGAGTCCATGGCCATCCCGCGACGCACACGCCGCGTCATCGCCCGGCGCGCGGCGGCGATGATCTCGGCGGCCGTGGCGGTGCGCAGCTCATCGAACGCGCCGCGGACCCAGAGCCGTTCCACCGGTTGCGCCGTGGCGTTGCCGAACCCTGCCACCGCGGTGCCTTCGGCGGGCTCTGTCAGCGGCAGAGGCAGCTGTTCGGAGGCGCTCATCGGGCTGCCCCGCATCGCGGGGCAGGCCTGTGCCGGGTGCTCATATCGTTAGGTTCTAAGCAGCGGAGCTGAGCAGTCTAAGGAGGCCCGTGCCCCGCCGGCGAGGGGCATAAAGTGCCCCGAATGCCGTGTTTTCCCGTGGGCGCTGTGCGCAGGGTTTGCCCGATGAGGCGGCCACGGTGCGATAATCCTTGCGGGAACGGCAACGAAGATCCCATGCAAGACAAGCGCATCCTGTTAGGCGTCACCGGCGGCATCGCCGCTTACAAGAGCCCGGACCTCGTGCGCCGTCTGCGCGAGCGCGGCGCCGAGGTACAGGTCGTCATGACCGCCGCGGCGCGCGAATTTGTCACCGCCACCACCTTCCAGGCGGTCTCCGGGCGCACCGTGCGCAGCGATCTGTGGGATCCGGCGGCGGAGGCGGCGATGGGCCACATCGAACTTGCGCGCTGGGCGGATGCGGTGCTGATCGCGCCGGCGAGCGCGGGTTTCCTGGCGCGCCTGGCCGGCGGTCAGGCCGATGACCTGCTCGCGACGCTGTGTCTTGCGACCGCGGCCCCCATCGCCGTCGCGCCCGCCATGAACCATCTGATGTGGGCGAACGCGGCCACCCAGGCGAACGTGGCGCTGCTCATGCAACGCGGGATCCACCTCCTGGGTCCGGCCGAGGGGGACCAGGCGTGTGGCGAGACCGGTCCCGGGCGCATGCTCGAGCCGGTGGATCTTGCCGAGCGGCTGCATACCTTGTTCGCAGGGGGCGGCACGCTCGCCGGCAAACGGGTGCTCATCACCGCAGGCCCCACGCGCGAGCGCATCGATCCGGTGCGCTTCATCAGCAACCGCAGCTCCGGGAAGATGGGCTTTGCCGTCGCCCAGGCGGCGCGTGAGGCGGGCGCCACCGTAGTCCTCGTGGCCGGACCGGTGAGCCTTGCCACGCCGGTGGGCGTGAAACGCGTGGACGTGGAGTCGGCGGCCGACATGCTCGCCGCCGTGCTGCGGGAACTGCCCGGCACGGATGTCTTTATCTCCACCGCTGCGGTCGCCGACTACCGTCCGGCACGCGCGGCGGAACAGAAGATCAAGAAGACCAGCGACACCCTGGATCTGGCGATGCAGCGCACCACGGACGTACTCGCCACGGTCGCCGCACGCGCCGACCGCCCCTTCGTGGTGGGGTTCGCCGCCGAGACCGAGGCCGTCGAGCAGAACGCGCGCACCAAGCTTATGAAGAAGAACCTCGACATGATCGCGGCCAACGAGGTCGGTCACGACAAGGCCTTCGACTGCGAGGATAACCAGCTCATCGTGCTCGGGCGCAACGCGCGCCACGAGCTCGCGCGCGCCAGCAAGCTCACCCTCGCGCGCGGTCTGATCAACCTCATCGCCGAGGATCTCGTCGCGCGCGGCGGCGCGCGCAAACGCGGTCCGGCGCTCGCTTGAGCACCGCGCCTGCCGCGCGCCGCGCCCTCAGGGTGCGCATCCTCGATACGCGCCTGGGGCGTGAATTCCCCTTACCCGCCTACGCGACGTCCGGTTCCGCGGGACTGGACCTGCGCGCCTGCCTGAGCGCGCCGTTGCTGCTCGGTCCGGGGAGCGCCGAGCTGATCCCCACCGGGCTTGCGATCCACCTCGCCGACCCGGGACTGGCGGCGCTCATCGTGCCGCGTTCGGGCCTCGGGCACAAAAACGGCATCGTGCTCGGCAATCTTGTCGGACTGATCGACTCGGACTACCAGGGACAGCTCATGGTGTCGTGCTGGAATCGCAGTGCCGCCCCTTTCACCGTGAACCCCGGCGAGCGCATTGCGCAGCTCCTTGTGGTGCCGGTGGTGCAGGTGCAACTTGAGGTGGTGGAGGATTTTGCGGCCAGCGCACGCGGCGCGGGCGGCTTCGGCCATTCCGGGCGCAGTTAGGGCGGGCGCGCTTACTGCTCGTGGATCGAGTGCAGTTCGCGGTAGCGCTGGATATCGGCGTCGAACTGCGCCCGCAGCGTCTTTTCTTCTTCGCTCTTGGCGGCCAGCGCCGCGCTCTGTACCCGCACCTCATTGAGCGTGCGCACCAGGTTCTCGGCCAGATCATCCGGCATGCGCCGCGCGTCGGGGTTTGCGCTGTAGGGCTGGAAGGATACGGCGCGCACCTGCAGGCTGCCGAGGCGCGAGCGCAGACTCTCCACGTACTGCTCCGCGGCGGTACGCTGCCCCTGCAGCTGATCGAGCCGTACGTCGCGCAGTGCTTCGATGTCCTTCACCGAGGTGTAGGTCGAGATGAGGAAGCTGTCGTGCTGGCGCTGCTTGAACAGTTCCGCTTTCTTCAGTGCCGCGGCGGCCGCCTGCTCCGGCGTCTGCGCCGCCTCGACGTGCCCGACCGGCACACCCTGGCTGTTGAGCACCTCGCGATCCTGCTGTGCGTACTGCGGCGGGATGTGATCCCCGTAGTGCACCACGCCCTGCTCGTCGACCCACTTGTAGGCGATGCCGCCTTGCTTGGAGGAGCTGGGCGCGGCGTACGCCGCGGCGGCGAGCAGCGCCGCAGCGCCAAGCAGCACGGCCAGGAGAGGGCGCGTCGCGCGGGATAACATATGAGTAGTTTCCGGCGGCCGGCGGGCCGCTGGCAAGCTCAAAGTATGCCGTAGCGCTGCCGATAAGCCTGCAACGATGTGAGCTGTTCGGCAGAAATGCGCGCTGCCGCGTCGGCGCTGTGCGACAGCGCCTCGATGAGCTCGGTGAGTGTGACGATGCTCACACACCTGAGACCGTAACGTTGCTCAACCTCCTGCACGGCACTGAGCGTGCCGCTGCCGCGCTCTTGGCGATCCAGAGCGAGCGCGACGCCGACCGGCTCGGCACCGCAGCCGCGGATGATCTCGAGCGACTCGCGCACCGCGGTACCGGCCGTGATGACGTCGTCCACGATCAACACGCGCCCCTTGAGCGGCGCACCGACGATGCGACCGCCTTCGCCGTGCTCCTTGGCTTCCTTGCGGTTGAAGGCGTACGGCACGCTGCGCCCGTGGGCGGCGGCGAACGCCACCGCGGTCGCGGTCGTGAGCGGGATCCCCTTGTAGGCGGGTCCGAAGAGCATGTCGAAGGCGAGTCCGGAGTGCACCAGGGCGGCGGCATAGCAGCGCCCGAGAACGTGGGCCGCCTCGCCGTCACTGAAAAGCCCGGCGTTGAAGAAGTACGGGCTCGTGCGGCCGGACTTCAGGGTGAAGGTGCCGAAGCGCAGCGCCGCGCGCTTCAGTGCCAGGTCGATGAACGTGAGCTGATATTGCTGCATGTCATATCATGCCCTCATGCGTGTCATCACCGTCAACGTCTGCGGCATACGCTCGGCGGCGGCGAAGGGCCTGTTCCGCTGGCTGCGACGGCAGCGGGCGGATTTTATCTGCCTGCAGGAGACCAAGGCCCAGGAGCACCAGCTCGGCGAGCACGACGTGAAGCTGCCGGGGTATTACAGCTACTTCAGCGACGCCGAGAAGAAGGGCTACGCGGGCGTCGCGCTTTATACCCGGCACAAGCCCGAGCGTGTGCTGCGTGGGTTCGGCGTCGGAGAGTTCGATCGCGAGGGACGCTACCTCGAGGCACACGTGGGGGAGCTGGCGGTGGTGTCGCTCTACCTGCCCTCCGGGTCCGCCGGCCCGCTGCGCCAGGCGGCGAAATTCCGCTTCCTGGAAGCCTTCGGCCCGCACCTGGCGCGGCTGCGCCGGCGGCGGCGCCACTACATCCTCAGCGGGGACTGGAACATCGCCCACCGGCCGATCGATCTGCGCAACTGGCGCTCCAACCAGAAAAATTCAGGCTTCCTGCCCGAGGAGCGTGCCTGGATGGATGAGCTGTTCGGCACGGCGGGCTACGTGGATGCCTTTCGCGAAGTGCGGCCGGAGCCGGATCTGTACACCTGGTGGTCCAACCGCGGCCAGGCGCGCGCGCATAACGTCGGCTGGCGCATCGACTACCAGGTGGTGAGCCGCGCGCTCGCCGGCAAGGCGCGCGCGGCCTCCATATATAAGGACAAGCGCTTCTCCGATCACGCACCGCTCATCATGGACTACGATCTTTGAGCGCCGCCGCGGCCGGCGTCGCACCCTCCTTGCGCCAGGTGCTCGCGAGCCCGAAGATGCTCGCTATCCTGCTGCTTGGCGCAGCGTCCGGGTTTCCCAACCAGCTCACCGAGAGCGCGCTGCAGGCGTGGCTCAAGGACGGCGGCGCCACCAACACGACCATCGGCCTCATGTCCTACGTGGCGTGGCCCTACCTGCTCAAACCGCTCTGGGCACCGCTCATCGATCGCTATCCGCTGCCCTTCCTCGGTCGGCGCCGCGGCTGGATCCTCGCCATGCAGATCGCGCTCGCGGCGGGCATCGCGCTCTTCGCGCTGCAGAACCCGGCGAGCTCCCTGGCACCCATCGCCGTGTGCGCGGTCGCCATCGTGTTCTTCTCGGCCACCCAGGACATCGCCATCGATGCCTATCGCACCGATGTTGCGGCACCGAGCGAGCGCGGCCTGGCCGCCGCGGCGACGAATCTCGGCTATCGCTCCGCCGCCTGGACGGCATCGGCGCTGGCGCTGGTGATCGCGGGCGCCGTCGGCTGGCGTGCGGCGTTCCTCCTCCTCGCCGGCATCATGCTGCTGTTCTGCGTGGCGACCGTGCGGGCGCCTTCCTCGCACAACGACTACCGGCCGCGCTCGCTGCGCGAGTCGATCGTCGAGCCGCTGCGGGAACTGCTGGGCACACCGAGTGCGCTCACGCTGCTGCTGGTGGTACTGCTGTTCAAGGTCGGGGACGCATTCGCCAACAAGCTCTTCACGCCTTTCATGATGGACGTGGGCTTCACGAAGATCGAGATCGGTCTTATCGTCAAGGCACTCTTCACGGCCAGCGCGCTTGTCGGCTCGGTGCTCGGTGGCATTCTCATGGTGCGCCTGGGGTTGCTGCGCTCGATGCTCGCGTTCGGTGTGCTGCAGGCGCTCAGCAACCTCCTCTACTGCGCGCTCGCGGTCGCGGGCAAGAGCTATCCGATCATGGCCGCCGCGGTCATCATCGAGCACATCGCGGGCGCGATGGGCGGGATTGCGCTCGTGGCACTGATCATGGCGCTGTGTGACGCACGCTATACCGCCTTTCAGTACGCCCTGCTGTCGGCGCTCGCGCTGCTGCCGCGCTACAGCCTCGGGTATCCGGCCGGCTGGATCGCCGATCATGGCGGCTGGTACGTGTATTTCGTGGCGAGCTTTGCGCTCGCGCTGCCGGGCCTCGCCATCGTGTGGTGGAAGCGCCGCCAGATCGAGGCGCTCGATCGCGCCCAGGCGCCGGCGGCGCCGTGAACGGCAGCCCCGAGGGCGCGCTTCCCATCGATCTTGAGCGCGTCATCTGCCGCTTCGAGGATCTGGAGCCGCACGGCGCGCGCGCCTTCACGATCGGCGGCGGCGACTGGCCGCTCAGGGGCTTCCTCGTGCGCTCAGGTCCGAAAGTTTACGGCTACGTGAATCGCTGCCCGCATGCCGGGCATCCGCTGAATCTGTTGCCCGGGCGCTTTCTGAGCCCCGACGGCACGCTCATCCTGTGCTCATCGCACGGCGCGCTGTTCGAGAAGTCAACGGGTCTTTGCCTGGCCGGTCCGTGTGCCGGCCGCAGCCTTGCGCCGCTCGCGCTCGATGTGCGCGGCGGACTCGTCATGCTCGCCGAGAGCGTCGACGTCAACGCGCTGCAGGAGATTCCCGCGCCCGAGGTCTAATCGAAGAGGTCGATGCCGTCGAGGGAGCGGGCGCGCAGATCACGGTCATCGCCGAGGGAATCCGAGCCCGCGCCGCGTACGTCGTCGCTCGTTTCGACGTCCACCGAGCCGCTCCAGTCCTCGGGGGCTTCCGCGGACTCGAGCGCGCCGTCTTCCCACTGCGTGTCCCAGTCCTCGATGTCCATCTCCTCGACCGTGCCGTCGAAGTACTGGATCTCGATCGTGCCGTCGTCATCATCCAGCGCGACCACTTCGAACAACGCGCCGCCGTTCAAGCGATACCAGTCGCCAATGCCGGGTTGAGGAGTCGCCATGGTGCTGTTCTCCTGCAAGATCGCGATTCGAAGTGCTGCAACGGACGCGCACGTTCTACAATCATGTTGCGCCTCGGCTGTGATGCTTTCAAGAACTTATTTGTACGCACGGCCGGGCGAAATGCACGGTTACGTTTTCGCCGCAGGTGCGGCTTTTTTTGCGCAGAGCACCATGTTCGAGCAGCCGCTGAAGTTTCTCGTCGTCTTTTTCGTGGTGGTCGAGCCGATCTCGCTGCTGCCGCTGTTCACCGGCCTTACCAGCGGGGCCACGCCCCACTACAAGCGCCGCATGGCGCTCAAGGCGGTCATCGTCGCTGCCGCCATTCTGGTGCTGTTCGCCGCCGGGGGTGCGGCGTTTCTCGAGCTCATGGGGATCAGCTTGCAGGCGTTTCGCATTTTCGGCGGCCTGCTGCTGTTTCTGCTGTCGCTGGAGATGGTGTTCGCGCGCGAATCCGGCAGCCGTACCTCGAGCGATGAGGCGGCCGAGAACAAGCGGCGCGCGGACATCTCGGTCTTCCCGCTCGCCTTTCCGTTCATCGCAGGCCCCGGAGCACTCGCCACCATTCTGCTGTGGTTCGGGCCGGTGCATATGGGCACGCAGCCGGTGCTCTTCGGCGCCTACCTCGCGGCCGTCCTGGTGGTGCTCGGCATCGCCTTTGCGCTCATGCTGCTGGCCGACCCGCTGATGCGCGTGCTCGGAGTGACCGGGGCCAATGTGGCGAGCCGGCTCCTCGGGGTGATCCTGGGAGCGCTCGCGGTGCAATTCGTGCTCGATGGGCTGCGGCAGGCCTTCGGTGTCGGCTGAGCTCTTTAGTCGCTGCGGCGCCGGAAGGCGAGATCCCATACCTCATGGCCCAGGCGCTCGCCGCGGCGCTCAAAGCGCGTGGGCTCGCGCTCCGCGGGGCGGGGCACGAAGCCGCCGTCGGCGGCCAGATTCTCCAGAGCCGGTGCGGCGCTCAGGATTTCCAGCATCTGCAGCGCGTAGGGCTGCCAGTCGGTGGCGACGCGCAACTCCCCGGCGCTGCCGAGTCGCTGCGTGGCGAGTTTCACAAAGGCCTCCTGCACGAGCCGGCGCTTGTGATGACGCTTCTTCGGCCAGGGATCCGGAAAGAGAATGAGGATCTCGGCCACCGCTTGAGGTGGAATCTGCCGCTCGAGCACCTCGACCGCGTCGTGGCAGATGATGCGTACGTTGCCAAGCCCCTGCGCCTGCAGCGCCAGCATCAGCCGGCCCACACCGGCGCGATGCACCTCGATGCCGAGAAAATCGCGCTGCGGGTGAGCGGCTGCGAGCCGCGCCAGATTATCACCGTTGCCAAAGCCGATCTCGAGGGTGAGGGGAGCGGCACGGCCGAAGAGCGCCGCCACATCCAGCGGCGCCGGTGCAAACTCCACGCCGTACTTCGGCCACAGCTGCGCGAGCGCACGCTGTTGTGCCACCGTGATGCGCCCGGCGCGCGTCACGAACGAGCGGATCGAGCGTGGATGTTCGAGCTCGGACATGGCTTCTGACAGATGCGCTTGAAGCGCGGGTGGCTGCGATCTTACCCCGCGCGTGCCGCCCTGTTTCATAGGCTTGGTGCGCGAGGGTTGCGGCGCGCGCGCAGACGGTGCCGCTCGTGGTATAAGGCGCGCGGTTTGCTTGGCACACGTCGGGACCGGAAGTCCTCAAGGGAGCGTCGATGTCGAAGAGCCTGTCAGCCTCGCTGATCGTGCTGAGCGCATGGATCGGCAGCGCCCATGCGCAGGAGCCGCCGAAGGCGGACGAACATGCGCCACCCTCCGCAGCGCTCTCGCAGCTGTGCAAGATCGACATCAAGGCCGAGAAGAAGGAGGCGTGGATGCGCCTGCCGAAGGCGGAAAGCTCGGTGACCCAGCATCACCTTGCCGCCGGCGGCAAGTCCCTGGATTACACCGCCACGGCCGGTACGCTCATCGTGCGCGACGATAACGACAAACCGATCGCGAGTATTGGCTACGTCGCCTATGTGCGGCGCGACGCGAAGGCCGCCGGCGCAGCGCGCCCGCTTACCTTCGCCTTCAACGGGGGTCCGGGGTCCTCGTCCTTGTGGCTGCACATGGGCGTGCTCGGACCGAAGCGCGTAGTGGTCGCTGATCCGGACCCGAAGCCTGCCGGCCCGTACCGCACGGTCGACAACGAGTTCGGGCTGCTCGACAAGAGCGATCTCGTCATGATCGACCCGGTCGGCACGGGCTTGAGTCACGCCGTGTGCGATCACCAGGATGCTGAGTTCTGGGGCGTCGATCCGGACATCGACTCCATCAGCCGCTTCATCGCCCAGTACCTGAGTGACAACGAGCGCTGGAGTTCGCCCAAGTATCTGCTTGGGGAAAGCTACGGCACCACGCGCGCGGCCGCCATCGTGAATTACCTGCGCGCGCGCCGCTCGCTCGCCTTCAACGGGCTCATCCTGGTCTCGGTGGCGACCGACATCGAGGCCATCTTCGCGGAGCTGCCCGGCAATGATCGCCCGTACGCGGTGTACCTGCCCGCCTACGCGGCCGTCGCCTGGTATCACAAGCGCTTGCCGAACCAGCCCGCGGCGCTCGAGCCTTTCCTCGCTGAAGTGCGCGCCTACGCCCTCGGGGCCTTCGCGAGCGCGCTCCTCCAGGGCGATGCACTGAGCGAGCCGGAGCTGGATGCCGCGGCGCAGAAGATGCACGAGTACACCGGCTTGTCGGTCGAATACGTGAAGGCGGCACACCTGCGCGTACCGCAGAGTGCCTTCACGCACGAGCTGCTCAAGGCGCAGCGGCAGACCGTCGGGCGCCTCGATGGACGCTTCGTCGGACCGACCTGGGATCCGCTGGAGAAGGATTCTGACTATGACCCGCAGTCAGCCGCCATCAGTGCCGCCTACGCCGCCACCTTTCTTGACTACTACCACGGTGAGCTGAAATTCGGGCAGGGCAGCACCTATAGCACCACCAACTTCAGCATCGGCGACCAATGGAAATGGACGCACAAGACGGCCAAGGGTGATCAGCCGGTGGTCAATACCGGCGTCGATCTCGCCGAGGCGCTCATCAAGGATGCGAGCCTCAAGGTGCTGGTGTTGAACGGCTATTACGATCTCGCGACGCCGTTCTGCGCGACCGAGTACGTCATGAGCCACCTCGGCGTACCGGCGCAGGTGGGGGCCCGCATCAGCATGAAGTACTACGAGGCGGGCCACATGATGTACGTGCATCCGCCTTCGATCGCCAAGATGAAGCGCGACATCGACGCCTTCATCGATTCGACCGAACGACCCTAGCGCACTGAACTGCCGCCGCGCGCGGCCGCGCCGCTTTAGGGAGCGGCGCGCAGGGCGGCGACCGGCAGCACCATCTGCGCCTTGAGGCCCGGATGGTTGTCGAGCAGCTGCAGTACGCCGCCGTGCAGCTTGGCCACCGCGTCCACGATGCTCAGGCCCAGTCCGACCCCCGGGGTACCGCGGCTGGGATCGCCGCGGAAGAAGCGCTCGGTGGCCTTGGGCTTATCAGCATCGGCGATTCCCGGACCATCATCGGCCACCGCGATCTCCACCGCCCCATCCGCGCGCCGTCCGACGCGCACACTGATGGCGCCGCGCTCCGAGACGCACTTCAGGGAATTGTCGATGAGGTTGCTCACCGCCTGCGCGAGCAGTACCGGGTCGCCCGCGACCGCCGCGTCCCCGGCGGACTGGAACGAGAAGACGACGCCCTTCTGTTCCGCGACCGGCTCGTAGTATTCCACCACCTCGGCCGCCACGGCCGCCGCGTCCACGCGCACGAAACCCGAGCGGCGCGCTCCGGAGTCGATCTCCGCCAGCCGCAGCAGCGCATTGAACATGCGCATCACGCGATCGACGTCCGCGACTGCCGCCTCGATCTCCGCGAAGGCTTCCGCCGAGGGCGGCCGCGTCAGCGCGAGCTCCTCTAAACGCGAGCGCAGCTCCGCGAGCGGGGTGCGCAGGTCATGCGCGATGGAGTTGGAAACGTTACTGATGCCCGAGATCAGGTGCTCGATGTGATCGAGCATGCCGTTCAGGGTGCGCGAGAGCGTCGCGAACTCCTCCGAACCCCCGAGCGGCAGGCGGTGGCGCAGGTCGCCCTGCATGATCGCCGACACCGCCTGGCCGATGCCCTGCACACGGGCGAGCAGCGTGCGGCGGATGAGCAATGCACCCACCACACCCACCACGAACAGAAACGTGACCGCGCTGATCAGTCCCCAGGTAAAGCGCTGCTCGAGCGGCAGGAAGCGCGACAGATCTCGGCCGACGAGCAGGTGATAGCCCCCGGGCAGCAGCGTTTCCACGAACAGCGTGCGGGTCGGCTGACCGGGCAGGTCGGGGAGCGCCGCGCGGATGCCAGGCGTCGGGCGGATGTCCTGCGGCCAGGCGGCGAGGTTTCCGGCGAGCGGGTGATAGGCGCTGTCCGTGAGCAGCAGCGTGCGTTCGCCAGCGATCTGCATGCCGACGCGGGCGTTGATATGCGCGGTGAGCCCGGCGACGCCCTCGCGCGTGAACACCTCGGTCAGGCGCTGGGCATCGTCACGCAGGATCTCCTCACGCCCGGTGCGGATGGTGACGTTCCACGCGTACCACAGCGGTATCGCGAAAGCGGCCAGCGCCGCGAGCCCCATGAGCACGTAGCCGAGCGCCCAGGCGAGCGCGGAGGAGCGGATCAGCCTACTCATGCTCGCTCATCATGTAGCCGGCGTTGCGCACCGTGCGCACCAGCGGGCGTTCCGTGTCGAGCTCGAGCTTCTGGCGCAGCTTGCTGATGTGTACGTCTACCACGTTGGTCTGGGGATCGAAATTGTAGTCCCACACCGCTTCCAGCAGCATGGTGCGGGTGACCACCTGGTTCGCATGGCGCATCAGATACTCGAGCAGCTTGAACTCGCGCGGCTGCAGGTTGATGGTGCGGCTGCCGCGCGTCACGCGCCGCGACAGCAGGTCCATGCGCAGGTCGCCCACCTGCAGCAGCCGCTCGGCGGCGTGATCGACCGAGCGACGGCCGAGTGCGTCAACGCGCGCCAGCAGTTCACCGAAGGCAAAGGGCTTGGTGAGATAGTCATCGCCACCGCTGCGCAGCCCCTTGATGCGCTCGTCGACGTTGTTGAGCGCGCTCAGGATCAGAATTGGCGTGCGGTTGCCCGACTTGCGCAGCGCCTCGATGATGCCGAGGCCGTCGATGTTCCCGGGCAGCATGCGATCCAGCACGATGACATCGTAGGGTTCGCTCGCGGCGATGAACAACCCGTCGCGGCCGTTGTTGGCGTGTTCGACGGTGTGGCCCGCCTCGCGCAGGCCGCGGGTGACGAAACGCGCCACCCGCTCATTGTCCTCGACGACCAGGATCTTCATGAGGCGCCCTGGGGCGCAGCTTCACCCGCTTCGGCACCTTGTTGCTGCGGGTGCTTGCGGGCCCAGCGCACGACCAGGCGATCCAGGTACAGATAGATCACGGGCGTTGTGAACAAGGTCAACATCTGACTTAAGACCAGCCCGCCGACCATTGTATAGCCCAGGGGCTGGCGCAGCTCGGAGCCGGTACCGCGACCGAGCATCAGCGGCAGCGCACCCAGCAGTGCCGCCATGGTGGTCATCATGATGGGTCGGAAGCGCAGCAGGCAGGCCTTACGGATGGCCGCTTCGGGCGCAAGGTGCTCCTGGCGCTCGGCGTGGATGGCGAAATCGACCATCATGATGCCGTTTTTCTTGACGATGCCGATCAGCAGAATGATGCCGATCAGTCCCACCACCGACAGATCAAAGTGGAACAACATCAGCATGAGCAGCGCACCGACACCGGCCGAGGGCAGCGTGGAGAGAATCGTGAGCGGGTGGATGTAGCTCTCGTAGAGCACGCCGAGAATGATGTACACGGCCACCAGGGCCGCCAGGATCAGAAACGGCGCGGTCTTCAGCGACGCCTGGAACGCCTGCGCTGTGCCCTGAAATGTCCCCTGGATCGCGGCGGGCATGCGGATGGTGGCCGAGATTTTTTGGATTTCCTTGACCGCATCCCCGAGCGCGACCCCGGGTGCGAGGTTAAAGGACAGGGTGACGGCCGGAAACTGGCCCTGGTGATTGATCGACAAATAGCTCGTATGGTCGGTGTCGAACTTAGTAAACACCGACAGCGGCACCTGCTCGTTGGTGAGCGGGGACTTGATGTAAATCTTATTGAGTGAGTCTGGGTCGCCGAGCAGCACGGGGGAGACCTCGAGCACCACGTGGTAGCTGTTGAGCTGCGTGAAGTACTGCGTCACCTGGCGCTGACCGAAGGCGTCGTAGAGCGTGTTGTCGATGAGCGCGGGCTGGATGCCAAAGCGCGCCGCCTGGTCGCGGTCGATGTCGAGGGAGAGTTTACTGCTGCTGGTTTGCTGATCCGAGGCGACATCGCGCAACTGCGGCAGCTTCTTGAGCTCCTCGAGCATGCGCGGCGCCCAGGTGTTGAGTTCATCAAGGTTGGCATCCTGCAGCGTGTATTGGTATTGCGTGCGCGCCAGGCGGCCGCCGACGTTCAGGTCCTGAGAGGCCTGTAGATATACCGTGCCGTCTGGAACCTGCGCGACCTTCTTGCGCAACCGGTCGATGATCTGATCCGCCGTGGCATCGCGCTCGTCGCGCGGCTTGAGCCCCAGGACCACAAAGCCGTTGTTGAGCGGGCGGCCGCCGCCGACGAAAGCCGCCCAGGAGGCGACCCCGGGGTCGCTCGCCAACACATCAGTCAGGCGCCGCTGGAGCCGTAGCATGCGCTCGAAGGACACATCCTGAGGCGCATCGGTGAGCCCCTGGATGATGCCGGTGTCCTGCTGCGGGAAGAAGCCTTTCGGTACCACCACGTACAGCAGCACCGCCGCTGCGACGGTGATCACGAACGTGAGCATGGTGGCGCGCTGGTGCCGCAGCACGAAGTCGAGCCCGCGCGTGTAGTGCTCGAGCAGCCACTGGAAGCCGCGCTCGAGCGTCAGGTAGAAGCGCCCGTGCTGCACGTTCTTTTCATTGCGCAGGAAGAGGGCGCACATCATCGGCGAGAGCGTGAGCGCCACCACTGCCGAAACGGCGATGGTCATCGTCACGGTGACGGCGAACTCGCGGAACAGGCGTCCCACGATGCCACTCATGAGCAGCAGCGGGATGAACACCGCCACGAGCGAGGTGCTGATGGAAAGAATGGTGAAGCCAATCTCACCGGAACCCTTGATCGCCGCCTCGTAGGGGCTCAGGCCCTCCTCCATGTGGCGGTAGATGTTCTCGAGCATCACGATCGCGTCATCCACCACGAAGCCGACCGCGATGGTGAGTGCCATGAGCGAGAGGTTATCGAGGCTGTAGCCGATCGCATACATGAGCGCTGCGGTGCCCAACAGGGACAGGGGCACTGTGACCCCGGGGATTGCGGTGGCCCAGAAGCTGCGCAGGAAGAGGAAGATCACCAGCACCACGAGCACGATAGCGAGCATCAGCGAAAACTCGACATCCTTGACCGAGGCCTGGATGGTGGTCGTGCGATCGATCACCTGATCGACCTTGAGCGAGGGGGGCACAGAGTTCATGACGTGGGGCAGCGCCGCCTTGATGCCCTTGACGGCGTCGATGACGTTGGTGCCGGGCTGCTTGTAAACCAGGAGCAGGATGCCGAGCTTGCCGTTCTGAAACCCGCGCACCTGGGAGTTCTCCGGGCCGTCCACCGCGACTCCGATGTCGCGGATGCGTACCGGCGCCCCGTTGCGGTAGGCGACGATGACATCGTTCCACGGGGCGGCTTTGAGCAGCTGGTCGTTATCGTAAATGGCGAAGTTCTTGTTCGGGCCGGTGATGGCGCCCTGCGGTGAGTCCACCGTGGCGGTCGTGATGAGGTTTGCGACGTCCTCCAGCTGCAGTCCCACGGCGGCGAGCTTCACCGGGTCGATCTGCACGCGTACCGCAGGCTTCTGCTGGCCCCCGACCGTCACCTGCGCGATGCCCGGCAGCTGCGAGAGCTGCTGTGCGATCACGGTCTCCGCGTAGTCATCGACCTGCGTGACCGGCATCACGTCCGAGTGCACCGCCAGAATCAGGATTGCCGAGTCCGCCGGATTCACTTTGCGGTACGCGGGCGGCGCGGGCAGATTCTTCGGCAGCTGACCGGCGGCGGCGTCGATTGCCGCCTGCACGTCCTGCGCGGCCGCATCGATATTGCGCTCGAGATTGAATTGCAACGTGATCTGGCTCGAGCCGAGCACGCTGGTAGAGGTCATCTGCGAGACACCCGAGATCTGTGCGAACTGAGTCTCCAGGGGCTGCGCGACGGATGAGGCCATGATCTCGGGGCTGGCGCCCGGCAGATTCGCGCTCACGAGGATCGTCGGAAAATCCACCTGCGGCAGCGGTGCCACGGGCAGGAAGGGGAAGGCGGCGAGCCCGACTAAGAACAGTCCCGCCATCAAAAGCGTGGTGGCGACCGGGCGCTCGATGAAGGGCTTGGAGATGTTCACGGCGCCTGCTCCGCAGGCTTGCTGGCGCTTCCCTTGCTGCTGCGTGGCGCATTCGCGCGTATATGGCTGCCGGGTTGCAGACGGTACTGGTTGCTGGCGACGACCTTGTCACCGGCCTTGAGTCCCTTCTGCACCACCACCGTTTCGTTGTTCTGTTCGCCGATCGTGACGGGTGCGACCGCGATCGTTGAGTCGGCATTCACCAGGTAGGTGAACAGCCCGTCAGGGCCGCGCTCCAGCGCGCCGGCGGGCATGGTCAGCACCTGGTGCTGCACCTGGGTGAGCACGCGCATGTTCACGAACTGACCCGGCCACAAGTGATGTTGCTTGTTCGGCAGCGTGGCCTTCAGGCGCAGCGTGCCGGTGGTCTGATCGATCTGGTTGTCGATGAGCGCGAGGGTGCCGCGATCCAGCTCCTCATTGCGGTCGCGCGACAACGCAACCGTTTGCACCGGAGCGCGCTGCAGGGCGGCGTTCACCCGCTCGAAGCTCTCCTCCGGCAGACTGAAGATCACCGAGATCGGCTCGAGCTGCGTCACGACCACGATGCCAGTGGTATCTGTGGCGTGCACGATGTTGCCCGGATCGACCAGGCGGATGCCCGTGCGGCCCTCGATCGGGGAGCGAATGGTGGTGTAGTCGAGCTGCGTGCGCGCATTGTCGATGGCCGCCTCATCGCCCTTCACCTGCGCGCCCAGCTGCGCGATGAGCGCGTTCTGGGTGTCGACCGTCTGCTTGCTGGCGAGATCCTCAGGGGCGAGGAGCTGGTAGCGCTGCATGTCCAGGTGTGCGTTCTGCAACTGTGCGCGGTCCTTGTCGCGCGTGGCGATGGCGACGCCGAGGGCGGCCTGGAAGGGGCGCGGATCGATCTGCGCGATCAGCGCGCCTTTGGTGACATCCTGGCCCTCCGTGAAGCCGATTTTGTCCACCTGCCCGTCCACGCGAGCGGTCACGGTGACCGTGTAGAAGGCCTGCACGGTGCCGAGTCCCTCGGCGTACACGGGCACGTCCGCCGCCTGCACGGTCGCCACGTCGACCGCGATGACCGGCGGCCCCTTGTTGGCGTTGGAACTGTTCGGCCGCAGCCACAGCCACGCGCCCAGCAGCAGAAGCACGGCCAGCGCAGCCATGATGAGCGTGCGCTGTTTCACAGCGCCCGCTCCGATTCCCAGCCACCGCCGAGTGCCTGGTAGAGGGAGACGAGGGCGGCAAGGTGCGCGAATTTCGCCTGCGCAAGAGCATCCCGGGCGCTGAACAAGGCGGTCTCCGTATTGAGTAGTGTCAGAACGTTGATGGTGCCGGCACGCATCTGCATCTGCGCGAAGCGGTAGGCGCGCGCGGCCTGGTCGGCGGCCTCACGGTCGCGTGTCACGAGCTCGCCCGTCTGCTGCAGGGCGATGAGCGCGTCCTCGACATTAGCGAACGCCGAGATCACCGCCTTGTGATAGTCCGCCAGCAGTTCGTCGTAGCGCGCCTGGGAGAGGCGGTATTGTCCCACGAGCGCGCCACCCTGAAAGATCGGCTGCGTGAGTCCGGCAGCGAGGGACCAGGTGCGGCTTGCGGGCGTGAGAAGCGAGGCGAGCGTGGAACTCTCGTAGCCGCCGTCGGCGGTGAGGGAAATGCTCGGAAAAAACGCGGCGCGCGCCACGGCGATATTGGCGTTGGCGCTGATCAGCTGCGCCTCCGCTTCCGCGACGTCCGGTCGCCGCGCCAGCAGCTGCGAGGGCAGCCCCGGGCGCACCGGTGGCTGGCTCAGGCCATCGAGCGTCCCGTGCGTCACATCGACGGCTTCCGGTGTGCTGCCGATCAGGATGGCGAGCGCATCCAGGCTCTGGCGCAACTGTTGTCGCAGCGGTGGAATCGTGGCGTTGACGGTGGCGACCACCGTCTCCTGCTGGGCGACGTCCAGCCCGGTGGCGGTGCCGGCGCGCTGCTCGAGCTTCAGTCCCTGCAGAACCTTGCTCGCGTTCTCGAAGTTGGCGTTGGCGATGTCGAGTCGGTCGCGCAGTTCGAGCGCCTGAAAGTAGCTGGTGGCGACGCCGGCGACGACGGTGAGCTCCACGGTGGTGCGGTCGTAGCGGCTCGCCTGGGCGCTCGCAGTGGCGGCCGCGAGCGCCGCGCGGTTCTTGCCCCAGAAGTCAAGTTGGTAACTTGCGGTCAGCAGTGGACTGAAATCGTTGTTGGTCACGAAGCCGACGTTTTCAACGATGGGGGCGCGCGCGCGCGAGGCCGTCGCCTGCACGCCCACGGCCGGCAGCAGCGGCGCGCCGGCGATGCGCCGCTGCGCGTCCGCCTCGCGTACGCGCGCGATTGCCGCGCGCAGGTCATCATTCGCCTGCTGTGCCTGAGTGATGAACTGATTCAGGTCATCGGAGGCAAACCCGCGCCACCAGTCGCTTGCGGGCCATTGCGGGGCTGCGGGGTCCGGGGGTGTGAGCCACGCGGGCGGTGGCGGGACGTCGGGACGGTGGTAGCGTGGTCCGAGACTGCAGGCGCCGAGCAAGGCCGCGCCGGCACACGCGAGCAGCCGCCGCCCGCGCAGGCCCCTGCCAGACAATGGTCCTCGGCTGTGCACTCCCGCCCACATGAGGCACCGACAGTAGTCCGCGTCACATGCTCTCGCCGTGGGCAAATGATTAAACTCTGTTAACCTGCCGACGCCGCTGTTCCGGCCCTGAAGCTCCATTCCCCATGCGCTCGGCGCCAGCCGCTACATCTGCGGAGGGCGCGCCCGCGGGCACGTTCAGCGGCGATGATCGGTACGGGTGACGCCGAAGCGCTGACTTCTCTGTGGCCGTCCCTCAAACGAGGGATGGTGTCCTGAGGCGATGCGCGCGAAAAATGCCTATCGGTACCTGAGGATATCCGCAGGGGGAGTGTTCGATGTCCATCAAGCTGACAGTGAACGGCGCGGCGCGCGAACTGGAAGTCCCGCCAGACATGCCACTGTTGTGGGCGCTGCGCGATCACCTGCAGCTCACCGGCACCAAGTTCGGCTGTGGCATGGCCCTGTGCGGGGCCTGTACGGTCCACATCGATGGCCAGGCCACGCGCTCGTGCGTCACGCCGGTCGCGGCGGCCCAGGGGCGCCAGGTCACCACCATCGAGGGTCTGGCGACGCCGGCAGGCCACGCCGTGCAGAGCGCATGGGTTGCGCTCGACGTGCCCCAATGCGGCTACTGCCAAAGCGGACAGATCATGTCGGCTGCGGCGCTGCTGAGTCGCAACCCGAAGCCGAGCGATGCGGATATCGACACGGCGATGAGCGGCAACATCTGCCGCTGCGCCACGTACGTGCGTATTCGTAACGCCATCCACCAGGCGGCCGAGAATCTGCCGGCCGCGCCAGCGGCGCACGGCTGACACGGCAAACGGATAAGGAGCCAGCGACATGTATTGGCGCCCGATGGATGAAGCCGCGGCACTCGCCGCGGGCCTGGTTGCGCCGGAGCTGACGCGGCGGCAGTTCCTCGCCCTCAGTACGCTCGCCGGCTCGGGCCTCACCCTCGGCATCCTGCTGCCCGGCTGCGCTCCCTCACCCGGGCCGGCCGCGAAGAGCGCCGCGGGGCCCCTGGCGATGCCCTTCGTGCGCATCGCACCGGATAACACCGTGACGGTGATGTGCAAGCACCTCGAGGCCGGTCAGGGCGTGTGGACCGGATTGCCGGCGATCGTCTGCGAGGAACTCGACGCCGCCTGGGGGCAGATGCGCGTCGAGAGCGCCCCCGCGCAGGTACCGCTCTACGGCAACCTCGCCATGGGCGGTACGGTGCAGGCGACCGGCGGTTCGACTGCGGTTGCCAACTCCTGGATGCAGCTGCGCCAGGCCGGCGCCACCGCGCGCGCCATGTTGGTCGCCGCTGCGGCCAAGAACTGGAATGTCCCGGCCGCCGAGATCAGCGTCAGCGACGGCGTCGTCGCGCACGCCGGTGCCGCCCGGCGAGCGACGTTCGGCGAACTGGCCGCCGCGGCCGCCGAGCAGCCGGTGCCAAAAGAGGTGAAGCTCAAGGACCCGGCCTCGTTCAAAGTCATCGGCAGGGAGAAGCTGCCGCGGCTGGACGCGCGCGCCAAGTCCAGCGGCCAGCAGCAGTTCGCGATCGACGTGATGCTCCCCGGGATGATGACGGCCGTCGTCCTGCGCCCGCCGCGCTTCGGCGGCAAGGTGGCGAACATCGATGCTGCGAAGGCGAAGGCGGTCGCAGGCGTCGTCGACGTCGTGCAGATCCCGCGGGGCGTGGCGGTCGTCGGTCTTGACATGTATTCCGCCAAGAAAGGCCGCGAGGCCCTGAGTGTCACCTGGGACGAGTCCGCCGCCGAGAAGCGCGGCACGACGCAACTCATGAAGGAATACCACGCGCTCGCACGCGGTCCCGAGGCCTTCACCGTCACCCGTGCGGGCAACGCCGACGCTGCGCTCGCCGCTGCGCTCCACAAGGTCGAGGGCGAATTTGAGTTTCCGTATCTTGCGCATGCCCCCATGGAGCCGCTCACGGCCGTGTGTCGCTTAAGCGCCGACAAGTGTGAGATCTGGGCCGGCTGCCAGTTCCAGACGATCGACCAGGCGAACGCTGCAGCCCAGGTCGGGATGAAGCCTGAGCAGGTGAGCATCTATACGCTCGCCGCCGGCGGCACCTTCGGGCGCCGTGCGAACGCGGAGTCGGATTACATAGCCGAAGTCGCCTCCATCGCCAAGGCCACGGGCGGCAGATACCCGGTGCGCCTCATCTGGACGCGGGAGGATGATATCACCGGGGGCAGATACCGGCCGCTGAACGTACATCGCGTCGCAGCCGGCATCGGCAAGGATGGCAAGGTGGCCTACCGCCAGCGCGTCGTCGGCCAGTCGATCATGGCCGGCACACCGTTCGCCGCCATGATGATCAAGAACAACATCGATCCGACCGCCGTGGAAGGCAACGCTCCGGAGCAGTACGACCTCGATGACACGCACCTGTCGTGGACGCAGCCCCAGGTCGGCGTGCCGGTGCTGTGGTGGCGCTCGGTGGGTCACACGCACATGGCGTTCTCCAAGGAAGTGATGATCGATGAGCTGGCGCAGGCGGCCGGTCAGGATCCGGTCGCCTTCCGCCTCGCGCACCTGTCCAAGCATCCGCGCCACGCGGCCGCCCTCACGCTGGTCGCGCAGAAGGCCGGCTGGGAGCAGCCGTTCTCCAAGGAAAAGGGACGTGGACGCGGTGTCGCCGTGCACGAATCCTTCGGCACGGTGGTAGCGCAGGTCGCGGAGATCACCGTCAGCGGGGACAAGATCAGCGTGGACCGCGTGGTGTGCGCGGTGGATTGCGGCATCGCCGTGACACCCGATGTGATCAAGGCGCAGATGCAAAGCGCCATTGGCTACGGGTTGTCGGCGGCGCTGCACGGCAAGATCACGCTCACCGACGGGCGGGTCGACCAGACCAATTTCCACCAGTATCAGGTGCTGCGCATCAACGAGATGCCGCGCCTGATTGAGGTCTACATCGTTCCCTCCACCAATGCGCCCTCGGGCGTCGGGGAACCGGGCACGCCGCCGATCGCACCCGCGGTGGCGAACGCGGTGCGCGCGGCGAACGGGGTGCGCTTACGGTCGCTCCCCTTTGATCTGGCGGCGGCGCGCGCCGCGCGCGCCTGAGCGCCTCAGGCTAGAGCGCCGCGAAGCTGCGCGCCTCGGCACTCCAGCCGGGGGCGCTGGCGAGCGCCTGCGGGATCTCATCCGGCGTAGCCACGACCTGCCACATCGACAGGTGGCGCGTATCCATGAAGTGTTCGGCTACCGCGCGGCGCAGCACTTCGAGCAGCGGGTCGAAGAAGCCGCGCGTATTGATGAGCACGATGGGGTTCAGATAAAGCCCGAGGCGTTTGAGCGTGATCGCCTCGAGCAGCTCCTCGAGCGTGCCGGAGCCGCCGGGCAGCGCGATCGCAGCCTGGCTCATGGTGAGCATGAGGTGCTTGCGCGTGCGCAGGTCCTCGACCAGCTGCAGGTCGCTCAGCCCCGGGTGGCCCCATTCCAGGTCGGCCATGAAGCGCGGCAGGATGCCGATGACGCGGCCGCCTGCCTCGAGCGCGCCGTCGGCGAGCGCGCCCATCGAGCCCGCCGCACCACCGCCGTACACAATGGTGATGCCGGCGCCGGCCAGCACTTCGCCCAAGCGCCGCGCGGCAAGCCGATAGTCCGCATGCGCAGTGCGGCTCGAAGCGCAGTACACGCACACGGCGCGCCGGCTGACAGGGGCAGGCGGGGAAGTCATGGGTGCGCAGAGTGTCTTTGGCGGAACACGGCCCCATCATTATAAAGGCGGCGCGTCTGAGGCACGCGTGCCCGCGCTGCGGGGCCGCGGGACTAAAGGCCGCCTCAGTGCGGCGGCGGCTCCGGGCGCGGCGCGGCGGTCGGCAAATTCGCCAGTTCGCTCGCCTGGTGCACCCAGTCGTCGCGTTCGATGCAGCCCTGGAACTGCGGCAGCTGACTGTCGACCTGCCTGACGTCATCGGCGGACCATTCCGCGATCTGCCAGAAATAGAACACGCCCATCTTGTGCAGTTTGCGCTCGAGCACCTTTGGCACCCCCTTGATCTGCGTCAGATCATCGGGCTCGCCGTGCCCCGGGTGCGTCAAGAGATTCTTGCTGCCCTCGCGGACCGCGACCTCGGGGGTGGAGGGATTCTCGATGTACGCTTCGTCGAACGGCTCGGGTACCGGTTGCAGATCAAGCGCCTGCGGCTCGGGCATGCGCAGGGCACGCACCGCGCTCGCCAGCTCGTCCAGGCGCGTCTGCAGCGGAAAGAGAGCATGCTCGATCGCGGTCAGGCGCTTATCCGTGGAGCTGAGATCCGGCGGCTCCGGCACGCGGATCTCCCCCACCTGGCGGCCAAGTTCATCGAGGCGTGCATGCACGGGTGCAAGATCCACCCGTTCCGGCACCGGGATATCAATGTCACTGACCGCCGCGTGCACCGCGGCCACCTGCGCGCTTACGGGCTCAAGATCCACCGGCGGACGCGCCGCGAGACGCTCTTCGAAGCCGCGGCGCCACGCCAGCCACTCCTCGCGCGAGCGGGCGTATTCGAGCGAGATGTCTTCGTAGTGACGGCGGAACCACCAGTAGGCAAAGCCCGCGCCGCCGGCGGCCGCCAGGCCCAACAGGAACAGCATCTTTACCAGGAGAAAGCCCATGAAAGCTCCTCGCGCGTTCTAGGTCGCGGAAACGGTATGAAACTCAATGCGGCGGTTGCGCGCGCGCCCCGCCTCGGTCGTGTTGTCGGCGACCGGACGGCGCGCGCCATAGCCCTTGGCCGAGAGCCGCCGCGCGGGAATGCCGCGGGTGATGAGCGCCTGGCGTACCGCGGCGGCCCGCGCCTCACTCAGGCGCCGGTTCAGCCGGCCGCGGCCGACCGTGTCGGTGTAGCCCTCGATGCGGATGTTGCCCGGACAGGCTTTGACCTCGCGCGCCAGCTGATCCAGGAGGGCAGTGCTCTTCGCGTCAATCTTCGCGCTCCCGGGGGCGAACTCGATCTGCTCACCGGCGAGGATGCTCGCCAGTGAACTCTCGCAGCCCTGTCGGGTGACGGGCGCCGGCACGTCCGTGGTACGTGGGGCGGGGGCCACGGCCGCCGGTGCCGCTTCGGCTTCGACGGGGGGCAGGAATTGCGCGGTGACATTCACCGCACAGGTGTGCCGGCCCAGCCAGGTCGCACAGGTGGCCGTGCGCGCCAGCTGCAGTGCACGCGCACCGGCGCCGCTGCTCGGCTCCACGCCCGCAAGCCTGACGTTCTGTCCGGAAACGGTGACTCCGACCCACCCGAAGCCCCCGGCGCTCAGCTGCTCGCGCACTTCGCGCTCAACGGTCCCCTGGATCGCGTATTGCGCGAACGGACCCAACGCGTACAGCCCGACCAGCACAAGCGCGGCGAGCGGGAGGAGGCCGCGCCAGACGAACGGCCACAAGGGCGGATCGCGCCAGACAAGAAGATGGCGCTCAAGAACTATCGCGGATGCCATCGAACCCTCCGCTTGAAGGTCGTCTGTCGCTCCCCTGTTAGGAGCACTGACGCTGCGGCACTGTATACCCAGGGGACGGCACGAATCCAGACACCCGCGCCGTCAGGGCGGCTGGCCGCTACGAGTTAAGTTTGAGTTGCCGAGCGCGTTGGTGCGCGTCGCCCGCGGGCGGCTTTCAGCCGCTATCATCAGCGGTCGTTGCGCCTGAGCGCTGCGCACCCAGCGCATTTCGAGCTGCCTGCTGCACGGCGGCCACCGCTGCCTGCCGGGCACAGGCCAAGGAGGCTTCCCGTTACCGCTGGCGTATCGGAATAGTCCTGAGACGGCGGCATGCCCTGGGGATTGGCGGCGAGTTGCCTGGGGCTCGGCCGGGGCGCGGCCCGGCAGTTGCCGAACTGCGCGTAAGGCGACTACAGTCGGCGCTCCCGGCGGGTGTAGTTCAATGGTAGAACTGCAGCTTCCCAAGCTGCTAACGTGGGTTCGATTCCCATCACCCGCTCCATTCTCGTGAGATTCATCGCGCAGGTCTTGGCCGGATGCCCTCACCCGTTCTCCAGCTGCGTCAAGCGTCTGGGCCGCTTCACCGCAGGGGGGGCGGCGACGGCGTTAGCGGCAGCAGGCGGTTGTACTTCTTCAGCACCTCGCGCAATTTCTCATGCGAGAGCGCCGTGACGTGGTGATCGTCGATGCCGGTCATGTCCTTCGCTGCCACCAGCGCGTTCACGATGGCTTCTTCGGTCGCCTGTACGGTCGCGGCAAAAACCGGATCCAGCGAATCGTTCGGCACCATGTGCAGCTCGGCCAGGTGTTCGGTGTTGCTGGCGTCGGGATTGGCGGTCGAGAAAGCGACGAAGATGTCGCCCGAGCCGTTGCCGGCGATGCTGCCGTTGCGGCCGATACCCAGCGACACGCGGCGCGCCACGCGCTTCAGCTGATGGGGCAGCAGCGGCGCATCCGTCGCCACGACGACGATGATGGAGCCGCGTTCAGCGAGGTCGGAGGGGACAAACGCATAAGGGTCCTCGCCGAATATTTCCCGTCCGACCGGGATACCGGCGATGCGCAGGTTCTCGCGCGTGCCGTAGTTGCATTGCACGAGCACCCCGACGGTGTAGCCGCCGTCCTTGGCGCTGAGCTTGCGTGAGGCAGTGCCGATGCCGCCCTTGTAGCCATTGCAGATCATGCCCGTGCCCCCGCCGACGTTGCCTTCCTCGACGACGCCGGCGCGGGCATGGTCCAGCGCCTCGAACACGTGCTCGGGTTTTACGTGAAAGCCGTTGATGTCATTGAGCCAGCCGTCCCAGGTCTCGGCGACCACCGGCAGCGACCACCACGCGCCGGTCGCGTCCGCCGGACCGTGCGCGACACGCCAGGCGATGACCGCGTCGCGCACCACACCGACACTGTGCGTGTTGGTGATCATCACCGGGCCTTCGAGGAAGCCGGATTCCTCAACCCAGGTGGTACCGGTCATCTCCCCGTTGCCGTTCTGCGCGAACCAGCCGGCGAAGGAGAAGCGCTCCATGGAGGCCGCTCCGCGCGGCAAAATGGCGGTGACGCCGGTGCGCACCGGGCCCTTGCCGACCACGAGCTTGCCGGAGCCACTGATGAGGGTCGTGTGCCCGACGAGCACGCCGGCGACGTCCGTGATGGCGTTCAAGGGACCCGGCGTTCCATCGAAGGGCACGCCCAGATCGCGCGCGCGGGGCGGGGCGTCGGCGGCGAGGGCGCTGAGCGCTCCCGCGCCGAGAAGTAGGGCGGCGAAGCCGGGGAACAGTGTCTTGCGCAGCATGGTGACCTGTCGGGTTATTTGTGTTGTCGGCGGTGTGCAACCTTGCCCGCGCGCGGGTGCCTTGTGCAACTGCCGTGCGCTGCCGGCCCACCGCCGGGGGCCTCTGCGGTGCGGCTCGCAAAACTGGGTGATGTCTCTCAGGGCTGTGACGAATCGGTGACATTCCGCGCCCGCAGGGGCGGCTAAGCTAGCTTATGCACCAGATCGGCGTGGTCGGACTTTCCTATCGCCACGCGGGCGTGGACGAGGTGGCGCGCTTCTCCCTGCCGCGCGCGGATGTCGGCGCCCGGCTGTGTGCGCTGCGCGCACACCTCAAGGCCGCCGAGATTCTCTATGTCGGCACGTGCAACCGGGTCGAGGTGGTGTTTGCCACCGAGGCCGGGGCGGCCGCGCGCGATGCGCGTCCGGATGTATTCAGGACACTTACGGGGCGCGAGCCGCACTCGGGCGAGGCGGCGCGGCTGCTGCGCGCCTGGACCGGCGAGGCTGCGGTCGAGCACCTGTTTCTGCTCGCCTGCGGTCTTGATTCCGCCCAGACCGGTGAGCAGGAGATCGCCGCGCAGCTGCGCGGCGCCTGGGAAGATGCGCGCACCGCCCGCACCTCCGGCCCCCTTCTCGACCGCTTGATGGGGGAGGCGCTGAGCATGGCGCGGCGCGTGCAGCGCCTCTCGGGCGGTGAGCGTGCCCCCTCGCTCGGTGATCTGGCAGCGCAGCGCGTGCTGCAGCATGTGCGCGGCGAGAAAGCGCGTGTGGCGCTGCTCGGGGTCTCGCCCATGACGCGCCGCTGCGCGACGCTACTCAGCCGCGCGCAGGTGCCACTCCTCATCGTCAACCGCACGCCGCAGGCGGCGGCGGAGCTGGCGCATGCCCTCGGCGCTGAAACGCAATCGCTGGAGGATTTTCGCCGCGATCCGCCTGCCGTGCGCGCCGTGGTGCTCGCCGCCGGGGGCGGGGAGGCGCTGCTCGGGGAGGCGGCGCTGGCGGCGCTCAGGGCGCGTGCGGCGCCGCTCCTGATCGACTTCGGGGTGCCCCCGAACGTTGAGCCCGCTGCGGCGCAGCGCGCGGGCCTCGAGCGTGTCGGCATGAACGATCTCATCGCCGCCGCGCAGAGCCGGCGGCTCACCGAGCTCATGCGTCTCGCTCCGGTGCGCGCGGCGATTGATGAGCGCCTCACGCACCTGCGCGCGGAGCTGGCCACCCGCGCCTTCGGCCCGCGCCTGGCGGACCTGCGCGAGGACTTTGAGCAGATCGCCGCCGAGGAGGTCGCGCGTGCGCTCGCGCACGAGCTGCGTACACTTGACGCGCAGGAACGCGGACAGGTGGCGCGGCTTGCCTCGACGGTGGCACGGCGCCTGGCGCACCTGCCGCTCGCGGGTCTGCGGGCCGCGGCACTGCACGCGGATGCCGACGCCCTGGAGGCGTTCTTCAGCGCTGCCAAAACCGGCCGCGCGCGCACCGACACGGAAAAAACATGAGCAACGTCTCGCCCGATACCTTCCCTGAGCGCCACCCGCGCTCGCTCGCCCTCTATGAGCGCGCCTGCCGCGTCATCCCGGGCGGGGTGAGTTCTCCGGTGCGCGCCTTCCGTGCCGTCGGCGGTACGCCGCTGTTCATCGCGCGCGGCGCGGGCGCCCACGTGTTTGACGCCGACGGCAACGGCTACCTCGATCTGGTCGGCTCCTGGGGCCCGCTGATTGCGGGGCATGCTCCGGCGGCGGTGGTGGCGGCGGTCACTGAGGCGCTCACGCGCGGCACGACCTTCGGGGCACCGTGCGAGGCGGAAGTGCAGCTGGCCGAGCGCGTGGTGGCCTGCTACCCGCAGGTGCAACAGGTGCGCTTCGTCTCCTCCGGCACCGAGGCGGTCATGAGCGCCATCCGCGTGGCGCGCGCGTACACCGGTCGCGACCTCATCGTGAAGTTCGCCGGCTGTTATCACGGTCATGCCGATCACCTGCTGGTGGCCGCCGGCTCGGGGCTGGCCACTTTCGGCCGTCCCTCCTCGGCCGGCGTACCGGAAGGCTTCACTGCCTGCACGCGCGTGCTGCCCCTGGATGATGAGGCCGCCGTCACGGCGCTGTTTGCGCGCGAGGGCGCGCGCATCGCGGCGCTCATCATCGAGCCGGTACCGGCCAATCACGGACTGCTGTTGCAGCGCCGCGCCTTCCTCGAAACGCTGCGCCGCCTCACCAGCGCGCACGGCACGCTGCTCATTTTCGATGAGGTGATCTCGGGCTTTCGGGTGGCACGCGGGGGCGCGGCCGAGCTGCTCGGCATTGCCCCGGACCTCGCCACGTTCGGTAAGGTCATCGGCGGCGGGATGCCGGTGGGTGCCTTTGGCGGTCCACGGCGCGTGCTGGCGCGGCTCGCCCCGGAAGGGGACACGTATCAGGCCGGCACACTCTCCGGCAATCCCGTGGCGATGACCGCGGGGCTCGCCACGCTCGATCTGCTCGAGCGCGAGGACGGCTGGCAGCGCCTGGAGGCGAGCGGCGCGGAACTCGAAGCGCTGCTCAAACCGGTGCTGGCCGGCGCGCCGTTTCCGGTGCATTGGGTGCGGCAGGGCTCGCTCTTCTGGATGTCGCTGCACGAGGCGGGCGCGCCGCGCACGGCCGCGACCCTCACGCCGCGCGAGAATGCGCGTTTCGCCGCGCTCTTCCACGCCATGCTGGCGCGCGGCGTCTACCTGCCGCCGTCGGCGTACGAAGCGTGCTTTTTGTCACTGGCCCATACGCGCGCAGACCTTGAGCGCTTCGCGCAGGCGCTGCGCGAGTCCCTCGCGGCACTGGCATGAAATCGACGCGCGTCTTTCAGCTGACGACCCTCGCGCTGGTGCTGGTGTCGGTGGTGCAGGTCGGCTGGTGGCTGTTCGATCAGCGCACTTTCACCGCCACTTCCGTCGCGGCGACCCGCAGCGCCTACGCCGAGCAGGCAGCCGCGGCCCAGGCGCTGCTTGATGCCGGCACGAGCCCGCCGCGCGTCACGCAGCTGTTGCCGAAGATCGTCGTGGCCGAGGGCCGCGCCCGCATCGCGCCAGAGGTGAGCGCAGCGCTCGATGCGGCGCAGCGCAGCCGCGGGCTGCAATACGCCTGGGAGGGTTCCTTCTTCCTCCTGGCCCTCGGCCTTTGCATCGCGGTGATCGCCCGCGCGCTGCGCGCCGAGGCGCACGTGCTCGAGGAGCAGGACAGCTTTCTCGCGCTCGTGAGTCACCAGTTCAAGACCCCGCTCGCAAGCCTACAACTGTCGCTGGAGACGCTGGCGCTGCGCGCCCCGGCGCCCGAGCAGGCGCGCGTGCTCATCGAGCGCATGCTGGCCGACCTGGCGCGCATGGAGCTCATGGTCACGCAGATCCTGGAGAGCGCCCGCCTGGAGCGCGGACGGGTCGAGTTCAAGTCCGAGCCGCTGCAGCTCGCCGGAGCCGTCGCGCGCGTCATCGCGCAGCTGGAGGAGCGTGCGCGGCAGGCGCGCGTGAGCATCACGGCGAGCATTGAGCCGCAGCTGCAGGTGATGACCGATCCGCTCGCACTGGATGTCGTGGTGCGTAACGTGCTCGAGAACGCGCTTGCGGCGCTCGCCCCGGTGGGCGGGGGCAGCATCGCGCTCAGCGCCCGTGCGCTGTTCGCGGAAGTGGAACTGTCCGTGCGCGACAGCGGCGTCGGCTTTGCGCCAGCCGACGGCGCGCGCCTGTTCGAGAAGTTCACGCGCCTGCATCCGGGGGGTGGCGGCGGCTACTACGGCACCGGCCTCGGACTGTTCATCGTGCGCCGCCTGATGGAGCTGGCGCACGGGCGCGTGAGCGCGCACAGCGAGGGCCAGGGGCGCGGCGCGTGTTTCGTGCTCAGCTGGCCGACGGTCGCCGACGCTGCGGGACGGCGCCCATGAATCCGGCGGCACAGGCGGCCCCCCACGTGCTGGTGGTCGAGGATGATCCGCACCTTGCCGCCGGTGTGCTGGAGAACCTGCGCGCCGAGGGCTACGAGGTGAGCGCGGCGAGTGATGGCGAGCAGGCGCTCGCCTGGCTCAAAGGCACGCGCTGTGCGCTGATCGTGCTCGATGTGATGCTGCCCGGGATTGACGGCTTCGGCGTGTGCCGCACGCTGCGCGAGCAGGGCAACAACACGCCCGTGCTCTTTCTCACCGCACGCGGCGATCCGGCCGATCGCGTGCGCGGGCTTGAGTCCGGCGGCGATGATTACCTCGCCAAACCGTTCCATCTGCAGGAATTCCTGTTGCGCGTGCGCGCGATCCTGCGACGCTGGGACTGGTATCACAGCGCCTCGGCCACCGCCGCGACCGCGGTGCTCAGCTTCGGCGGCAACGAGGTGGATTTCCGCGCCTTCCGCGCGCGCGCCTGGAACGGGGAGGCTCAGGAGCTCACCGAGAAGGAGGCCATGATCCTCAAGGTGCTCGCCGAGCATGGCGGGGAAATCGTGTCGCGTGAGGATCTTCTGGAGAAGGTCTGGGGCTATGACGTCTTCCCCTCCACGCGCACGGTCGATAATTTCATCCTGCGCCTGCGCAAGCGCTTCGAGCGCGATCCGGCCAACCCGCGCCACTTCCTCACGGTGTGGGGTGTCGGTTATCGCTTCCTGAAGGACGGCGAGCCATGAAGAGCGCAGTGCTGCGCATCGGCACGCGCGCCTCGGCACTCGCGCTGTGGCAGGCCGAGCACGTCGCGGCGCTGTTGCACGCGCAGGGCGCACCGCCGGTGCAACTGGTACACATCAAGACCAGCGGCGACGTGCAGAGCGAGGTGCCCCTGTGGCAGGCGGGCGGCCAGGCGTTCTTTACCAAGGAAATCGACCGCGCGCTCATCGAGGGCACCATCGACCTCGCGGTGCACAGCCTAAAGGATCTGTCCACGCAGTTGCAGCCCGGGCTCACGCTCGGTGCGACGCTCGCGCGCGCCGACCCGCGCGATGTGCTCCTCAGCCGCGGCGGCGTAACGCTCGCGCAGCTGCCGCCCAATGCGCGCATCGGCACCAGCAGTTTGCGCCGGCGCGCCTTTCTGCGCCGCGCGCGCCCGGACCTGCGCCATGTTGAATTGCGCGGCAACGTTCCGACCCGGGTGCAGCGGCTGCAGGGCGGCGAGGACTACGAGGCGATCATTCTTGCAGCCGCGGGACTTGCGCGCCTCGATCTGCTGCAGCACGTCACCGAGTACCTGGCGGCGGAGCTGTTTCCGCCGGCCGTCTCGCAGGGGGTGATCGGCATCTGCGCACGCACGGCCGATGCAGCGACGCTGCGTTGGCTGCTGCCGCTGGATGACCGTGAGGCGCGCCTCGCCTCGAGCGCCGAGCGCGCGCTGCTCAGGCGCATCCAGGGCGGCTGCCAGGTGCCGCTCGGGGCACTCGCTACGGTCAACGACCGGCTGCTCAAGCTGCAGGCGAGCGTGTGCGCGCTCGATGGCACGCGAGAGCTCAGCGCGCAGGGTGCAGGACCAGCCAGCATCGCCGATGCCGTCGCCCTCGGGGAGCGCGTCGCGGACGAACTGCTGGCGCGCGGCGCAGCTGAGCTCATCGCGCACGAGCGCGCGCGCCTGACGGTGGCAGCGCCGTGAACTCAGCGGCCGACAAACCCGTCGTGGTCACGCGCGCGGAGTCCGCCGACGGACCCCTGAGCCGCGAACTGAAGAACCTCGGGCTGCAGGTGCTCTTGTGGCCGGCGCTCAGGGTCGATCGCGCCGACCCGGCCGCTCTGGTGGCGGCACTCGGCTCGATCGGTGCCTTTGGCTGGATCGTCTTTGCCAGCCGCCATGCGGTCGCCGCGGTGCTCGAGCACCTGCCGGTGGCTCCTGCGGGAGTAGCGGTCGCGGCTGTCGGCAAGGCGACCGCGCAGGTGCTCAGACAACGCGGCTGGCCGGTGGACCTGACACCGGATGAGGCGAACGCCGCGGCACTGGTGGCGGCGTTCGCGGCCCGCGCGCCCGGCACACTGGCGGGCACGCGCGTACTTTATCCGGCCAGCTCGCGCGCCCTGCCGACGCTTGCAGCGGGGCTGCGGCAGCTCGGTGCCGAGGTGCTGCAGGTGCAAGCCTACCGCACCGACGGTGCAGCGCTTGACGTGGCGGACTGCCGCGCGTGGATTGCGCGCGCGGGTATCGGGGCGGTGACCTTCGCGAGCCCCTCCGCGGTGGACGAGCTCGCCCACGCACTGGGAGACGCGGACTTCGCCCGTCTCCTGAGCGGTGCTGCGGCCGTCGCCATCGGTCGCACGACGGCGCGTGCCCTGAGCGCGCGCGGGCACGAGCCCGTCATCGCCTCCGCGGCCACCCTTGAGGGGCTCGCCGCCACCACTCATCGCTTGCTGCACTCGAGAGCATAACCATGGGATTCCCAAAAATACGTCCGCGTCGCACGCGTCAGTCGGACCTGTGGCGCCGCATGGTGCGCGAGACTCACCTGCGCCCCGAAGGGCTCATCTACCCGATGTTCCTGGTGCCCGGACGTGCCGTGCGCCACGCCGTCGAGAGCATGCCGGGCATCTTCCAGTTCTCGGTCGACGAGGCGGTGTCACACGCGCGCGAAGTGGCCGCCAGCGGCCTCGCCGCCGTGCTGCTGTTCGCGGCTCCCGCGCGCAAGGACAAGGAGGCGAGCGACGCGCTCGATCCGCAGGGGCTCGCGGCGCAGGCGATCGGCGCCATCAAGGAAGCGTGCCCGCAGCTGCTCGTATGGGCGGACGTGTGCCTGTGCGGCGCGACCGACCACGGGCACTGTGGACACGTGAGCGCCGGGGGGGCGATCGACAACGACTCCTCGGTGAGGACATTGGCGCAAGTGGCGCTGAACTACGCGCGCGCTGGCGCCGATGCCGTGGCGCCGAGTGACATGATGGACGGGCGCGTGGCCGCAATCCGCGCGCTGCTCGATGCGAACGGCAAGGCGACGACGCCGATCGTCGCCTACGCGGCTAAGTATGCTTCCGCGTTCTACGGCCCGTTCCGCGAAGCGGCCGAATCCGCCCCCGCCTTCGGTGACCGCCGCTCCTATCAGATGGATCCGGCCAACGCGCGCGAGGCGCTGCGCGAGGTACTGCTCGACGTCGAGGAAGGCGCGGACCTCGTGATGGTGAAACCCGCCGGGCCTTACCTGGACGTCATCCGCCAGGTGCGCGAGGCGGTGCGCGTGCCGGTGGTGGCCTACCAGGTGTCCGGGGAGTTCAGTCTGATCAAGGCGGCCGCCGCGCGCGGCTGGATCGATGAGCGCGCGGCGGTGCTCGAAACGCTGACCGGCATTCGCCGCGCCGGGGCCGACCTCATCATCAGTTACTTCGCGCCGCAGGTGGCGCGGTGGCTGCGCCCATGAGCGTGCCGGGTGAGAAGACAGTGCCACCGGGCGGGCAGAGCGCCTTCCTTGCCGCCTGTCAGCGCGCGCAGCCCGCGCACCGCCCGATCTGGATCATGCGGCAGGCGGGGCGCTATCTGCCCGAGTACCGCGCGCTGCGCGCCAAGGTGCCGTTCGAGGCGCTGACCCGCTCACCGGAGCTGGCGGCGGAGGTGACGCTGCAGCCGCTGCGCCGCTTTGAGCTCGACGCCGCGATCCTCTTCAGCGACATCATGACCCCGCTGCAGGGCATGGGGGTGGAGCTGAAGTTTGAGCCGGGACCGATCGTGCGCGAACCGATCCGCACCGATGAGCAGATCGACGCGCTGCCACGCCTGGTGGCGGCGCGCGACGTGCCGTTCGTGCTGGAAACGATCCGCCTGGTGCGCGCCGGGGCGCCGCGCGGCGTGCCGCTCATCGGTTTCGCGGGTGCCCCGTTTACACTGCTGTGCTATCTCGTCTGCGGCAAGCCGTCCAAGGAATTCGCCGCCGCGCGCGCCTTCCTGTACGCGCACCCGCAGTCCGCGCAGCGCTTGCTCGAACATCTGGCGGATGCGATGGCCGAGTACCTGAGCGCACAGGCCGCCGCGGGCGCGCAGGCGCTGATGCTGTTCGAGTCGTGGGCGGGACTGCTCGCCCCGCCGCAGTTTGCGCACTTCGCGCTCGCGGCCGTGCGCCGCACCGCGGCGGCGCTGCGTGGCAGCGGCGTGCCGCTCATTTACTACCTCAACCAGGGATCTGCGCTCATGCCCGCGGTGGCGCAGCTGGACGTCGATGTCATCGGCGTCGACTGGCGCATGGGGCTCGCGCAGGTGCGCCAGATCCTGGGGCCCGCCAAGGCGGTGCAGGGGAACCTGGATCCGGCGGCGCTTTTTGCAAGTCCGCAGGAGCTTCGGCGTCACGTGGATGCGGTGCTCGAAGAAGCCGGTCCCGCGCCCGGGCACATCTTCAACCTCGGCCATGGCATCTGGCCCGATACCGATCCGGATGCGGTCGCGCGCCTGGTCGATTACGTGCATGAGCGGCGCTGAGGATCTCTCCGCCGCCGCAACGGCGTACTTCCGCGATCTGCAGGAGCGGGTCTGCGCGGCGTTCGCCGCGCTCGAACCGCTCGCGCGCTTCGAATCACGCCGCTGGAGCAAACCCGAGGGGCATCTTCTGCAGGGGGGCGGGGAATCGCGCCTCATGCGCGGCGCGGTCTTCGAGAAGGTCGGCGTCAACGTGAGCCACGTGTGGGGCACGCTTGCGCCGCAAGCCCGGGCGCAGGTCGCCGGCGCACACGAGTCCGACGGCCGCTTCGTCGCCTGCGGCATATCGCTCGTCGCCCACATGACGAACCCCTACGTGCCGGCGGTGCATCTGAACCTGCGTTACCTGTGCACCAGCCGCGCCTGGTTCGGCGGCGGCACGGACCTGACACCGACGTACCCCTTCGAGGAGGACACGCGGGATTTTCACGCCGCCCTGCGCCGCGCCTGCGAGCACTACCGCGCGGATGCCTACGCCGAGTTCAAGGCCTGGTGCGATCGCTACTTCTACCTGCCGCACCGCCAGGAAGCGCGCGGCGTGGGCGGGATCTTTTTTGACGAGCTGGCGAGCGCTGATGCGCAGGCCGACTTCGCCTTCGTGCGCGCGGTAGGGGAAGCTTTTCTGCAGATCTATCCGCAGCTCGTGAGGCGTCGCAAGGACACACCCTTTGACGAGGCGGACCGGGAACGGCTGCTGCTGAAGCGGGGTCGCTACGTGGAGTTCAACCTGGTCTACGACCGCGGCACGAAATTCGGCTTCCAGACCGATGCGGATCCGGACGCCTACCTGATGAGCCTGCCGCCCCTGGTGCGGTGGTAAGCACGCGCCTCAAGCGGCATTGCCAGGGGTTGCGCCTTCAGCCAGCGCACCGGGGCCTGCCAGAACAGGCGGGTCGGTGTGAGCTTCGCTGCGGCGCGCCAGCGCTGCGATAGCACCTCGCTGAGGGCTTCCAGGGTTTCCTCCCCTGGCCGCCACAGGCGCTTAAATCCGTTGTACGTTCGTCCCATGGTCGCTCCTTGTCGTGCCGTTCGCCTTTCACGCTGCACTCGTTAAGTAAGGAGTGGAGCAAATGCGCCGGGGTTCCGTCAAAAAGTGTTGCTCTTGGGCGACGTTGGCTTTAAACCGGGCGCAGGCGAGCCGCCTCTAAAGAACAGATGCAAGCACAGGCGGAAGACGGCCCGGTCGATTGGGAGGGGGCGCTGGTGCAGCGCGCCGCCGCTGGTGACACCCGGGCGTTCGAGCGGTTGTACCGCGAACACTCCGGCCGGGTCTACGGCCTGTGCCTGCGGCTGACACGGGATGCACACCTGGCGGAGGACTGTACGCAGGACACTTTCATCAATGCCTGGAAAGCGCTGCCGAACTTTCAGACGCGCAGCTCGCTGTCGACCTGGCTGCACCGCATTGCCGTCAACGTGAGTCTGGGCAAGCGGCGCAAGGCATCCCCGGTCCTGGAAGCGCCGGCCGAGGATGGGGTGGAGTTGCGCGGCGGCTGGGCGCTCGAGACGCCCGTCGAGGTCGAGGAGCTCGAAGGGGCGATCGGCGCCTTACCCGATGGCGCGCGCGACGCGCTGGTGCTGCATGCCCTATACGGGTATTCGCACGGTGAGGCGGCGCAGATGCTCGGCATCGCCGAAGGCACCTGCAAGGCACAGCTGCACCGGGCACGCAAGCTGCTGCGCGAGCGACTGAATATGGAGGTCAACTGACATGTCAGGCCCTGAAGAACGCAAGGTGCGGTCGCTCTCCGAGCTGTCCGCCGCCATCGAGCCCCCGCGCGACCTGTGGCCCGAGATCGAGGCGCGCCTCAAGAGTGCGGCGGGCGCGGCCGCGCCGCCGGCAGCCCGCGCGCGCGTCGCGCAGCTGCGCTGGCTTGCCGCCGCCGCCATGGTGGCGAGCGTAGCGGTAGGCGTGTGGATCGGCCGCGACCTCGGGCCGCTCGGCGCGCGCGTGACCGCGCCGCCGGCGGCAACAAGCCTCACGGGGATGAGCGAGGGTGCCGCGGTCGATGCGGCCTACGTCAGTGACCCGCGCTATCGGCACGAGCGCGCGCAGCTGTTGAAGTCGCTGCAGGCGCAGCTGGATGCGATGCCAGAGCCGGCACGCGCCAAGGTTACGGCGAGTCTTGCGAGCATCGAGACCGCCAAAAAAGATCTGGAAAGCGCGCTCGGCAAGGATCCGAGCAACGCGCTGCTGCAGGAGCTGCTGATCAACACTTACCAGGATGAGATGCGCGTCCTCACCGACGTGCACGAAGCCAGCGATCCTGGCAGGGGGATTTGAATGCGTACCGTCTTCATACTGGCGGCCTCGATGATCGCGCTCGGTGCGAGCGCCTTTGCAGCGGCCGCGACTTCAAAGCCCTTCGACCAGGAGGTAGCCGCGGAGGCGCACGGCGTGGTCGAGATCTCCAACACCACCGGCTCGGTGGATGTCCGAGGCTGGGACCGCGCCGAGGTGAGTGTGCATGGGCAGATCGGCGAGGGCGTCGAGCGCGTCGAGGTCAAGAGCGAGCCCGGGCGCACCTTCATCAAGGTGGTGTTGCCCGGACACTCCGCGCGCGACGGGGAGGCGAAGCTGCAGATCCAGATCCCGAAGGACAGCGAACTGCACCTGACCACAGTTTCCGCCGATGCGAATGTCACCGGTGTCCAGGGCATACAGCGGGTGAATGTCGTGAGCGGGGACGTGAGCACGGAGATCGCCGGCTCGGATCTGGACCTGAAGACCGTGAGCGGGGACGTCAAGATCAAGGGCCACGGCCAGAGCGCGCGCCTGCACGTGAGCACCGTGAGCGGGGACGTGCACCTGGAACACGGGGCAGGGGACCTTGAGATCAGCTCCGTGAGCGGCTCGCTGGTGCTCACCCTGGACTCGGTCCGCTCGCTGCATGCGCGCACCACCGCCGGTGACCTGCGCTTCGAGGGCAAGCTCACGCGCGGCGCGTCCTTCGATGCGGCCAGCGTGAGCGGGGACCTCAACGTGCGCGCCGGCGCTGAAGGGGGCTTCGCGTACGAGGTCTCGACCTTCAGCGGCGACATCAGCGACTGCTTCGACGCGAAGCGCGACAAGAGCGGGATCGTGGGCCATTCGATCTCCGGTTCGCGCGGTGAGGGGGCCGGTCAGATGCGGCTGAAGACGATGAGCGGCGACGTCGAGCTCTGCGACCGCAACTAGTTCCCCGAAGATCACCCGGTAGCGCGCCGACCCCAAGGGGCGGTGCGCTTTTTTTTGCCCGCGGCTGCGGTGCGCGCGGGCGCTGACCTTAGAATATTGCCATGACCGCTCCCAAGCCCCCGCTCGCGCCCGCCCTGCTCGCCTGGCACCAAGGCGCCGGCCGGCACGATCTGCCCTGGCAGATCGAGCGCACGCCCTATCGGGTATGGGTGTCGGAGATCATGCTGCAGCAGACCCAGGTCGGCACCGCCGCGCCTTATTACCGGCGCTTCCTGGCGCGCTTTCCGGACGTGAACGCCCTGGCGGCGGCGCCGATCGATGAGGTGTTGCACCTGTGGTCGGGGCTGGGCTATTACGCGCGGGCGCGCAACCTGCACCGCGCCGCGCTGCGCCTGCGTGAGGAGCACGCCGGGGAGTTTCCGCGTGCGTTCGCGCAGATCGTGGCGCTGCCGGGCATCGGGCGCTCCACCGCCGGCGCCATCCTCGCGCTCGCCCGCGAGGAGCGTTATCCTATTCTGGATGGCAACGCGCGGCGCGTGCTGGCGCGTTACTTCGGCGTCGCCGGCGCTGCGAACGATACGCTCGTGCGCAAGCGTCTGTGGCAGCTCGCCGAGGAGCAGACGCCCGCGCTGCAGGTGGCCGCCTATACGCAGGCGATCATGGATCTTGGCGCCACGGTGTGCGTGCGGCGGCGTCCGTTGTGCAGTCAATGTCCGCTCGAGTCGCATTGCAGCGCGCGACGCGGCGGCCGCCAGCACGAAATCCCGGCGCCGCGCCGCGCCAGCGCGCGGCCCAAACGGGATGTGTTCATGGTGGTCGCGCTCAAGGAGAGCGGCGCGGTGCTGCTCGAGCGCCGCCCGGAGAGCGGCGTGTGGGGCGGCCTGTGGTGCCTGCCGGAATTTGCCACCGCGAGCGCGGCCGGCGCGTTCATCCGTAACTCCCTCGGCGCCTACGCTGAACCGCAGCCGCTGGATACGCTCGAGCACGGCTTTACGCACTTTGATCTGGCCATCACCCCGCTGCTGGTGCGCTGCTCGGGCGCGGCTGCCGGGATAGGGGAGGGTGACAGTCTCTGGTATAACATCCGCGCGCCCGCGCGCATCGGTCTGCCGGCGCCCATCACGACGCTCCTGTCGGGACTTGCGGGCGCCTCGCTGTTCGATGCAGCGACGCCGCATTGACGAGCGAGGAAGCCAACGTGTCCCACATGGTGCAGTGCGTAGTGCTCAAGAAAGAAGCCCCGGGCCTGGAGCGCGTCCCCTATCCGGGCGAGCTCGGCCGGCGCATCTACGAGCACGTCTCCAAGGAGGCGTGGGCACAGTGGCTCAAGCACCAGACCATGCTCATCAACGAGTATCGGCTGACACCGATCGAGCCCAAGGCGCGCAAGTTCCTCGAGGCGGAGATGGAAAAGTTCTTCTTCGGGGCGGGATCGCAGGCCCCGCAGGGCTATCAGCCGCCCAAGAGCTGAGCGCGCGCCACTACAGGTGAATCAGGCCGCGCTTGTGCGCGACCGCCACGGCCTCCGTGCGGCTGATGGCATCAAGTTTGGTGAGGATCGCCTTGACGTGGGTTTTCGCCGTGCCCTCGGTGATGGATAAGCGGCGTGCGATGTCCTTGTTGCTGCGTCCCTGCGCCACCAGCTGCAGCACGTCGAGCTCACGCTGGGTGAGGCTTGGCTTCGCCATGCGCTGCAGCGCCTTGGCGGCCACCGTAGTGGAGGTGTAGGGACGGTCTTCACTCACGGCGCGAATGGCCGAGAGGATTTCCTGGCGCGGCGCATCCTTGAGCAGGTACCCCTTCGCGCCCTGCGACAGGCATTGAAAGATGTCCTCATCGCCGTCGTAGGTGGTCATGACGAGGATGCACGCCTTCGGGTGGCTTTCCAGTACCCGCTGCACGACCGCGACGCCGTCGCGCTTGGGCATGCGCAGGTCGAGCACCATGACATCCGGGCGGTGCTGTTCGTAGAGCGCAATCGCCTCGTCGCCGTCGCCGGCTTCCGCGACCACCTCCATGTCTGACTGCTGATTGACGATGGCCGCAAGGCCGTCCCGCACCACCGGATGATCATCGGCGAGCACGACGCTGATCTTCGTCTTCATGACCGCGGCCACTAGGAGGCTCGCTTCATCATGCGCACGCTCACGCGTGTGCCGGCGCCGGGCTGGCTCTCGATCTGCCATTCCCCGCCGATGGCCCCGGCGCGCTGGCGCATGCTGGCAAGGCCGAAACCCTCGCGCGCCGAGAGCTCGGGCCGCTGCTGCATGCCGGCGCCGTCATCGGCGACCGCGAGCGTCCAGTGCTGCGGCTCCTGACTCATCGTGATGCTCACGCTGCGCGGGCGTCCGTGCCGCATGGCGTTGCTCACCGCCTCCTGCGCGATACGCAGCAGTTCGTGTTCGTGTTCGGGCCGCAGGCCGGTGACGATGCCGCCGCCGTCGAAGGTGCAGGTCACGCCACCGGGCACGGTGGAGCGGTCGGCGAGCTGGCGCAGCGCGATCTCAAGGCCGGCGCGCCGCGTCTGGTCAAGGCGCAGCGCCATCACCGAGCGGCGCGCCTCGGACAGGCCGTCGCGGGCCAGCTCGCGTACGCGCGATAGGGTGAGCGCCAGCTCCGAGCCGCGCTTCTTACAGGAAGGGAATTCCTCGACCGCGCCCAGCTGCAGCAGGATGCCGGTAAAGGCCTGCGCCAGACCATCGTGAATCTCCTGCCCGATACGCGTGCGCTCCATGAGCACGGCGGTCTCTTTGGCCGAGTAGGCGAGCCGTGTCAGCTGCACGGCGAGCGTTGCCTGCTGCACCAGCGCGACCAGCAGCTCGCTGCGCAGCACATCCTCGGCGTTGCGCTGGAAGGTGAGCGCCAGAAAGCCGACGCTTCGGGCGCCGAACACCAAAGGATAGAGCAGCGTGCCCTGAGCGTTCTCGTTGCGATGGAACGCCAGCACGCCCGGCCACATGTCGCTCGTCTGCTCTGCGACATTGAGGTAGACCGGCTCGCGCAACTCGCCGAAGCGGCGGGTAAAGACGGAGCCTGCAACGGGCACGCTGGTGGCGTACGGCGGCTGCGCCACGTGGCCGTCGCGCACGTGCGCCACGATGCGCCACTCCTGTACCGAGTCCTTAAGAACGATCACCACACCGGAGATCGCATCGAACTGACGGCCCGCTTCGAGCAGCATGTGGCCCATGAAGCTGTGCAGGTCGGTCTCACCGGCGAGGCGCTCGAGGTTACCGCGAATCACCGCGTTCGCCTTGGCGAGTTCAGCGACGCGTTCCTCGGCCGCGTGCTCGCGTTCGCGGCGCACGTCGTCCACGAGGCGCTCACGGTGCCGGGCAGCGCCGATGACCCCCGCCGCCGTCTCAAGAGCCGCGAGCTCCGCGGCGTCGATGGCGCGATGCTGGCGCGTGTTGTCGAATCCCACTACCCCGATGAACTCACCGGCCACGAAGATCGGCACGATGGCCTTGGTCTGGGTGCCCACTCCCTCGATGCTCGAGGAACCGCGCGCAGTTGACAGTTCGGTCTTGCTGAAACACACGCTGCGGCCCGCGCGCAGTTCGGCACACACCGCGGCGAAGTTGCGCTCATCGCAGGAGCACAGGGCAACGTCCGTCAGGTGCGGTGTGACGCCGTCCGCGGTCCACTCGCTCACCACCACCAGCAGCGGCTCGCCGTTCGGCCCGGTGCGGGTCTCCATGAGATTAACCCGATCCACGCGGGCGGCTTCGCCGATCAGACCGAGCACCCCGGGGATCGCGGCACGCACGTCCGGCGCCTGCAGCAGCAGGCGGCTCGCCCGCGCCGTGGCGGTCAGCAGGCGCTCGCGCGCCTGGAGCGACTCGTTGGCCCGCGTCAGGCTCTCCGCGCAGGGAGCAGGCTTCGCTTCGGCGGGCAATGGGGCGACTTTCGCGTTCATAAGGGCACGGATCCAAATCAGTTGAGTGAGAGTTTAGCGCGGCCAGGCCCGGTTCTTCGCGCCCCGGGCCGTCTCTCTATCTTAAGAGGGGTGGCAGCATCCTCGTTCGGGCGGGCAGCGCGCGCGGCCGTGCTGCTGCCTCCGCGGAAAGCCGGACCACAGGGCCCTAAGAATCAACAGCTTATCGGGGCGCTTGCTTGACGGGCTTACAGCAGGCCGGTCTAATACGCGCCCTCCCTCTGGCGGCCAGGTAGCTCAGTTGGTAGAGCAGCGGACTGAAAATCCGCGTGTCGGTGGTTCGATTCCGCCCCTGGCCACCAATTCAATTTTGGCGACTTTTGCGGCAGCACCTGCTTTGCTCCGAGGGTCCGCGAGCGCCTAACGGCGGTTGCGGTTTGACCCTATTCAAGTCCATGTGCACGAGAGCGGCGAGAAAGAGCAGCGGGAGCTTTGACAACAAAACTGGATTGAAACTCTGAAGCTAGCAGTTTCAGTATTTCACCACCTGATCGATGCCGTCTGCGACTCGACGCCCACCAGCTGGCGCGCGATCCGGCTATGGCATCCTTGCGTCGATGTTTACGTTTCGAACCAGGCGACGGTGGTGGCTCGGAGCGATCGCCACGGCGCTGATCGCAAGCCTGGCCGCGCTGTTGCTGAAACCCATGCTCGAGAACGCGGTGCGTGTGCGGATCGAGTCCGCGGCCGTGCGCCATGGCGCGGTTGCCCGAATCGATCTGGTACACGTCGGTGTCTGGCCGTTGCTGCGACTGGAGGGATTGGATCTCGACCTCGGTCATGGAGTGCGACTGCATGCCGACATGATCGCGGCCACGTGGCCCGGCCGCCTGCGACTCGCGGTTCGCGCCGGCGCTCTCGCGGGCCCAGCGGGGGTCAGGGTCAGCTCGCCGGCCACTGCCTGGGACGTGGCGGGCATTTTCGGCGAGGACCTCCGGCTCACGCTCTTGGAGCCACAGGCCGGCCTGTCAATCCGCAAGCTGGCGGATCCGATGGGCAGCGCGTGGAACATCGAGGCACGTGGGCTCGACGTCGGCCGTCTGCTCGACGTGCGGCACGACGCCCACCCGCTGCTCGATGGTGGTATCGCGGACGGCCGCGTGGATCTTCAGGCCAGCATAGATGCGCTCCGTTTCCACGTGGACATGGGCGCGCGCGGCGCGCGCTTGGGAGCACTGGCGGATAACGCCGCCGATGAACCGCAGCTCGGCGATCCGACGGACGTAACCATACGATTCGATGGCGTCTGGCGCCGGGCCGGGGGCACGATCGAGATTCCCGAGGTCCACGCGACGGTGGCCGGTGGGGCCCTGACGGGCTCGATCGCGCTTCGCGATCTCGACACCGATCCGGTTGTCGATCTCGCACTCGGTGTGCGGCACCTGGACTTCGCGCAACTGCTGAGCACATCGGGGCTCGCGGTGCCCGAAAGCTTGGGACTCGCGCCCGGCGGCGGCCGCGACCTTGGCTCGGCCACGATCGACGTGCGTGTACGCGGACGCCTGGCTGACCCTGCCTCGCTCTCGGTGAGCCAAAAGATCGACTTCAGGCCGCCACGCCAGATGCCGCCGGCGATCGTGCGCCTGCGCGGCGATTTCATCTTCAGCTCCGAAGACGGCCCCGGGCCGCACCGCCCCATCGACGTCTCGCTCGCATCCCCCGACTTCATCGCCCTGCACGACGTTCCGCCGCTGTTCGTGCGCACTCTGCTGCTTGCCGAAGACACAGGCTTCTACGGGCATCGCGGTATCGATCTGCGCGAACTACCCGCCGCGCTGCTCACCAACTGGTCGCGCGGTGGTGCTGCGCGCGGCGCGTCGACAATCACCCAGCAGCTGGCCAAAAACCTGTTCCTGTCGCGCGACAAGCAGCTCGGACGCAAGCTGCAGGAACTGGCGCTCACGTTCCTGCTCGAGTCGGCGCTCGGCAAGGATCGTATTCTCGAGATCTACCTGAACATCATCGAATGGGGACCGGAGCTGCGTGGCCTGCGGCCCGCGGCCCGCAGCTATTTCGGTCGCGAACCCCGGGAGCTGACGCCGGCCGAGATGGCCTTCCTGGTCGCGATCATCCCCGGGCCGATCAAATACCAGAGTTCATTCGCGCACGGCACGCCGGGGCCTGGGCTGCGTTCACTGATCGACGAGCTGCTGGCGAAGCTGCGGTCGGTGGATGCGATCGGCGAGGAGGAATATCGGCGAGCGCTGGGCGAACCCATCGTCGTCGCCGGCGGCAGGCGGCCCGGATGATCGGTGGCGAATGGAAGCGGCCGGGAGAGGATCGACAAGGTCCCCTTCTAGTTCGTTCAGGGCCGTTTCGCACTCACGTTGGCGTCACGGCGGGAGTCATATTATTGCGTTTAGAACGTGCCACGAATGTGCCGAACTCAAATTGGGTGTGCCGTGATTGTGCCTTGGTGTGCCTGGGGTCGGGGTTGGCAAGCTCTGCAAGTGGTTGATTGATAAACCCCTAGAACCACCGAATGCGGACTGAAAATCCGCGTGTCGCTGGTTCGATTCCGCCCCTGGGCCACCATTCTGATCAACCGGTTACGGCGGTTTTTCGTGAGTTTTCCGAGTCGTTTTTCTCGTCGGTGCCCAATTGCGAGTACTGCCGCGATCAAAAATACAACACTGGGGGAACATGTCGGCATCAATTTGCTCAAGCCGCGTTGGATAATCCCGATAGCACTGTCTAAGGGGAGGACCGACGTGCGCGCATTGCTCACAGTAATAGGGTTACTAATCGTGACTGCCTGCGCTTCGTCGTCGCCGAGAAGTCAACAGCATTTCACCACTGCCCCTTTACCGCCGCCGGGCTACGCTACGTTGTACATCTATCGCGGCTATATGGAGCAAGGTGCAGCGGTCTGGCCAATCGTCTACCTGAACGGCGTGAAGGTGGCAGACATAAAAACCTATTCATACACCTACTGCTATGTCTGGCCCGGCAAGTACCACTTGCGTGCAGATAAGAGCTTCGTTCTCACACAGTTCGCCGACAACGAATACGAGTTCGATTTCGACATACCGTCAGAGGGGACGTATTACTTGCAGTTCCGAAATGGGGGAGGCCCGAGTGTAACCCTGCCGGCTGGACATACCTTCGTAAGCTTGCCTACTGGCGACTATGGATGGTTTCTTATGCCCGAAAGTGGTGCGCAGTCGTTGCTATCGCAGACGTTTTACCAGCCCGCATACGTCCAAACGGTTGGGCATCAGTAGCAAGCTTTACTCAATGTGTGCCAGTTGCGAGCGCCGTAGCGATCGCGTCTGTGCCGCCGCGACGCTCCTTCGCATCGGGTGCGAGTAGACGGCGCGCATCATTGCGATCGAGTGACCGGAGGTCGCCGAGAAGGCGCCCTCGCTTACGCCGAGGTCTCGCATCAGAGAGACGGCGCTACGTCGAAGGTGGTGGAAGCGAACGTGCTTACCCGTCTTCGACTTCCAGTCGTAGATGCCTGCGCGCTGCAGGGCCCGGTACCAACCCCGCTGCAGAACGTTTGCGTGTGTGTGCGGGCGGCCGCCACTCGTCCGGAAGATCGGGTCGTGCCCTTCCACTGAGACTCCGATGTTGCGCAGCTCGGTCTGAGAGCGCCGCAGCTCGTCCATCAGATCCTTCGGGACCTCAACCCATCGAACTCCGTTTTCGGCTTTCGGGGGCGAGTACGCACCATCCTTCCACGCGCGGCTGACGTACAGCGCACCTGTCGTGGCGTGGAGGTCGTGCCACTGCAGGCCGAGGATCTCTCCCTGACGCATACCCCTGAAGAGCGCCATGCCGATCATCAGCGACCAGTTAGGGGAGGGAACGCTCGACCCGCCGCTTCCCGATGCGGCCGGCCCTCTCGCGCTCTGCTAAAGCGGGGCGCGAGAGAGCCGAGCAATTATGCTCTGCCACCTAACTCCAAGACGGGGGCAAATCCACCAAATATCATCCGTTTGCCGTCGAACGGCATCGGATTACTTTGCGGACTCAGCCGCGAATCACTCATGACTTTTGTCATCGCGGCGTCTCGGGTTGCCTTGTCCGGCCACTCGATCCACGAGAACACCACCACTTCGTCATCCTTTGCCTGCACCGCACGGCGAAAGTCGGTCAGCTTGCCGTCTTTGACGTCATCGCCCCAGCACTCGAGGACGCGCTTCGCGCCGTTCTCTATGAATACAGAATCGCCTTGCTTGGCGTGATCGATGAACTTCTGCTTGTTGCCCCGGGGTACCGCAATCACGAAGCCGTCGATGTAGCTCATTTGCCTGCTCCTGTTGAAAAGGCGTTATTGGCGCGCGGAGGACACCTTTGCATGCGACGGTGTCATCCTCGTGAAAGTTCCATATGTAGCAGTTGAATCGGGCGCTGCCGCACGAGCTGATGACAAGTTGAAGCTTCTAAGTAGCTTGGACTGGACGGTCTGTCCGATAGAATGTGTAAAGTTCAAGCGCGCATCAGTCTTTTAGAATCTGGTTGAGCTCGAGTGCGCGCCGGTAGACGCGGGCCGCGTGGAGCCGGTGCTCAGGTCGGATTCATCACTCGCGCTCTTGGCGTGCAGGTCGTGAAACGTAAACGCTTGAGCGATAGCGCCAGCGGCGAGCGCTTTCTGCATCAGTCGGTGCCAGTTGGTGCGAAAGCCGCTCTCGGAATCGGTGGACTCCGTGTCGGTCACATATCTATCGCGTGCGGGCTCTTCGATCTTGGGGACATCGCGGCAAGGGTTTTGGCTGACGATGCGCCATTCGACCGCGGCCGTGAAAGCGGCTGACAGACAGGACTCTTCTCGGTTCGCCTGGACGACAGATTTTCCGGGCGCGCTTGTTCCGATAGTCAAAGACGTGACCCGCCGTTACCGCGGCAGGGGCGCCAAATCTCGAGAATGTCTTGCGTGAATCTTTCCACTGCTTTCTCCCAGCGCAGCGTGGTTTACGTGTGTGAGCTTTTTTTGCATGTTGGCCCAGCGGAGACTTCTACAGAAGGGGTGGCGGTTGCGTCAGGTTGGCGAGGTACGTCTGCGTCACGATGCAGCGGAAGTAGTTGTCTGATCCGGTCTGATCGTCGACCATTGAGTTGACCAACACCACCAGCTCCATATCCTCTGGCAAGAAATAGGCGAGGCTTTGTTCGTCCTGCCTGTCGGGATCCTGCGTGGGTTTCTGCCAGTCGCCGGGCTTGCAGTAGAGACTGCCGGCTGGCGTAGGAAGGGCAGCAGGAAGTGCGGAACTGCCACTAAGCGGGTCGACGCCAAAGCCGTTGTCGAGCATGGCCTGCGCCGCGGCGGGAGTCAGAATGCCGCCGCCCCGGCGGAATTCGCCCATCACATCGAGCAGCTGGTTGACAGAGAGATGCCAGCCATCGCAGCCGCAGCTTTCCTGCAGGGACCCTGAGCTCCAGCCGTGCTCCTTATCGCCGGGTCCCCGGTAGGCCAGCGCGCACACGCGGGGATGATCGAGTGTGGCGCCGACAACACCAGAGGGCCGAAATACCTTGGCCTGCAGATATGCCTCATAAGCGGCAATCGTCACCAGGTCCCAGAGGATGTCAGTCCACGGTTGCAGGGGAAAGTCTGGAAACGGGAGCGGATCGAAATACGCGTTCTTGTTGATGTTGCCGTTGATGACCGCGAGGAGGATTCGGCACAGTCCATAGTTCAAATTCTGATAGTGGTACTGCCCGAGATGCAGCCCGGGACCATCGAGACTGATGCCACCGGCGATCGCCGACTTCATGCTCTGGAAGTCGACGAGGTAATTCGCCGAGAGGCCACTGGTGTGGTTGAACAGGTTCCGGAAGACGATGTATTCGATATTGGGCCCTTTCACCCAATAGTCCGGCAGATAGTCGATGATCTGGGTGTCGGGCGAGATGTCGTTATCGCGAAAGAGCACCATCATGGCCATAGCAGTCATGAGCTTGCTCACGCTTGCCACATGCATCTGCACATCCGGCGTCCACGGCTCGCTGTCATCTTGCGGACGTTTGGCGTATTGCCACGCGTTGGTGAACAGAATCTGCCCGGACTGACGGAGTTGCGCCACGTAGCCGGCCACGACGTCTTTCAACGCATTGTCCAGGGCGACCTTGAACGCGCTGACATCGAGATAAAGTGGCTCTAGGCCGGGTGGTGGCCCCGGCTTGAACGGCACCGTGCTTTCCCCGGTTCCGCGCTCCGAGGAGGCGCCATAGAAACTGGATGGCCGAATGACATGCGCCAGAACCGCTTGGGGGTCGACGGACACACCTTTCACGTTCTCTGCCAGAAACTGGTCCAGCGCTTGTAGTAGTTCCACAGGCTGTCCTTTCAGGTGCCCGCTTCTATATTGCCCCTGAATCTTAAGGAGGGGGCATGGCATCGCGATCGAACTCGCATCGGGGATTTAGCCGTCTCTAGTCGTTTCTCGGAAATTCAGGGCGTTAAGTGGCGGAATCTCGTGAAAATATTGGACAACGCGGAGCAGATTATTCTTGGCATTTCAAGCGGTTATTGCGTTTTGGAACGTGGACTGAAAATCCGCGCGTCGGTGGTTCGATTCTGCCCCGGCCACCATCAAAATCAGAAACTTACCGTGAGCACAAGTCGCCTACACGCGGTCATGTTTCCGTTTTGTTTCCACTGCGGGCTACTGCGAATATCCGGAGGCAAGTCCGCGACGTCACAGCAACATTGGAAGCTGCCTTAAACTGATGGCTGATGATGCCACCATGCGGCTCATTAGAAGTGTGCATACGTGACAGCGCGACACTGGTGGGTCAACCACAAGCAGGCATCGAAGCAGGAGATCGAGGGGAGTTATCTCTGGTCTCCGAAGAAGAACAAGAATGGGGCTAGGAATATTTCCTATGACAACATGACCCGGGCTGTCCCAGGGGACGTCGTGTTCTCATATGCCGACGGCAAGATCGGGGCCGTCGGCTTCGTTATCGATCGCGTGCGAACGTCGCCCGCGCCTGTGGCGTTCGGACGCGCGGTGGAACAATCGCGGACCGATGCAGGTTGGTTATTACCAGTCCGCTTTGAGGTATTGTCGCGTCCTCTCATACCAAAGGGTCACATGAAGGTGATCGCACCGGTGCTTCCGGAGAAACACTCGCCGATTCGCGCCAACGGTAGCGACAGCCCAGGCATCTATCTTGCTGAGATACCGGTCATTATGGCCACGGTCATACAGGATCTGCTCGAGGAGCAGCTGCAGAAGATCCAAGACGAGATTGCGGTCGAGACGAATGACCAGCTAACGGACTCGGCGATGGAGGAGGAAATTTGGCAGCGGACCAACCTAGGACCGCGGGAAAAGCGCCAACTGATCAGTGCGCGGATCGACCAGGGGATCTTCAGGGAAAACGTTGAACGCATCGAGAAGGCTTGTCGGGTGACCGGCGTGCTCGATCGTCGACATCTTCGTGCGAGTCATATCAAGCCGTGGAAGGTTTCTGACGATCGGGAGAAGGTCGATGGGTTCAATGGCCTACTTCTTTCGCCCCACATCGCCCATCTATTTGATCGCGGGCACATCTCATTTTCGAACGACGGCCGGTTGCTTATCTCAGAGCATTTGAATCCGACTGTATTGAGGGCCTGGGGACTGGACAAGATCAGACCTCCGCAGGCTTTCCGACCAGAACAGTGGGTGTACCTGGAGTTTCATCGCCAACATATATTCGAGAAAATCTCACGCGGAAGACGAACCTCCGAAACGGCCAATTAGCCACCGGCCGCTTCAGGTCAGTTTCCGAAGTGTGCTTACCCGGTATTCCTGGGTGCTCTTGAGTGCAGAACCTGGCGGACTGAAAATCCGCGTCTCGGCAGTTCGATTCTCTCCCTGGCCACCATCAAATAGCTCGCAGCGAGCCAAGGACCCTGCTCGCCACCGCACGAATCGGGCCGCTGCTTCGCGCAGCGGCCCGCTGATGCGTCGAATCGGCTACTGTCTTGCGCGTGCGCTCGGCGCGGTTAGTCATTCCACGTCTCGATCCGCCTCGCCATAGTCCCGCTCACCGTCCGCGCGCCGCAGTATGTGCCGGTGCACGTATGCGCCGACCCGCCGGCCTTGCTGAGCGCCTGTTTCCTGATCGAAGCGGAAATGGATTCCGCCGTAGACACGCGCGTCGTTGATGTCGTTGGTGATCTGCTCGAAGGTCGCGTATTGCAGAACTACGCCCGCAACCGCAGGGTTGCTCAAGGTGATGAGATGGTGACGCGGCCCGTAGAGTCGCTCGAGTACTTGGCGGGCCGCATTGCTTAAGCTGGCGTGTGCCGACCCATAGCCCGGGAAGCATGGTGTGACGATGTATGGCTTCCAGGTCGTATCGCCGCTCGCGTGGATCGCGGTTTCCGGCCGCCAGAAGTCATAAGAATACTTCGTGTCGAAGACCGACGCGGACGCGTCGATGATGGCGACGTCCATCAAAGCCAACGCGCGCGCGTTTTCCGACATCGAACGCCCCTGCTCAACAGCTACCTGTGCAGCGGCCGAGTTCCATACCGGCACCGGGGCTGTCGCTGCGTAGAATCGAGCCACATCGGCGCGGTCCTGGGGTCGGAACGCGCTGTCGATGCTGCCGACGCGCATGACTTCGTTGTAGCCGCGTGCATAGCGCTCGCTCGTGAGCGCCGGCGGCGACGCGGAGCGAAACTGATCCGTACGCTCGATAGCGAACGGGCGCAGATTGCGCCATTGCAGCAGGGTACCGCCGGCGGACGGACAGCTCGGGGTCGGTTGCCACACACCCGGGGCGGGGGCTGTGGGCGAGTAGAACTCAGGAGGTGTCGAGTCATCAAGGGTGCGCAGCCCAATGAGCGCGACGGCTGCCGCTTTACCTACTTCGATGCCGTTCTGCTTTGCGCTTCCGTTGGGGATGCGGGCAAGCGACGCGGCATATGCGGCATCCAGAGCTGGTGCGTCGCCCGGGAAATAGTTCTCGAGCACGGCGTGCGCGGCCGCGACCGCGGCGGCATCGGGTGATGCTCCGGGCGGCGCGCTGATCGTGCCGAGGTATGGCTCGAAATCCTTGTCAATCGCGTTTACCGCTTCAAACACGGCCAGCTGGGTAATTGCTGCGAACCGCGCCTGAAAGAACGGGTTCTGAGTGGCTGTCGTGCTGACCATGATCGAGTTCCACTCGAGCACCGGATCGGTGCTCGACACTGCAGCAGTAGAGAGGAGCGTGCCGCACACTGCGGCCGCTAGGACGATTGGTATTCTCATGATGATGGACTCCTCTGCGGGAAAGTGTGATTTGTCAAAGAGTTATTGGTAAATGCGGCCCTCTTTTGCCGCGGCTCAAAAGGGCCATGAGTTCTCGCTCCCTTACTCACTAAGACACGACCCAAAGGCCAAACCCGACATCCGTGGGGTCGGTGACCACCTGCCGGTAGATGAGCCATCTGCCCGCGGGCGGGTGGCTCGGCCGAATCGCGTGCCGTGGTTCCGCATACGCGAAAGCGCTATCTTTAGCCTTGCTTGACCGAGCAAGACGCCAAGGCATGCGATGGGTCAGCTCACCGATCTCCTCGGACGGGTACAGGGCGGCGACGTCGAGGCGCGTGACGCGCTGTTTGCCGCCGCCTACGCTGAACTCCACGGTCTGGCGCAGGGGCGACTACGGCACGGAGGACGCAACACGCTTCTGGACACGACCGGTCTGGTACACGAGTCGTATTTGCGATTCGCGCGCGCCGGCGAGCTTCGTGCCGAGGACCGACGCGCTTTCTTCGCCTACGCCTCGCAGGTGATGCGTTCGGTAATACTCAATAGCGTACGCGAACGAATTGCACTCAAGCGGGGTGGCAATCTGCAGTTCTCAGAAGCATCCAGCCCGCTGGCATCCGATCTCCCGGGCGATGAGCAGACGGTTCTGGACGTGCACGAGGCGCTGAAGGATCTCGAGAAAGCAGACCCTCGCGTGGCGCAAGTGGCAGAGATGCGCTACTTCGGGGGTTATAGCGAGCGGGAAATCGCCGAAACGCTGGAGATCACCGAACGCACCGTGCAGCGCGACTGGGAAAAGGCGCGTCTGATCCTAGCGGCGGCGCTGCGGTGAGCAATGAGGCGGTCAGCACCGATTGTTGATCGACCCGCCAGCTGAGGGGACGCATGGGGCTATCAATTGCCCAGATGACGCGGATGAGCCGTCTCCTCGATGAGGCGCTGCCACTCGATGCGGCCGGGCGCTGCGTGTGGCTCGAGGCGTTGCCAGAGGAACACCAGGACCTTGCCCAGGTATTGCGAGACGCGTTATTCCCCGGGGATGCCGAGCTCGCTGAGATCGAGAAGCTTGCCGCGCTGCCGGAGCTTGGCGCCGCGACCGACGCGAAAGCGCCCTCCGAAACGGGTCTACAAATCGGCGCACGCGTCGGGCCGTACCAGCTGATTCGGGCCCTCGGTGGCGGTGGTATGGCCGAGGTGTGGCTCGCGCGGCGTGCGGATGGGGCCTTCAGGCGGGAAGTGGCGCTGAAGTTGCCGCTGGTCGGTCGCCAGCGGGCCGATCTCGAGCAACGCTTTGCCCGAGAGCGTGACATCCTGGCGAGCCTCGAGCATCCGCACATCGCGCGTTTCTACGATGCGGGAGTGGATCCCGACGGGTTGCCTTATTTGGCGATGGAGTACGTTGAAGGCTGCCCGCTGACCGAATGGTGTGATGCGCATCGTCTCGGGATCCGGGCTCGCCTCGAGTTGTTTCTGCAGATGCTCGAAGCGGTGCAATACGCGCATGCGAAGCAGGTCATCCATCGAGACCTGAAGCCCTCCAACGTGCTGGTGACCGAGTCAGGCCAGGTTCGGCTCTTGGACTTCGGCGTTGCGAAACTGCTGGAACCGGACGAGCCCCCACTCACGGAGCTCACGAACCTTCACGGTCGGGCACTTACCGCGGACTACGCCAGCCCCGAGCTGCTGCGTGGTGAGTCGGTCGATGCGCGCGGTGATATCTACTCTCTGGGTGTGCTGTTGTACGAGCTGCTGACCGGTGTCCGGCCTTACCGACTCAAGACCGCGGCTTCGATCGGATTGCTCGAACACGCCATTACCGCAGTCGAGGTGAAAAAGCCCAGCACGCGGCTCGAGACGGACACGGTGGCTGCCCGCGACACGACAGCGGAAAAGCTGGCTCGGCAACTGCGGGGCGATCTGGACGCCATCGCGCTCAAAGCTCTCGCCAAAGACCCTGCTTGGCGCTACCCGAGCGTAGCAGCCCTGGCAGAGGACCTGCGACGCCATCTGGCAGCAAGACCCATCAAGGCACTGCCGGCTCGATTCACAGACCGTCTGTGGAAGTTCGTGCGGCGTAACGGAACCGTGGTTGGGGTCACTGTGACGGCGGTCGCCGCCGTCGTTGCTGCCGTCGCGTTCTTTGTCATAGGGCCGCTAAGTCAGGTCCCCGGCCATTTGTGGCTCGATCCCCTGGCGCGGGCAAGGATCCTGCGACTGACGGATTTTGCGGGGACCGAGCAAGCGGCTGCTATCTCGCGCGACGGCAGATTCGCAGCGTTTCTGGCCGCCCGCGACGGAGAACTCGATCTGTGGTTGACGGAGATCGGTACCAACCGCTACCGCAACCTAACCGAAGGAAAGTTTAAGCAACTCCGCAATCCCGAAATCCGAACGGTTGACTTCTCTCCCGACGGTTCACTCGTCACCTTTTGGGCACGCGCTGGCGACGGGTCGCAGGCCCAGGACGTCAACGTAATGGCTGCGCCGACGGCAGGCGGCGCGCTGCAGCCGTACTTGCCAGAAACTGCCGAATATGACTGGTCCCCGGACGGTAGACGGTTGGTTTTTCATACGACAGCACCCGGAGATCCGCTCTTCGTGCGCGCGCTCACCGATGCGACAGCGCAGCAGATTTACGTCGATGCGCCTGGCATTCACTGTCACTTTCTGACTTGGTCGCCCGATGGGAAGTTCATCTATTTTGTGCGCGGTGACCCGCCGTCTGCCGACTGGGATATTTGGCGGCTGCGACCCTCCGGAGCGGGACTCGAGCGGCTTACGTTTCACCACGCTCGAGTTACCTATCCAGTGTTGCTCGACGCGCGCACTCTTCTATATCTGGTGACGGATGCTGACGGCTCTGGGCCGTGGTTGTATGTCCTGGATGTGGCGCTGAAGCGCTCGCGCCGTGTTAGCGTCGGTCTGGAACGTTATACCTCCCTTGCTGCCAACGCCGATCGCACACGCCTCTTGGCGACTGTCGCTGACTCTCGGTCAGACCTATGGCGTGTGACGCTCGGCAGCGGCGGACCGCCCCGAGGTGCAGCCGAACGGCTCGCCTCGATCTCCCAAAGTGCCTCCGCACCGCGCTTCGGACCAAACTACATCGCGTATGTGTCGAGTGATGGCGCGCGGCGGGGGATCTGGAAGTACGCGAACGGGACCGCAACCGAGCTTTGGGGCGATGCGACCGCCGATCGGGTCGGCGCGCCTAGCATCTCACCGGACGGTCGTCACATTGCTTTCACCGTAGAAAGACGCGGCGCGACGCAGCTCTATGCGGTTGACAATGACGGCCAGAACCCGAAAACGCTCAGCCGATCGCTCGCCTTGCGTGGCGATCTGGCCTGGTCTCCGGACTCGCAGTCAATCGTGGGCGCGATCGTGAGTGACGGCGAGCCGCGGCTCGCGAGGATCCTGCTCGACGCCACTCCGCCGCAGTCGATCGTGTCGGACTATTCTGTAGATCCCGTGTGGTCACCCGACGGAAAGTACTTCGTCTATACCGGTGCCCAAGTGGCCACTATATTTCCTCTGCGCGCTTCGGCTCCCGACGGTAGACCTTACAACATGCCAGGTCTGATCCTGACAATTGGCGCGCGACGGGTTGCGTTCGCACGCAATTCCGGAGCGTTGGTGTTTCTTCGCGGCGCGATCGACCGCAAGGACTTCTGGCAGTTGAATCCTCAGACCGGAACCGAGCGACAACTGACCGATCTGCCAACAGGCTTCGTGATCGGCGATTTCGACGTTTCACCGGACGGCGCCGAAATCGTCTTCGCGCGGGTTCAGGAGAGCTCGAGCGTTGTGCTCATTGAGCGCATGAAGGAATCCGACACGCATTGAGGTTAGCCGGATCCTCGGCCGAGGGAGACGGGGCAGCCTCGACAGTAAGGCGTAGGCGCAGGGTCCCACGTTGGCGGTACTGAATTGAGTCTCGCGGGGTTTCTGTCATCAAAACCGCCGCGTCGAGCGATCTGGCCGTCAGCGCGATCGCCTTCCTAAGACCTAGTCTTCACTTCGTCTGCCAATCCGGCCCGTCGGCAGGTCGGCGATGCAGCCAACGCCGACCGATCCTTTCTCCTGGGATGAATAACAATTCGATGGCCTGGCCAGCATCAGTTCTGGTCTCTGTAGTTTCTCTTACGGATGGGTGGACAGCACATAGGCGGTCACGTTAGTCCCGGCGGATGCGACCAGCAGCCCGTCGCCTGCGGAGAGTGCGGAGAACGGCAACACCCCGACGTTCGCGTTCACCGGCGCTCCGAGTGCCACCTGCCAGGCCTGCACACCTGTGGCGCCATCGAGCGCATAGAGGTTTCCCGAGGACGAGCCGATGAACACATACTGGTTCACCACAATCGGTGAGCCGGCAAGGTGACCGTCGCCAGCGAAACTCCACATGACCGAGTTGTCGCTGAGCGCAACCCCGCGCAGGGTGCCGCTCTGCAGGAAGTAGCCCGTGTCCGTGGTGAAGGCTGCGGGGCTGTCGGCGGCATACGAGCCGGCACTCGCCCCGGTCTCCGCGTTGTACACATCACCGTTGTAACCAGACACACCATTTGGCGAGTACACCAGCTGGTTGGCGACCACTGGCGTAGCGCCGCCGCCGCCCTCACAGCCAGTGTTGTTGTTCCAGATGCTTTCGCCGGTCGCCGGCCGGAAATCGTAGGTCCAGCACGGGTAAGTGACGTAGACCCCATCCGCAGTCACGGCGGGAATGCTGTTGTCACCGTTCTGCACCGGCTGCGTCCACACGATCGAACCCGTCGCCTGATCGAGCGCGTAGAGCGTGCCGCCGGACCCGGCACCACCGGTGTACACCAGGCCATTGGCCGCGGTCGGCGCGGCGGTGAACGAGTACTGCCCCGTGAGGATAGTGCTCCAGAGGAGCTTCCCCGTGCCGGCGTCGAGCGCCTCCATCGTGGCCGCGGTGGCAAAGGGAGCGCTGATGACGAACACTCTGCCGGAATCGTAGGCGGCGTTGGCGGCGCCGGAGATCACGATCGGACCCCAGACGGTGGCCCCGGTGGCCTGATCGAGTGCGAGCAATTGCGAGCTGCCCCCGGAGAGCGAAACGGTTACGTACACGTTGCCGTTGACGATGAGCGCGTAGGAGGGAGTGCCCCCCACATCCACGCTCCAGGCGGGCGTGGCGGGAAAGCTGAGCGAGGCGAAATTCACCGCGCCGCTGTGAGCGGGATTGATCTGGAAGGCCACCGCATCCTTCGAGACCGCCGCGATCGTGACCGTCTGCGCTGGCGTAGTACCGACAGTGCTGCTCGGATCGTGCACGGTCACCGACGCCGTGGCGAGTGCTGCGATATCGGTAGCAGGGACCTGAGCGATGAGCTCGCTGCCCGAAACGAGAGTGGTGGTCAGGGCAGCGCCGTTCCACTGCACGGTCGAAGTCGCAGTGAAGCCCGTGCCGAGCACGGTCAGCATGAAGGAGGGTCCACCCACGGTCACGGTGGTGGGAGAAACCGCCGTCAGGCTCAGCATCGCCGGCTGAATAGCGAAATTGATCGGCTTGGAAAGCCCGTTCAACGGGTCATTCACCGACACGGACACGCTGCCGGCGGAGGCGATGTCGGCCGCCGCAATCTGCGCGGTCAGCTTCGTGGCGCTCGCGAACGTCGTTGTGCGAGGGTTGCCGTTCCACAGCACCGTGGACTGCGGGGTGAAGTTCTGGCCGGTGGCGGTGAGCGTAAAAGCCGGTCCGGCGGCGACCGCCGAAGCCGGTGAGAGTGAGCTCAGCTGCACTATCGAACCGGCGGTTACCGTGTAGGTGACCCGGACCGTCTGGGGGCTGTTGGTGACCGGCTGGGTGCAGGCCTGGTCATAGCAGACCGAGATCTGTATCTGGTCCTGGTACACGCCCGCGGCGAGGCTGTCGGGGGACTTAAACTGAATGGTTACCGTGATGGGGGAGGGGCCGCTGGCATCACTCAAGCTGGTAATGCCGCTCGTACTGTATTTTCCGGTGAGATAAACCTGCTGGCCCTGCTGTGCACCGCTGATGGAAACCTGGAAGCTCCCCGTGGGGGCGCTCTGGGGGCTCGCAGCCGAAGCTGACACGCTCAGCGGAAAGACCGACATCGAGACGCCGGAGGGGGGTGGTGGCGTCGTAGTGCCACCGGAGTTGCTGCTGCTACTGCTGCCTCCACCGCCACCACAGCTGCTGATGAGGAGCGTCGCCAGAATGAGTGCGCTCATGCAGCTACCGGAGCGCAGTCCCGCGCACACGCGCGAACGCTGACGTACCCCTGCCTGTGACAGTGGCGCCATATCAACCCCCTGATTCCGACCATCCACCCGACTTACCGCGGGTTACCTTCTAACAAGCTTAGCAATAAAACTCGCCGTCGGTGCAATCAGGCCACGGGCGACCCCAGGTAGCCTTATTTCGACGGCGACCAGGGAAATAAGACAAGTTGGCCAGACGCCGGCGGCGTGCTGGTGTGCGGCGACGAGCTCAGCGCGGCACTAAGCCATGCTCGTTCACGCAGAGCCTCGCGATGCGGTCTTCCCAAACCCGGCGTCGACTCTCGGCATCGCGGAGGGGATCGCTGGTGACGAGTAGGGCGCTCCGCACAACCAAAAACCAACCGCCCTGCGCCAAGCGGGCGCAACCGGGCCAATCTGGCGAGCGCCAGCTCCCTGTGGTTTCAGCCGCTTAAGGCTTCTCGGGTTGGGGGAGGGTGGGTTCTGGGGCGTCTGAAAATCCGCGTGTCGGTGGTTCGATTCCGCCCCTTGGCCACCATCAAATCAAAGCGTCCACTCAAGAAGACACGGACATGCGGAACCGCTGCTAATAAACCTGTGGCTCGCTCACATTCTACTGCGATGGTTTCATCCGCACGAAATCAGGATTAGGCTCTCGCCGCGCCGCTAGTGCGCGGCGCCGCCACGACCATGGTCAGCGGTAGCTCGGCGATCGCGTGCGTGCCTAAGTGGACTGACAATTTGCCGCGCGCTGTCTGCGCGGGCAGTTGCGGGAGTGCGCGTGCCAGAAACATTTCGAGGTGCACCGTGCCGCGGCAGGGGAAGCCTCGCTCGGCCGGCTCGAATTCGATGCCGGGTACCTGCGGCACCAGTGTGAGCACCTCATCGCGCGGCACAGCGTCCTGTGCGTCCTGCACCACTTGCCGGTACTCGGCGAGGGCGTGTTTTAGCACGGCCTCCGCTTGTCGTCTCACCTCGGCGTCTGAGCGTTCTGAAGCGAGGTGAGTGAATGCCAGCAGCGGCTGCCACTCATCGGGCACCAGTTCCCGCGGACGAAAGACGGTGAACTGAACGTTCTCGTCGATGGCAGCTTGCGGCTGAGCTGCGGAGCCGCCTGGAGCCGCCGCCGACGGCGCTTGCAGACGCGGCACCAGCACTTCTGCAAGTGCCGACTGCGTCTCTGGCTCTGGCGGTCCGTCGCTGCTTACTGTAACGAGTTCTTGCCGCGCATCTTCAGCGCGCTCTGCGGGTCCCGCGGTCGTCGTCTGGGGGGTTCCCTGGATCAGCGGAGCGCCGCCGGCCGCATCCAACCACTGCCGGCAACTGCTGATGAACTGCGGCCGCTCGGTTTCGGAATCAATGTGTTGGCTCAGCTGTTCAAGCAGCGAGTCGATGTCGGATGCTGCGTGGGCGGCATGCCTCACGGCGTACTCAGCGAACGGTCCGATGTGGGCCGCGAGCTCAGATTCGAGGTGGCGAAGACTCTTGGCTTCAACGTAGAGCGGACGCACCTCGCTCGCGTGAGGCGCGGGAGGTGTGTCGGAAGGCTGCGTCGCACCAGTCGAGCCCGAAAGTATCGCGTTCAGGCAGGCACACAGTCTTGCGTAATGCAACGCGAGAGGAGGCGGGTAGGCGTCGAGAAAATTCTGACCGCTCAGAAAGTACTCGAGGCTTGATGAGGGCGCGACGTCAGCGATTCGAAACGGCAACAGGGGCACCCCTCGGTCAAAGGCGCGCTCCACTTCGCGGTGCACGTCGGTCGAGGAGTTGGCGTTGGCGGAAAACACCAGCACCATCACACGCGCTGTGGCGATGGCGTTGACGATTTCTGTCGCCCGGTCGGCCCCAAACGGAACATCCCGCCCCGCTATCCAGCACGCGATGCCATGGGTCTCGACGTGCGCCACGAGCTCGCGCGCCAGGTCCCAGTCGGGCTGCGTATAGCTGATGACTACTTTAGGGCGCGACACGGTTGGGTAAGTTCAGTGCAAATGAGCGAGCACAGCCGGCGGGGTCATTCATCGGGTACCGGTGCCCGCGGCCCAAAACGCAGTCACGGAAGGTTCTCACCATCGCCCGCTTGTGGCAAATCGGCAACGACGCTCGCAGTCCGGGCGTGAATGAATCGGACTGATCGCTGTGCCGCAGTGGATGAAGGCGATCCGAGCCGGGCTGTTTCATGGGGCCTGGCGTTCAATCGACATCCCGCGCTGGGCCCGGACAGGCGGCAGCGCTGAAGGTTGCGTTGAAAGCCCCCCATCCGCTACTTTGTTAGACTTAACTGAGCGTTGCAGCGACTATCCGGGTAGGGGAAGTTCAACGGGCAACCGGCTAAAGGATCTGCTGCAGGGCAGTGCCCGAGTGAGGCGCCTGCAGCCATGGAACTCAGAATGGATAACAAGAAAGCCGAGCGCGAACACACCTTCTGCGCGCTGCCGGGGATCTGAATAATGGCGCGGGGCGATATCTTCGTCAGCTACTGCACGAAGTCCGATCGGGACGCGGCGTACGATCTTGTGGCGCACGTCGAGTCCCGCGGCATCGAGTGCTGGATTGCTCCGCGCGATGTGCAGGGGGGTATGGAATGGGCTGCGGAGATTGTCAGCGCCATCACGGTGGCCAAGGTGATGGTGCTGATCTTCTCGGCCAGTGCCAACAACTCGCCGCAGGTGCGCCGTGAGGTGATGCTCGCCGTGCACCGGGGAGTCCGGGTCATACCATTTCGGATCGAGGACATCGAGCCCGCGGCCAGCCTCGAGTACTTTCTCGGCGGCAATCAATGGCTCGATGCCTTTCCTCCGCCCTTGGAACCTCACTACGCGAGGTTGGTTATCTGCCTGAACACGCTGCTGGCGACGCCGACCAATCCCCCATCGCGGCGGGATGCGCCGTTGCCGCCCGCCGATGCCAGGCCAGGCCAGATGCACCCACGCGTGGTGATCGAAAGCGCGAATCTTCGCCGCCTGGAGTCGGACCTGGCGGTCTACATCGGGCCGTTCGCCCAGATTGCAGTGCACCGCGCTGTGGCTGCAGCCCCGAGCGTGGATGCGCTGCTCGAGGCGCTTGGCGGACAGATCGAATCCGAACCCGATCGCCGCAAGTTCCTTACGGGTTGCCGCTGGCTGCGCCCGTCTGACTAAGGCACTTCGCGCAAGGCCAATATGGCCTTGCGCAGGCTGATGCGCAGGCGATTGAAGGACACCCCGAGCGCGGCGATCTCGTCGCCACCCTTTACCGGGAACTCCGGTGCATCCATGTTTCCCTTGCTGACCTGATCGGCGATGGTGGACAGCTTCACGACCGGTCGCACGACCAGTGTGGCCATCAGGATATTGCCGACCACGAACAGAAACACGAACAGACCCACCAGGACACGCACGAAACTGCTGAGCGCGGCGTTCGCGCGCTGCACCGGCACGGCATAGGGCACGCTGACGATCTGTGCACCGACGACGTCCTTGAGGTGCCAGCCGAAGCCGTTCGCGGTGCCGTACGTCTCGAGCATGCTCTGCGGTGCCACGGCGACACTGCTGTGGCACTCGAGGCAGGCTTCATCGGCGATGCGTATCGGCCGCGCCAGGTAGAGAGTCCTGCCGACCGCCGTCTCGCGTTCGCCGATCAGCTCCTTGACAGCGGGGTTGTCGCGGAAGTGACGGACCACCTCCGCTTCCCAGTCGTCAGCGCGGTCGGCGAGGTTGGTCGGATTGAGCGTGGCTTCCCGGTAAGTGTAGTCGGGAAATTGTTGACGAAGATTGTTGAAATATTCCTTGGCCGAATAGGCGGCGACTCGCTGCGGCAGGAACCCGTAACGCGACTGAGTCTTCAAGAGCGGATTGATCTGCTTGTTGGTGTAGGTGCGCACCGCCAATGCCGATTCCACCAGGAGCCGCGCATTGCCCTGGATCTCACTACGCGCGTTTTCCTGCAGCAGCCGATCGGCGACTCGATAGCTCAGCGCCAGGCCTATGAGTGTCACAACTATCAGAACGGCGTTGATCTTGAGAAGGAGTCTCATCGGATTTCATCGCCTTGTTTAGGTTGCAGTTGCTGTGGATCTGACTTGCCTTCGGCTCGCGACTGCTCGGGGAGGCGGTTCGAGTCGGGCTCCAGCGGCGGATGAAGGACGCGCTTCCATTCCGGCAAGAGAGCCTGATGCGCGTCCATGGCGGCAAAAAACGCTGGATCCTTCAGGCGGGCGCGGAAACGCCCGACGAAGCTGCCGCGCCACTCACGCGGTATGGTCAGCCAGCTCTCGATGTCGGAATAGCTGACCGCGCGAACCACGCGCGGCGAGACAGGCTCGGGCAACTTCGCGTACACCGGTAAGGGATCGCGGAACGGCGCCGGCATCTTCGTGACGAATTCAGCTGACGGAGATGCTTGCGAGAGCACGTCAAGCTGCTCACCGCGGAGAAAGAAGCGGCTCGGTCCGGTTTCCTTGCCGACCGGCCGGGCATCACCGTCTGCCGGCAGTAACGTTGTGGAACCCTGCTCATCGAAGACCTCGTTGGAGCGCTCGTCGGCGTGCAGCAGCATCACCGCCTGGTGACCCTGTATGCCGAGGCGTGTCGCTGTGATCCGTATTGGCCCGGACTTAGCGTCCACCTTCACCCAGCCGCGCAGTACGAATACCGTTATGACTTCCTGCCGCTCGACGAAGTAGACGTCCGTGGACGGTCCTATCCCGACCAGATCCCCGCCCGGTTCCTGAATCACTAAGAATGCGTTTGCCCCGGTTTCGACGATGTCCCCGGCGAGCAGGGCTACTCCCTTTGAGCCGCTCAGCAACGTGTCACGCCGCACGATGGAAAACGTGCCAGGGTCGGCAAACGACACGAGGCCGTTGAATTCCGGCTGGGCGGGCTTGGCACCAATCACGCAAGCCCACAGTCCAAGGGCGAGCGCTGCGCTCCGTGCGGCCTCGAGCGCGCGTTGGTGGGGGCGGGGGCTCGCGCCGACCGTCGTCCTTATTTGTTGTTTCTTTCTCACGACCACGTCCGGCTTGACCTGCGGAAGACTCGCTTCCCAGCCTGCGTGCGTCAGTGTAGCGCGGCAGGGAACGTTCGCCGAGTGCCGAGTTTGGGCCAGCACGGCCCTGGCGAACCTGCTGATTCAGGGGGCTTAGCCCGCTCCGGGTTGTGGGCCGGGTTGTGGGCAGCTCAATGAATTGCCGCGGAAGACGGGCTCAAGGCGGCGTGTCTGCAGCAACCAGTGCTGCCTGCATCGAGAACCTGGCGAGCGCGAGCGCGGGTGGTATCCAGAAGCCGGCGGCATCGATCCGGTACTTAAAGGTTAGGTTCAGCCGTTAGATCCTGAGCCACAAATATCTCGTGTCCCTAAACGGGCGTCTTGATCAGCCGCGCCGGATCGGCGCCGGTGCTCAGCCTCCTTAGGAGGGCACGAAACCAGGCATGAGGTCGACTGGCGTCAGTGCGGGCGTGCCAGACAAGAGTCACGTCGAACGAGGGCGAGGGGACAGGAAGCGGTCGGCTTACGATGAGTCCACGATAATTCTGCGCGAGGCGGGTGGGTATGGAAAGCAGCAGATTCGACTGCCTGACCAAGTCAATTCCCGCCAGAAAGCTCGGAACCGAGACAATGATGTTGCGTGTTACCCCAGACGCCGCAAGCTGCGCGTCCACGGAACCCTGAAAGCCGCCTCCACCAACGGATACCAGTGCGTGCTCGGCGCGACAGTACTTATCCAGATTGAGTCGGCCCCGGCTGAAAGGGTGGTCGGGACGCATTACGACGACATAGCGCTCCTTTGCCAAAGTGATCCGCCGCAGCTTCGGGTTTGCCGGTTGCTGATCGCGTATCGCAAGATCGGCCACACCCTCGATGAGTTGCCGCTCCCATTCCGCGGCATCGAGGCTGAGCGCGGCAAACCTGACACCGGGTGCATCGGTTCGCGCGATGGCAAGTGCCGGGAACGCCCAAGCGGCCAAGGCATAGTCGCTGCCGAGAATCCGTATGGTGTCCTGCCACCCCTTAGGGTCCGTATCGGGGGCGTCGGCCAGCAGGCCCTTGGCGGCCTCGCAGATCGATGCGGCAACGGGGGCGAGTGCCAAAGCGCGCGGTGTCAATCGCAGCGATCGGCCGGATCGAACCACGACCGGGTCTTGGAGCATCGCCCGCAACCGAACCAACGCGTGACTGATGGCTGAAGGGCTTACGCCGAGGCGTCTCGCCGCGCGCGCCACGGAGATCTCCCGCGCCAACGCGTCCAGCACCTTCATAAGGTTCAGATCGGCGTCATTAAAATGAACAGCATTCATGTCAGAAGATCGTCGCATTCACATCGTTCAAGTGCAATATCCCGCTACAGATCTACTGCATCAGGGAGACCTACCATGCGACCTCTACTTGCTCTTCTAGCGTTGGCGTTATCAACCGCTGCATCGCAGCTCTATGCTGCCGACCAGACTCAGGTCACCTGGTATGGGCAGTCCGCGTTCAAGATTGTGACCCCCAAAGGGCATGTTCTATTCGTAGATCCATGGCTCGAAAATCCCATGAATAAAAATGGAAAAGTGGATGTGGCTTCAATTGATAAGGCCGACTTGATTCTGGTATCCCACGGCCATTTTGACCACGTAGGAGCGGCTGCCGAGATTGCCAGGAAGACCAAGGCGCGCCTGGTAGCCACGTTTGATCTCGGAGCAAATCTCGCCACCTATGGTGGCTTTCCAAAAGAGCAGATGGGTTATGACTCGTTAGGCAATTTCGGCGGCACTTTGTCGTTCTTTGAGGACGAAGTGAAGATCACCTTTGTGCCTGCCGTCCACAGTTCATCAGTCAACAGGAAGGATCTTGGATTGGGGCCAGAGGAGGAAAATCACTGGGCAGGTTCTCCTTCGGGCTTTCTCATTAAGATCAAGTCTGGTCCCACCATCTACCATACAGGGGACACCGATCTTTTCGGAGACATGGCTCAACTGAGAAAGTACGGAAACATTGATCTGATGCTCGCCTGCATTGGCGATCATTTCACGATGGGTCCCAAGGGAGCCGCCGAGGCCGTGAAGCTGGTTTCACCGGCAAGAGTGGTTCCTATGCATTACGGAACCTTCTTACCGATGATGACTGGCACTCCTGAGCAATTCAAAGCAGAGCTAACAGGGTTAGGCCTTGAGAAGAAATTCTTCCCAATGGTCGTCGGTCAGACCGAGCGCTTCTAATGTCAAAAATAACGTCATTTGCGCTCGCACTTCTATTTGCGAGTTGCGTACCGCAGATCCCTTCGGCTGCTGAAATGAAACCCGGTCCCCTTGTTTTGACTCGGATCAATGAAACATTTTATCAAGCTACGGCTGCCCTGGTCGTTGAAGTCTTAACTGGAATGGGTCATTCGGTCACAGTGGTCGACGGCTCTCATACCAGCGCCTATAAGGCGATTAAGGAAGGGACGGCTGATCTTTGTGTCGGATTCTGGTTGCCGACCGGACATGAGAAGGCGTGGAGTCAGGTCAAGGATTCAGTCGTCGAATTGTCCACGATCTATGAAGGCGCACGATTCTATTGGGCGGTGCCCAGTTATGTACCTGAGTCCGAAGTGTCCTCAATTGAAGATCTGAGGAAACCCTCGGTCAGCGGAAGAATGATCAAGACAATTCGGGGTCTCAGCTTGGATGCGTCGATCACTACAGAGTCCATGGATGCGATTGGAACATACGACCTAAGGAGCGCCGGTTATCAGGTGATTCCTGGTGAGTTTGGGCCCTGGAAAGAAGCGTTGAATAGCGCGATCAGAGATAAGGCTTGGATGGTCGAACCCCTGTGGGAGCCCTATTACTTCAACCGGATTTATTCATTGAGGCCGCTGAAAGATCCGAAGAATGTATTCAAGGGTAGCAATCGCGTCATTCTTGCCGCACATAACGGGGTTCGGGAGAAGCTGCCGAAAAAGACAATCGACGCGTTGAATCGGATGCGAGTTCGTCTGGAAGACATTACAGATATGGACGTCGATATCAACGTAAATTCCGTTACGCCGGAAGTTGCGGCCAGAAATTGGATTGACAAGCATCCCGATCAATTCAAGGAATGGCTCGGCAATTGACTTCCCCGCGTCACGCCAGCGCGCCGAAAGATCTCGGCCAAGTGGGGGAAATGCTCCCGCCTTGGGCGGATCGCGAGGGCTCGCCTATCGCGCGGCCTGAAGGTTTGCTATCGCTCCGCTCATGGTGATTATCCCTGGCTTTAAGTGGTCACGCGATTAAGCTAATCGACTGGGATGCGCGCTATACGATGAGCCTCGGCCTGCCTGCGCAGCTGCAAACCCCGCACCGCTCGCCAAGCGCGTTGACATGGGAGCATGTCGAATCGGAAGTGGTCCGCTGGTCCTGGGTACATGCAAGGCAAGGAGAGTGCCCCATGCGGAGAATGATCGTCGGCGCCATGGCTTCCATGGATGACGACATAGAATCACCCGGAGCCTTCCAATGACACCCACCATTACCGCCTTTGAACGGTCGCCCGATCGCGGCAAGGGACTGGCGCGTGACATGCGCGTTCGCTGGGCGCTTGAAGAAGTGGGCCAGCCTTACGAGGTTCGCCTTATTTCGTTCACTGAGATGAAGGAACCGGCGCATCGTATGCTTCATCCTTTCGGGCAGATTCCGACTTATGAAGAAGGCGATCTCGCGCTGTTCGAGTCGGGGGCGATCGTATTCCATATCGCGGAGCGCCATGCGGGGCTGCTGCCAGACGACGCGAGTGCCCGGGCGCGTGCGATCGCCTGGATGTTTGCCGCGCTTAATACGGTGGAGCCGCCGATCCTTGATCGCGCAATCGCCACGCTCGTGGAGCACGACAAAACTTGGTATGAGGAGCGCCTGCCTATTCTCGAGGATCGCGTCCGGGTACGGCTGGGCGAGCTTTCCAGTCGCCTCGGCAATGCCGACTGGCTAAACGATGCCTTCAGCGCCGGTGATCTATTGATGGTGACGGTGCTGCGTAGGCTGAGCGGATCGGGAATACTGGAGAAATATTCGAACCTCTCTGCCTATGTCGCTCGTGGCGAAGCGCGTCCCGCCTACAAGCGTGCCTTCGACGCTCAATTGGCGGTTTTCAAAGGCAAGTCATCGACCGGCTGACAAAGGGCCGCTCCGGGGTCAATCTCCGCCGTTTGCCCCAGTGGCCTATGTAGCGTTTGCAGGCGGAACGAAAAAGGCCGTGCGATCATGAATCCGGAACCGATCGTCGCAACAATGGGCCGTCGCTCTGCTAGTCCTGTCTCCGGATGGGTGACGGTTCTATTCATCGCTGTCGTTGGCCTCGCGCTCGTAAAGTGGGTCCCGTATTACCACAAGGGCCTTTTCGCAGCCGCCAATCATTCGATAGGCTCGTCCATCCTCATGGGCAACGCTGATCGACCGCCCGCCCCTTCAGCCCGAGCGGCGATCGATTATGCAGTGGCCTACGGCAATGCAATCTGGAGGGCAATGGTACTCGGGCTTCTGCTCGGCTCTGCCATTCAGGTTCTGCTGCCACGGTATTGGATCGCATCTAGTCTCGGAGGATCCGGTTTGCGCAGCGTGATCCTCGGTGGCGTTTTGTCCCTGCCGGGCATGATGTGTACGTGTTGCGCAGCGCCCATCGTTGCAGGGCTGCGGGAGTGCCGCGCCGCGCCCGGGAGTGCCGTCGCGTTCTGGCTTGGAAATACAGTCCTTAACCCGGCGACGCTGATCTTCACCGGCTTCGTGCTCGGCTGGCGTTGGTCCGCACTGCGGCTCGTGGCGGGACTGTTCATGGTTTTTGGGCTCGGGTGGCTTGTGAACCGCCTTGCGGGGCCCGCGGAGAGCATAAGAGTGGACCCAGTGTCGGCTGCGCGAGTCGCCGAAGAAGATCGCAAGGTGTCTCTCGCTCGTTGGCTCATTGCGCTCGGGCGAATGTTTGGGCGCCTAGTTCCTGAATTTGTCGTATTGGTCTTGGTACTCGGCGCCACACGCGCGTGGCTCTTCCCCCACGTGGGACACGATGTCGACAACTCGCCGCTGTGGATCCTCGCATTCGCCATCGCCGGCGCTATTTTCGTAATTCCGACGGCCGGTGAAGTTCCGATCGTGCAGGCGATGCTCGCACTGGGGGTCGGCGTTGGACCGGCTGCTGCTCTTCTTATGACGCTCGCTCCAATCAGCGTTCCGTCGGTGGCGATGCTGTGGGGCTCGTTCGGTCCACGTACGCTCCGCGTCGTGTTGATCGGCGTGATCGTGCTCGGGTGGGCGGTAGGCATCACGGCAACGTGGCTCTTTGCCTAAGGACGAGATTTGCTTGTGGAGATCTCGTTTCACTGAGGCAGCGAGAATCGGACATGAGTGCTTCGCATGTGAGCGGCAGCCATCGGGCCAAGAGCGGGCATTGATGATGCTCAAATGGCTGCCGGGAAGCGGCCATGCACCGCTCGCCGTAGCATTCGGATTCTGGAACTTGCAGTGGATAGACCTCGGTTGGAAGCTTTTCCGCCGGGGATGCCTTAGTCAGAATCTTTCATCGGCACACCACACCGTGCCAGCACGGCCCGCAGATCCCGCAGCGGCGGAAACACCTCGTTGTTCCAGTCCGCGCCCTGCGAGTCATGCGCCCGCTGCTCGTGCTCAACGATGTCTTTGTCTTCGCGAAAGATGTTCTCCGTAAACCAGGTTACGAATGGCCACACTGCGTGGATGAGCCCCGGGAGCCGCGGCTTCTTGACGGATAGATAGCCGTAAGTGCGATTGGTGCCCTGCGCGGCATCCAGAGGCGTGTAGCCGAGCCACACGTCCAGTACCGGGTCGCTGGATTGCTGGATGTCCCGCCCGACCCAGACCTTGAGGTTCTGGTTGGGGTAGTCGGTACGGATACGCATGTGATCGGAGAAATCCTTCTTCGCCGTGCCGCATTTGCGCATCAAGTCCACGATCACCTGCTCGCCGACCGAGGACTTGCCCGCGGTGCGGCTGAAGCTGTATTCGACCTGCGCCCAATTCTCCCCGTGGTCGCGGCCGAGGCAACGCGCCCGGATGGAGCCCATCTGCTTGCGGTGCATGAATTGGTGGTTCATGTCGAAGAGATTCTCGTGCATGAAGGTGTAGTGGCAGGCCACGTCACGATTCAGCCGCCGCGTCTTGTAGTCCTTGCGCTGCGATGAGCCCAGGCCGCCAGGCAGACGGCTCTCCGCCAGCGCAGGATTGCCGGGGAAAACGAAGATGAGGCCATCGATCTCGCGCGCGCGGTAAGGCCTCACCCCGCCGGGCGGTCGATCCGGCAACATATAAGGGACCGACACGCACTTGCCGGTGCAGCTATAGGTCCAGCCGTGGTAATGGCACTTCAGCTCGTCCCCAACGACCACGCCGAGGTGCAGCGGTACCTGCCGATGCGCACAACGATCTTCCAGTGCGAAGACTCTACCGCTCGCGCCGCGGTAGAGGACGATCGGTTCACCGGCGAAGCGGCGCGCCAGGGTTTTTCCCACCTTCAGTTCATCGCACCAGGCGACCGGATACCAGTAATCCGGATGCGCGCCCACGCGGCGCAGATCAATGGGGTTGGGCGATTGAGGGGTGCTTAGCGTCACCAGCCTCGAGGTATGGTCCGACATCTCAGGCTCCACCGGCAGAGGACTCTCTTGAGGGCGCTGGCAGGATCAAATCGACCACACGTTCGCTCCGCCTCAAGCTCACTGGAAAGCTCAACTACCGTGACGACAGGCGGGGTGCGGGGTCTGTGCGATACCGCACAGTGAGACCCGCCAAGCATGCCCGACGCGGCCGCCGTTGGAGCGTTCGCGTCCAGACGGCACCGCTCCACGCACATAACCGGGGGCGAGCGCCGCAGGAGCCGAAAATCAAGTACTTGGAAGCCGGGGGGTCGGGGTCGATGGCGACGCTCAAGCAAGCGCGCGATTACTGCTGCAATAACGACTTGACCGCAGTCCCGTCGCCCCTTGCCAGGGGTGAGATGGATTCCATTGCTGCCCGGGAAATGTCATGCGTGCTCGCCGGAGTGGAGCTTTCCCGATTTCAGCTCCTCCGCAACAGCTTGAGCAATTTAACGGCTTCGCGTCATCTCAAGGAGATATTGTTCGATACCCTTTAGGTTTTTCGATTTTGCGTTCACGATTCTCTCAAGCCATACGCCATCTGCCGCAAGCCTTACGACACGAAGCTCGACTCTCGAGTCAGTTTTCGAATGTCTCTTTAGGCGTGCGCTCAGCCAGTTATCCCAAACCTCTTCGACCTGATCTCTAGAGGCCATCGGACTCAAGAGCGCGCCCCAGATTTTACGTTCAGCTGCACCTTCGGAGAATGCGGCCCTAATGTATGCACGAGTAAAGCATCCGTCGGAACCCCCTTCCTCCGCCATCAATCGGTCAAACTGCTTGTCCAATCGCGTCAATAGCATCTGCATCAGCTCCGTCACCAACGTCTCTTTGCTATCGAAGTGATGAAAGCAAGCCCCCTTGGTAACGTCCGCCAATTCGCTCACTTTGTTGACGGTGACTTCGGCCATGCCCTTGGTCGCAGCGAGTTCGAAGGCGGCATTTAAGAGGGATTCTCTAACGAAGAGAGGGTCCTTCTTTTTCATGTACGCGTTTTTTACTTTGGGTTCGCGGGCGCCGCTGGTCGGCTAAAGCCGGACAAGAAAGAAGCCCTCAATCTGCGGGGCAGCTGAGTCCGTTTGTAGTACGCCGCAGCAAGTGCCGCGGGCGAGCTACTGAGATTGGTCCCGATTTAGGTCCGATCATTGCTGGAAAAAACGCAGCGCAGTCGTCCTCATCGTTGCCCCATCCAAGTACTCCGCCGGGCTCCTGTTGCCCAGTGCGCTATGCGGTCGGTGATGGT
>Ga0210394_10000544_pt1 | contig 77501 bp, 67 predicted proteins | sample IncBWC12MmetaG_FD_160121 | JGI IMG/M metagenome (GOLD analysis project Ga0210394, IMG submission 160121) | Forest soil microbial communities from Barre Woods Harvard Forest LTER site, Petersham, Massachusetts, United States - Inc-BW-C-12-M | ecosystem: Environmental > Terrestrial > Soil >... | reverse complement strand
GGTGCATCAGAAAGTCACCTCCGAGAACATCACCAAGGTGCTGTATCCGAACGACGAGCAGGTCAAGGGCAAGGAGCTGCGCCTCGAGCAGCAATATTTCTTCGTCGCCTGCTCGCTGCAGGACATGCTGCGCATCAGCCGGGTGCAGAAGATCCCGCCCGAGCGCTTCCACGAGAAATTCGCGGTGCAGCTCAACGACACGCATCCGTCGATCGCGGTGGCCGAGCTGATGCGGCTGCTGGTGGACGAGCTGGCACTGGACTGGGAGCTGGCCTGGAGCATCACACGCAAGACCTTCGCCTACACCAACCACACCCTGCTGCCCGAGGCGCTGGAGCGCTGGCCGCTGGATCTGTTCGGCCGCATGCTGCCGCGGCACCTGGAGATCATCTACGAGATCAACGCGCGCTTTCTCGACGAGGTGCGCATCGCCTTCTTCGGCGACGAGGAGCGCCTGGCACGCATGTCGCTGATCGACGAGAGCGGCCCGCGCTACGTGCGCATGGCGCACCTGGCCACCGCCGGCAGTCATGCGGTCAACGGCGTCGCGCAGCTTCACACCGAGCTGCTCAAGAGCGACGTGCTGCGCGATTTCCACGATCTGTGGCCGGACAAATTCAGCAACAAGACCAACGGCGTGACGCCGAGGCGCTGGATGGTGCTGTGCAATCCGCGGCTGTCGCAGTTCATATCGCGTGTCATCGGCGACAACTGGATCGGCAACCTCGAGGAGCTGCGGCGGCTCGAGCCGATGACCGCGGATGCAGCGTTTAGCGCCGAGTGGCGCGACATCAAGCGCTGCAACAAGAGCGCGCTGGCCGCGATCATCCGCGAGCGCACCGGTGTCGTAGTCGATCCCGATGCCATCTTCGACGTGCAGGTCAAGCGAATCCACGAATACAAGCGCCAGCACCTGAACATCCTGCACGTGATCGGGCTGTATCATCGCCTCAAGACCGATCCGACGCTCGAGATCCATCCGCGCGTATTCATCTTCGGCGGCAAGGCCGCACCCGGCTATCACCTGGCAAAGCTGATGATCCGCCTGATCACCGCGGTGGGCGAGATCGTCAATCGCGACCCGGGCGTGCACGACCTGATCAAGGTGGTGTTCCTGCCGAACTTCAACGTCACCAACAGCCAGCGCATCTATCCGGCGGCCGATCTGTCGGAGCAGATTTCGACCGCCGGCAAGGAAGCCTCAGGTACCGGCAACATGAAGTTCCAGATGAACGGTGCGCTCACCATCGGCACCATGGACGGCGCCAACATCGAGATTCGCGAGGAGGTGGGCCCGGAGAACTTCTTCCTGTTCGGCCTCTCGGCCGCCGAGGTGCAGGCGCGGCGCGCGAGCGGCTATCGGCCGATGGATCTCTACCACAGCCAGCCGGAGCTGCGCGAAGTGATCAACCTGATCAGGGACGGCTATTTCTCGCGCGGTAACAGTGAGCAGTTCCTGGGGCTGGTCGGCAATCTGCTCTATCACGATCCCTACATGGTGCTCGCCGACTACCAGGCCTATGCCGACTGCCAGCAACAGGTGGATGCGGCCTATCGCGACGTCGACCGATGGACGCGCATGTCGATACTCAACACCGCCCGCTCCGGCAAGTTCTCCTCCGACCGCAGCATCCGCGAATACTGCAGCGAGATCTGGAAGGCGGAGGCGGTGGGGGTGCAGTTGATCGACCAGCACGAAGTCCTGGCGATGCCGCCGCGCTGATTGCGCGGCCGCGCCGGCGGTCAGCGCTCGTCGGCGGCCGGCGGCGCCGCAGCGGTGGATTCGCGCACGATCAGCGTGTGCGGGTGCAGCAGCTGGCGCGGCGCGCCGGTGCCGTCGCGCTGGCGGTGTACTTCCTCCAGCACCAGATCGACCGCGGCGCGCGCCATGGCGGCCACCGGCTGATGAATCGTCGTCAGCGCCGGCCAGACGCTGGCGGCGATCGGCGTGTCGTCAAAGCCGGCGATCGACAGATCCTCGGGCACCTCAAATCCTATGCGGTGCGCCAGCGACACCGCCGCCGCGGCCATGTCGTCGTTGGCGGCGAAGATTGCGGTCGGATACGGCTCATCGCTCAGCAGCCGTTCGGCGGCCTCCAGCCCTGAGCGATAGGTGAAATAGCCCTGTTCCAGCCGCACGCTGTCGGCGGCGATGCCGGCTGCCGCCAGCGCGGCAAGGAAGCCCTGCAGGCGCAACTGGCTGCCGGTGTGATTCGGATGGCCCTTGATGCAGCCGAATCGGCGGTGGCCCAGTGACAGCAGGTACTCGGTCAGATCGCGCGCCGCGGCCTCGTTATCGATGCGCACGGTCGCGATGCGCTCCGATGCGTGGCCGGGCGCGACCGCCACTGCCACCACACCGGCCTGCTGCACCTCGGCCAGGACGCGCTCGGAATCGCACAGTGGCGGGGTCAGGATCAGGCCGTCGATGCCGGTCTTCAGCAGCTTGCCGAGCGCCGCTGCCGCCATCTCGCTTCCGCCGCAGCGCTCGACCAGCACCTGCGCGCCGGTGCGGCTGCTCTCATCGAGCGCCCCGAGCAGCAGCTCGCTCAAATAGCCGGTCGACGGGTTGTCGTACAGCAGCCCGATGCGGCACGGCAGCGAGCCGGCGAGACTGCGCGCCGCCGGACTGGGCGCATAGTTGAGCGTGCGGATCGCCGCGTGCACCAGCTCGCGTGTCTCGGGCTTGACGTTGCTCTCGCGATTGATCACGCGCGACACCGTCATCGGCGAGACCCCGACATGCGCCGCCACGTCGCGTATGGTCACGCCCTGGTTCGATCTTCGTCGCTGCCGCTCAATCGCCATCGCTTATCCTTGCCGCCATGGTAGCTCGTCTAAATTTGCTGCGGCCATCAATCCTTGCCTTGCTGTGCTGTGCGGCCGCCGCCTCCGCTGCCGCGGCTCGCGGCGTCGCGCATGCCGAACTATGGCCGCACGCGCGCAGCACCGGTCTGCTCGATCCGGTCACCGAGCTCCGGGTCAGCGAGCTCATCGGGCGCATGAGCCTGGAAGAGAAGGTAGGCCAGATCATCCAGGCGGACATCGGCTATATCACGCCCGAGGACCTGCGCCGCTATCCCCTTGGTGCGGTGCTCGCCGGCGGCAGGTCCGCGCCCGACGGCGGCAGCAATCGTACTCCTGCGGCCTGGCTTGCGCTGGCGCGCGCACTGCGCGCCGTATCGATCGAATCGCGGCCGGGACACACCCCGATACCGATCCTGTTCGGCGTTGACGCGATCCATGGCAACAACGGGGTGAGCGGGGCCACCATCTTTCCGCACAACATAGGGCTCGGCGCGGCGCACGATCCGGCGCTGATCGGCCGGATCGGCGCCGCCACGGCGCAGGAGATGGCCGTGGTGGGCTTCGACTGGGCGTTCGCGCCGGCGCTGTCGGTGCCGCAGGATCTGCGCTGGGGCCGCAGCTATGAGAGCTACTCGCAGGACCCGGCGCTGGTGCGTCGCTATGCCGGCGAGATGGTGCGCGGGCTGCAGGGCGAGCCCAATGGCATGAACAGCGTGCAGAGCGGGCACGTGGCGGCCACGGCCAAGCATTTCCTGGGAGACGGCGGCACCCGCGGCGGAATCGATCAGGGCGACACCGAGGCCAGCGAGCCGGAGCTGGTGCGCGTACATGCGCAGGGCTATGTGTCCGCGATCGATGCCGGCGTGATGAGCGTGATGGCATCCTACTCGAGCTGGCAGGGCGTGAAGCTGCACGGCAATGCGAGTCTGCTGCGCGGCGTGCTCAAGGGCCGCCTCGGCTTCGAAGGCTTCGTCGTCGGCGACTGGAACGGCCACGCCCAGATTGCCGGCTGCAGTAACACCAACTGCGCTGCTGCCCTGATCGCCGGTATCGACATGTTCATGGCGCCCGATGGCTGGAAGGAGTTGTTCGACAATACGCTGGCGCAACTGCGCGCCGGGGATATTCCGCTGGCACTGCTTGATGATGCCGTGCGCCGGATCCTGCGCGTCAAGGCAAGGCTGGGCCTGTTCGATGGCGCTCGCCCGTGGGAGGGACGGCCCGATGTGCTGGCCTCGAGCGCGCACCGCGCGCTGGCGCGTAGCGCGGTGCGCGAGTCGCTGGTGCTGCTGAAGAACCGTCGGCAGCTGCTGCCGATCCGCGCAAGCGCGCGCGTGCTGGTGGCCGGGGATGGCGCCGACGATATCGGCCGTCAGTGCGGCGGATGGACGCTGGGCTGGCAGGGCAGTGGCCATGTAAACAGCGACTTTCCGCACGGGGAGTCGATCTACGCAGGCATACGCGCGGCGCTCGAGGCCGGCGGTGGCAGCGCGCAGCTCAGCGTCGACGGCAGCGCTACGGCCGCGCCGGAGGTCGCGATCGTGGTGTTCGGCGAGCCGCCGTATGCGGAGAGTGCCGGCGATCTGCCTACGATCGAGTACCAGGCCGGCGCGCGGCGCGATCTGAAGTTGCTGCAGCGCCTGCGCGCCGAACACATTCCGGTGGTATCGGTGTTCCTGTCGGGCCGGCCGTTGGCGGCGGATTCCGAGCTCGACGCATCGGATGCGTTCGTGGCGGCGTGGCTTCCGGGCTCCGAGGGCGGCGGCGTGGCCGACCTGCTGATCGGCGACGCGCACGGCGCGCCACGCCACGATTTCAGCGGCAGGCTATCGTTTGCGTGGCCGGCGAGCACCCCGGCCGCCGCTGCCGCGGCCGGCGCCGCGAACGGCGCCGCAGCAGGTGTCAAAGCGCGCACCGCAGCAATTACCCGGCCGAGATTTGCGCTCGGCTACGGGCTGCATTATCCCGCCCATAGTCCCGCTCGTACCGCCGGGGCTTGCAATCGCGCCTGCGCTCCGGATTAATTGCGCGCTGGCAAAGTCGCGGGGAATGACCATGGGACGCCGTCGCCGAACGAACGCCGCTGCTAGCGGACTGCTGCTGCTTGGCATCGGCGTTGCCATGGCTGCACCGATCGCCGCTGCACCGATCATCGCTGCGCCAGCGGCCGGCGGCGCGCTCGCCGGCATGGACCGTTCGGTCCAGCCCGGCGTCGATTTCAACCAGTACGCGAACGGCGGCTGGCTCAAGTCCACCGAGATTCCTGCGGATCTGAGCAGCACCGGAGTCGGCCGTGAGCTCACCGAGCTGACCGACCGTCGCCTGGCGGAGCTGATCCGCCACGCGGCCGAGTCCAACGCGCCGGATGGCTCCGATGAACGCAAGGTGGCCGACTACTACACCAGCTTCATGGACGAGGCTGGCATCGAGGCCAAGGGCCTGACGGTGCTGAAACCGACATTCGATCGGATCGCGGCGATTGCCGATCGCGCCGCGCTGGCGCGCTACCTCGGCAGCACGCTGCGCACCGATGTGGACGTACTGAATGCGACCAGGTTCTATACCGACAATGTGCTCGGCCTGTGGGTGGCGCAGGATCTGGATGATCCGTCGCGTTATGTGCCGTTTCTGCTGCAGGGTGGCCTCGGCATGCCGGACCGGGGCTACTACCTGGTCGACTCGCCGCAGATGGCGGACATTCGCAGCCACTATCGCTCGCACATTGCGGCGGTGCTGAAGCTCGCCGGCGTCGCCGACGCCGAGCGCAAGGCAGGCGTCGTCTACGCGCTCGAGCTGCGCCTGGCCAAAACGCATTCGAGCCGGGCCGAAGACGCGGACGTCAAACGTGGCGACAACCACTGGAGCCGCGCGCAACTGCGCAGCAACGCACCGGGGCTCGATTGGAATGCATACCTTGCCGCCGCGAGCCTGCAGCAACAGCAGGAATTCATCGCCTGGCAACCCGCTGCGCTCACCGGACTCGCGGCGCTGGCGGCAAGCGAGCCGCTGGCCAGCTGGAAGGTGTATCTGCAGTTCCACGCGGTCGAGCACAGCGCGCGCGTCCTCACCAGGGCGGTGGTCGACGAGCAGTTCGCCTTCTATGGCAAAGTACTGCAAGGCACGCCGCAACTGCGCGAGCGCTGGAAGCGGGCGGTGTCGTACACCAGCAGCGCGCTGGGCGAGCCGGTGGGCAAGCTGTATGTGGCGGCCTATTTTCCGCCGGCCAACAAGGCCGTGATCGAGGCGATGGTGCGCAATCTGCAGAGCACCTTTGCCACGCGCATCGACGCGCTGGAATGGATGGCGCCCGCGACCAAGCTGCAAGCCAAGGCGAAGCTGGCGGCGCTGAAGGTCGGCATCGGCTACCCGGACAGCTGGCGCGATTATTCGGCACTGAAAGTGGTGCGCGGGGACGCGTTTGGCAATGACGAGCGCGCCCAGCTGTTCGAATACCGGCGCAACCTGAACAAGCTCGGTGCGCCGGTGAACCGCTCCGAGTGGTGCATGACACCGCAACTGGTCAATGCGGTGAATCTGCCGGCGATGAATGCGCTCAATTTCCCCGCGGCGATCCTGCAACCGCCGTACTTCGATGCCGCGCGGCCGGCGGTGATGAACTACGGTTCGATCGGCGCCATCATCGGCCATGAGATCAGCCACAGCTTCGATGACCAGGGGGCGCTGTTCGACGCTGCCGGGCGGCTGCACAACTGGTGGACGCCGGAGGACTACGCGCACTTCAGGTCATCCGCCGAGCAACTGGTCGCGCAGTTCAATGCCTATCATCCGTTCCCGGATCTGGCGGTCAACGGCAAGCAGACGCTGAGCGAGAATATCGCCGACGTTGCCGGCCTCGGCGCCGCCTACAGTGCCTACCGGTTAGCAGCCGGTGACAGCGCTGGGCCGCTGGTGGATGGCTTCACGCCCGATCAGCAGTTCTTTCTGAGCTTTGCGCAAACCTGGCGGGCGAAATATCGCGAGCCGAACCTGCGCCAGATCATCATCACCGATGGACACTCGCCCGATCAGTATCGCGCCTCCACGGTGCGCAATCTGGATGCCTGGTACAGCGCGTTCGACGTCAAACCCGGCGAGGCGCTGTACCTGACGCCGGCCGAGCGGGTGCGCATGTGGTGAGCGCGTCGTGATGTAACACCTTCAAAAAGCAATATAACTATTTAAAAAATAGTAGGTTTATACCCGCTAACTCATCAGGGCAAAGGAGCCGTGCCCCGCCATCGCGCTACGGAATGTCATACAGCTCGATCGACTTTCCGACCCGCTGCACCGGCCGGTAATGCGCCAGCCAGCCATAGCCGGCCTGGTTTTCCTGCAGCGTCAGCATCGTGATGGCTACCCAGCCGCTGACCGGCTGGTTGGGCTTGAGCAGCGTGTAGGGCGGCAGCGCTTCACGCGCCAGGTCCGCGGTGCCCTTATATCCGAACCAGAACTGCGACACGCCGCGCGCGGCGAGCACCTGTTCCAGGCGCCGCAGGTCCTGACCCCCCCAGTCCAGATCCGAGTCCACCAGGATATGTTCCGGGTGATCGCCCGCGAGTGGATTGAAATAGGCCAGATAGTCCGGGTAAGCGAAGCCGAGGATCGCGACCTGCCACAGCATCAGGCCCGCGAGCGCGCCGCGCGCCAGCGGCGCTCGCCACTGTTCCCAGGCGCTGCAAAGCGCACAGCCGGCGCCGATCGCCAGCAGCGGATAGGCGATCAGCACGTGGCGCACGCCGATGTTGATGTGGCTGTAGAGGCAGCAGAACGCCAGGATCGATACGAAGCAGGCGCTTGGGGCCAGCAGGTAGACATTGTGCTCGCGCCAGCCGCGCACCGCGAGCATCCCAAGCCCGGCCAGGCCCAGCAGCAGCAGCGGCAGCGGGGTCTTTACCGCGAGCGCCACCAGATAGAAATACCACCAGCCGTCGAGGTCGGTACGGCCGAGCAGGAACGACAGATGGCCGTGTTCGTTGTGCCACTCGACACCGAGAAAATTCGTCGGCACCATCAGCAGGCCCAGCGGCAGGCGCACGCGCGCGGCGAACCGGTAGGCCAGATCGTGCACTACCCCATGGTGTCCGCTCAGAAAGTCCAGCGCCGGGCTGGGCGCCAGATCCGGCGTGGTCAGGTAGACCAGGTTCGGGCCGTAGATGCCGACCATCACCGCCATGGTCAGCAGCAGCGCCAGTGCCGCGCTGCCCACCCGCTGCGATAACAGCCAGGGCAGGGGCGCGCGCGCAACCCACAGCAGTCGCAATGCGATCAGGCTAAGCGCCGCCACGCCGATGAACGGTACCGCGGACATCTTGGTCGCGAATGCCAGCCCGGCGGCCAAACCGAGGCGCAGCCCCGATGCGATGCCGGGGGATTGGAACCAGCGCAGCAGCAGGTAGAGCGTGAGGACCGTCATCGCGGTGACCGGCACATCGAGCGCGACCACCGCCGCGTGCCCCAGGATCACCGGCGTGCTGACCAGGAACACCAGCGTTGCCAGCGCGGTGGGCACGCCGTACCAGCGCCGCACCCACAGCCAACTGGCCGCCAGCAGCAGCAGCAGGAACGGTAGCATGCCGAGCCGCGCCAGCGTCAGGATGGTGTCGTAGCTGGCCGGGGAGTTGTACAGCAGATCGCGGCCCTCGGCCTCGCCGATCGGCATCGGCTCGCCGTGGATGCGCGTGCCGGCGAGGTACGGGCCGATCGCCGCCGCCAGCCGCGCCAGCGGCGGATGCTGGTTGTCGTATCGATACTCGCCGCGATCGATCAGCACCAGCCCGGCGGCGATATGCTCGGGCTCATCCCAGAAATTGCCGAAGATATTATAGGTGCTGATGCACAGCGTGCACGCCAGCACCCCGAGCAATGCCGGCGCAGCCAGGGACCAGCGAGTCGGCCAGCGCATCTGCGGGTGCCTTCCATTGGTAAGACTTAAGATCGGCACGCCCAATTCTGCCTCGCGGCGGCGGCACGCGTGACGCGATCTGGGATATTGCGGTAATGGGGTACGCTGCAGTAGTGTGCCAAAGTTTTTTTGTCGCGATTGCCAGCTAAAGCGCTAGTGCCCCCAGAGATCCCGATGTCCAGCAGCGACACCCAGTCCTGGGTGGTCCACAAGTTTGGCGGCTCCAGCGTCGCCGACGCACGCTGTTTCGAGCGCGTCGCGGCCATCGTGGAAGCGCAGCATCGGCCGCGGCTGGCGATCGTGCTGTCGGCCTGCAAAGGCGTCACCGACGGCTTGCTGGAACTGGTGACGCTCGCCGAAGAGCAGAATGCCGGCTGGCCGCAGCGACTCGCCGGGCTGCGCCAGCGGCACGCGGCGATCGCCGTGGCATTGCTCGACCAGCAGGCGGCCGCCGAGTATCTGGCCGAGTTCGACCGCGACGTCACCGATCTGACCGGCGTGCTGCAGACCACCAGCATCATGCGCTCGGCCGCCCAGACGGTGCGCGATCTGTGCTCGGGCTACGGCGAGATCTGGTCGACGCGGCTGTTTCACCGCTTTGTGCATCGCCGTGGCGTCATCGGCGGCGTGCAATGGCTCGATGCGCGGCGCTGCGTCACCGTGCAGTGGGGGCCGCTGGGGCCGGCGGTGCAGTGGCAGGAATCCAGGCACAAGCTGCAGGCGTTGCTTCCGGCGCGGGCGCCGGTGGCGCTGGTGATCACCGGCTTCATCGCCAGCGATCCGCGCGGCGTGCAGACCACACTCGGCCGCAACGGCAGCGATTTCTCCGCCTCGATCTTCGGCGCGCTGCTGGACGCGGCGCAGATCCATATCTGGACCGACGTCGACGGTGTGCTGTCGGCCGACCCGCGCCGCGTGCCCGACGCCCAGGTGATCGATTCGCTGTCGTACAACGAGGCGATGGAACTGGCCTACTTTGGCGCCAAGGTGATTCACCCCCAGACCATGGCGCCGGCGGTGGGCCGCGACATCCCGATCTGGATCCGCAACAGCTTCGCGCCCGACAAGCCGGGCACGCTGATCTGCGCGCACCCGAGCTCGAATCTGCCGGTGAAGGGCATCACCAGCATCGAGGACGTTGCGCTGGTCAATCTCGAGGGTGCCGGGATGATCGGCGTGCCGGGCACGGCGCATCGCCTGTTCGGCGCGCTGCGCGAGGAGGGCATCTCGGTGATCCTGATCTCGCAGGGCAGCTCCGAGCACTCGATCTGCTGCGCGATCCCGCAGGCGCAGGCGGCGCGCGCCAAGAGCGTGCTGGAGGCCGCGTTCGCGCGCGAGCTGGCCGAAGGCCAGATCCAGAGCGTCGATGTGACGCCGGACCTGGCTATCCTGGCGGTGGTCGGCGACGGCATGGCGGGTATGCCCGGCGTCGCGGGCAAGGTGTTCGGTGCCCTGGGCCATGCGCACATCAACGTGCGCGCGATCGCGCAGGGCGCGTCCGAGCGCAACATCTCGGTGGTGGTCGACGGCCGGCACGCGACCCGGGCGCTGCGGGCGACGCACGCGAGTTTCTACCTGTCGCCGCATACGCTGTCGATCGGCGTCATCGGGCCGGGCACGGTGGGCCGGGTGCTGCTCGACCAGCTCGCGAGCCAGCGCGAGCGCCTGGCGCACGAATTCAAGATCGATCTGCGCGTGCGCGGCATCCTGCGCGCGCGGCACATGCGGCTGGCCGATTTCGGACTGCAGCTGCCGCGCTGGCGCGAGGAGCTCGAGCAACACGCGCAGCCGGCGGACCTGCAGCGTTTCGTCGAACATGTGCGCGTGGACTATCTACCGCATACGGTGCTGATCGATTGCAGCGCCGACGCCGAAGTCGCCGCCCATTATCGCGACTGGCTGGCGGCGGGCATTCACATCGTGACGCCGAACAAGAAGGCCAACAGCGGCACGCTGGCCTACTACGAGAGCCTGAAGGTCGCACGCCGCCAGAGCGGCGCCAATTACCTGTACGAGACCACGGTCGGTGCCGGCCTGCCGGTGATCCAGACGCTGCGCGACCTGCGCGAAACCGGCGATGAGATCACGCGCATCGAAGGCATCTTTTCCGGCACGCTGGCTTACCTTTTCAACGTTTATGACGGCAGCACGCCGTTCTCGGCAATCGTGCGCGAAGCCAAGCAGCGCGGCTACACCGAGCCCGATCCGCGCGACGACCTCTCGGGCACCGACGTGGCACGCAAACTCATCATCCTCGGCCGCGAGATGGGGCTGCCGCTCGAAATGAGCGATGTCGAAGTCGCCAGCCTGGTGCCGCAGGACCTGACGGCCGGCAGCAGCGAGGAGTTTCTCGCCGGGCTGTCGCGCTACGACGCGCCGATGAAGCAGCGCTACGAGGAGGCGCGCGCGCGCGCCAAGGTGCTGCGCTATGTCGGCGCGGTCTCGGCCGATGGACGTGCGACTGTGGGACTGGTCGAACTCGAACAGCGCCACGCGTTCGCCAACATCGCCCTGACCGACAACGTGGTGCGCTTTGCGACCGCACGCTACTGTGACAACCCGCTGATCGTGCAGGGGCCGGGCGCAGGTCCTGCGGTGACCGCGGGCGGTGTGTTCGCCGACCTGCTGCGCCTGACCACCTATCTCGGAGCACGCCTGTGAGCAGCCCCGCGCCAGCGCACGGCCGTAGCGTCGCCACGGCGTTTGCGCCGGCCTCGGTCGGCAACGTCGCCATCGGATTCGACATCCTCGGCTTCTCGATCGACGCGCTCGGGGATCGGGTGACGGCGCGGCGCACCGCGGCGAGCGGCGTGAGCATCAGGGCGATTCGCGGCGTGGTGCAGGATCTGCCGCTCGAGGCGGCCAAGAACACCGCCGGACGCGCGGTCATCGCGCTGCACGACGCGCAGCCGCCTGGCTTCGGCATCGAGCTTGAGGTCGACAAGGGCATTCCGCTGGCCTCGGGGCTGGGCGGGTCGGCGGCCTCGGCGGTAGCCGCGGTGGTGGCTGCCAATGCGCTGCTGCAGCAGCCGCGCTCGCAGCTCGAATTGCTGCAGTACGCGATGCATGGCGAGGCAGTCGCCAGCGGCTCGATGCACGTCGACAATATTGCGCCCTCACTGTATGGCGGGCTGGTACTCACGGTCGGCATCGAGCATCCGCGGGTGAAGCAGATCCCGGTACCCAGTTCGATACGGGCGGTGATCGTGCATCCGCATATGTTCCTGTCCACGCGCCAGGCGCGCGCCATTCTCAAGGGCAGCGTCCAGATGGCCGATTTTGTGTGGCAGACGGCCAATCTTGCCGGTTTCATCTCCGGCTGCTACACCAACGATCTGGACATGCTGCGCGAGTCCTTCGAGGACGTCGTGATCGAGCATCAGCGCGCTGCGCTGATTCCCGGCTTCGGCGAGGTGCGGCGCGCAGCGCTGGCCGCCCGGGCGATCGGCTGCTCGATCTCCGGTGCCGGCCCGACGGTGTTCGCCTGGTGTCTTGAGGAGCATGCGCCCGCGGTGCGCGAAGCCATGGTGCTCGAGTTCGCAAGGCACGGCCTGCAGGCCGACCATTGGACCATCTCGATCGAGCCTTTCGGCGCGCGCGTCATCGGCTGATGCTGTTCGCCAGTACCCGCAACCTGCTGCATCGGGTCGGTTTTGGCGCCGCACTGACGCACGGCCTGGCCGGCGATGGCGGCCTGTACACGCCGACCGAGTGGCCGCAGCTGGCGCCCAGATCGGATAGCGCCGATCTGCCGGCGCTGGCGCTCGAGCTGCTGCAAGTGTTCGTGGCCGGCGATGCGCTTGCACCCGCGCTGGCGGCAATTACCCGCGAGGCGTTCAATTTTCCCGCACCGCTGCTGATGCTCGACGCGGGCGCTCGCCTGGGGGTGCTGGAGCTATTCCACGGTCCGACCGCCGCGTTCAAGGACTTCGGCGCGCGATTTCTGGCGGCGGCGCTGACGCGGGCGCGGCGCGGCGCGCGCCGGCCGCTGAAGATCCTTGTGGCTACGTCGGGCGATACCGGCGGGGCAGTGGCCGCGGCCTTCCATCGTCACAGCGGGATCGAAGTCGCGGTGCTGTTCCCCAAGGGCCTGGTGTCCCCGACCCAGGAACGCCAGCTGACCTGCTGGGGCGACAATGTCAGCAGCATCGCGGTGCGCGGGCGCTTCGACGACTGCCAGCGCCTGGTCAAGCAGGCGTTCGGCGATCCGGCACTGCGCGAGCGATTCGAGCTGTCGTCCGCCAACAGCATCAATCTCGGCCGACTGCTGCCACAGACGGTGTACTACTGGGCGGCGAGCCTGGCGATCCGGCGCGAGCACGGCGAACCGGCCTCGTTCGTGATCCCGAGCGGCAACCTCGGCAATGCGACCGCTTGCGTCTGGGCACGGCAGCTCGGGGCGCCGATCGATGCGATCGTGCTGGCGCACAATGCCAACCGCACCGTGCCGGACTACCTGCAACAGGGCGTGCTGCGTCCGCGCCCGAGCGTGGCGACCCTGTCCTCGGCGATGGACGTCGGGGATCCCAGCAATCTGGAGCGCCTGCTGGCGCTGTTTCCGGACCCGGAGAGGCTGCGCGGCGCGGTGCGCGCGGTCTCGATCGACGATGAGTCCACACGCGAGCGTATCCGCATCGACTACCGGCGCTACGGCCGGGCCTGGTGCCCGCACACCGCGGTCGCGGCCGAGGCGTACCAGCGGCTCGCACCAAATGAGCGCGCCCGTGGCCGCTGGGTGCTGGTGGCGACCGCGCATCCGGCCAAATTCCGGGAGATTGTCGAGCCGCTCATTGGCGCCACGCTGACTATGCCGCAGAATCTGGCGCGTCTGTTCGATCGGCCCTCGAGCTGTACCGAGATCGAGGCTACGCTCGATGCCCTGAGTAGCACGCTATAGCCCATGGACTCGCTGCCACCCATTCTTCTGAATCTGGACCTCGATGCCACCGTGGTCGGTGCGGCCGCATTGCTCGCGGGGCTGTTCCTGCTGTGGCGCTGGGATCGGCGCCGGCGCATGCGCGCGGCGCGTGCACTGGCGGTCACCGCCTGCGGCTACGAGTACCTGCGCAATGTGCTGGTGCCTGACGGCCAGGGCAGCACGCTGCACGTGGATTTCCTGCTGCTGACGGCGCGCGGCCTGGTGGTGATCGATCTGCGCGATATTGAAGGCAATATCTTCGGCGGCGATCAGATGACCGAGTGGACCGTGATGCATCGCGCACTGCGCTATACATTTCCGAATCCGCAGACCGGACTGTACGATCGCATCGCCGCGGTGCGCGCGCTGGCGCCGGAGGTGCCGATCGAGGGACGCGCGGTATTCACCTCCAGCGGCCAATTTCCCAAGGGGCTGCCGCATCACACTCTGATGCTCGATTCACTGCCGGCGGAATTCCCGGCATCGGACCGACAGGCCATGAGCGGCTTGCTCGAGCGCTGGATGCCCTCGTGGCGGCTGATCGAGAAGTCGGTGACCCCCAGCAAGCTCGCCTCGCCGAAGGCGGCGATCTAGCATGCGGCGCAAAGCCGTGGTCGCGGCGATTGCGCTTGCGCTATCGCTGCCGGCGATGGCGCCGATCCGCGCGCAGCCGGCCGCCGGGACCGCCGACGACAGGCACGGCGGGCGCGGTCTGCACGATAAGGACACGGCCTCGCCGATCAGGCATGTGATCGTGATCATCGGCGAGAATCGCAGCTTCGATCACGTGTTTGCGACCTATGTACCGCGTTCCGGACAGCAGGTAGCGAATCTGCTGTCGCGCGGCATCATCAGCGCCGACGGCACGCCTGGGCGCAACCACGCGGCCTCCGCGCAGCGTGCCGCCACCGACACACGCCGCTACGCGATCAGTCCTGCCAGGGCCTTTGCCTACGTCAATATTCCGCCACCCGGCACGCACGAGGCACCCACTGGCGCCAGCGACACCAAGCCGGCGCCGTTTGCGACACTGGCGGCGGCCACGGCCGCCGAGCACGACCTGCCGAGCGACTACTATGGGTTCCTGCTCACGGGGGCCACCGGGCTGCCGGCCGATGTGATCGACACCCGCATTGCCAACTACGAGAATCTGGGTCCGGGCTCGTTTCAGCTCACCCCCTCGGTCAAGTACGACGACTACGCGGCCAGCCCGGTGCATCGCTTCTACCAGATGTGGCAGCAGCTCGATTGCAACGTGGAACATGCGACCGCGGCCAATCCGAGCGGCTGTCGCAACGACCTGTTTGCGTGGGTGGAGGTGAGCGTCGGACCTGGCGGCAACGGCAAGTCGCAGCCGCTACCGATGACCAATATCGCCACCGGCGAGGGCTCGACAGCGCTCGAGTTCTATAACATGCAGCAGGGTGACGCTCCCTATCTGAAGGAACTCGCCGACCGCTACACGCTCAGCGACAACATGCACCAGTCGGTGCTGGGCGGCACCGGCGCCAATCACATCATGTTCGGCTTTGCCGACGCCATCTGGTATAGCGACGGACACGGTCATCCGGCCACGCCTCCCGCCAACCAGATCGAGAATCCCGATCCGCAGCCCGGCACCGACAACTGGTACGACGAGGACGGCTATGCCGGCGGCAGCTACAGCGCCTGCGCGGACCTGCGCCAGCCGGGCGTGCCGGCGGTGGTGGCCTATCTCGAGTCGCTGCCGCGGCCGATCAATCCGCGCTGCGAACCGAAGCACTACTACCTGCTGAACAACTACAACCCCGGGTTCAACGCCGATGGCACGCTGGCGAGCAAGCAATCCCCGTACACCATTCCGCCAAGCTCGGTGCGCCACATCGGCGATGTGCTGATGCAGGCCGATATTTCGTTCAGCTACTTTGGCGGTGACTGGAACATCTACCGGACCGATCCGGCGGGCTCCAATCCCTACGATGCCTACTGCCACGTCTGCAATCCGTTCCAGTATGCGACCGACATCATGAGCAACCCGGCGCTGCGCCAGGCGCATATTCACGATACCGATGTGTTCTACCAGGACATCGCCGATGAGAACCTGCCGGCCGTGTCGATCGTCAAGCCCAGCATGTTCGTGGACGGTCACCCGGCGTCCTCCAAGCTGGACCTGTTCGAGGGCTTCCTGAAAAAGATCATCGACCAGATGCGAGGGCATCCGAAGTTATGGCGCGATACGGCGATGTTCGTGACTTTCGATGAGGGCGGCGGCTATTACGATTCCGGCTACATCCAGCCGCTCGACTTCTTCGGCGACGGCCCGCGTATCCCGCTGCTGATCGTGTCGGCCTACACCGAGGGTGGTCTGGTCAATCACGGCTACGCCGATCACGTGTCGATCATCAAATTCATCGAGCGCAACTGGCATCTCAAACCGATCAGCGCACGCAGCCGCGACAACTTTCCCAATCCCAAGACCCGGCGCGACAATCCCTATGCGCCAACCAACAGTCCCGCGCTGACAGATCTTTGGGATGCGTTTCATTTCTGGCCAGCCCAGCCGGCGCATTAGCCGTCGCGTCGCTCGATACGGCCGGCTGAGCGCGGGCGCGGTGCTGGCGGCAATGGCCGGCTGTGGACATGCGGATTCCGCTGTTGCAGGCCAGTGGCAGCTTTCCTGGCGGGGGCGGATCGGCACCGAGCAGGCAACCGTGCTGTTTCAGCCCAGTGGCCACACGCTGAGCGGCAGTTTTCGCACCCCGCGAGTCACGGCGCCGCTGTCCGGCTCGGTAGTGGGAGCGAAGCTGTCGTTCGCGGTGGATTTTCCAGGTCCGCCGGCCTATCGAATCCTGTTTTCGGGGCTGGCGCATGGCAATCAGATCGAAGGCCAAGCGCTGCCGCAGGACGTCAACGGCCATGCCTTCGCCGGACATGGCGGCGAGGTGCCGCGCGACTACTACACCTGGAGCGCCAGGCGCGTAGCGCCGTGACGGGCAGCGGTAACGGAGTGCCGTCGAGCTTTGAATAGGCGAGTCTGTCCGGCAATTCAATCAATTGCTTACGGCCTGGGGCGATCCACGCGATAGCCATCGCTTGTCCCCCTTGAAGTTGGCCGAGGCGCCCCTACCGTAGCCGTTGTTCGGGTGGCTCAACCGACTGAAAGGAGGTGCGACATGTTTGGTAGGTTCACGAGTTCACAAAATTCGCTGCTCGACGAGTTCTGGCGCCTGCAGCAGGAAATGGACGAAATGCTCGGGGACGGACCGTTTTCCTCGGGCGGAATCAGGTCTTTGCCGCGCGGCTCGTTCCCGGCCATCAACGTCATCCAGACTGCCGAGGAGGTTCAGGTGTTCCTGTTTGCACCAGGACTCGATCCTAAAAAGCTCGATGTGTCGATTCAGCAGGGTCTGCTCACGATATCGGGGCAACGGCAGATCGACGTCGACGACAAATCTACCTACTACCGTCAGGAACGATTCGCCGGTGATTTCCGCCGCGCCATAAGCTTGGGTGAGGATGTGGACGCCGAGCGCGTCACTGCGACCTATCGTGACGGCATCGTTCAGATAAAGCTGCATCGACGCGAATCGGCAAAACCGCGCCAGATCGAAATTCATTGAACGGAGGTATCAGATCATGGCCACAAACAATACACAGGTCGCCGGCCGGGAATCGGCGATCGCGACGCCGCAACAGCGCGCACGCGCGAGCGAATCGGCAATCCGTGCGCCGGTGGACATATTCGAGAATAGCGACAGTCTGGTGCTGACTGCCGATATGCCGGGGGTGTCCAAAGACCGGCTCGACGTGCGCGTCGATGGCACCACGTTGGTGGTGCAGGGGAGCGTGCAGTTCGACTTGCCGGAGAAGGCCGAGGCGCTGCACGCCGATGTCCGGGCCGCGGTATACCGGCGCAGTTTCGTTCTGAGCCGGGAGCTGGATACCGAGAAGATTCAGGCGAATCTGAAGGACGGAGTGCTAACGGTGCAAATCCCTAAGCGCGCGGCGCTGCGGCCGCGAAAGATCGAGGTGCAAGGGCCCTGAGCATCCGCCGTAGCTCGCCAACGGCAGGTAGCGGCCGGCGCGGGCAGTGCCGCGCCGGCCGCCGCTAACTGCGAGGCGTCGGCAGCGCGAAGAATGCCCGCGCGTTCGCACAGGTGTACGCCGCGCACTGTTCCAGGCTCTCCCCGCGCGCTGCGGCGAGCGCGGCGGCCACGTGCGGCAGGTACATCGGCTCATTGCGGCGCGATTTTGGTCTGGGACGCAGATCGCGCGGCAACAGATACGGTGCATCGGTCTCGAGCATCAGACGACCGGCAGGAATGCGCGGCAGCAGGTCGCGCAGATGCTCGCCACGGCGCTCGTCGCACAGCCAGCCGGTGATGCCGATCGACAGCTCGAGCGCCAGGTAGTCCTCCAGTTCGCGTTCGCCGGCGGTAAAACAATGGGCCAGCGCCGCCTTGAGCTTGTGCCGATGCTCACGCAGTACCGCCAGGAAATCCTGGTGCGCGTCGCGCTGATGCAAGAACACCGGCTTGCCGGTGTCGGCAGCCAGCCGCAGCTGCCATTCGAACGCGCGCAGCTGTGCCTGGCGCGGCGACAGGTCGCGGTAGTAGTCCAGTCCGCACTCCCCGGCGGCAACCACCTCCGGCTGCGTCAGCAGCTGGCGCAGTACCGGCAGATCCGCGGCGCCAAGCTGCGCGGCGTGATGCGGATGAACCCCCGCGGTGGCGAACAGCATACCGGGATGGGAGCGGGCGAGTTCAATGGCCGCGACACTGCCCGCCACGCTTGCGCCGGTGACAATCATCTGCTGCACCCGATGGGCGCGCGCCCGCTCGATCACCGCGGGCCGGTCGCGGTCAAAACTATCGTGGGTCAGGTTGGCGCCGACGTCGATCCAATGCATGGCGCTACTGTAATGCGGGATGGCGTTGCCTGATATGATCGCGCGGTGCATGACCGCCTGCCCAAGCGTATGTTGCGACAGTTGCAACTCTGGGACGTCGATCGCAGTGAGCACGGCTGGGCAGTGCGCCAGAGTGCCCGTGCGCGGCGCCTGAGCGTGCGCGTTTTCCGTAACGGCGGAGTCGAGATCGTGGTGCCGCCGCGCACGCCGCCGCGGCGGGTGAGCGAGTTCGTCAGCGAGCATCGCGAGTGGATCGAGCGCCAGCGGCGGCGCACGGCGCCGGCGCTGCACTGGCCGCTACCTCCTGAGGTGCTGTCGTTGACGGCGATCGGCGAACAATGGCACTGCAGCACGAAACCGGGCGCCGGTCGCATCCGCCTGCGCGAAATCTCGGCCGATGAGCTGCAGATCAGCGGCCTGCTTGACGACCAGTACCGATTGCGGCGCCTGCTGACCAACTGGCTGATCGAACGCGCGCGCTTGCGCTTCGAAGGACCGTTGCGGGCACTGGCCGCGAGCATGGCGGTGCAGCCCGGCCGGCTGCAGGTGCGCTGCCAGCGCTCGCGCTGGGGCAGCTGTTCGCGCCGTGCCACGATCAGCCTGAATGCGTGCCTGTTGTTCCAGCGTCCCGAGGTACTGCGCTACCTGATGATCCACGAGCTGTCACACCTGCGGCATATGAATCATTCGGCTCGCTTCTGGGCCGAAGTCGCCCGCCACGAACCGGACTGGAAAGCGCTGGATCGTCAGCTGCTGCAAAGCTGGTCGCGGGTGCCGTCGTGGATATTCAGTTGAGCGAGCCGCCGTCGCTACCCGATCCGAACGGCGAGTCGCCTGCGGCAACGGCGCATGACGCCACCCGCGTCGATCTGTCGGATGAGGCAGTGCACTGGGATCTGGGCAGCTCGCTGTCCTATAGCGAGTACCTGCGGCTCGATCGATTGCTCGACGCGCAGAAGCCGTTGTCCACCGAGCACGATGAAATGCTGTTCATCATCGTGCACCAGGTCTCCGAGCTGTGGATGCGGCTGATGCTGCACGAGCTGCAGGCGGTGATCGCGTGCGTGCGGCGCGACGATCTGGATCCGTCCTTCAAGATGCTCGATCGCGTCGGCCGTGTGCAGGCGCAGCTGCTGGCGGTGTGGGAAGTCCTGTCGACCATGACGCCGGCGGATTATTCCTCGTTCCGAAATCTTCTCGGACGCTCATCGGGCTTCCAGTCGGTGCAGTACCGCCTGCTCGAGTTCACGCTTGGCAACAAGCACGCGGACGTCATCGAGGTGCACCGGCGCGATCCCGAGGCGTACGCGGTGCTGGCGCGCGCCCTGGCGGCACCCAGCCTGTACGACGAAGTACTGCGGCTGCTGTCGCAGCGCGGTTACGGCGTGCCGGCGACATCGCTAGTACGCGATTTCAGCCAGCCGTACCTGCCTTCCAAGCAGGTGACCGGGGCCTGGCTTGGGGTCTATCACAATGCGGTCAAGGATTGGGATCTGTACGAGCTCGCCGAGCGCCTGGTCGATCTCGATCATCGATTCCAGGTGTGGCGCTTCCAGCACATGAAGACCGTGGAGCGCATCATCGGCTACAAGCCGGGCACCGGCGGCACCGCCGGCGTCAGCTATCTTGCGAAGGCGCTGCGGTTGCGATTGTTTCCAGAACTTTGGGAAGCGCGCACATCGATGTAGCGACCAGCCGCTGCGCGCGGCGCAGCCGCCGCACCGAAATCCCTGCCCGCATGCAGACGTTCAGGGAGCACCAGCCGCACATCTGTTGCCAATATACGCAGCATCCGTGAACATGGCCGAGGCCTCGAACGGAGATCGAGATGGCTGAAGGGTTGCTCGGCGGGATAATCGACCGCGAGGCGGAGGAGAAGGCTGGCTCGACCAAGAGCGGTTCTGAGGCGTTCGCAGCGGCGGTGGCCGCTAATATCGGGACCCAAAGCCCGGAAGTGGCAGCCGAGACTGCGGCGTTTTTTCGCGAGCAGACCCAGCTGGTGAAGGCCCAGCGCAAGTCGGTCGAAGCGGAACACGAATACTTCAAGCAGGAATGGGGCCCGCGCCTTCTGGGCACTCGGCTGCGCACCGGGTTCCAGATCTTCGTCGCTCTCGCCGCGACCGTCGTCGGAATTGGCGTCGCAATCATGATCCGCGACGCCGTCAGCTCACGCCGCGTGGTCATCGAGCCGTTTGACGCGCCGCCCGCACTTGCCGCTCAAGGCCTTACCGGCAAGGTGATCGCGGGCGCAGTTCTCGACGAACTCAGTCATCTGCAGGATGCCACCCGCAGCAGTTCTGCTGCCCGCGGCCTCTCCGGCGCATGGACCAGCAATCTCAAGTTGGACGTGCCGGAGGCGGGCATTTCGATCGGTGAGATCTCCCGTCTCCTCAGAGAGCGGTTCGGGCATGACGTGCACATTGACGGCAACCTGATTGAGACCCCGACGGCCGGCCTTGCGCTCACCGTGCGCGGCAATGGCGTCGCGCCAAAGACCTTCACCGGGTCGACATCAGAGCTCAAGAAGCTCACGGTCGAGGCGGCCGAGTACGTGTACTCTCAATCGCAACCCGCGCGCTGGGCCACCTATCTCAGCAACGTCGAGCGCAACGAGGAGGCGATTGCGTTCTGCCGGGGTGCGGTTGCGAGCGCTGATCCCGCCGAGCGGCCCAGGCTCCTCAATATCTGGGCGATCGCCCTGCAGAGCACCGGCGGCTCGCCCAGCGAGGCGCTGTCACTGTTCCGCGCGTCGGTAAAGCTCCAACCGGACCTCTGGACCGCCCATACCAACATCCAGAACGATCTCATGCTCCTGGGTGACGAGGAGGGGGCGTGGCGGGCCGGCGAGGACATGCGCACGGCCGCCGGGGGCCGACCGGGCCGAGCGCGCGAGTTTGACTACCAAAACTGGGACTACCTCACCTGGAACCTGCAGGCGTGGTTGGGTGCGGTCGTGGCCGATGCCGAAGCGAACGCCGGTGCGGGGACCAGTACCGGGGCGGTCGGACCATCGATCGCCGACATCCAGTCTCGACTGCACGATTCAGAGGCCGCCGATCTTGCGCTCAAGACGACCAGGGACGACCCGCATGATCCGAGCATAGCCGCGACGACTCACTTCGTGCGCGGCCGACTGGCGGCCGAGGCCGGCGATGTCTCCAGCGCCGCGATGCAGATGGAGGCGTTCGGCGTGGCTTACGCCGACCCCGCCGTGTCCTCGAACAATCCCGGCTACAACTGCTGGATCGCGCCGGCCGAAGAGGCGGCGGGGAATCCGGCCAAGGCCGACGCGGTTCTGAAGGCCGCTGGCGCATTCGTCGACTGCTATCGATTTCGCGCTGACATCCTCGATGCTCGCGGCGACTGGCCGGGCGCGCAGAAGGCGTACGCCGAAGCGGTGGCGCTCGCGCCGGATCTGCCGGCGGCGTATTACTCCTGGGGTGTGGCGCTGGCGAAGCATGCAGATGTCGCAGCCGCCGAAGCGAAGCTCAAGGCCGCGAACCAACGCGGGCCTCATTGGGCTGATCCGCTCAAAGCATGGGGCGATGTGCTCGTGAAGCAAGGCCATACTAAAGAGGCGCTGGTGAAATACAACGCGGCGCTCGAGTATGCGCCCGATTGGAAGCAGCTCAAGCAAGCGCGCGAGGCATTGGCGAAGCAGAAGTCTTGATTGGCGAACGGGTAGCCGGGGATGGTCTTTATGGCCGAACGTGACGGCGAGAACAGGGCTGCGGGCGCCGCCCCGGCGGCGCTGCGCACTCGCCCCGCCGCGCCCGAGGTTTTCATAAGCTACGCCTCGCAGGACAGCGCGGTCGCTGAGGCTGTCTGTGCAGCCCTGGAACGCGAAGGCATGACCTGCTGGGTGGCACCGCGCGACGTGGTGCCCGGCGAGTTCTATGCCGATGCGATCGTTCGCGCGATTGATGCTGCCGCATTGATCGTGCTCATCCTGTCGAAGCACGCCGCTGGCTCTCCTCACGTGCTCAGAGAGGTGGAACGCGCGAGTTCGAAACGCCACCCCGTTGTCTCGTTGCGGATCGACGCTGCGCCGATGCCGGCGGCTCTCGAGTACTTTCTCAACACCTCGCACTGGCTCGATGCGAGCGCCGTGGGTGTCGACCGCGCAGTGCTCAAACTCGTCGATGCGGTGCAGCGCCTACTGGCGCCGGCATCAACTGGGGAGCCCGGCCATTCCGCTGACGCACCAAAGCCGGTAGCCGGCCTTTCCCCACAGCTCCCCGGCAGCGGCCACACGAGTCAGCGCCTGAGCCGTTCACTGGTCGCGGTGGGCGCGTTGATGGCGGTGGCACTGGCGTACTTCGGCGTCGACAGGTTCTGGCTGTCGCGGCACGCCACCAGCGAGCATCCTATTGCAGCAGTAACCTCTGCAGCCGCCCCCATCGCCGCGATCTCCGACAAGTCGGTCGCGGTCCTGCCGTTCGTGGACATGAGTGAGAAGAAGGATCAGGAGTATTTTTCCGACGGCTTGTCTGACGAGCTCATCGACCTGCTGGCGCAGGTGCAGGACCTGCACGTGCCGGCCCGCACCTCCTCGTTCTACTTCAAGGGCAAGCAGTCCACGATCGCCGACATCGCGAAGGCGCTTGGCGTCAGCCATGTCCTGGAAGGAAGCGTGCGCAAAGCCGGCAACACCATCAGGGTAACGGCGCAGCTCATCCGTGCGGACAACGGCTATCACCTCTGGTCGAAATCCTTCGACCGGGATTTCCAAGATATTTTCAAAGTGCAGGACGAGATCGCGGCCGCCGTGGTGGAGGCGCTGAAGGCCAAGCTGCTGCCGGCCCAGCAGGTCGCCAATGCCCACCGCACCAGCAATACCGAGGCCTATAACCAGTTTCTGCTGGGGAAGAGTTCGGTAAATCGAGGCAACGAGGAGGGGCTTCGCGCTGGGTTGCAGGCCTTCGGCAAAGCGATCGCGCTGGATCCCAATTACGCCGCCGCCTATGCCGGGCTGGCCCACGCCGAGTTCTACGTCGGCGAAATGACCGGCGATCCTGCGGCGATGCAGGCTGCCATAGCGAGCGCGGAACGGGCTGTTGCGCTGGCGCCGGATCTGCCTGACGGGTATGTGGCACGCGGCTTCCTGCGCTCCACGCACTCGTGGGACTGGAGTGCAGCGCAGGCGGATTTCGAGAAGGCGCTGGCGCTCGATCCCGCTGACAGCACGGCTCAGGGCCTGTATGGATCGCTATTGGGCCGCATGGGCCGCCTGCCACAAGCCATTGCGGCGGCGAAGAAGGCGATCGAGCTGGACCCGCTGTCGGGTTGGCCCTGGGACAATCTCGGCACCTACCTTGCGGCCAGCGGGCAGCTCGCGGCGGCCCGTGAGGCGATCAGCCGCGCGCTGGAGCTCAATCCGGAAGCGATCCCGATGTCCTATGGCCTGGGCAGACTCGACCTGCTGGAAGGCCATTCGCAGGAGGCACTCACGCTGTTTCGCGCGCTCAGCTTCGAACCCATAAGACTGTGCGGCATTGCGATGGCCGAACACGCGCTGGGTCAAGCCAAGGGGTCGCAGCAGGCACTGGACGAATTAGCCGCCAAATACTCGCAGAATTCGGCCTACCAAATCGCCGAGGTGTATGCCTGGCGCGGCGAGAAGGACCGGGCATTTGAATGGTTGCAGCGCGCCTACGCACAGCATGATGACGGTCTGTCTGATCTCAAAATCGACCCGCTGCTCGCCACGCTGCGCACTGATGCGCGCTATGCGGCACTCCTCAAGAAGCTGGGGTTGCCGGAATAATGCGGCACGTGTTGCCAACGCACCTGGCATCCATGAACCCGAGCTGTGGCAAGCGCGCACGTCAATGCAGCGACCGGCCCGCAGCGCGCGCGGGATCTGGCTGGTCGAAGCAATGGGGTTGCACTGCAGGGGCGCCGGCGTATGCTTTTGTGCAGGCTGTGATTTCCGCCCCCTTGCGCCGCTCCCTGCAAACCGAGGCAGAGACCATGAACAAGAAGTTCGCCATCGCTTGGTCAGTGCTTTTCGTCGCCTGGTTTCTGGGCGGCTTTGTCGTACACGGCGTACTGCTGCGTTCCGACTACATGCAACTGACCAACCTGTTCCGGCCAGAGGGCGACCAACAGAGATACTTTCCCCTGATGATACTGGCCCATGTGATCCTGTCCGGCGCGTTCGTTTGGATCTATGCGCGCGGCGTCGAGGCGAAGCCGTGGATGGCACAGGGCGTGCGCTTTGGTTTTGCGGTCGCACTGCTCACGGTCGTGCCAACTTACACAATCTACTTCGTGGTGCAGCCGATGCCAGGGGAGGTGGTCATCAGGCAGATCGTCTGCGACGGGGTTCTGCTGGTAATACTCGGGACGATCGTCGCCTGGCTGTATCGAGACGCGGCGAAACCGCTACGTGCAGGGTGACGAGCGGAAAGCGCGCCAGATACCTGTCCCGATACCGCAGGTTCATCACGGGTATTTGAGAATCCTGCGGCATTTCAGATGCCACCGGACTGATGCCAGTGAATCGCCTGCACCTGAGGAGCCTGCCGCTCAACAAGGCGCGGCGAGGCATTGACCAGGTACGCCTCCTGCACCAATTGCATGTGGGCCAGATCGGCACGGCTGTCGCCGTAGGCGTAGACGCGGCCGGGGGCGTCACGCGCGATCAGCGCCGCCAGGCAGCGGCGTTTCTCCTCGCCGCGGCAGTTGGCGCTCGCCAGGCGGCCGTCGAGCCGCCCGTCCGCACGCCAGCGCACCTCGGTGCAGATGATTTCATCAAACCCAAGCGCCCGGCCAATGTGCGGTACATACAGGTCGGTGCTGGCCGACATCATCAGCAGCCGATCGCCACGCGCGCGGTGCATCGCGATCGCAGCCAGTGCTTCAGCGTACAGGCCGTCGCTGAGCAGTTCGGCGACGAAGCGCTCGGCCCAGCGGCTAAGGCTGGCGCGCTGCACGCCGCCGAGCAGGGCGTGAATCAGCGCGCCCTTCAGCGCGCCGCGATCGCGATTGAACACGAAGCCCACTGCCGCGGGCAGCACCAGCAGCACACGCGCCAGCCGCCACGGACGGCGCCACAGAAAGCCCCATAGAAACGGGCCGAAGGTGTCCCGCCGCGTGATGGTGCCGTCGAGATCGAATACCGCCAGGCTGCCGCTATTCAAGGCGCGCGCTTCAGGCGACGGCTTCAGGCGGCGCGGCTCTGGCCGGCGAGCTGGCGCAGCACGAACGGCAGGATGCCGCCGTGACGAAAATACTCGCGCTCCTTGGGCGTATCGATGCGCACGCGCACCTCGAAACGGATCGGGCTGCCGCTGGCAGGCGTTGCGACCACGATGGCGCTGCGGGCGTCGGCGCCGTTGAAGCCGGTGATCTCGTAACTCTCGCGGCCGGTCAACCCGAGCGACTGTGCGCTGCGGCCGTCGATGAACTGCAGCGGCAGCACGCCCATGCCGATCAGGTTGGAGCGGTGGATGCGCTCGAAGCTCTCGGCAATCACGGCGCGCACGCCCAGCAGCATGGTGCCCTTGGCGGCCCAGTCGCGCGAGGAGCCGGTGCCGTATTCCTTGCCTGCGATGATGATTAGCGGCGTGCGATCCGCCTTGTAGCGCATCGCCGCGTCGTAGATGCTCAGCTGCTCACCGCTCGGCAGATACTCCGTGATCCCGCCCTCGGTGCCGGGCAGCAGCAGATTGCGCAGCCGGATGTTGGCGAAGGTACCGCGCATCATCACCTCGTGGTTGCCGCGGCGCGCACCGTACTGATTGAAGTCGCCCGGCTGCACGCCCTGTTCCATCAGGTAGCGCGCCGCCGGACTGGCCTTGGCGATGTTGCCGGCCGGCGAGATATGGTCGGTGGTCACCGAATCGCCCAGCAAGGCGAGCGCCCGTGCACCGGCAATCGCGCCCACCGCCGCGGGCCGCATCGTCATGCCGTCGAAGTAGGGCGGATTCTTGACGTAGGTGGACTTTGGATCCCAGGCGTAGATCTTGCCCGCGGGCACCGCGATTGCCTGCCAGCGCTCATCGCCGGTGAACACGCTGCCGTAGCTGCGGCGAAACATGTCGGAATTGATATTGCGCAGCACGTAGTCGGCCACTTCGGCCGGTGCCGGCCAGATGTCGCGCAGGTACACCGGCTTGCCGTCGGCAGCAGTGCCGAGCGGCTCGTTGTTGAGGTCCACATCGAGTGAGCCGGCGAGCGCGTAGGCGACCACCAGCGGCGGTGAGGCAAGGAAGTTCATCTTGACTTCCGGGTGCACGCGGCCGTCGAAGTTACGGTTTCCGGACAGCACCGAGCAGCCGATGATGTCGCCGGCTTTCACGCCGGCGGAGATTTCGGGCTTGAGCGGACCGGAATTGCCGATGCAGGTGGTACAGCCGTAGCCGACCAGGTTGAAGCCCACAGTGGCGAGCGGTTCCAGCAGTCCGGCTTTCTCCAGATAGTCGGTGACCACGCGCGAACCGGGCGCGAGGCTGGTCTTGACCCAGGGCTTGGAGTTCAGACCCAGGTGCCGGGCGTTACGCGCCAGCAGTCCGGCGGCGATCAGTACATAGGGGTTGGAGGTGTTGGTGCAACTGGTGATCGCAGCGATCAGCACCGCCCCATCGCGCAGCTCGAACGACCTGCCGTCGACACTGACCGGCGCGGTGCCGCCGGCAGCCGGATTCTTGCGGCTGCGCTCCTCGGCCATGCGCGCGTGATGCTTGCGGTAGGTCTCCTTGGCGATGCGCAGCGGTACCCGGTCCTGCGGCCGGCTGGGGCCGGCGAGGCTTGGCTCGACGCTGCGCAGGTCCAGCTCGAGCACGTCGGTATAGTCGGCGGGCCTGGCCCCGTTGATACGCCACATGCCCTGAGCGCGCGCGTAATCCTCGACCAGCTGAATCAGCGCCGCCGGCCGACCCGACAGGCGCAGGTAGCGCAGGGTTTCCTCGTCGATCGGAAAGATCGCACAGGTGCTGCCGAACTCGGGCGACATGTTGCCGATCGTGGCGCGATCGGCCAGCGGCAGGTTTGCCAGGCCATCACCGAAGAATTCGACGAATTTGTCCACCACGCCGTGCTTGCGCAGTTTCTCGGTGACGGTCAGCACCAGATCGGTTGCGGTCGCGCCCGGCGTCAGGCTGCCGGTCATTTTGAAACCGATGACCTGCGGGATCAGCATGGTGACGGGCTGGCCGAGCATGGCCGCTTCCGCCTCGATGCCGCCGACGCCCCATCCAAGTACGCCGAGGCCGTTGATCATGGTGGTGTGGGAATCGGTGCCGACCAGCGTGTCGGGGTAGGCCTGGCGCGTACCGGCGCTGCGGTTCTCGAATACCACGCGCCCGAGGTACTCGAGATTGACCTGGTGCACGATGCCGGTGTTGGGCGGCACCACCTTGAAATTGCGAAACGCCGACTGGCCCCAACGCAGGAAGGCGTAACGCTCGCCGTTGCGCTCGAACTCGATGCGATTGTTGTCGGCCAGCGAATGCGCGCTGCCGTAGCTGTCCACCTGCACCGAATGGTCGATGACCAGCTCGGCCGGCGCCAGCGGGTTGATTTCGTCGGCGTTGCCGCCGAGGCGCGTCATCGCTTCGCGCATCGCCGCCAGATCCACGATCGCCGGCACGCCGGTGAAGTCCTGCATGATCACGCGCGCGGGCGTGAACGAGATCTCGTACGAGGGGGCCGCCTTCGGATTCCAGTTCAGCAGCGCCTCGACGTCGGCGCGCGTGACATTGGTGCCGTCTTCGAAGCGCAGCAGATTCTCGAGCAGGATCTTGAGCGAATACGGCAGGCGCGCGACTTTTTCCGCGCCCAGCGCCGGCAAACTCCAGATCTCATAAGACTCCGCGCCCGACTTGAGAGTTGTGCGCGCTTTGAAACTATCCGTCATGGTGCCTCCGGCTGCCGTCGCGCCGCATCGGCGGCACGTCAAAACCCGCGAATTATATCGGGCGCTTGCGCCGGCAGGTATGACGAGTTCGCACCGGGCGCTTCGTCATGCCGCGTTGTACTGACCTTATGCTCGGTTTTAAGGTGAGCCTGTTCGACCACGGCACCGCCCAGGCATCGTCCCTGCTGGTACAGCACCGCGAACTGGCCGGGGGTTGCCGCGCGCTGCGGCGTCTCGAACTCGATCCAGGCGCTGCCATCGGGGCGAATCGAGATGCTTGCCGACTGTTCGGATTGGCGGTAACGCAGCCTTACGGCGGCATCAAAGCTGCCGGCGCGCGGGGCACACAGCCAGTTGAGCGGCCCGGTGGCCACCGCGCCGGCCTCGAACCGATGCTGCTCATGCCTCTGCACCACGATCAATGCGTTACGCTCGCGGTCTTTGTGCGCGACATACCAGGGCTCCTGCGCGCAGCCGCGCGCCCCGCCGATCGCAAGCCCGGCGCGCTGACCGAGCGTATAGAACGCCAGGCCGCGATGCTGTCCCAGCGCCCGTCCGTCGAGCGATTCGATCGGTCCGGGCGCGGCCGGCAGGTAGCGGCCCAGAAACTGCGCGAACGGCCGCTCGCCGATGAAGCAGATGCCGGTGCTGTCGGGCTTGTCGTGCACCGGCAGGCCGCGGCTGCGCGCCAGTTCGCGCACCTGTTGCTTCAACAGTTCCCCGAGCGGGAACAGCACGCGCGCAAAACGCTCGCGTGCGACCGAGTGCAGGAAGTAGGACTGATCCTTGCCCTGATCGCGCGCCTGATAAAGTGCCGGCCCGTCCTCGAGCGCTACGCGCCGCGCGTAGTGGCCGGTGGCGAACAGCTGCGCGCCGAGCCGCAGGGCATAGTCCAGGCACAGTCCGAACTTGATCTCGCGATTGCACAGCACGTCCGGATTCGGGGTGCGGCCGGCGCGGTATTCGGCCAGGAAGTGGACAAACACCTGTGCACGATATTGATCGGCAAAATTCACCCGATGCAGAACGATGCCCAGGTCGGCAGCCACCGTGCGCGCATCCTGGTAGTCCCGGGCCGTGGTGCAGTAGTCGTCGTCCTCATCCCAGTTGCTCATGAATAGGCCCTGCACGTCGTAGCCGGCATCGCGCAACAGCAGCGCAGCAACCGCCGAGTCCACGCCGCCGGACAAGCCGACGATGACGCGCTGGCCAGTCGGCGTCCTCGCGGGGCGATGCTCTGCCACGGGCAAGCGCTTGTTCATCGAGCTATTGTAATGGCAGCGGGATGGGTTTGGCGGCTGGCGCCGCGCCGTCGGGATCGAAGATCGGGCGCAAGGCAAGCCTTATCGACGACTGGCAGAGTCTGAGTTTGACTGAGACACTAGCCGCCGGGCCGACGTGGCCGTAATCGAAGGCTTACTCATGTCAGAGGCGCGCGTTCTGGTGCCGCAGCACCGCCATCTGCCGGTGGCCGTCCCGTGATACTCACCGGCGCATCCTCGATGCAACGCGAGCCGATCGTCTTCGTCGGTACCAGCGACCTGTCGGCTCACTTTCGCGGCAAGAGCTTCCCGGCCGCGGACCTGCCGGTGAAGCTGCAGCGAGGGATCGGCAAGGCGCCGACCAACCTCTACTTGGGGGCGTTCGGCCCGATCCAGGTGACGACCTTTGGAACCGTGGGCGAAGTATTCCTGATGCCCGACCCGGCTGCGCGCGTATTGGTGCCGTTCGAGGCCAGTGCCAGCGAGTACTTCTTCATCGCGGACCTCCGGACCGCGGACGGCGAGCCGTGGAACTTCTGTCCACGCCAGGTGCTGCGCCGTGCGCTCGAGGCGCTGCGGCGCGAGAGCGGTCTGCAGCTGTATGCGACCTTCGAGCAGGAGTTCACCTACGACGGGGTGCCGGCGCATCCCTGGCGCCCGTACGAACTCGAGGGATTGAGGCGCCAGGGATTGTTCGGCGAGGTGCTGCTCGGCGCGCTGCGCCAGGCCGGTGTGGTGCCCGACTCGTTCCTCGCCGAGTATGGCCCACGCCAGTTCGAAGTCACGACCGCGCCGGCGATCGGGCTGCGGGCGGCCGACGAGGCGGTTATCACGCGTGAACTGGTCCGGGCCGTCGCCTACCGCTTCGGCCAGGCCGTGAGTTTCGCCCCGATCGCAGATCCCAACGGCGTCGGCAACGGTACCCATATTCACTTCAGCTTCCTCGACGCCGACGGGCATCCGGTGCTGTTCGATCCGCAGCGCCCATGGCAGATGTCCGACGTCGGCCGCCACTTCGTCGCCGGGATCCTGCACCACCTGCCCGCCCTTTGTGCAGTGACCGCCGCATCGGTCGCCTCCTATTACCGCCTGCGGCCGAACCGCTGGGCACCGGTTCACGCCGATATCGGCAGCGCCGATCGCGCCGCGGCTGTTCGAGTCGCACCGCTGAACGGCGTCGACCCGACGCAGCACGCCAGCCAATTCAACGTCGAGTTCCGCGTATGCGACGCCACCGCGAATCCGTACCTGGCGCTGGCAGCCGTGGTGCAGGCGGGTGTGGACGGTATCCGGGCCCGGCGCGAAATCGACCCGAACAGCCGCCGCGCGCTGCCGGGCAGTCTGGCGCAGGCGCTGGCCCTGCTGCAGCAGACACCGCTGGCCACGGACTGGTTCGGCGCTGAGTTGCTGGCCGGCTACCTGCTGTTCAAGCGCGCCGAATACCAGGCACTTGAGTCCCTCGACGAGAGCGAGATTTGCCGCCGCTACGCCGAAGTCTATTGAGCGCAGCGCGGTCTCCATAAGGACAGCCATGAGTAATGCCTTGAGCCGTGAAGTCGAGATCGAGCCGGCGCACACCGCGCTGCTATTCGTGGACGTACAGAACTACAACTGCCTGCCGGCCGGTGGTGAGTACGCGCAACTCGACGCCGCGACCCGCGATGAGCGCTATGGGTACTTCTTTCGCGTCTTTCAGGACAGCGCGCTGCCGAACATGGTGCGGCTGCAGCAGGCCTGCCGGCGCGCACACATCGAAGTCACCTACACCGTGATCGAGAGCCTCACGGCCGACGGGCGCGATCGCTCGCTCGACTACAAGATCACCGGTTTCAACGTACCGAAGGGCTCGTACGATGCCAGGGTGGTGGACGCGCTGGCGCCGGCCGGCGACGAGATCATGTTCGCGAAGACTTCCTCGTCGGTGTTCATCTCTACCAACATCGACTACGTGCTGCGCAATCTCGGCACGCGCTACCTGATCGTTGCCGGCTGCCTGACCGACCAGTGCGTCGATTCGACGGTACGCGATGCCTGCGACCTCGGGTATCTGGTGACCGTGCCCACGGACGCCTGCCTCACGCTGTCAGCCGAGCGGCACGAATGGTCGCTACGCAACAACAGCGGCTACTGCCGGCAGCGTTCGACCCGCGAGATCCTGGACGAGATAGCGCGCCTGTCGCCGCATTGACTAGCGCGCCGCTGCGGCTGCGGCGCCCGCCCGCCCGGCCGGTTTCTAGGGCAGGTAGCCGAGCAGGTCATCCTTGCGCATCACCTGGCAGTAGATCATGTTGATGATCTCCAGCTCCAGCCGATGCAGCGCGTCGGATCCGGCGGCGCAGGCGTCCTCGACCACGATGGCCTGAAAGCTCTCGTCGGCGAGGCTGCGCACCGTCGAGGATATGCACTGATCGGTAAAGATCCCGCAGCACACCACATGCGCGATGCCGAGGTTAGACAGGATGAGCCGCAGGTTGGTGCCGGTCAGCGCACTGTCGGTGGTCTTCGTGACCACGATCTCATCGCCTCGCGGGGCGAGGGCCGGCACGATCTGCGATTCCCATTCGTCCTTTGGCAGCAGCAGGTTGTTCCAACCCGGCAGCTTCTGGCTGAGCGAGCGGTCACGGCCGTCGCGGGTGTGGCAGGCGATGCGCGCGAACAGTACCTCGTGGCCGTCAGCGCGGAAGCGTGCCTGCAGCGCCTGGATGGCCGGGATCACGATGCCGTGCATGCGCTCGTGAAATGGCGTCCAGGCGTCGTAGGCGGCCCGCGCTGGCGCATCGAGCGTCGCCGGATCGGGCCGCTTCAGGTAGACGTTCTGCACGTCGATGACGAGCAGCGCGAGCTTGCCGCGCTCGAGCACCGGATCGGCGGGCTCCGGTGCCAGCGCATAGTAGAGCGAGCGGTGGGCACGCTTCCAGGACAGGGGTGCGTCAGTGGTCATCGTCGCCGCCTCCAGCACACGACCGGCGGCGGCCACGCGGGCGGGCGCGCTCGATCGGTCGATTGGCTGGCGATGGTAGCAGTGCATCGGGTTGGAGAGTGCAGCTGCCGATGGGAGCCCGTATGCTCGTGGCGCGCGGTCGCAATCACCGCCCCGATGCCCGTCACGATCAGTCGCGAGGAGCGCGTCCATGTGCGCCGATAACGCCACTCGCCCGCCGGCGACCAGCCATCGCCCGCCCGTTGCGACGCTGCGCGAGCGCGACGCGCAGGTCATCGCCAGCATCGGCCGCCTGCGCTTCTCGCCGCTGAGCCTCATCGGTGGGCGCGGCAACCGGCTGATCGAGGAAGGCGGCCGCGAGCTGCTCGACTTGTCGGCTTCCTTCGGACCGGCGATCCTGGGCTACAGCCATCCGGCGATCGCGGCCGCGGTCAACGCTGCGACCGCGAGCATGGCGGGGGCGAGCCTGCTGGCGTTTCCAAACGAGAACGCGGTGGCGCTGGCCGAGCGGCTGCTTGCGATCACACCGGGTGAGGGCGAGCGCCGGGTCTGGTTCGGCCACTCCGGCTCGGATGCGAACGACTGCGCGCTGCGCGTGGTGCAGGCGGCCACCGGCCGCTCGCGCTTCATCTCGTTCATCGGCTCCTACCACGGCAATCTGAGCGGTTCGATGAGTGTCAGCGGGCATACGGCGATGACGCACACGCTGCCACGCGCGGGACTGGTGCTGCTGCCGTACCCGGATCCGTACCGACCCAGCTTCAGTGCGGAAGAGGTGCTGAAGCTGCTGGACTACCAGTTCGCAACCAGCTGTCCGCCGCACCAGGTGGCCGCTATCTTCATCGAGCCGTTGATGTCGGACGCCGGCGTCATCGTGCCGCCCAAGGGTTTTCTCGCCGCCGTACAGCAGCGCTGCCGCCGCCACGGCATCCAGGTCATCGTCGATGAAGTCAAGGCCGGCCTGGCGCGCAGCGGCCGGTTGCACTGCTTCGAGCACGAGGCACTGGAACCGGATCTGGTGGTGTTCGGCAAGGGACTCGGCGGCGGCCTGCCGCTGTCGGCGTTGATCGGCCCGCGCGCGATCATGGACCACGCACCCGCGTTCGCGCTGCAGACCACGGCCGGCAATCCAGTCGCGACCGCGGCCGGCCTGGCCGTGCTGCGCACGATCGCCGCCGAGGACCTAAGCGAGCGCGCCGCCCGTGTCGGTCAGGCGCTCGCCGGCGCACTGCGCGCACTCGCCCCACGGCAACCGATGATCGGCGAGGTGCGCGGTCGGGGACTGGCGATCGGCATCGAGCTGGTAAGCGATCGGGCCACGCGCGAACCAGTCCCGGTGGCGACCACCGCCAAGGTCATCTATCGGGCCTGGCAGCTCGGTGCCGTGCTGTTCTATGTCGGCCTGCGCGGCAACGTGCTCGAGCTCACACCGCCCCTGACGCTGACCGAGGCCGAGGCTGAACACGGGGTCGCGATCATCGATCAGGCGCTGACCGATGTCGGCCGCGGCCTGGTTGCGGATGCGGACGTGGCGCCGTTCATGATGTGGTGAGCTATGATTTTCAGTGAGATACCGCCACCGCATTGGGGCGCGGTCGGCAGCAAGGATCGATGGCTGTACTGATCAAGCGCCTCACTCTGCTCGAGGCCCTGGGGCTTTCCCTGGCTGTGGTCGCGCCTACCGTCACCGCGGCCTTCAATATCACGCTGGTCGTGGGCGCCGCCGGGGCGGCCGCGCCGCTGGCATTCGTGATCGCCGCGGCGGCAACCGTGCTGATCGCGTTGTCGTTCATGGCGTTCACGCATCGCGTCGCGCACGCGGGCTCGGCCTACGCTTACATCACGCACACCTTCGGCAGCCGGGCGGGATTCGTCGCCGGCTGGGCGCTGCTGCTCACCTATCTGGGCTTCGGCACCGGCTTCGCCGCGCTGGTCGGCAGCTTCACGATGGCCGCCTTCAAGGACCTCGGGATCGGCGGCGGTGGCGGCTCGTGGCTGGTGATTGGCGTGGTGGCACTGCTGCTCGCGTGGCGGCTCGCCTACCAGGACATGCGGCTCGCCGGCCGCGTGATGCTGGCGCTCGAGGCGCTGGCGATGGTCGCGATCATTTTTCTGTGCATCGCGATCCTGCGCAAGGTCCACCCGGGCAGCGAACGGCTGGCGGAGAGCTTCCGCCCGGCCCGGGCCTTCAACGGCTGGGTCGGCCTCGGCTTCGGGATGGTGTTCAGCATGCTGTCGTTCGCCGGCTTCGAGGGTGCGGCCACGCTCGGCGAGGAGACCATCAACCCGCGGCGCGCGATTCCGGTGGCCCTCATCGGTGCGGTACTGCTGTGCGCAGTGTTCTTCACCTTCGTCTCTTACTGCGAGGTCGTTGGATTCGGGCCGCAGGGGATGCGCGAGCTCGCCAATTCCGAGGCACCGCTCGACGTGCTGTCGCGGCGCTACGTGTCCGCGCGCCTGTCGATCGCACTGGATCTTGCGGCCGCGACCACGTGCTTTTCGGGTGCCATCGGGGCGATCGCCGCCGGCGGGCGCGTGCTGTACGCGCTCGGCCGCGTGGGACTGTGGCGCCGGCTTGCCGAAGTGCATCCGGTCCATGGCACGCCTGCGCCAGCCATCGCCGTCACCGCGCTGCTGATCATCGTGCCGTTCCTGCTGTGGGCGCCGTTCGCCGGCGCCGGAAACTACTACAGCTACACCAGCACCACTGGCGCGCTGTCGCTGCTCCTCATCTATATCGGTGTCGGTGGTGCCGAGGTGATCGAGGCCCGGCGTGAGGGCCGGCGCTGGTGGGCGGCCACCTGCGCGCTCGGACCACTGCTGCTGTTGTGGGTGCTCTATTGCAACGTTTACCCGGTGCCGCAGTTCCCGAACAACCTGTGGCCGTACGTCACGCTCGCATGGGTTGCGAGCGCGCTGCTGCTCATCCGGCTGCGACCGGCGCTCGCGGCAGCTCCGTTGCCGGAGTACAGCCGGGCGTCGCCGATGCCGTCCGGCGAGCCGCGCGATCAGACGTAGTGGCCGGCGCGCTCGAGTACTTCGATCTTGTAGCCGTCGGGATCGGTGACGAAATAGAAGCGCGCCGACCCATTGGGCGCGGCCAGCGACTTGATGTCACCGGGTGCGTAACCGAGGCGCTGCATCATGTCGCGGTGCGCGGCAATATCGTCGACGCAGAAGGCCACGTGGCCGTAGCCGGTGCCGTGCGTGTACGGCTCGGCCTGGCTCTGGTTCCAGGTGAGCTCGATCTCGCAGCCGCTGTCCGCATCGCGCAGGTACAGAAGCTTGAAGGTCGGGAACTCGAGGCGGTGCGACTCCTCGAGGCCGAAGCCCTGTCGATAGAACCGGGCCGAGCGCTCGAGATCGAGCACGCGAATCATCGAGTGAATGAGTTTCGCCATGGTCGTTGCTGCCTCCGCCGATGTCATTTTACGGTGTCGAGCGACTCGATGTAGGCCGCGAGGTTCTCGATCTCATCATCGGTCAGCGGCTTTGCGACCGCCGCCATGACGGCCGCGTAAGTCCCCTGGCGCCGGCCGTCGCGGTACGCCTTGAGCGCGTTGACGACGTACGGCCCCGACTGGCCGCCGATCTTCGGGTACTGCGGGATCACGGTCGAACGCCCGTCCGCGCCGTGGCAGGCGGCGCACTGGACATACTTCTCGCCACCCAGGGCGACGCGGTCGGGCGCCGCGAGCGCGCCCGCCGGCAGCACTGAGGCTAAGCAGACGAGCAATCCTCGGGTGATGGCGGGCACGGACGCAGTCTCGAGGCGCTCAGTAGAGCACAATGTGCGGCAGGGCGAGCGCATCGGCTGACGGAACCTGGCCGGCGGCCACGAGCGCATCGATGACGCGTCGCCGGGTCGCCGCGACGTCGATGCGCGCCTGGCGCAGCTCGCCGACCTCGCTGGCCGTGTACGGCTTGAAGTCCGGCGGCAACTGCGCGCGGCTATAGGTCGCGAGCAGCCAGTTGAGCACCGCGGCGATGTCGGCATCGGAGTTCGCGTTGAGGGCAACGTTCGGCACCTGCACCAGGTAACGACGGCCTTCCGGGATGCGGGTGAAATATCCGACGCGCCCGGCAAGTGTCGGCATCTCGGCCGCGGAACTGCCGAGCTCGCCGTGGCAGCCCTGGCAGTTGGTGGCGTAGAGCTGCGCCGCGCGCGGCATCGGCGCGAGCGTAAGGCCCGAGCGGCGCGTCACGCTGTCAGGTACGTTGCTGGCCGGCGGGGCAGCCCGGCCGCTGCCGCTGATGCTCGAAAGCGCGATCGACAGCGCCAGCGCGCTCGCGAGCGTCCCCGGCACGCTTCCCGCCCGTTGCCGCCGTCGCACGCGAGGCTCCTATTCCGCGAGGCCGACGAGGCCCGCGCTCGAGCAGTGGTAGACCATGCTCGAGGCGCCGAAGCACCAGACGATATCGTTATTGACCTGCGGCCGGTATGAAGGCATGTCGCCTTCCTGGCCGAGACACAAGCATCGGCCGCACGAGTCCTGGCCGCAACAGTCGCGGTACGCGATCAGGTAGGTCTTGCCATCGTCCGGATTGATGCACGAGCCGATCCACGATGTCGGCGACGGCGAGGTGCCGGGCGGACAGGTGTTCGGTCCACCGCCGCAACACGCGCACAGGTAGCCGTCGCTCGCACAGTAGCGCCAGTAGTTGCAGCGCGTCGAATCGCTGGTCTGGGCCAGGTTGGCAAACGCAGAGGCGAACTTGCGCACCGGCTTGCCGGCCGGTTGTTCGCCGGCCTGCGCGCGGCGCGCGACCGGCAGCAGCGGCAGCGCCGAGGCGGCGATCAGCCACAGCCCGCACTGCGACAGGAAGCCGCGGCGCGAGCTGCGCTGCGCCGCCCCGCGCGTGAACGCCTCGATCAGGCGGTCGAACCGGGTGCTGGAGATCGGCGTCATGTGTGCCTGACCTCGCTCTGATCGCGGCCGGCGATCCGCCGCGCGGCGAGATAGGCCTGGATCGTGCCGAAGCCGCTCTCCTCGGCGACGATCAGGCTTTCGAGGTGTTCGCGACTGTTGACCAGACCCTTGGCGCGGATGACTCCCTGCGCGTCGATCAGTACCGCATACGGCAGCTTACCGACCTGATATGCCATGCCGACCTGCGGCGAATTGACGTACGGCAGCTGCTCGAGCTGGAACTGCTCGATCATCGCGCGTTGCCCGGCGGGCTCATCGTCCCCAACCAGCACGACCTGCAGGCGCTCGGCGCTCGCGAACGATCGGGCGATCGGCAGCAGCTTCTTGCACACCGGGCACGACGCCGACACGAACAGCAGCAGCCGGCTGCGCGCCAGCGCGCTCGGGCCGCCGATCTCGATGCGCTCGCCGGCGAGCGTGACCATGCTGAGCGGCGGTGCGAGCTCGCCGACCGCCGGGCCGTGGTCGCTGGTCATGGCCCCCATCGGGGCAATGCGCTCGTGCAGCACGCCGACCTGGCGCGCGAGCGCAAATACCAGCACCGCCAGTGCCAGCGAGATCACGATCTGGATCGCAATGACGTAGGGCAGTGCGCTCGCCATGACCGTGACCTACAGGCCGAGCCGCGCCCGGCTGGCGCGCAGGTTGTCGTCGAAGCTCGGCGGCGCTGGCTGCAGCACGATCTCCAGCACCGGGTACAGGAACGCAAACGTCACGACGAAGGCCAGTGCGAGGCCGCACTCGGCCGCGCCGAGCGCACGCCCGTCGGTGGGCATCTGCAGTGCGAGCGCCAGGGCCGCGAGCACCAGGTTGCGGCCCACCATCCACGGTGCGATGCCGTGGCGCCGTCGCGACGCAAAGCAGCCGCAGTCGATCGACGCGCGGCCACGGCGCAGGTTGATCGCCAGCGCGCACGTATAGGCGAGCAGCAGCGCCGCGGCGGTGAGCGCGCCCACCGCACGTGTGCGCGGCCAGAGCAGAGCGGCCGCCGCTAGCGCCTCGGCGAGGGGCAACAGGGCGGCCATCGGCGCGACCAGCACGTCGGGCAGCAGCCGGTACTGGCGCACAATGGCCGGCCACTGCTCGCGCGCTCGAAGTTTGTGCACAGCCGAGGCCGCGAACAGCACCGCCAGTGCGAGCGCGAGCGTCAGGTGTGGCAGCGTATCGAGCATCTCAGTCACCCCACACGGTCAGGAGCTGCGGCGTGAAGCCGAGCGGCCTGGTCTTATAGAGCAGTTTACCGGTCGCAAGCCCCAACGCGTAGATCCGGTAGCTGTCGCCGATCGCGTACAGCAGGGCATCGTCGTCCTGCGACACCGCGATCGATTGTGCCGGCTCGGGCAGCCGCACGCGCTGGACGCGCCTGCCAGTCGTGGCTTCGAACTCCCACACCTCGGTGCCCGAATTCTTGTGCGTCCAGTCGCCACCACGGTGCATCAGCACATACAGCCGGCGTTTCGAGGAATGGAAGTGACACACCTGCCAGCCGCCCGGCCGCCAGCCGGCGCGGCGCTCCGCCTCGTCGGTCAGCCACCAGCTGGGGCCCGCGACCGCCTGCTCGCCCGCCAGGTCCACCGGCACCACCTTGCCATGGTAGGTCACGAGGTAGAGCATCTGATGGTGCTTGTCCCACCCGGAGTGCTCGAACGCCGGGTCGTTCTTCGCATCGAACACGTTCGCGGTGCGCCTGATCGTGCCATTGGCGGACTCGTCGAAAGTCACGGTGGCGATCGCGCCATCGGCACACAGCGAGGAGAATCGGCTCGCGGCCTGCGCGAAGATGAGGCCACAGCCCGGGATGCCGATCGTGCCGATGCTCTTGCGCGCCTTGAGGTCGGTGACCGTCACCGTGGTCTGCGGGGCAAGATTGTAGGTCAGCCCATAGCGCCCATCGGGCGTCACGTCGAAATCGTACTTTTTCGAGACGATCAGCAGCCGCCCGGCCGGCAGCGGGATGTCCTCGCTGACCTGCAGCGTACGCGCGTCGCGCACCACGATGTAGTCGCTGCGCTTGCCGCGCGTGTGCTTCTCCCAGTAGGAATCGACGGCATAGAGCTCGCTGCCGTCAGGCGACACCGCGAAGTTCGGCCAGTACGCCTGGTTGAACATGCCCTCGATGCGGCCGGTGGCGCCGTCCAGAACGTAGGTCCTGGCCGCCTCGGCTGCCGGAAACGCGACATCGAGGACGAACAGGCGCCGCGCATGCGTCGGCGTCAGCGTCGCAGTGACGTGCGACTCGGCGAGCTGCAGCTTCGCGTCCGCGGCCAGATCGTCCGGGTCAGCGCCAAACGCCGGCAGCGCGAGCACGAGTGCGCCCGCGGCGACACCCGCGGCCGACATGCCGGCAAACCACCCCCGCATCGGTCCACTCCTACAGTTGCTCGTGCACCGGCGCGAGCATCAGAACTTGACGTTGGCCTGCATGCCGTAGGTGCGCGGCTGATTGGTCGAGTAGCGCACGGTCTGCGGGATGTTGAACTGGAAACTGGTGTTGTTCGCGGTGATCAGCGCCACCTTGTTGGTGAAATTGGTTACGAAGCCGATAACCGACCACGGACCATGATCGAGGATCACGTGCAGATTGGCGATGTTGTATGAGGGCAGACGGTAGCCGAAGAAGTAGGCGACGTCGGTCGCCGGACCGACGAAGGAATCGTCGACGCGCGCCGTGAGCTGGTAGGTGGCGAAGACCTCGGTCGTATAGGCGAGCGATGCACTTGCGGTCTCCTTCGGCACGTTCAGGATCGGCACCGTGCAGCTGCCGGTCACCGGACACGGCCGCGTAACGCCGTTCGGGGTGGATGCCACTGTCGACAGGTAGTTCTGAAACGAGGCGTTGGGCGAGGTGATCTTCGAGTCGGTGTACGCGCCGCCCACCGACATGGTCCAGGCCGGGGCGAGCTTGGCGTTGATCTCGAGCTCCGGGCCGTAGGCGCGGCCGTCGCCGGCGTTGTTGTAGTACTGGTAGCCGCAAGGTAGCGTGATCACCTGCTGCACGCCCAGCCAGCGGATGTAGTAGACGTCGCCGTTGATCGTCAGCCGATTGTCGAGCAGCTTCGCTTTCTCGCCGACCTCGTAGTTCCAGGCTTCGTCGGGACTGAAGGAGAGCACGCCGGGCTGGCAGTTGATCGGCGGGCCGCTCGGCAGAATCTGGTTCGCACCGCCCGGCCGGAAGCCCTTGGATATGGTCGTGTACAGGTTCAGGTCGCGCGTGGGCTCGTAGGACAGGTTCACGCGCGGGTTGAAGCCGCTGTCCGAGGCGCGCGTGACCTGGGTCGGGGTGACCGCCTGGTTCGGGTAGGGGGCATCGAGGCCCCACGAGAACTCGTGCTGCTCGCTCTTGTAGGTGTACCAGCGTACGCCCGCGGCGAGCTTCCAATGATCGTCGAACTTGTACGAGCCGTCCGCAAACAGCGCCGTCTGCCGCACCCAGTACGGATTCCAGGAGGTGAAGTACGAGCCGTCGGGAATAGTCGGCGTCGCGTTCAGCGGGCTGTTACTGATCTCGTTCCAGATCGATTTCAGGCTGCTCCAGAACGCACCCGCCACCCAGTGCAGCGCGCCGATATCGTGCGAGGTCAGGCGCAGTTCCTGGCTGAACTGGTGCGACGGGTCGACCTCGTGGTACAGATTGGGTGCGAGCGGCGCCTGCGGCACGCCGTTCAACACGTTCGAGTAATACAGCGACTCGGACGCGTCCTGCGCCTGGTGATTGAGCCGCGTGAAGTACGATGTCGCGCTGGTCAGGTCGGCGAAGCCGACGTTGGCATTGATCGTCAGGCCGTATATCTGCACGTCGTCATTCAGATATTCGCGCAGTGGGAACACCTCGTAGTGCGCGTTGTATACCTTACCGGGTGCCGCGCTGGTCGGGCTCGAATCCAGCAGGTCGTAGCCACCCATCGACAGGCGCTGGTCCAAGGCCATCGCGGTGATCGATAGATCCTCGTTGGGCTGGAACAGCAGCGTCACGCGTCCGTCCCGCATGTGCTCGGCGTTGGCCCGCGGGATCACGCTCGTAACCGGCGCGTCATAGACCGGCGTTTGGTTCGGCGTCTTCAGCGTGGTCGCGGCGTTCGGCACATTGACGGCGATCAGATTGATCCAGCCGCTGCGGTACAGGTCGCTGCCGACGATACGCAGCGCGAACTTGTCGCCCAGCGGCAGGTTGAGCATCGCACTGACGTTGCCGTTGGCGCCGCCGCCCTCGGTATCCGACACCGTGGCCTGCGCCGAACCCTCGAACTGGTTGAGTTTCGGCTGCTTTGTGATGACCTTGACCGTGCCGCCCATCGAGCCCGAGCCGTACAGCGTGCCCTGCGGGCCGCGCAGCACTTCGACGCGATCGATGTCGTACAGATCCGGGTCGATCACGACCTTGCCGGACTGCGACAGTGCGGGCGGTGACAGCGGGATCTCGTCGAGATAAAAGCCGACGGTCGGCGCCGCGCCGCCGTTCGAGGCCAGGCCGCGTGCGTCGTATTCGGTGAGGCCCGGTCCGGCCGAGCGCATCGATAGGCCCGGAACGTCGCGCGCGATGTCCTCGACATTTGTGATGCCCTGCGCTTCGAGCTGGCTGGAGCTCAGCGCTGACATGCTGATCGGCGTTTCCTGAATCGTCGACTTGAATTTCTCGGCGGTGACGACGACCTCGGTGAGCCCACCCAGGTCGGGGGCAGTGGTGGGCAGATCCGCGTGCGCGCGCGGCGCAAGATAGAACGCCGATATCAAACCCGATCCCCACACGATGGCGACGCGCACGCCAGCATGCAACGACGACTGTCTTGAATGACCAACAGGATTCACGCAGGTACGCGCGGACGTCGAATAACGGAATCTCGTTCTCATGATCACCGCCTCCCCTGCGATGGATTGAAAGAACTTGCGATGCATCAAATATAGCAGTCTTGCAGTGCTAGAAGCGCTCTGGTCGACGCGAGTATTTCGTCGGTATCGTCACGGTGCATCGGTGACACTGAAGGCACTCGATCAGTGCATTTGCGCGTGTGCGCTCTCTTGTGGTTGCCAAGCAACGCTGGTGGCCGCGATCACCGGGCAGGCACTGGCAACTGCCTGCCTCGATCCGTCACACTGCAGCATCCAGTGCGTGCGGAGACAATCATGTCGCGAAAATTCAAGACGGCGGGGCGAGCGTTCGGGCTGATCATCGCGTGCTGCGGGAATTTCGCGCTCGCCGACTCCTCCCTCGCACACCATCCTTTGATCATTCGCGCCGCGCACCTGATCGAAATCGACTCTGGCAAAGTGATCTCCCCGGCTGAGGTGCTGGTCGACGGCGAGCGCATCGTTGCGGCCGGTGCCTCGGTCCGGCACCCCGCTGGCGCTGAATCCGTGGACCTCGGAGAGGCGACCCTGCTGCCCGGCCTCATCGATGCGCACGTGCACCTGTTTCTGCACCCGGGGGCCGAGGATCTGCAGACCGTGCAGGAATCGGTGCCAAAGCGAACGCTCCTCGCCCTGCTCGCGGCGCGCGACGATCTGATGGCAGGCTTCACGGCCGAACGCGACCTGGGCACCGAGGGCGCGGGCTCGGCCGACACGGCGCTGCGCGATGCCATCGACCAGGGGTTGTTCCAGGGGCCGCGGCTGCGGATCAGCGGCAACGCGATCGACATCCTCGGGGGTCACGAGGATGCGATCGCCTTCAACCCGGCGCAGCACGTGCTGTCAAACGCCACCTATGCGAACAGCGCCGACGAGCTCGTCGGCGTGATTCGCGCCCAGCACAAGGAAGGCTCCGACTTCGTGAAGATTTATCAAACCGGACCGGATGAGATGCGCGACGGCACGCTGCATACGCCGTATCAGTACACCACCGCGCAGCTCAGGGCCGCGGTCGACGAAGCAGCCCGGCTCGGCACCGTCGTCGCCGTACATGCGACCGGGGAGCCGGGCACGGGTTACGCGGTCGAGGCCGGTGTCGCCTCGGTCGAGCATGCGCTGCAGCTCAGCGACGACACCATGCGTTTGATGAAGGAGCGCCATATCCCGGCGGTCCCGACGCTGACCATCTACGAGTACTTCTCGACGCACTCGCCAACGCCGGAGCAGAACCGGGTGGCAACCGAGATTTACAACTACAAGGTCAGGGAGTTCAAGCGCCAGGTTGCCGCAGGCATCCCGCTGGCGGTCGGTTCGGACGTGGGACCATTTGCGCATGGCACGCAGGCGCGCGAGTTCGAGCTGATGGTTCAGGGCGGCATGACCCCGCTCGCGGTGCTGCAGGCGGATCTGCTGACCGGCGCGAAGCTGCTGGGGTGGGAGCACCAGATCGGATTGCTGAAGCCGGGCTACCTTGCGGACATCATCGCCGTGCCCGGCAATCCACTCACCGACATCGGCACGCTCAAGAACGTCGTGTTCGTCGTCAAGGGCGGCGTGATCGTGAAACGGCCGTCCGCACTCAAGCCCTAGGCAGTCACGCGCGCGCAGCGGCTACTGGAAGCGCTCGTCCACCGGCACGCCGAGCGCGGTCACGAGCCGGTTGGTCTCGTTCGCAAGCCCGACAATCGCCAGCAGCTCCCAGTACTGCGCCTCGCTCATGCCCTTGGCGCGGGCCGCCGCGCTGTGCGAGGCGATGCAGTAGTGGCAGCCGTTGGAGGCGCTTACCGCGGTATACAGCAGCTCCTTGGTCAGCGGGTCGAGCGCCCCCGGGCCCATGACTGCCTTAATGTTCGCCCAGATGCGCCGCAGCGTCGGCGGATCGTGCGCCAGCACCTTCCAGAAGTTGTTGACCCAGTCGGCGCCGCGAGTCGCCATGATGTCATCGTAGACGGCACGCACCTCGGGTGAGGCCTGCGCGTACTCGATCGGTTCACGCGGCGCGCTCATGGCACGATCGCGATCACGCGGGCCGGAAAGCCCGAGCCGTTGCGCGGCTTCGGGAAACTGACGACGACGATGCCGCCGGCCTCGGGAAGCTGGTCGAGGTTTGCCAGCAATTCGATCTGGTAGTGGTTCGTTTGAAGGATGTACGACTCGAGTGAGTAGTCGTCCCTGGTGGTCGAAAGCCCGGGGTCGGTGTCGGTTGTTTCATGGCCTGAGGCGGTGATGCCGCGCTGCTCGTAGAGAAGTTTCAGCACCTCCAGGCTCCAGCCCGGATAGTGGTACACGCCGGCGGCGTCGCGGTTCGCCAGTGCCGCATCATCGGGCCAGCGCTTCGACCAGTCGGTGCGCATCGCGACGAAGGCACCCTGCGGAATGCGGCCGTGCCGCCGCTCCCAGGCACGCACGTCCTCGAGCGACAGGACGTAGTCCGGATTGCTGGCAACCTTATCGTGGACGTCGAGTACCACCAGCGGAAGTACCATTTCGCTCGGGTCGATCTGATCCACCGAGCGCAGGCCGGCGTGAAAGTGTGCCGGTGGGTCGATGTGGGTGCCCCACTGTCCGACGTGGCAGAACTCGTCGATGTGAAAGCCATCCTTCTCGACCGTATAGAGCGTCGTGACCCGCTCGTCGCTCGCGCCCTTCCAATGCGGGATGCCGGGCGCGAAGTCGTGCGTGAGATCGACGAAGCGGTGCGACTTGATGACCGCAAGAGCCTCATCGAGGGAGATCGGCTGCCTGCCGGCTGCGACGGCTGCGGCGGAGGCGAGGCACGCGGTGCATGCCAGAATTTGAATCCAGGGTTTCATTGCAGAGCCCCTCGCGGCGATTGGCAAAGGTGGGCACGGCCGGAATCACGCTCCGGGACTCTACCATGACAGCCTCGGATCGTCGGACTGCGCGGCCAGCACCTCGAGCGGCAGACGCCGCCCGGCAAGGTAATCCTCGACGCAGCGAAGTACCATCGGCGTGCGCAGCCGCGCTGCGCGCTGCGCGATCTCTTCGCGTGCCAGCCAGTGCGTCGTTACGATCGGCGGATCGAGCGGTCGGTCCGCATCGTAGCCCTGGACGGTGCCGGTGAAAGCAAATCGCAACGTGGTGTGACCGCGAGCACTGCGCCACTGGTAGACGCCCAACAGCGCCTCGGGGGTGAACTGCCAGGCGGTTTCCTCCAGCGTCTCGCGAATCACCGCGTCGAGCAGCGCCTCACCGTCCTCGAGATGGCCGGCTGGCTGGTTCAGTACCAGGCGGCCGCGGATGCGCTCCTCGACCAGCAGGAAGCGGCCGCTGCGCTCGATGATGGCGGCAACGGTGACATCGGGTTTCCAGACCATGGCGCAGGATAGCGCGCGCCACGCGCTGGTGGGCAGGCGCCGCAGCAGAAAGCCGCTCAGCTGCGGGCGACCCGGACCTCGCGCTCTTCGATCATGCTCGCCTGCCACACGGCATCGAATTCCTGCAGGTACTGGCGCGCGATCGGGGGATTGTTGAAGCCGGCGATGCCCTCGGCGCGATCGGCACGCAAGCGATAGACGATCGCGCGGTCGTCGGCGATGCAGTAGGCGGCGGTGAGTTCACGATATTGCGGCGCGCGGATCCGGATCTCCAGATAGCTGGTGAGCCGGTGCGCCATCGCGATGAAGCGGTTGGCGCCATTGCTAAGCCGCGCCTGGTCGCGCATCAGCACCCGCACCTTGGCAAAGCTGTGGCCGAGCACGAAGCGCTTGATGACCTCGAGCAGCGCGGCCTGGTCGTAGATCTCCGGCTCCAGGTCCGGGGTCATGATCGAAATCAGGCGCTGGCCGCTGGCGGCAACCGTTTCGGTGGCTGCGCGAACTTCGTCGAAGGTGCTCAGGACGTGCAGGGTCTCGCTCACCGGCCGCCGTTCGGCGAGCACGGCGGTCGTCATCGGGCCGTCTTCGAGCCCGAAGCTCGACAGACGCGCCGAGGTCGTCGCGCGGTTTTCCCTGGTGCCAGTCACTCGCTCGCCTGCGTTGATTAAGCTTTATGAGCTTTCGCAACACGATGGTAGAGACGAGACCGGGGATCGATCGCCAACCAGGTCACATTTGTACGGCTGCGCTGTGTGAGCCGACTATCGGATCGGGCGCTAATCCGACAATAATTGGATTATGTAATCGACTATGTCATTCGGCTTCGTCGGCGAAGCGACGCGCCAGGGTGGCTGCAAGACCCAGGTATTGCGGCGGTGCCATGGCCGCCAGACGGCTGCGCTCGCCCTCTGGCAGCGGCAGCGTCGCGACAAATTCCCGCAGGCCTGCGGCGTCGATGCTCTGGCCGCGGGTGAAATCCTTAAGCAGCTCATAGCCGTTGGCGACGCCGGCGGCCCGCAGCACACTCTGGATCGCTTCGGCGAGGGTTTCATATGCCCCGTCCAGATCCTGTGCCATGCGCGCCGCATCGGGATTGATCTTCGCCAGGCCACGCTGCAGCGCCTTGCATCCGACCAGGCCATGAGCCAGCGCGACGCCGAGATTGCGCAGCACGGTCGAGTCGGTGAGGTCGCGCTGCCAGCGCGAGATCGGCAGTTTGTCGGAGAAGAATCGCAGCATCGCATTCGCCATGCCGAAGTTGCCCTCGGCGTTTTCGAAATCGATCGGATTGACCTTGTGTGGCATGGTCGAGGAGCCGACTTCCCCGGGCACCGCACGCTGGCGCAGATAGCCGAGCGACACGTAGCCCCAGAGGTCGCGACACAGATCGATCAGAATCACATTGATCGCGGCGCAGGCGTCGCAGTACTCGGCGATCCAGTCGTGCGGTTCGATCTGGGTGCTGTAAGGATTCCAGCTCAGCTGCTGTGAAACGACGAACTCGCGACTGAGCGCGATCCAGTCGAGGTCGGGGCGGGCACTGTGATGGGCATTGTAGTTGCCGACCGCGCCATTCCACTTGGCGAGGATCTCGATCGCTTGCAGACGGCGCTGCGCACGCCTGAGGCGGGCACCCACGTTCGCCATCTCCTTGCCGAAGGTGGTGGGAGTTGCGCTCTGGCCGTGAGTGCGCGCGAGCATCGGCAGCTCGGCGTGTGTTCTCGCCAGCACGCGCAGCAGCGCGACCAGCGAACTCAGCTCGGGCAGCAACACCGTGTCGCGTGCGCCCTTGAGCAGACGCGCATAGCTGAGGTTATTGATGTCCTCCGAGGTGCAGCCGAAGTGCACCAGCTCGAGCGCAGCGACGCCGGCGCCGGCGGCAGCCAGCTCATCGCGCACGAAATACTCGACCGCCTTGACATCGTGGTTGATGCGACGCTCGATCGCCTTGACGCCGGCCGGCGCGTCGGGCCCGGGATCGAGCGCCAGCGCGGCGATGCGCTGGTGTACCGTCGCGGGCAGGTCGCCGGCGAGCAGCCGCAGCTGCGGGGTGACGAGCTGCCTGAACCACAGCGCCTCGATACGGATGCGCTCGCGGATCAGCGCGGCTTCGGAAAAGTATTCGCGCAGCGGCGCGGCCGTGACGGCGTAGCGGCCATCCACGGGCGAGAGCGCAGTCAGAGCTGAAGGGTCCATGAAGATGCCGCGAATCATCGAAATGCTAGACTAGCCATGATAACGCATTGGCCGTAGCGTGCCGGAGCCACACCAATCATGACCTCAGCATCGTTTCGGATCGAGCGCGACAGCATGGGCGAGCTCAAAGTCCCCGCCGATGCGCTTTGGGGCGCGCAGACGCAGCGCGCGGTCGATAACTTTCCGATCAGCGGGCTGCGCCTGCCGCGCGCCTTCATCCGCGCGCTGGCGCTGATCAAGCGGGCCGCCGCCGCGTCCAATGCGCGCCTTGGTCTGCTCGATCCGGGCATCGCCGCTGCCATCGAGCGGGCCGCGGCCGCGGTAGCGAGCGGGGCGCACGACAGCGAGTTTCCGATCGACGTGTTTCAGACCGGCTCGGGCACCAGCAGCAACATGAACGCCAACGAGGTGATCGCGCACCTGGCGGCAAGATCGGGCGTGCCGGTGCACGCCAACGATCATGTCAACATGTGTCAGAGCAGCAACGATGCGATACCGACCGCGATTCATGTCAGCGCCGTGCTGCTACTGCGCGAACAGCTGCTGCCGGCGCTGGCGCATCTGGCGGGGGTGATTGCCGCCAAGGAGAGCGAGGTTGCGGGCATCGTTACCACCGGCCGCACGCACCTGATGGATGCGATGCCGGTCACCCTCGCCCAGGAACTGTCGGGCTGGCGCACGCAGATCGAGAACGGCGCCGCGCGGCTGCGCGCCGCCGAGCCGCGCCTGCTAAGCCTGGCGCAGGGCGGCACCGCGGTGGGCACCGGTATCAACGCCCATGCGCAGTTTGGCGTCACGTTCTGCAACGAGCTCGGCCGGCTTACCGGGATCGCGTTCGAACCGAGCCGTAATTTCTTCGAGTCGATGTCGGCACAGGACGCCGCGGTGGAACTGTCCGGCCAGCTCAAGGTGATCGCGGTGAGCCTGATGAAGATCGCCAACGATCTGCGCTGGATGAACAGCGGCCCGCTCGCCGGGCTGGGCGAGATTGCGCTGCCGGCGCTGCAGCCCGGCAGCAGCATCATGCCCGGCAAGGTCAACCCGGTGATTCCCGAGGCCACTACCATGGTCGCCGCGCAGGTGATCGGCAACGATGCCGCGATCACGATCGCCGGCCAGTCGGGAAATTTCCAGCTCAACGTGATGCTGCCGGTGATCGCCTACAACCTGCTCGAGAGCATCGGCCTGCTCGCCAACGTGTCGCGCGCGCTGGCCGATCGGGCGATCAAGGGCTTCACCGTCAATCGGCCGCGCATGGAGGAGGCGCTGGAGCGCAACCCGATCCTGGTGACCGCCCTCAATCCCGTGATCGGCTATGAGAAGGGCGCGGCGATCGCGAAGAAGGCCTACGCCGAGGGCAAGCCGATCCGCGAGGTCGCGGCCGCGATGACCGATCTGAAACGCGAACAGCTCGATCGGCTGCTCGATCCGACCGAACTCACCGTCGGCGGCATCAAGGGTGGCGGTATCAAGGGTGGCAGCAGCGGCGGGGGCTGAGCTTCGATGGGGCAGGAGAACCATGGCTGCATCGGCGCCGGCAGTGGCGACTGAGCTGCCTGCCGACTGGCGCGCGCGCCTGCGCCGCCGCCTGCTGAGCACCCCCGATCATCGCCTCGAGCACTGCCGGGCGGCCGGACTGGTGCAGGAGTCCGCCGCGGTGCGCGCGCGCCTGCGCGAGGGCTGGCCGGAGTCGCTGAAAGCCGCGGCCGTGCTGGTGCCAATCATCAACCGCAGCAACTCACCGGCGCTGCTGATGACCGTGCGGGCGAGCCACCTGCGGCGGCATGCGGGCCAGATCAGTTTTCCGGGCGGCCGGCTCGAGTCCTATGACGCCGATATCGCGGCCGCCGCAATGCGCGAGACCGGGGAGGAGATCGGCATTGCGGCCTCGGCGATCGAGCCGATCGGATTCCTGCCCGACCACGTGGTCCAGACCGGTTATCGCATCACGCCGGTGGTGGCGTTGCTGCAGCCCGGGCTGACGCTCACGCCCGATGGCACCGAGGTGGCGGAAGTGTTCGAACTGCCGCTGGCGATCGCGCTGGCCGCGGACAGCTACCGCGTCGTCCGGCGCAGCATCCGCGGGGTCGAAGTCGAAACCTGGGAACTGTCCTTCGGCCACCACAATATCTGGGGCGCGACCGCCGGCATCCTGGCGCATCTGCGCGATCGCTTCGGCGAGGAAGCCACTTGAGCGAGGCCGGCGACGAACTCGAGGCGCTGCTGGCGCTGATGCGCACCCTTCGCGATCCGCACGCCGGCTGCCCGTGGGATCGGGAGCAGAGTTTTGCCAGCATCGCGCCGTTCACGATCGAAGAGGCCTATGAGGTTGCCGACGCCATCGGACGCGGCGACCTGGATCGCCTGCGCGATGAGCTCGGCGACCTGCTGTTCCAGGTGGTGTTTCACGCGCGCATGGCCGAGGAGGCCGGCCGCTTCGATTTCGCCGCGGTGGCGCGCGGGATTCGCGACAAGCTGATCCGGCGCCATCCGCATCTGTTCGCCGAGCCCAGGGCGGTGGACGTGGCGCAATTGCACGTGTCGTGGGAAACGCAGAAGGCGAGCGAACGGGCGGCTGCCGGTGTGCATGGCGTGCTGTCGGATGTACCTCGCGCGCTACCGGGGCTGGCACGCGCCGCCAAGCTCGGCCGCCGCGCCCGCCGGGTGGGCTTTGATTGGCGCGACGCCGCCGGCGTGCGCGCCAAGATCGATGAGGAACTCGCAGAGATCGACGCTGCGCTGGCGGCGCGAGAGCGCACGCAGGTCGCGGATGAAATCGGCGATCTGCTGTTCACGGTGGCCAATTGGGCACGGCATCTGGAGGTGGACGCAGAGGATGCGCTACGGCGTGCAGCGCTGAAATTCGAACAGCGCTTTGAATGCATGGAACGGCTCGCCGAGCGCGACCGGCGCTCGCTGCGCGCACTCGACGCGGCGCAGTGGCAGCTGCTCTGGGATGAAGCCAAGTCACTGACAAAAAAGGACAAATAGCGATTCAGGCCCGGTTCACAGCGCACCGCCTAGGCTCGCGGGCATCATTATGATGCGCTCACGGCGCATGGGGCGATGGATCGATGCGCGCGCACTTGACCACACCAGGGCTCGTGGGGCTGGCGTCGGGCCTGCTTTGTGCCAGCGTGGCCCTGGGGGTCGCGGGCCTGTGCGCCGCCAGCCCCAAGGTCGACACCGCGCCGGCGCCTGCGCCGATGCAGGGGCGCGCCGAGCTCGACCTGTCGCGTGAGCAGGCTGTCGCGCTGGTGCAGAAGCGCTATGGTGCACGCGTGGTGCGCGCCGAATTCCTCGACCAGGATGGCCGCCACGTGTATGTGTTCCGGCTGCTGTCGGCGGCCGGTAAGGTATGGATCGTGCGCCTCGATGCGCGCACCGGAATGGAAGTGCCCTGAATCCGTGGCACCGAGGGGTCGTGAGTGCGCGTGCTGGTGGTGGAAGACGAGGTGGCGATCCGCGAGGTACTGAAAGCCGATCTGTCGGCGGCCGGCTATAGCGTCGATCTGGCGGCTGATGGCGAAGAGGGGCTGTACGCGGCCACCGAATATCCGATCGATGTTGCGATCATCGACCTGGGACTGCCGAAGCTGTCGGGGTTCGATCTGATACGCCAGCTGCGCGCGCGCGGTAAGACCTACGGCGTGCTGGTCCTCACGGCGCGCGACCGCTGGCAGGACAAGGTCGAGGGGCTGAGCGCCGGTGCCGACGACTACGTGGCCAAGCCATTTCATTTTGCCGAAGTGCAGGCGCGGCTGTCAGCGCTGCTGCGCCGCACCGGCGGCTGGGCCAGCCCGAGGCTTGCCTGCGGGCCGCTCGAGCTCGACACGCGTAGCCAGGCGGTGACGATGGGCGGCGCGGCGGTGGAGCTGACCAGCTTCGAATATCGCATTCTCGAACATCTGATGCTGCGCGCCGGCGAGGTAATCTCGAAGAGCGAGCTGACCGAACGGCTGTATGAACAGGACTTCGACCGCGACAGCAACGTGGTCGAAGTACTGGTGGGCCGGCTGCGCCGCAAGCTCGATCCCGACGAGCTCATCAAACCGATCGAGACTCTTCGCGGTCGCGGCTATCGCCTGAGCCTGCCGCGTCGGCCGGGTTGAGCGCGGGCACCGACCGATGATGCGCGGACCGCCGTCGGTCAGAGGCAGACTGCTGGTCGCGGTGGCGTTGCCGCTGCTGTTGTTTTTCGTGCTCACCGCTTATGCCATCGACTACGTATTCGGTGAGCAGAGCACTGCGGCATTGCGCGACCGGCTCGAGGAGCAGGTGGTGGCGCTGATCACTGCGGTCGATCTGGATTTCGACGGCAAGCTGGTGGTCAACCTGCTCGACCCGGAGTCGCGACTGGATGTGCCGGGATCGGGCCAGTACGCGGCATTGCGCGACGACAACGGCAAGCTGCTGTGGAGTTCGCCGTCGCTGGCCGGCACCGCTCTGGTGCTCGGCACAAAGCTGCCGGTCGGGGGAGTGGATTTCCGTTATCAGGTCGCGCGGGACGGGACGACCATCGCGGAGCTGAGCCGCGGACTGCAGTGGGCCTACGGCGCGGGGCTGTCCAAGAAGCTGGTATTCACCGCGGCCGACAGCACCGCGTCACAGATGCGCGAGCGCTGGCTGTTCCGCCAGCGCATGGCCGGCACGTTCGGCGCACTGGACCTGGTGCTGCTGGCAACGATGGCGTGGATGATGCGGCGCGCGCTCGCTCCGGTGCGGCGCCTGGAACAGGAGATCGCGGCGTTGGAAAGCGGCGGCGCCAGTCAGCTCGGCGAAGGCTATCCGCGCGAGCTCGCCGGTGTGGCCACTGGCCTCAACGCGCTGCTCGAATCCGAGCGCAATCGCATCCGGCGCTACCGCGATACGCTTGGCAATCTGGCGCACAGCCTGAAGACCCCGCTGGCCGTGATCCGCGCCAGTCTCGGCAGCGCCGAAAGCGAGGAGCGCCGCTCGGCGGCCGCCATCCAGCTCGAGATCGACCGCATCGCGCAGATCGTCGATCACCAGTTGAAGCGCGCTGCGGCCGGCGGCGGCGCCACGCTCGGCCAGGCATCGGTGCCGCTGCTGGGACTGCTGACCGATCTGCGCGCGGCACTGCTGAAGGTGCACGCGGGCAAGGATCTGCACATCGAGATCGATGCGGCACCGGAACTGGGCTTCATCGGCGACAGCGGCGATATCCTGGAACTGCTGGGCAACGTGGTCGACAACGCCTGTAAATGGTGCCGCTCGCGCGTGCTGGTGACGGCGCGCATCGATCCAGATCGCGGCCTGCCGCGACGCCTGTCGATCGTGGTGGAGGACGATGGCCCGGGCATCCCGCAGGAACTGCGCACGCGCGTCATCGAACGCGGCGTTCGCGCCGACGAGCATGTGCCCGGCCACGGACTGGGTCTGGCGATGGTGCGCGAGACCGTGGCGCTGTACGGCGGGCAGTTCCTCATCGACAGCTCGGATGCGCTCGGCGGGGCGCGCGTGGAGCTGCGCCTACCGGGGCGATAGGCGCAGCGACCCGGCTGCCTCTCTATTTGCATTTCGACGGTTGCCGACAACTATGGCGCGATCGGTTGCCACCCTGCGCTCTCGGTGAGCAGCCACAAGGCTGCATTGATAGACTCAGGACCCCGGGCGATGACGGCCATCCCGCCGACGCGCCCAGCACGGCAACAGGGCGATGACAGAGGCGGCTAGAGCCATTTTCTTGAGCTATGCGTCGCAGGACGCGGGGGTGGCGCAATAGCCGCCCGCCGCCGCGTTCCTCGAAAAAAATCAGTCGTACGCTTTAGACGCACCCAAATCAGATTCACGGCGCGATGTCGAACTCGATGCCCTGCGCCAGGGGCAGCGCAGAGCTCCAGTTGACGGTATTGGTCTGGCGGCGCATGTAGGTCTTCCAGGCATCGGAGCCGGCCTCGCGGCCGCCACCGGTGTCCTTCTCGCCGCCGAAGGCGCCGCCGATCTCGGCGCCCGAGGTGCCGATGTTGACGTTGGCGATGCCGCAGTCGCTGCCCTGATGGCTTAAGTATTGCTCGGCGTGCTGGAGGCGCTGGGTAAACAGGCCCGAGGACAACCCATAGGCCGACTCGTTCTGCAGCCGGATGGCCTCGTCGATCGAGTCCACCGCGATCAGGTACAGGATCGGCCCGAAGGTCTCGTGCTGCACGATGTCCCAGTCATTGCGTGCCAGCACGATCGCCGGTTCGACGAAGTGACCGGCCCGCGTCAGCGTCTTGCCGCCCACAAGCAGCTGGCCGCCGGCGGCCTGCGCGCTGGCAATGCCGCGCTCGAAGGCGCGCACCGCATCCAGATCGATCAGCGGGCCGACCAGCGTGGTCGGGTCGAGCGGATCGCCGATGCGCACCTGGCGGTAGGCATGCACCAGCCGGCGTTGCAGCTCGGTTAGTTGCGATCGGTGGACCAGCACCCGGCGCGTGCTGGTGCAGCGCTGGCCGGCGGTGCCGAGTGCGCCGAACACGATCGCGCGCGCGGCGAGGTCGAGGTCGGCGGTCTCGTCGACGATGATGGCATTGTTGCCGCCCAGTTCCAGCAGACTGCGCCCGAGACGCGTCGCCACGGTCTGCGCGATCTGGCGCCCGACCGCGGTAGAGCCGGTGAACGACAGCAGGTTGACGCGCCGATCGGCCGCCAGCCGCGCCCCCAGTTCAGCACCACGATCGATCAGCAGCTGAAAAATTGCCGGCGCGCCGTGACACCTCAGGACCCGATCGCACAGCTGCTGTACCGCCAGCGCGCACAGCGGCGTCTTGGGCGAGGGTTTCCAGACCGTGGCGTTGCCGCACACCGCGGCGAGCAACGCGTTCCACGACCACACCGCGACCGGAAAATTGAAGGCGGTGATCACGCCGACCACGCCAAGCGGATGCCACTGCTCGTACATGCGGTGTTGGCTGCGCTCGGAATGCATGCTGCGGCCATAGAGCATGCGCGACTGACCGATCGCCAGATCGGCCATGTCGATCATCTCCTGCACCTCGCCCAGGCCCTCGGCGATGATCTTGCCGTTCTCGAGCGCGATCAGTTCGGCCAGCTCGCGCTTGTGCTGGCGCAGCGCATCGCCGACCTGACGCACCAGATCGCCGCGCTGCGGCGCCGGCACGTCGGCCCAGGCGCGGGCGGCAGCCACCGCCTGGCTCATGACGGTGTTATAGCCGGCCGCGCCGCTGGTGTGCACGCGGCTCAGCAAACTGCCGTCGGCGGGGTTATAGCTTTCGAGCCCGTCAGCCGACGCGCCGGCCTCGGACGAGGGCAGGTCGAAATGCTTCAGCAGTGCGCCGATGTTGGACCTGGCCATGGCTCAACCCGCGCGCGAGCGCTGCCGGCCCGGCGCACCGCTCACCACTACATCGCCGGAGATGTCCTTGCTGCCGCCGGCGGCCAGGTGGCGGCCGAAGCGATTGCCGAGGATATCGGGCAGGCGGAACGACTCCTGCGTCACCAGGCCCTGGCGGCGCTCCGGGTGCGTCAAAACCAGGTCGAGTACGGCGCACAGGCCGGCGGCGGTGCTCACCTGAATCGCCGACCACAGCCGTCCGGCGATGATCTGCGGGTAGATCTTGCTGACATAGTTTTCCTCGCGCAGCTCGCCGTTCTGCAGGCCGGTCACCGCGGCATAGACGATCACGACGTCCTGCAGCGTCTGCGGCACGGCATTCTCGAGGATGCGCTTGAGCGTGCCGCGATCCTGATTGAGTTTCAGGTCATTCATCAGCAGCCGCATCTGCTCGCAGTGTCCCGGGTAGCGGATGGTCTTGTAATCCATGCTCTCGCAGCTGCTGCCGAAGCTCTGCGCCAGCGATCCGAGCCCGCCGGAGGTATTGAAGGCTTCGTACAGCGTGCCGTCGATCTCGATTTCCTCCATGCCCTCGAGCGGCCGCACCTCCACCGCGCGGCCGTCGACGATGGCCTCGCAGGGATTGCCGTATTCGTTGATGAGCCCTTCGGTGGACCAGGTGAGCGAATACTTCAGGACGTTGTGCGGATGCTGCGGCAGCGCGCCGACGCGCAGCCGCACGCTGCGCAGCGTGTCGAAGTGCCGGATCAGCTCACCGCCGGCGATACTGATGAAACCCGGCGCCAGCCCGCACTGCGGCACGAACGCCGCCGCAGCGCCACGCGCCAGGCTGCTGACGCGACGCGTGACGTCCACGTCCTCGGTCAGGTCGAAATAATGGATGCCGGCTTCTCGCGCCGCGCCCGCCACCAACGCATTGCAGTGATAGGGCAGGCTCGAGACCACCGCCTGTACCGGGTGCGCGATCAGGTAGGAACGCAGCGCGCCAGCATCCGTGGCATCGAGCCGAACGGCCTGGATGTTCGGCAAACCATGGGCGCGCGCAACACCGGCCGCCGCGGTCTCGTCAACATCGGCCAGCTGCACCTGGTAGGCACCCGATTCGGCCAACAGACCTGAAATAAGCGCCCCGATCTTGCCGGCGCCCAGGATCAGCACCTTGTTCATGCGTATTCCCCGCTAAAGCGTGCATGTTAACATTGCTGCATGCGATCCACCGACAGCACCTCCTGGCATCCGGCGAGCTGGCAATCACGCAAGGCCGCGCAACAGCCGCTCTACGACGACCCGACGGCCCTGAGTCGCGTGGTCGCCGAACTGGCGCGGCTGCCACCGATCGTGGTCTCGTGGGAGATCGAGAATCTGCGCGAGCGGCTCGCCGCCGCGCAGCGCGCGGAAGGCTTCCTGCTGCAGGGCGGGGATTGCGCCGAGAGCTTTGCGGATTGCGAGTCGGACCGCATCGCCAAGCAGCTCAAGGTGCTGCTGCAGATGAGCCTGGTGCTGCTATCGGGCATGAAGAAGCCGGTGGTGCGCATCGGGCGCATGGCCGGCCAGTACGCCAAACCGCGCTCGGCCGACATGGAAACGCGCGACGGCGTGACGCTGCCGGCCTATCGCGGCGACCTGGTGAATCGGGTGGAGTTCACGCCCGAGGCGCGCCGTGCCGATCCGCAGTTGCTGCTGCGCGGCTACGAGCGCGCGGCGCTGACACTGAACTTCGTGCGCGCGCTGGTCGATGGCGGATTTGCCGATCTGCATCATCCGGAATATTGGGATCTCGGCTTCGTGCGCCACGCTGAGCTGCGCGAGGCCTACCAGCGCATTGCCGACTCGATCGGCGATGCGCTGGATTTCTTCCAGTCGCTCACCGGCCGCGCGGTGCACGATGCGACGCGGGTGGATTTCTTCGCCAGCCACGAAGGCCTGCACCTGCTGTACGAACAGGCGCAGACGCGCTTCATCTCGCGCCAGAACCACTGGTACAACCTGTCTACGCACATGCCCTGGATCGGCATGCGCACCGCGCAGGTGGACGGCGCGCACGTCGAATATTTCCGCGGCATCGCCAATCCGATCGGCGTCAAGATCGGCGCGGCGATGGACGACCAGTGGCTGCAGCAACTTGTAACCACGCTCAATCCGCAGAATCAGCCCGGGCGGCTGACGCTGATTCACCGCTTCGGCGCCAAGGACATCGAAAAGTCGCTGCCGCGGGTAATCGAGGCGGTGCGGCGCACCGGTCACACGGTGCTGTGGTGCTGCGATCCGATGCATGGCAATACCGAGACCAGCACCGGGGGCCTGAAGACGCGCCGCTTCGAGAATATCCTCAAGGAGCTCGATCTGGCGTTTCGCATCCACGCTCAGCAGGGTACCTACCTTGGCGGTGCGCACATCGAGCTCACCGGTGAGGACGTCACCGAATGCACCGGCGGTGCGCGCGGGCTGACCGATGCCGACCTGCAGCGCACCTATCGCTCACAGGTCGATCCGCGCCTGAACTACGAACAGGCGCTGGAGCTGGCGATGCTGATCGCCGAGCGCAGCAAACAGAAACCGTGAGCGGCACCGACGACCTCGACACACTGCTCGCGCGCAATCGCCAATGGGCCGGCAGCCTGACTGGCTCCGATCCGCAGTACTTCAGCCGCCTCGCGCACCAGCAGCTGCCGCGTTACCTGTGGATCGGCTGTTCGGACAGCCGCGTCCCGGCCAATCAGATCCTGGGGCTGCTGCCCGGGGAAATCTTCGTGCATCGAAACGTCGCCAACGTCGTGGTGCACAGCGACCTGAACTGCCTGTCGGTGATCCAGTACGCGGTCGAGGTGCTGCAGGTGCGCGACATCATCGTCTGCGGTCATTACGGCTGCGGCGGCGTCAGCGCGGCCTTTCGCGAACAGAAGCTCGGCCTGATCGACAACTGGTTGCGACATGTGCAGGACGTGCGGCACCGCCACGTCGCCGAGCTGGCGGCGGCCGGGCCGGTCGACGCGCAACTGCGGCGCCTGTGCGAACTGCACGTGCTGGCGCAGACCGTGCACGTCGGTGAGACGACCGTGGTCCAGGACGCCTGGCGGCGCGCCCAGGCGCTGGCGGTGCACGGCCTGATCTATGGACTCGAGGACGGTATCCTGCGCCATCTGGGACTGAGCATGACATCGGACGCCGAGCTTGCCGCCTACAAGGAATCACAACCCGCAGCGTCGAATCCGCAGCGCGGCACCGGATGAGCGCTTCGGCGCCCGGCCGCCATGAGCGACACCGACTTCGATCCTAAGAGCTACGTCGCGACGCTGCCGCAGCGTCCGGGGGTGTATCGCATGTACGCCGCCGACGATGAACTGCTGTACGTCGGCAAGGCCGCGCGCCTGCGCGATCGGGTCGGCAGTTATTTCAGCAATCATGATCTGTCGCCGAAGGTGGTGGCGATGGTGCGGCGTATCGCGCGGGTGGAGGTAACGGTCGTCAACAGCGAGCAGGAAGCCTTGCTGCTGGAATGCAACCTGATCAAGGCGCATCGGCCGCGCTACAACATCATGCTGCGAGACGACAAGTCATTTCCGTACATCCTGTGCCAGGCCGGCCACGAATTTCCGCGGCTGGTGTTCTACCGCGGCCCGCGCCAGCCCAACAGCCGCCAGTTCGGGCCATTCGCCAGCGCCCACGCCGTCAAGGAGGTACTGCAGCACCTGCAGAAGGTATTCAAGATAAGAAACTGCCGCGATTCGTTCTTCGCCAATCGCAGCCGACCATGCCTGCAGCACCAGATCGGCCGCTGCTCGGCGCCGTGCGTGGGGCTGATCGACCGCGAGGCCTACGCGCGCGATCTCGAAGGGGCGATCGGAGTGCTGGAAGGACGCAACGCCGAGGTGATCGGCGATTTGCAGCAGCGCATGGAGGCAGCGGCGGGGGAACTGAAGTTCGAGGATGCCGCGCGACTGCGCGATCAGCTGCGCGAGCTGCAGGAAATCCGCTCGCAACAGATCGCCAATGCGCAGCGCCAGGCCGATACCGACGTGATCGCGATCGTCGGGGAGCCCGGGCAGTATGCGATCTGCGTGCTACCGGTGCGCGAAGGCCAGAATCTCGGTACCGCCAGTCACTTCCCTGGCAGCGCCCTGAGCGAGCCGGCGGACACGCTGGCGGACTTTCTGCTGCTCTACTATAGCCGCGAGCCGGCGCCGCCAGAGGTCCTGATCAACATCGAGCTGCCGGATCACGAGCCGGTGGCGCAGGCGCTCGAGCGCGCCGCCGGCAGGTCGCTCGAGCTGCGCGTGCCGCAACGCGGCCTCAAGCGCCAGTGGCTGGAACTGGCGCTCGACAACGCGCGCAATGCGCTGCGCATGCGCTCGCTGCGCGCCGAGCTGGCGGTCGAGGGCATGCAGCTGCTGGCGCGAGTGCTTGATCTGCCAGGGCCGCCCGAGCGCGTCGAGTGCTTCGATGTAAGCCATACCGCAGGCGAGGGTACCGTGGCTTCATGCGTGTTGTTCACGCCCGAAGGGGCGCGCAAGAATGAATACCGGCGCTACAACATCGAGGGTGTCACGCCCGGGGACGACTACGGCGCCATGCATCAGGCGCTGCTGCGCCACGGGGCCCGCATCGCCGGCGGCGAGCGAGCGCGACCCGACCTGCTGCTGATCGATGGCGGCGCGGGCCAGGTGGACGCCGCGGTCAGCGCGCTGGCCGAGGCCGGCTGTCCGGGCCTGGCAGTGGTCGGCGTGGCCAAGGGGGCCGACCGGCGGCCCGGCCAGGAGCGGCTGTTTCGCCCCGGCGAGCCGATTGCGATCGTGCTGCAGGCCGACAGTGCGGCGCTGCATTTCATCCAGCGCGTGCGCGATGAGGCCCACCGTTTCGCGATCACGGGACACCGGCGGCGGCGCGCGCGCCGCTACCGCGAGTCAATCCTGGAGACCGTTCCGGGCCTCGGTCCGGCGCGCCGGCGCGCGATCCTGACGCATTTCGGCGGCCTGCAGGGGGTGCTGCGTGCCGGGGTCGCGGACCTGGAAAAAGTCGCCGGCGTTGGCGCGGCGATGGCGCGTTCGATCTATGATCATCTGCACCCGGGGGCATGATGATCTGGAACCTTCCCAATATCCTGACCTGGCTGCGCATACTGGCGATACCGCTGGTGGTGCTGCTGTTTCTGTTCGGTCCCAGGAATCACTGGAGCCTGGCGTACCCGATCGCGGGCCTGTTGTTCGCTGCCGCCGCGATCACCGATTCGCTCGACGGCTACCTGGCGCGCCGGCTGGGGCAGACAACCCGCCTGGGTGCCTTTCTGGATCCGGTGGCCGATAAGTTGATCGTCGCGGTCGCCCTGGTGCTGATCGTCAGCCGTGATCCACGCCCGATCATCGTGCTGACCGCGGCCGTGATCATCGGCCGTGAAATCGCGATCTCGGCGCTGCGCGAATGGATGGCGGGCATCGGACAGCGCACCGCCGTCGCCGTGTCGCGCATCGGCAAGTACAAGACCATCCTGCAGATGGTCGGAGTCACGATGCTACTATTTCGCGCCGACCTGTTCGGACTGCCGGTCTATCAGATCGGCATCTGGCTGACGGTGATCGCCGCGGCACTGACGCTGATATCGATGGGTCTTTACCTGCGCGATGCCTGGCCGCACCTGTCCGCCCAGCCTTGAGCCGATGAGGCCAACGTACGTGTGAATTCGATCTCACCCGGACTCATTGCCACGGAATTCGCCCGCCCGCTGCTTGATCATCCGGAGCAGTTGTCGCGTCGCCTGGCGCTGATGCCGTTGCGCCGGGCGGGCGAGCCGCATGAGATTGCCGGCGCGGCGGTGATGCGGGCGTCCCGCGCCGGCGCCTTCGTCACCGGCCAGAACCTGATCGTCGACGGCGGCACGATCATAAGCGCCGGCAACTAGTTGCCGCAGCGCGCGCTCGGCGGCGCCGGCCGCGATGCCGCGCAATATGTGAACCGCGTCGCGAGGGCTCCAAGTCACCCGGCCGCGGCCACGACTTTCCTCAAGATTCCCGGTATATAAGCCGATAGATCGAGTCGCAGCCGATCGCGACGATTTGGAGTAACACGAGTGCAGCAGAACTTGAATTTTCTCGTGGTCGACGACTTTTCCACGATGCGCCGGATCATCAAGAACCTGCTGCACGACCTGGGGTACGCCAACGTGACCGAGGCCGATGACGGCAATACGGCCTTGCCGCTGCTCAAGCAAGGCAATTTCGATTTCCTCATCACCGACTGGAACATGCCCGGCATGGCGGGCCTGGACCTGCTCAAGAACGTGCGTGCCGACTCGCGGCTGGGCAAGATGCCGGTGCTGATGCTGACCGCCGAGGCCAAGCGCGAGCAGATCGTCGAGGCGGTGCAAGCCGGCGTCAGCGGTTATGTCATCAAGCCGTTTACGGCGGCGACGCTGAAGGAAAAGATCGACAAGATTCTGGCGGCACGTGCGGCGGCGTGAATGAACGAGTACGCCCCATGGGTTACCGCCATGTCGCGGGCGCTGGAAGGTGGTGATTCCAGCGGCTTTGGCGTCGCGCTGGCAGGCTTCGACCAGGCGCGCAATGCCGAAGTTACCCAGTGGGTGCGACGGATCGCAACCGACCTGCAGACTGCACTGGATCGCTTTCGGGTCGACTCCAAACTGATCGATCTGGCGCAGCACCAGGTGCCGGATGCGCGCCACCGGTTGGCGCATGTGCTGCGGCTGACCGACGCCGCCGCCCACCGGACCATGGACCTGGTCGAGCAATGTTGCCCGCTCGCCGATCGCACCGCGCACGAGGCCGAACGGCTGATCGTCGCGCAGCAAGCCGACGGAGCATCGCAGCCGCTACAGCCGCAGATCGCCGCGTTCCTGAAGCAGACCTGGACCAGCATGGCGGCGGTGCGCAGCAATCTTGCCGAGGTGCTGCTGACCCAGGGCTACCAGGACCTGAGCGGGCAGATCATCCGCGGCGTGATGACGCTGGTGGACGAACTGGAGGCCGCGTTGGGCGACCTGGCGCGCATCAGCGGCCAGGACGCTGACCGAAACGCTCGCCCGGGTAGCGGCGCGACGGCCGGCGGCCGCGGTCCGGTAGTGCCCGGAATCGATCACGGTCACGCCGTCAGCGGCCAGCAGGACGTCGATGCCCTGCTGTCGGATCTGGGCGTGTAGATCATGACGATCGATTTGACACAATTTCATGATGCCTTCTACGAGGAGAGCTTCGAGGCCATCGGGCAGATGGAGGAGGCGCTGCTGCGCCTGGATGCAGGTACGCCCGATCTGGAGCTGATCAACACCATCTTTCGTGTCGCGCATTCGATCAAGGGCGGCTCGGCGACCTTCGGCTTCGGCGAGATCGCCTCGTTTACCCATACGCTCGAGACGCTGCTCGACGAACTGCGCGGCCAGCGCATGAAGGTCACGAGCGCGCTGTCGGACCTGCTGCTGCGTTCGGTCGATGTGATGCGCGAGATGCTTCGCGCCCAACAGGGCCGGCTGGCGGTGGATGCGCAGCGCGTCGCCGACCTGCAGTTCGACCTGGAACTCGCCGTGGCACAAAAGGGTAACAGCGCGGCCGTCACCGCGGTGCCGGCAGCAGCTGCGGCCGCAGCCACCACGCCAGCGCCGGCCGCCGAGGCGGTGCGCGGCACGCTGTACCGAATCATCTTCCGGCCGTTCCTGCACCTGCTGGCCCGTGGCAATGACCCGCTGCGCATGTTCCGCGAACTGCGCGATCTGGGCGATCTGCAGGTGACCGCCGACGTCTCGGCACTACCGGCCTTCGACGAGCTTGACCCGGAGAACTGCTATCTGTCCTGGACGCTGCAGCTGCGCACGGAAGCCACGCGCCAGGCGATTGTCGAGGTGTTCGACTGGGCCGAGGGCGACTGCACGCTGGAGGTGAGCGCGCTCGAGACCGAGCCGGCGGCGGTGCCCACCGGCCCGAGTGCTGATACCGCCGGCGCGGCGGCGGCGATCGAGCGGCCGGCAGGGATTGCGCACGCCGAAGAGGCGGAGCCGCGCGCGGTCAAGGCCGGAGACGCCGCCAAGGGCAGCGACGCCAGTTCAATCCGCGTCAGTATCGAAAAGATCGACGACCTGATGAACCGCGTTGGCGAACTGGTGATCACGCAGTCGATGCTCGGACAGTTCGGCGCGCTGCTCGACGGCGCCGCCGGCGAGCGGTTGCGCTCCGGCCTTTCCCAGCTGGAGCGCAATGTGCGCGAGCTGCAGGAGAGCGTCATGCGCGTGCGCATGGTGCCGATCAGTTTCGTGTTCAGCCGCTTCCCGCGCATGGTGCGCGATCTTAGCCAGCGGCTCGGCAAGCAGGTCGAGCTCAAGATGACCGGCGGCGAGACCGAACTCGACAAGACCGTGCTCGAAAAGATCGGCGATCCGCTGGTGCACCTGGTGCGTAACAGCATCGATCATGGCATCGAGTCGCAGCAGCAGCGGCAGGCGAGCGGCAAGGATGCGCGCGGCACGGTGCATCTGCATGCCTACCACCGCGGCAGCAGCATCACCGTGGAGGTCAGCGACGACGGCGGCGGTCTCAAGCGCGAGCGCATCCTCGCCAAGGCACGCGAGCGTCGGCTGGTCGGCTCCGACGAGCAGCTCAGCGACGAGGCGGTCGACAATCTGATATTCCTGGCAGGATTTTCCACCCATGACCAGGCAACCGATATCTCGGGACGCGGCGTCGGCATGGACGTGGTGAAGCGCAACGTCGATGAGCTCGGCGGCAGCATCGAGGTACGCTCCGAGACCGGCAAGGGATCGCGCTTCATCATCACGCTGCCGCTGACGCTGGCCATCGTCGATGGCCAGACCGTGGCGGTTGGCGACGAGTCGTACATCGTACCGTTGACCGCGATCGTCGAATCGCTGCAGATGCGCACCGCCTCGGTCAATCACGTGGTCGGGCACGGTGAAGTACTGTCGTTCCGAGGTGAATACCTGCCGGTGGTACGGCTGGAGAAGGTGTTCGAGGCGCGCTGCGGGCGCGAGCGCGAGCCCAGCAATGGTCTGATCATGGTGGTGGAGGGCGACGGTAGGCGCGTCGGGCTGTGCGTCGATGAGTTGCTCGGGCAGCAGCAGGTTGTGGTCAAGACGCTGGAGGCGAACTACGGCCATGTCGATGGCATCGCCGGCGCGACTATCCTCGGTGACGGCTCGGTGGCCCTGATACTCGATATTGCGGGCCTGACGCGCTCGGTGTCCGAGTCGCTGGCGGCCTGAAGGCGACGGCGCCGCAGCGCGCTGCGGCGCAAGAATGTGAAGTGCGACGCATTCCAGGGCCAGCTCGCCGGATCGGATTTAATCCTTGCGTTGGCGCGCCGATACACCGGGTATCAGCCGCTGCCTGCGGGCTCAAGGGCGGCTGGCCCAGATTTGACGTAATGACGGGTGGAGCATCAGGAAATGTCTAAGACAATTCTCGCGGTCGACGATTCGGCTTCGATGCGGCAAATGGTCGGTGTCACCCTGCGGGCGGCAGGCTACGAAGTGATCGAAGCCTCCGACGGCGACGAGGCACTCGAATATGCCCGCAAACATCGCGTGGATCTGGTGCTCACCGACGTGAACATGCCGCGCATGGATGGCATCACCCTGATCGCGCAGCTACGCACGCTGCCGAACTATCACCTGACGCCATTGCTGCTGCTGACGACCGAGTCGAGCCCCGACCGCAAGATACAGGGCAAGCAGGCGGGCGCGACCGGCTGGATGGTGAAACCGTTCAATCCCGACCAGCTACTGGCTACCCTCGAGCGCGTGCTGGGCAACCAGACGGCCGTGCGCAGCAGCTGAGGGATCAGTCATGGATGCCACAGCCGCCAAGAGCGTCGCGACGCCCGTACCCGCAAGTCACGCGGAGCAATACCTGACGTTCCAGCTCGCGGGCCAGACCTACGGGGTCGAGATCCTGCGGGTGCAGGAGATCAAGGGCTGGGAGCGTCCCACCCGACTGCCGCATTCACCCGATCACGTGCAGGGTGTGATCAACCTGCGTGGCTCGGTGGTGCCGATCCTGGACCTGCGGCGACGCTTTGGGTTGGGCGAGACCGAATACGGCCGCACCACGGTAGTGATCGTGGTCAAGGTGGACACGGCGCGCGGCGAGTTGACCGCGGGCATAGTGGTCGATGCGGTCTGCGAGGTCTGCAACATCAGCGCCGACAATCTGCGCCCGCCGCCGGAAGTCGGCTCGGCGATCGACTCCGATTTTGTGCGCGGGCTGGCGATGGTCGGGGACGGAATGCTGGTGTTGCTGGACGTGGTTCACCTGGTCAACCGCACGCTGACCGATCCGGCGAGCGCGCCGAAAGCGGCGTAATGGGCAAACAACACATGGCGAAGAAGCAAGCCTCTGGCGGCAGCCGCGCGCGCCGGTCACGTTCCGCGGCCCGAGCCGCAGCGCCGCCGCCGGCCGCGGCGGGCGCGCCCGCCGCGCCGCTGAATGGCGCTGCCACGATCGCCAGTGCGCCCGCCCCCAAGGCGTGCGACGTCCTGGCGGTGGGACCGGCCGCCGGCGGTCCGCTGCCGCTCGGCGCGTCGTTGTCGATACGCGAGGTTGGCGAGCGCGCGGCGCAGCTGCGGGCGCAGTTTGCGGCCGGCTCGGCCGAGGTCGATGCCGGGATGCTCGAGAGCGTGGATACCGCCGGCCTGCAATTGCTGCTGGCCGCGGCCGCGGGCGCGCGCCGCCGCGGCCTGAAGCTGAAACTGCTCGGAGCCGAGCGCCTGAACACCGGCGCGGCACGCGCCCTGGGCCTGGCCGAGCATCTGGCCGCAGCGGCCGAGATATTGCCGTGAGTGCACCGGATAAGTCGGCGCGCGCCGCGCCTGCGGCAATCGATCCTGCCGCGGCCAGCGCCAACGTCAAGTTCGCCGGCGAACTGCGGCGATTTCTGGAACTGGGAGCCGCGCAGCTCGATGCGGCAATTCGCGAGAGCGATGCGCGGGTGGACAAGCTCGCCACCGCTGTGACCGCGGTGGCGACCGACGCGCGCGATCTCGAGACCCAAGTGCAGGCGCTGGAGTCTGGCAACGCCGCTGAGGTGCAGCAGGCGCGCGAGCGCATCCGGCAGCTGGCCGCGCAGCTCGATGCACACGTGCAGGCCACCGTCACCTCGCTGCAGTTCTACGACAAGCTGATCCAGCGCCTGACGCACGTGCGCGACGGGCTGGCTATTCCGTCGGACTCCACCGTCAGTTCGCTGGATCCGGCACGATCCGACTGGAACTCCATGCTGGAGCAGGTACGGTCGCGCTACAGCATGGTCGAGGAGCGGGTACTGTTCGACTTCATGATGCGCGGCCTGAGCGCCGACCAGATGCTCAAGGCGCTGACCGGTCTGCGGGCGGCGGCTGCGCCCGGCGAACTCGAAGTCTTCTAAAAGCCGACCGACGTGGCCGGAGAGAATTATGCCATGGCCGGAGCGGCTGACAGCACGCTGCTTCGCGAATACGCGCTGTCTGACGACGACTTCCAGCGTATACGCCGCCTGGTGCGCACTCGCCTCGGCATCGCGCTCGCCCAATCCAAGCGTGAGCTGGTGTACGGCCGCCTGAGCCGGCGCCTGCGTGCGCTCAAGCTGCGCGATTTCAGCGCCTATCTGCAGCGCCTTGAATCCGGCGACGCCGAGGAGCTGCAGCATTTCTGCAATGCCATCACCACTCACCTGACATCGTTCTTCCGCGAGCGCCATCATTTCGAGTTCCTGGCCCAGCAGCTGCTGCCGGCGCTCGAGCGCGGCAACGGCGGCAGGCGTCGCATGCGCATCTGGTCCGCCGGCTGCTCGACCGGAGAGGAGCCGTATTCGATCGCGATGGTGCTGCTTGAGCAGTTGCGCCATCTGCGCCACTGGGATATCCGGATCCTCGCGACCGATATCGACACCAATGTCCTGAGCCACGCGCGCGCCGGGCTCTACAGCGCCGAGCGGCTGGAGACGATGGATCGGGAACGAGTGCTGCGCTGGTTCGAACCGGCCCAGGATGCACGCCAGTTCATGGTGCGCGACGAGCTCAAGCAGCTGGTGCACTTCAAGACGCTCAATCTGATGGATGACTGGCCGATGAAGGGGCCGATCGACATCATCTTCTGCCGCAATGTCGTGATTTATTTCGATCGCGAAACCCAGCGTCAGATCGTCGCGCGCATGGCGGCGCTGCAGCGTCCACACGATTACCTGATCCTGGGACATTCCGAGTCGCTACTGCAGGTAAGCACGCAGTATCAGTTGGTGCGCGACACCATCCACCGCAGGTTGCCATGATGAGCTCGCCGTCCCGTGCGCCATCGCCGGCGTCGAGCCAGTTCAGCCATATCCAGCGCCGCTTCGACGCCCGGCTCGACGCCGTGGTGGCGACGCTGCATCCGGGGGATTACTACGTCGCCAACACGGGCGAGCTGATCGGGACCGTGCTCGGCTCGTGCGTCTCGGCGTGCGTACGTGACAGTCGCCTGCGCATCGGCGGGATGAATCATTTCATGCTGCCGGTGGATCGCTCGGAGGGCACCAGCGCCTGGGGCAACACCGCCAGCGCCTCGACGCGCTTCGGCAACGTCGCGATGGAGCGACTGATCAACGAGATTCTCAAGCTCGGCGGCCGGCGCGCCGATCTCGAGGTCAAGCTGGTCGGCGGCGGCAAGGTGCTTGATTCGCTGAGCGACGTCGGCGCGCGCAACATCCGCTTCGTCAAGGAGTACGTGCAGGCTGAAGGCTTCAGGGTGGTCGGCGCGGATCTCGGCAGCCTGTATCCACGCAAGGTGCTGTACAACCCGGCGACCGGAAGCGCCCAGGTCAAGCGTCTGGCGCGCACCGATGGCCGCGTGGTCGCGGATGAGACGCGCTACATGCGCGATATCGACGCCGCTCCGGTCGGCGGCGACATTGAACTGTTCTGACAACCACAGATAACAGGAAGATATCTATGGACCACGACACCTCTACCGGCAAGCGCATCAAGGTGCTGATCATTGACGATTCGGCGCTGGTACGTGCCCTTCTCACCAGGATTCTCGGGGCCGACAAGGCGCTGCAGGTCGTCGGCACCGCGCCCGATGCCTTCATCGCACGCGAGAAGATAAAGTCACTGAATCCGGACGTGCTGACGCTCGATGTCGAGATGCCGCGCATGGACGGACTGCAGTTCCTGCGCAATCTGATGCGGCTGCGACCGATGCCGGTGGTCATGTGCTCGTCGCTGACCGAGCGCGGCGCCGACGTCACGCTGGCGGCGCTGGAACTGGGTGCCATCGACTTTGTCACCAAGCCGAAGGTCGACGTTGCCCACGCCCTGGAAGCCTATGCCGCCGAACTGATCGGCAAGGTCAAGGTGGCGGCGGTGGCGAAGGTAGTGCCGCTGTTTCAACGGCCGCCGGCGCCGAACCAGGCCGGCAGTGCGTACAGGAGCCGACCGGAACTACGCTTTCGCACCACCGATCAGATCGTTGCCATCGGTGCTTCCACCGGCGGTACCGAGGCGATCCGCCAGGTGCTCGAGCGGCTGCCACCGGACGCACCCGGCATCGTGATCAGTCAGCACATCCCCAGGGCCTTCAGCGCGCCGTTTGCAGCGCGCCTGAATGCCTGCTCGCAGCTTACCGTGCAGGAGGCCGAGGACGGCGCGCTGATCATGCCGGGCCATGCCTATATCGCCCCCGGCGACCGGCATCTGCTGGTGCAACACGACGGCGCGCGCTATCGCTGCCGCCTGTCAGAGGATGCACCGATCAATCGCCACCGCCCGAGCGTCGACGTGCTGTTCCGCTCGGTGGCAGAGCAGGTCGGCCAGAACGCCGTGGGGGTGATTCTGACCGGCATGGGGGCGGACGGGGCCCGCGGGCTCAAGGAGATGCGCGATCGGGGCGCGTTCACGATCGCCCAGGACGAAAAGAGCAGCGTGGTCTGGGGCATGCCCGGCGCATCGGTCGCGCTCGGTGCAGTCGATCGCATCCTGCCGATCGATCAGATCGCCGAAGGCCTGGTGCGGCTGGGCGACGCGCGGGAAGAGCGACGTGCCGCCGGAAGCTGAACATATGCCCGCTCGCAGCATCAAGTTTTGCGCTGCGCGGCCGAAAACGTGCTCAGGAATCGCCCGGATTGCGGCGCTTGCGGCGCGTGCCAGGCAGCAATGTGACGCAGTTCTCACGCCGGACGCGCCTGACTGTCAGTTGGAGATGCATCCATGACCCGTTGGATCCGCAGCCTGAACTTCTCCACCAAGCTGGTGATCATCGCGATTGCGGCAATGGTGCCGGTGATCGTGCTGACCGTGCTGTTCCTGTCCGAAAAGCACAACAACATCAAGGTAGCGGCGCGCGAGCTGGCGGGTCTGCACCGCTACCAGGGACTCGAGCTGATGCTGTTGCCCCTTGGCATGCACGAGGTGTGGAGCGCGGCGGCGGCGGCCGGCGAGGGCGTGGCTGAGAAACTGCAGGCGGCGAGCGCGGATGTGACGCGCGCCATGACCCAGCAGGACAGTGCCAACGATGACTACGGCGCTGCCGCGGGTGAGGATGGGCGGCGCTGGAACGAGGTGAGGTATTCCTGGAACGCGCTCGTCAGCATCAAGTCCACATCGACCGCCGACGTCATTCGCGCGCACAACCAGCTGCGGCAGAAGATTCTCGATTACCGCGACTACATCTCGACCACCTCCGGCCTGGTGCTCGACGGCGATTCGGTCGGGTCGTTCTTCATCGATGCCGCGGTCATGCGCATCCCCAACTACGAGAGTTACCTCACCGAGCTGCGCTCGCGTGCCGCCGGCGTGGGCGCTGCCGGCAAGTCGACCATGGCCGATATGCAGGAGATCACCCGGACCGAGGTACTGGCGCAGCGTGCGCTCGACGATATCGACGCCGACATCCGGCATGCGGCGGAAGGCGGCGGCGCCGGCGACGCCGTGCGCGCCGGGGCCGAGCAGTCGGTATCGCAGGTCAGGAGCGCGTTCGAGGCTTTCGGCAGGTATGTGCACCAGAACGTCATCAGCGGCAGCACCAGCGATCCGCTCGATGATGTAGTCAAGAACGCCGCACAGCTCACTACAGCGATCAGCAATCTGCATGCCTCGATGCAACAGGCGGCGCAGAAGCGTCTGCAGTACAGGCTTGAGGATCTGCGCGGCACGCGCAACCACATGCTGCTGCTGGTGGCCGCTGCACTGCTGGTCGGCCTTGGTTGCGTTGGCGTGGTGATCTGGACCACGGTGGGCGGCATGAACGAGGCGGTGACGGTGGTGTCGCGCCTGGCCGAGGGTGACTACACCCACGACATTGCGGTGCATGGCAGCGACGAGCTGGCGCGCACCATGCGGGCACTGCAGATCATGCAGAGGAAGCTCAGCGGCGTATTGAGCGGAGTCAAGGAGAGCTCGCTGACGGTGGCGACCGCGGCGCGCCAGATCAACGCCGGCACATCGGACCTGTCCGCGCGTACCGAGCAGCAGGCCGCGAACCTTGAGGAGACCACCTCTTCGATGGAGGCAATGACCTCGACCGTGAAGCAGAACGCCGACAACGCCAAGCTTGCGAACAAGCTGGCGCAGGCAGCTCGCGATCAGGCGGAACAGGGCGGTTCGATCGTCGAGCGCGCGGTTGCCGCGATGGGCGCAATCGATGTCGCCAGCAAGAAGATCGCCGACATCATCTCGGTGATCGATGAAATCGCATTCCAGACCAACCTGCTGGCGCTCAACGCCGCGGTGGAAGCCGCGCGCGCCGGGGATCAGGGCCGCGGGTTTGCGGTAGTGGCCAGTGAAGTGCGCAGCCTCGCGCAGCGCAGTGCCTCGGCCGCCAAGGAAATCAAGGACCTCATCCACGACAGCGTCAGCAAGGTCGGCGAGGGCAGCCGCCTGGTGAGCGAGTCCGGACAGCACCTGGGCGAGATCGTGGCTTCGGTCAAGAAGGTGAGCGACGTGGTCGGCGAGATATCGAACGCCAGCCAGGAACAGGCCGCCAGCGCCGAAGAGATCAGCCGCGCCGTGCTGCAGATGGACGAGAGCACGCAGCAGAATGCCGCCATGGTGGAGGAGGCCAGCGCTGCGGCGGCCTCGATGAACGATCAGGCCGCACGGCTGTCGCAGCTCACGGCCTACTTCAAATTACGCGAGGGCTACACCGGCGCGCCGGGCAGCGCGGAATTCATCGCCATGCCGAGCGCGGTCGCGACGGCGGCCGCCGCCAGGAAGCGCGAGCCGGTGGTGACCACCGAGCGTCGCACCGCCGCGCGTCCGTGGTCGAAGGGCGTGCCGGCGCCGGCGCCGGCGCCGTCCAAGGCCGCCGCTCCCAAGGCCGCCGCTGCAAAGCCAGCTGCCGGCTCGAGCGCGGGCAACGATTGGAGCGAGTTTTAGCAGTGGCGCGCATGGGATGAAATCATGACGGTCGCGCACAATCCCGATCCGGCGCCGAACACGGCTATGCAGCGCGATGCCAGCATGGATGCGTTCGAATTCGTGCGCGAGCTGGCGACCGAGCTGTCCTCGAGCACCATCGAGTTGCCGAGTTTTCCGGACGTCGCGCTGCGGGTGCAGAAGGTGCTGTCGGAGGACTGCGCCAGCTCGGAGCGCGTGGTGCGGGTGCTCGGTGCCGAGCCGATGCTCGCCACCCGCGTGCTGTCGATGGCAAACTCAGCTGCACTCAATCCCGGCGGTAAGCCGGTGACGGAACTGCGCGCCGCGGTCACTCGCCTCGGGTTCGATGCGCTGCGCGCGGCCGCGGTCGGCTTTGCGATGGCGCAGTTACGCCGCGCCAAGGCGTACGCAGGCATCGAGCGTCACCTGAACGTGCTCTGGCAGCACAGCGTGCTGGTGGCATCGCTGTGCTTCGTGGTAGCGCGGCGGGCGAACAAAGTCAACCCGGACATGGCGATGCTTACCGGCCTGGTGCACGGGGTCGGCAAGCTTTATATCCTCACCCACTCGATGCGCCATCCGGCGCTGTTCGGCGACCAGACCATGTACCAGCGCATCGTTCGCGACTGGCACGGCAACATCGCCAAGGCGCTGCTCGAGAGCTGGTTCCTGGCCGATGAGATCGTCAACGCGGTCAGCAGCTACGAGGACAGTGCGCGCGAGCTGCGCGGCACCAGCGCCGCGCTGGCGGACGTGCTGGAAATCGCCGACATGCTGTCGATGTGCAAGGATTCGCCGGAACTCATTCGCACCCGCCTCGCCGACCGTAAGGCGGCCGTGCACCTCGGCCTCGATGCCGATATCTGCCGGGAATTGGTCGGCGAGTCGGCCGAGGAGCTGGCGGCGCTGCGTAGCGCCCTCGGGCAATAGCACGCACCCCGGCAGGCAGCTGCCGCAATCGCCAAAGTCGGCCATGCCGTTCGGGTAGGATGGCCTGGCAATGCAATCTGATTTCTCCGGCGCCGCATCGAAGGCCCTCGGATTCCGCGAATTTGTCGCCCTGGCGGCCGCCCTGATGGCGACCCAGGCGATCGCCGTGGACACCATGTTGCCGGCGCTACCTACCATCGCCGCCGCGCTCGGCCTGCGCAACGAGAATCACAGCCAGTGGATCGTGACCGCCTACCTGGCAGGCGTTGGCTGCGGACAGCTGTTCTGGGGATTGTTCTCCGACCGCTACGGCAGGCGGCCGGTGCTGCTCATTGGATTGTCCGTCTACGTGCTGGCCGCAGTGCTGACCGGCCTGTCGAGCAGCTTCGTCACACTGCTGGGCTGGCGCTTTGCTCACGGCCTGGCCGCCGCCAGCGTGGTGGTGTCGCGCTCGGTGATTCGCGATCTTTACTCCGGGCGCTACATGGCGCGCGTCATGTCGCTGACCTTCATCGTGTTCCTGACGGTGCCGGTGCTCGCTCCCAGTCTCGGCCAGCTGATCCTGTGGCTGGCGCCGTGGCGATTCGTGTTCCTGATCTTCGGCGTGTTCGCCGCGGCGGTGTTTCTGTGGGTGCTGCTGCGGCTGCCGGAGACACTGCACCCGGAATACCGTCTGATCCTGAGCCGCGATCGCATCGTGCACGCAATCGCACTGGTGCTCGGCAACCGTACCTCGCTGTGCTACACGCTGGCGATGACGGTCATGTTCGGATCCATCCTGGCGTACGTCGGCATGGTGCCGCAGATCTTCGAGGACGTATTTCAGCGCCCAGCCCTGATGCCCGGCATCTTTGCGCTGTGCGCATCGTCTATGGGCGTCACCGCATTCCTGAATTCGAGGATCGTCGAGCGCGTCGGCATGCGCATCATTTCGCACCTCGGACTGCTGGTGTTCATCACCATTACCGGACTGCACGTTCTGATCGCGGGGCTCGGCCTGGAGAGCCTGTGGACGTTCGTGATCCTGCAATCGACGACCATGGCCTGCCTCGGCCTGACGGCGTCGAACTTCGGTGCCATGGCGATGGAGCCGGTCGGCTCGGTGGCCGGCATCGGCGCCTCGCTGCAGGGATTCATCACCACCTTCGGTGGCGCGGTGGTCGGCGCGCTGATCGGGCGGCGCTTCAACGGCGCGACGCTGCCGCTGGCCACGGGCGCGTTCGCCTGCGGCCTGTCGAGCCTGCTGTTCGTGCTGCTGGCGGAACGATGGCGCCTGTTCCGGCCGCATCATGCCGGCGCGGTGACGGTCGAGCGTGCCGGAAACTAGTGCGATGCTCTGTCACCTATTCGCGGCGACGGCCTGCTGTATCTTCGCAGGCGCGCAGATTGCAGCCTTGTCCCAACCGCTTCCTTTCTTAGCATATCCTGTCCTGGTTGCCACGTTCGTGGAGTGGATTGTGACGATATTGCGGGACCGTGCCGCCGTGGCTCGCCCGTCCGTGTGAAGCTATGAAGGCAGAATGTTGGCCACAGATGTCAGTAGGTTAGTCGTAGTCGTCAGCCAAGGATAGCGTGGGAGATGTCTTGCCAGTACGAGAGATGGTGAATATATGTGTAGGTGACGATGGTCTGGCCAGCGATGAACAGTGGTAGCGCGAAGAGGTAGATTCGGTGGATGTGGCGATCGACGATGAGGTCACGAGCCACACCAAACAAAATTAGGATATCGACGCCAGCATAGAAATAGTCGGAGGGAAACAGCCACCACTCAGGAAAGCGGCCGAAGCCTGCGGCGGTGAGCGCGCAGGTCGCGATGAAAATCAGGCGGCGATGATATTCGGGCTTCTTGCGCCAGTAGATAGCCAGGGCTAGCGTACTTCCGAAGCAAAGCATGTCGAATAGCGGGATCATCAGACCGAAATCAGTGTCGCTCTGGTGCAATTGAACCGCATTGAATCGAGCCATGGTGATGGCCGTGGTAACGCCAAGCATGAGCATTGTGGCGGCCAAGCCTGCACCGAACCGGCCGATCCGGCGGTGCCATTTCACGTTTCGCGTTCGGACCAATAAGGATTGCAGGGGAAAAAAGCCAAGCCAGGCGGTAAAGATGGCGGCATGCAAATAGAGGATAGACGGTCGAGGTATGACGGGATGAATCAAGTTCTTTCCGACCGTACGGCTGAATCCATAAGCGACGACGGCAGTAATCGGGAAAGACATTAGGAAATAAAAATACCTGTCGAGCAAGTTGCCACGCCTGACGGTCATGCAATCCCCTCTATCTGGGTCGACATCCTAATTCAGTTATGCCAACTGAGGCGGGTAGAAGTACGTGGAATACCGTAATGGTTCCATCAGGCTTCAGGACACGTTTCAGCGCCTGCAACGCCGCGATCGGATGATCCAAATGCTCGAGCACGAAGCACTCAAAAACATGATCGAATGACCTCTGGGGAAAGGGAGGGTAAGTCGAAGATATCTGCTCGGCAAACAGTTGCGTTGCCAACAGCGGCCGCACGCACAGCCCTCTTCGTTTCCTCAACGGAAGCCTCGGACACGTCTATCGAGGTTACCAGCGCGTTTGGGCTATTGGACGCGAGGGTAACCGTCTGCGCTCCGACACCGCACCCGGCCTCCAATACGAGGCTTCCGTCCGGGTAGGTCGTATCTGAATGCAAAAGCTCTGACAGTGTGGACGCCTGGTCTTGAAGGAGCTGATTCTCTCTTGAGCCATAACCGTGCACGTAACCGCCAACCATTTTGCCTCCGCCGTCTTGACGCCTACCGACCTCAGGTCCGCGTCCGTAGGCTACCGCAAACCAGCCGCTCTCGAGTATCAGCAACGGGTTCAATCTGCGGCATTCGATAACACATGGCTTAATGAAAATCGCGCGAGTCGCGGCGTATTCCTTGCAGCCACGCCGAGCCATCGTGCAGGCGCTGCGCGATCACGTGCGCGACGCGATCGCGCCTCTGCAGCGTGCCTTCGACCACCAGCAGGCTCGATTCGAGCGCGCAGCGGCGCTGCGCGGCGAATAGCTTCGGCCACAGGATGATATTGACGATGCCGGTCTCATCCTCCAGCGATGCGAACACCACGCCTGCGGCGGTCGCCGGTTGCTGCATGTGCGTCACCAGGCCTCCGACCCGCACGCTGCTGCCATCGGCGAGCTGCTGCAGATCGCTGCTGCTGCGAAAGCCCCTGCGCGCGAGCCCCGGGCGCAGCAGCGCCAGCGGATGACGGCCGGTGGTCAGGCCCAGGTGGCGGTAGTCAGCCAGGATATTCTGGCTCTCGGTCGGTGCCGGCAGCGTCGCCGCAGCTTCCCTGGCCGATAGGCCGGCGATCAGACCGGGCAGCCGCTCCACGCCCAGCGCCTGCCAGCTGGCGTCATGGCGGTGCGCGCTCAGGGCGCTGAGCGCGCCGGCGGCGGCCAGCGCCTGGATCGAGCGCCGCGACAGTTGCGCGCGCGCGGCCAGCTGATCGATGTCGGCAAAGCGTTGCTGCGCGCGTTCGGCCACCAGGCGCTCGGCATCGGCGCGTGGCAGGCCGCGCACCAGCCGCAATCCCAGACGCAGCGCGGGCTGCTCCTGCGGCACGCCGGCGTGCGGCTCGAGCGTGCAGTCCCAATCGCTGATGCTCACATCGACCGGCAGCACCGGCACGCCGCTGCGGCGCACATCCTGCGTGAGCTGCGCCGGAGAGTAGAAGCCCATCGGCTGGCTGTTGATCAGGGCGGCGGCGAAGGCGGCCGGTTCGTGGCACTTGAGCCAGCAGGAAATGTAGGTCAGCAGCGCGAACGAGGCGGCATGGGACTCGGGAAAACCATATTCGCCGAAGCCCAGGATCTGCTTGTAGATCTGCTCGGCGAATTCCGCCGGGTAGCCATTGCTGGCCATGCCGGACAACAGGCGTTCGCGGTAGGGCTCGAGTCCGCCGCGGCGTTTCCAGGCGGCCATCGCGCGGCGCAGTCCATCGGCGTCGCCGGGTGTGAAATTCGCGGCGACCACCGCGATCTGCATCACCTGTTCCTGAAAGATGGGCACGCCGAGCGTTCTCTGCAGCACGGTTTTGAGCGCCTCGCTCGGGTAGCTGACGCTGTCCGGATGTTCGCGACGCTGCAGATAGGGATGCACCATATCGCCCTGGATCGGACCGGGCCGCACGATCGCCACTTCGATCACCAGGTCGTAGAAATTTCGCGGCCGCAGTCGCGGCAGCATGCTCATCTGCGCGCGCGATTCGATCTGAAACACGCCCACGGTCTCGGCGCGGCAGATCATGTCGAAGGTGGCGGTATCCTTCGGCGGAATGTCCTGCATGCGCAGCTTCGCGCCGCGATAGCCCTCGATCAGGTCGAAGCATCGATGCATCGCCGTCAGCATGCCGAGCGCGAGCACATCGACCTTGAGCAGGCCGAGCGACTCCAGATCGTCCTTATCCCACTGGATCACGGTACGGTCCGGCATGGCGGCGTTCTCCACCGGCACCAGGGTGCTCAGGGACTCGCCGGAAATCACGAAGCCGCCGACGTGCTGCGACAGGTGGCGCGGGAAGCCGATCAGTTCACGCACCAGCCGCATCAGCCGGTACAGCCGGGCGGGTTCGATGCCCAGCTCATCGGCGGCAAATTTGCGCTGGATCTCGCCCGGCTCATCCCACCACACATGCAGTCGCGTCAGCCGGTCGATATCGCTATCGGTGACACCGAGCGCGCGGCCGACATCGCGTACCGCGCTGCGCGTGCGGTAGCAGATCACCGTCGCTGCCAGCGCGGCGCGCTCGCGGCCGTACTTGCGGTAGATGTACTGCACCACCTCCTCGCGCCGCTCGTGCTCGAAGTCGACGTCGATGTCCGGCGGCTCGTTGCGCTCGCGGCTGATGAAGCGCTCGAACAGCAGCTGCATGCGCGCCGGATCGATCTCGGTGATGCCGAGCGCGTAGCAGACCGCGGAATTGGCGGCCGAGCCACGGCCCTGGCACAGGATATTTTCCCGGCGTGCGTACTCGACCACGTCGTGC
>Ga0210394_10000543_pt1 | contig 77617 bp, 70 predicted proteins | sample IncBWC12MmetaG_FD_160121 | JGI IMG/M metagenome (GOLD analysis project Ga0210394, IMG submission 160121) | Forest soil microbial communities from Barre Woods Harvard Forest LTER site, Petersham, Massachusetts, United States - Inc-BW-C-12-M | ecosystem: Environmental > Terrestrial > Soil >... | reverse complement strand
CGGGAAACAACGTGCTCTGAGATCGGTCCTGGGCCACCACGTATCGCTTCATGGCACGCTCGCGAGGCTATGTTGCTGCTATTTTATAGAATGCAGCGATCAAACAATGCGTTTTCACACAGGCTAGACCCACGTCGGACGCGCCGCTGAGAGCTCAGGCGCGGCGCTTCAGTCGTCGTGATGCTTCAGCACCGAACAAGCTTCTCACGGTCGGACGAGTGTTTTCGCGTGTTAGATCCCCACGTACCACGCCCAGCCGTTCTGCAGTGAGCCGATCTTGCCCAGATCGTCGAACTCGTCCTTGACAATGATGCGCTCAAGGAACTTCACGCTCTTGTAACCCAGCTGTGTCTCGACCCGCAGCCGTAACGGTGCGCCATGCGCGAGCGGCAGATCGCGCCCGTTCATGCCGTACGCGAGGATGGTCTGCGGATGCAGCGCATCGATCATGTCGATGCCCTCAGCCGTGTCGTCGTAGGCAAAGAAGTTAACAAAACGTGCCGAGGGCAGGATTCCGGCCGCCTCGAGCACAGCGCGCAGCGGCACTCCGGTCCATTCCGCAATAGCGGACCAACCCTCCTCGCAGCTGTGCTTGGTGATCTGGCGCCGCGCCGGCAAGGCTATGAGCTCTGCGAGGGAGAAGCTCCTCGGCTTCGCCACCCTGCCTTCTACCTGCAAACGCCATTCCGCGAAATCTCCGGCCCGGAGCCGATCGTAGAGGGTGCCGCGCTCGGCGTTGTACAGCTCCTGGTGCGGATCGCCCGGATTGCAGGTGCCGACTGCAGGGCTCGAGGTTATGTCGCTGTAGCTGTACTCGCGCACCAGCGTATGCGGTGGCAGCAAAGTGCGAAAGGCGCGGTAGGTCAGCAGATCGCCCATCCTCAGAACATTGCCATAGGTCGGCGGCAGCTCCTTCGGGGAGCACCCTGCGAGCAGCAATCCGCCCGCAGAGGCAAGCCCCGTCACGAGCTTGCGACGGGTGATGACGATGGGTTCGCGCTTCTTCATGTCAGCGTCCGAAAGTCATAGCGCGCATCTGCCGTCTGAAACCGGTCAGCGCCACCATCGAGACATGCACGATGAAAAACAGCACCAGGACTGCAAACACAAAGAAGTGGATCGTGCGCGCCGACTGTGAGCCGCCAAACAGATCCAGGAGTCCCGGATACGCCGCCGTGATGGCCGGCGACATGGCGAGTCCCGTAACCGTCATGAGCGGCAGTCCGATCAGGACGACGCCTGCGTAACTGAGTTTTTGCACCACGCCATAGGGCGGCCCGCCGGGAGATCTGGCGAGCGGCAGATGCAGGTGCGCCACGACGTCCTGCCAGAGGCTCCGGGGCGCAAGCTCCCGGAGGCGCGGCACAAGATGGCGCCAGAGGTGCCCGCTCGCCAAGCCGGCGAGGAGATAGATCAGCCCCGTGACGACGAGGAACCACGCCGCGAGAAAGTGCAGGCTGCGACCCCAGCTGTTCTGGTTGAAGATGTCGTAAGTGCGCGCAGCGCTCACGATGGGATGCGCGCCGGGAACGAACGTGACCGGCGGCGCCCAGCCGCCGTGCCGGTAGTTGCGGCTGATCGGCAACTCGAACAGCGCGGGCGTGAGGTCGTTGCCCGCTTTCCCCCAGTAGAGGCGCGGATGCACCATCAGGATCTCGAAGCCCGAGAAGGCAAGCGTCAGAACACTAGCTGCGAGGATCCAGTGCGAAACCCGGACCCAGCCGGCGTGGCCCGCAACGGAGCTCATGGATGTATGGCCGGAAATCACTGCCGCCATCGTGACTTCTCCCCAGCACGCGGTGCACAGTGCGCGTCGTAGTCACGTGAGTTCTTCTTGACCCGTGTGATTAGGCCTCAATTGCGGATGCAAGTCCACACCCGGACGAGGGACGGGGTCACTCCAGCTCTTACGCCTTCTCACCCACCGCTAACTCCGCGGATTTGAAGGCGACCCCGCAGCCTCCAATGCCGCAATACCCGTCCGGATTCTTCGCCAGGTACTGCTGGTGATAGTCGGCGCTGAAGTTGGAATTGGCACGGAATCCCGGGAGTTATGGCAGCGCTGGCACTAGAGCGGTCGACTTTCGATAGACGCGACAGTTGCGCTGCCGGTCGACCAGCCTCGGTCAGATTGGCTGGAGCGCGCCGCTTTCGTCATGGGGGTGAGGGTTGATCCTCGAAGCCTGCTTTCCAACCCTTTCCCTCGCCATCTCTAGATCGAAATGCGCCTGCAAGTTGATCCAGTAACCGTCCGACGTACCGAAATACGCCGACAGCAGCACCGCCATCTCCGGGGAGATCGAGCGCTTCTCACGCACGATGTCGTTGACCCGCGGGAGCGGGACGCTAAGGGCCTTGGCAAGCGCATACGCCGAAAGACCCACGGGCTCCATGAACTCCTCTCGAAGGATCTTACCTGGGTGGGTGAGCTTGATTTTCCTCGTCGCCATGACTCGATCTCCAACCTAGTGATAATCCGTGATCTCGACATCTGACGCATGGCCATCCCGCCACCTGAAGCAGACCCGCCATTGCTTGTTGATCCGCATGCTATACCCGCCTCTCCGGTCGCCCTTGAGAGCTTCAAGCTGGTTCGAACTCGGAATCGAGCGGACGGCTCTACTTCTCCGCGAATATCACTGCCGGCCTGTCTTCCTGCAGTAATACGCGGATTAGCGGTTTCGTCAGCTAATAACGTTCTGGTTCCACTGAAGAACCATCAGCAATCAAGCGACTACGCCTTCTCACCCACCGCTAACTCCGCGGATTTGAAGGCGACCCCGCAGCCTCCAATGCCGCAATACCCGTCCGGATTCTTCGCGAGGTACTGCTGGTGATAGTCCTCTGCGTAGAAGAACTCCGGCGCGTCACGAATCTCGGTGGTGATCGCGCCCCGCCCTGCTGCCGTGAGGCGCGCCTGGTACGCGCGCCGCGACGCTTGCGCGGACTCGCGCTGCTTCTGGTCCGACACGTAGATCGCCGAGCGATACTGAGTGCCGACGTCGTTTCCCTGCCGCATGCCTTGGGTAGGATCGTGCGACTCCCAGAACGCCTCGAGCAGATCCTGGTAGTCGATCTTTTGCGGGTCGTAGATCACGCGCACAACTTCTGCATGCCCGGTCTCGCCGCTGCAGACCTCCTCGTAAGTGGGATGGGGAGTGAAGCCACCCGCGTAGCCCACCGCGGTCGAGTACACGCCCGCAAGTTGCCAGAAGATCCGTTCTGCACCCCAGAAGCAGCCCAGACCGAAAACCGCCTCGCGCATGCCGGCCGGGAACGGCGGCACAATGCGATGACCGTTCACGAAATGCGTCTCCGCTACCTTGAGCGGCGTGCTGCGTCCGGGCAGGGCCGCTTCCTTTGTCGGCATTGTCGATTTGTTGCGGAACAGCGCCATGGGGCAGGCCTCCTGCTTAAAGGGGCATACCAGTGTGGGGACGATCATCAATTGACTCAAGCCCCGAGTGGTTGGGTTCGCAGGCCGCGCCGCTCCAGCGGGCGGCTTGCGGCCCCAGGGCACCGCACCTTAAGCTTTCCGGCGCAAACGCAGCTGCGGGTCGCTACCACAGCAGAGAGAATGTACCGTGCTTAGCTCCTTACGGATGCTCACCGGCAGGCAACGCCACGCCTTCTTCGCCTCGCTCGCCGGCTGGTCGCTCGACGCGTTCGACTTCTTCATTTTCGTGTTCTGCCTGACATCGATCAGCGCCGAATTCCACACGGACGTGAAGGCGGTGGCGGAGGGTATCTTCCTCACGCTGGCGTGCCGACCGCTCGGAGCGCTGGTGTTCGGCTGGCTGGCGGAGAAGTACGGCCGCCGGCCGATCCTGATGCTGAACGTCGCCAGCTACTCGGCGGTGCAGCTGGCCACCGCTTTCGCACCCAACCTCGCGACCCTGCTGGCGCTGCGTGCACTGTTCGGCTTCGCGATGGGCGGGGAGTGGGGCGTGGGCGCCGCATTGGCGCTCGAGACGCTGCCCGCAAGGGGGCGCGGCCTTTTCTCCGGACTCCTGCAGGAAGGCTACGTGATCGGCTACCTGCTGGCGTCGATCGTGTTTGCGTACGCCTTCGTTCATGTGGGTTGGCGCGGCATGTTCATCATCGGCGCGGCGCCGGCGCTGCTGGTGCTGTATATCCGCGTTGGCGTCGAAGAATCCCCGGCCTGGGCGGCGGGCGTCTCGCCGCAGCGCGCATCGGCCGCCGCCATCTGGGCTGCGGTGAGGAACTACTTCCCGACGCTCGGCTATCTGGTGTTGCTGATGGCCTGCTTCAATGCCTTCTCGCATGGCTCGCAGGATCTGTATCCGACCTTTCTGCAAACGCAGCACGGCTTCTCCCCGGCGGCGACCGGCCACATCGCCATCGTCATGAACCTGGGCGCCCTGGCGGGCGGAATCTGTTTCGGTGCGTTGTCCGAGCGCCTGGGCCGCAAGCGCGCCATCATGCTGGCCGCGGCGCTCGCGCTGCCGATGATTCCCTTGTGGGCCTATTCCCACACCGCCGTGATGCTCGCGGTCGGCGGCTTCCTGATGCAGTTCATGGTGCAGGGTGCCTGGGGCATCGTGCCGGCTCATCTCAACGAGCTGTCGCCACCCTCGGTGCGCGCGATCCTGCCGGGTTTCGCCTATCAGCTCGGCAACCTGGCGATGTCCAAGATGGGGCCGCTACAGGCCGGAATCGCCGAGACGCATGGCGGCGACTACGCCTACGTCCTCGCGTGGACGACGGCCGTGGTCGCCGTCGCGCTGATCCTGGTCACGGGGCTCGGTCCCGAGGCTCACGGCGTGTCACTGCGGGTCTCGTCCCACCGCTAGCTACGCTTGCGGCCCCAAGGCACCGCACCTTAAGCTTTCGCGAGCCATGGGTATCAGCCAACCGCAGAATCTTCGCAGCCCGCCGATCGAGAAGCTGCGTCCCTACGGGATCCGCGTGAGCCTTCCACCAGGGGATCCGTTCCGCAAACTCCTGGGACCGGAGTGGCAGCGGCAGCACTGGTATCCGACCCCGGCGGAGCGTGACGCCGCGCTCGCCGATATGAGCCGCAGGCATGAGTACTCGCGCGCCGGTGACAAGCCCGCGCTCGTGTTCCAGAAGATCGAAAAGCTCGCCGAGAGTCGCGGGCTGTAGGTGCCGTATGACCAACCCCGCAGACTATCCCTACGCCACGCACCTGGACGTCAAGTTCGCTCCCCTGAGCGTCGTGGACGTGCCTGCGCTCGTGGCCCAGTGCAAGGACCGCTGGTACAACCAGACTCTCTGCAAGGTCAACGACTCGGTCATCCGGCTCGGTGTCCTGCAGGGCGAATACCACTGGCACAAGCACGACAATGACGATGAGTTCTTCTTCGTCCTCGAAGGTCACTTCCTGATCGACATGGAGGACCGGACAATCGACCTGCAGCCGCTGGAGGGATTTGTCGTGCCCAAAGGCGTGGTTCACCGCACGCGTGCGCCCGAGCGCGCGGTCATTCTGATGGCGGAGACCTCCGCCATCATTCCGACCGGTGACCGGTGAAGCGCGAAACGGGACTGAGGTTCGCTCGCGGCGCGGCGGCACCGCCGCCAAAGCGCCTCTAGAAGGTCCGCCCCAGAAACAGATAGAACGCCTGGTTGCCGTGCCGGTCGAAGCCACTGGCGAGATACACCGGACCCAGGAACGTGTCCATTCCCAGAAACACGCTGGCGTCCTTCTCAGTGTTGCCGAAGCGCGCATCGCTGCGCTTCTGCCACACGTTGCCCGCCTCGAGCGACATGCCCAGGTAGGTCGGCACGTCCAGGTACCCGGGTCCGCCGCGGCCGATCTGGCGGTAGTACACCACGCGGGCAATGCCGAAATTCGGCCCGGTGAGCGAATTTGCCCTGAGGCCCGAGAGGTTGAGGAAGCCCCCGAGCGGAAACAACAGATTGATGTCGGTGAGCCGGGCCTGCAGGGTCATGCCTCCGGACGCCGAGAACGCCAGCGTATCGTGGCCGAACGAGCGGGCGCCGAGATAGCTGAGCGTCACCTGGTCGGAGGTCTGCTCCGCGCCGGTCGCATTGCGTACACCGCTCCACTGCACGGTCGCCTGCTGGCCGCGGTGCGGGAAGTTGACATCGTCAAGCCGGTCGTAGGTGAAGCGTACGAAGTAGTTACGCGTGTTGAAGGGCGCGAAGCTCTGCTGCGGCAGATTCGGATCCGAAGGGTCGCCGATTTTAAGGCGGAAGTGTCCCTGTTCGCGCTGCGCGCCGGTGCGGATCTCTCCCCAGTTGCCGAACTGACGCCCGAAATCCAAACCGTAGCCGAACGTGTGTATGCGGTACTCCGCCAGCAGGTTCTGTCCCTGCAGCACGTCCACGTCGCGGCTCTGGTCCGCCACGTGTGGCATGACGAACCAGCCTGAAAACCGCGCCAGCGGCAGGAACAGCTCGGTCGAAATCTGCGAGATGCTGCCGATCTGCAGGTCAGTGACCCATTCCCCGGCATTGCGGGTGATATCCGCCATCACATAGCGGATAGCGGCGTTATAAGTGGAGTTGCCCTGGAAGTCGTCCTGCAGGCTGAGTCCGAAACGCAGATAGTTCGGACCCTGCGAACTCGGGCGCGCATCGAGCGTCAGCCCGTAGCGGCTCTCGTCCCCGATCACGTGGTAGTCGAGCGTATCGAGGCCACCACGCCCATAGAGCGCGGTCACGCGGCGCGCGACCGCATCCGGATCGAGCGGTTTGCCGGTCAGGTCGTCGAACAGACCATTCGCGGCGGGGCCATAGCGCTCCGATCCCGGATCCACGCGCACGAAGTCGATGCGCGGCGGCGGAGCGCGTGGCGCCTCACGACGCTGCACGTAGCGCTGCATGTCCTGCTCGCTCACGCTGAGCGCCGCCAGCTGCCCGGCCTTGCCGCGCGCCGCGGCCTCGCCCACGCCGATCACGCGCGCGACGATGCCGAAGTCGAATGACGACGCGTCACCGAGCGCCGGCTGGATGAGAATGTCCTGCGCCGTCAGCGTGGCGAGCTGGGCCTGGGAGTTGCGCCCGATGAGAATCGCCAGCATCTGGCTGGAGATCGCCGGGGCGCTGCTCAGCTGCCGGCGCGCCAGCAGCGGAAAGCCGACGTCCACCACGATGACGACATCCACTCCCATGGCGCGCGCAATGTCGACCGGGACGTTGTCGGCGATGCCCCCGTCGACGAGCAGATGCCCCTCGCGCTCGACCGGCGCAAACACCCCGGGCGCCGACAGGCTCGCGCGCATCGCGCTGGTCAGATCGCCCGAGCCCATGACCACGGTGTCGCCACTCTCGAGATCGGTGGCCACGGCGCGGAACGGCGTCGGCAGCCGGTCGAAGTCGCTGGTGCGCGCCACCGGCAGTGTCAGCCGCCGCAGCATCTGCGTGAGCCCCTGACCCTGGATCAATGCTCTGGGCAGCAGGACGCGGCCGGCGTGCACCCCCAGCGGAAACTTCACCAGGAAACTCTGATCCTCCTGCTTGCGCCGCAGCGTCAGATCCTCGCGCGGTGGCCGGTCGCGGAACGCGTCCTGCCAGTTGACTGAAGTCATGATCTTCTCGATGTCGCGCGCCGACAGGCCGCTCGCGTACAGGCCGCCGACGACCGCACCCATGCTGGTGCCGGCGATCGCGTCGATCGGTACGCGCATCTCCTCGAGAATCTTCAGGACGCCGATATGCGCCGCGCCGCGCGCGCCACCGCCCGAAAGTACCAGGCCGATACGAGGCCGCTGGGCAGTGGCCGGCGCCGCGCCGGGCTGATCGGCGCCACTCTGGGCGTTGGTGATGGCGGGAGCCGCGAGCGACTGAACTGCGAGGATGAGACTCAGTACCCCGAGACGGGGCGTGACCGCCCGTGTTGAACTCACGTGGCGAAGAATACCAGCATGCGGGCGCGGGTGCGCTTGGCGGATAATGCCCGCCATGATGCGGTCCTGCGTTGTAGCCGGCGCGCGCGGCGGCGCCACGTTTCCCGCACGCCTGGCCAGCAGGCTGTGCCGCGTGACGGCGGTGTGTATCGGCGCTTGTGCCGTTGCACTCGCGCAGTCGCCGGATGCCAGCGACTGGGGCTACTACGGCGGTGATGCGTTCGGCCAGCGCTTCTCGAGCCTCGATGAGATCAACCGCACCAACGTCTCAAAGCTGTCGGTCGCCTGGACCTATCGCACCGCTGAGCTGGGCGCGGGGCTGGCGCGCGCCGGCAAGCTGACCTTCGAAGCCACCCCGGTGCTCGCGTTCGGTCTTTTGTACCTCGAGACCGGTACGAACATCGTGATCGCACTCGATCCGGAGTCCGGACGCGCGCGCTGGCGCTTCGATCCGCGCATCGATCGCGCGCGGGGTTACGCCGAAGCGAGCTCCCGCGGCGTGAGCGTCTGGGAGAGCACCGATGCCCGACAACCCGGTCCGTGCCGGCGGCGGGTGTTCACCGGCACGCTGGACGCACGCCTGCTGGCACTCGATGCTGAAACCGGTCGCCCGTGCGCGGACTTCGGCGATCGCGGCCAGGTCGATCTGACCCGCGGTGTGCGCATTCGCGATCCGGGCTCGTACCTGGTGACCTCCCCGCCTGCCGTCTACGGCAATGCCGTGATCGTGGGTTCGGCGATCGGCGACAACCGCGCGACCGACGTGGAGCGCGGTGTCATCCGCGCTTACGACGCTCACAGCGGCGCGCAATTGTGGTCCTTCGATCCGCTGCCGGATTCCGCCTCGCACCCGGCGGCGTCCGAGTGGAACCTCGCGCAGGCCGCGGGCACCGGCGCCGGCAACTCCTGGGGCGTGATGTCGGTCGATGAGGAGCACGGCCTGGTGCTGGTCCCAACCGGTTCGGCGAGCCCCGACTTCTACGGCGGGATGCGCCTGGGTGCCAATCGCTTCGCGGACTCGCTGCTCGCGCTCGATGCCAGGAGCGGCCGGCTCGTCTGGCAGCAGCAGCTCATCCACCACGACCTGTGGGATTACGACGTCGCGGCGCAGCCGGTGCTGGGGGACATCGAGGTGCAGGGAGTACCGGTAGCGGCAGTCATCCAGGCGACCAAGACCGGCATGTTGTACGTGTTCGAGCGCACCCGCGGCCAGCCGCTGTTCCCGATCACCGAGAAACCCGTGCCCGCGAGCCATGTCCCGGGCGAACAGGCCTGGTCCACGCAGCCGTTTTCGTCGCTCCCCGCGCTTACCTCCCAGCTCCCGGTGCAACCCGGCGATGCCTGGGGCCTCACGTTCTGGGATCGCGGCAAGTGCCGCGACCTCATCGCGTCGCTGCGCAACGAGGGCATTTTCACCCCACCCGACACGCGCGGCACGCTTCTGTCACCCGGTTACATCGGCGGCGTGAACTGGGGCGGCATGGTGTTCGACGAGCAGCGCGAGCGCGTCATCGCGGCCGTCAATCATTTGCCGATGGTGGTGACCCTCATCTCGCCACAAGATTTCGAGCGTGACGCGCGCTCGCAGCGCTTTCCGCATTCCGAGTTTGCCCGACAGGCCGGCACGCCCTACGCCATGCGCCGCGAGCCGCTGCTCTCGCCCTGGGACCTGCCGTGCACTGCGCCGCCCTGGGGTACCCTGGTCAGCGTGGACCTGCGCCATTCCCGCATCGTCTGGCAGGTGCCGCTCGGCTCCACCGAAGGGCGTACGCCCTGGTTCGTGCCGTCACGCGACTTCGGCATGCCGAACATGGGCGGACCGATTGCGACCGACGGCGACCTGGTGTTTGTCGCAGCGACCACGGACAGCTACCTGCGTGCCTTCGACATCGAGACCGGACGCGAGCTGTGGAAGTACCCGCTGCCCGCGGGCGGTCAGGCCACGCCCATGACCTACCGGGCGGGACGCAACCAGCGTCAATATCTCGTCATCAGCGCCGGCGGCCACGGCCCGCTCGGGACGCCGCGCGGCGACTACGTCATCGCCTTCGCGCTGCCATCCGGACCGGCGGCGCACCCGTAGATTTGCGGAGATAAAGGGAATGTCGCTTCTGATTCTGTCGATCATCGTGCAGGTGGCACTCATCATCCACGTCGTCAAGACCGGACGGAACCAGATCTGGATCTGGGTGCTCGCGCTGCTGTCGCTGCCGGGAGCGATTGCCTACATCGCGGTGGAGATTCTTCCCGAACTGTTCCGCAGCCGCACGGCGCAGCGCACCGCGCGCGGCTTGCGCAAAGCCATGGATCCCGGCGCCGACCTGCGCCGTTACGAGAATGAGGCGCGTGTCGGCAGCAACGTCGCGAGCCGCCAGCGCTACGCGGAGGAACTCGTGCGCCACCAACGCTACGACGAGGCCATCGGTCAGTACCGCGAGGCGCTTACGGGACTGTATGAACAGGACCCCAATCTCATGCAGGGACTGGCGCAGGCGCAGTTTGGCAAGGGCGACGCAGCCGCTGCGCGCGCCACGCTCGATGAACTCATCCGGCACAACCCGGATTTTCGCTCCCCGGCAGGGCATCTCCTGTACGCCCGCGCGCTCGAGGCAGAAGGCAACGTGCCCAAGGCGCTCGAGGAGTACGCGGTACTGGCGCCCTCCTACCCCGGCGCCGAAGCCTCGGTGCGTTACGCGCAGCTGCTGCAGGCCCAGGGTCGGCGGGCCGAGGCGCAGAAAGTGGCGCGCGAGCTGCTCGAGCAGGCGCGCATCGCGCCGGGTCACTACCGCCGGGCGCAGCGCCCCTGGCTGGACGCCGCACAGCGGCTGTTGTAGGGGCTCCGGACTGCGCTCGCCAGCCCCGCAAGGGCAAGCGCCAGCAGGCTCAACACATCGAGGGCGCCGCCGCCACCGCCACCGCGCGCGGGCGCGGACGCGGACGCGGTGATCGTGAGCGTTGCGGAAGCAGAGCGAGTGGAATCGGCGAGCGATATGGCCGTGACGGTCACGGTTGCGGGTGACGGCACCGTCGCCGGAGCCGTATAGACCCCGGCGGTGGAAATCGTACCGACCGTGGCACTGCCGCCCGTGATCGTGTTGACCTGCCAGGTCACCTGCGTATTGAGCGTCTCACCGACCGTCGCGATAAAGGCCTGCGTATTGCCGCTCCCTTCCTGCAGGCTGCCGCTGGCGGGTGACACGGAGACGGTCACAGGGGAAGGGACCGTAATGGCGGTCAGGCAGGCGTTCGTGCCTGCGGTCGCTGGGGCGGATGTAGTGGCCGCCGTGGAGCCGACGATAACCGTTGCGAGATCCTGTTTGCCCGCATCGTCGGTTGCCGTGAGCGTCACGTTGAATGTACCGCTCGCCGGTGCGGTCACGGTGGTGGAGGAACCGGTGGTACTTGTTACCGGGTGAGCCGGATCGCTGCTCGCCCACTGATAGCTCGCAATCGTGTGATGGCACGCCGCGCTGCTGCCCGAAGCGTCGAGCGTCACGTTCATTCCGGCCGCGACACTTGCGGGGACGGTCACGGCCGCGACCGGCCGCAGCGCCGCGCTGAGCGCTCCCGAGGCGCTCGCCATCCCGGCACCGCAGGTCCGGCCATCGAGCGTGCAGATGCATTCCGAACCTTGCACATCGCCGGGACCCATCGGTACGTGACACATCGGCGGCGCGGGGACGGTGCCCGGGGAAGTCTGGGGAAAGGGCCGCGATCCTTCCTTCAAGCGCGCAATGAGCTGCGTCGAGGTCAGATTACCGTTGACGGCGAGCATCAGACCCGCGATGCCCGAGACGAGCGGCGCAGAAAAGCTCGTGCCCAGATTCGGGCTGACCTGGTCTGTATAGCCATTCGCTCCGGGCGTGGTCGTGCCGTGATTGACGGTCGTAGTAATCGGATAGGTGCAAGGTGAGCCGGTAGGGCAGTTTCCAGCCGGGGCACTGAGCGCGACCTCCGGCCCGAGGCTGCTGTAGCCGACCTTGGTGCCGGCGTGCCGCAGGCCGGCCACACCCGCAGCGCCCGCACAGTTGGCGGGCGCGTCGACGGGTCCACCTTCGTTCCCCGCCGAGACGACGACCAACACTCCCTTGGCGGTCAGTTGACCGATGACATCGACATAGAGCAGCGGACAGCTGCCTGTTCCGCCGAAACTCATGTTTTCGATCCTGGCGGGATACGGGTTGTTCGGCACGCCGCTGACCGGGATGCCGGCCGCCCACAGCATGCCGGCCACGATGTCCGAGTCGAAGCCGCCACACTTGCCGAGCACGCGCACGGGCAGGAGCCACGCGCTCCAGGTCACGCCGGCAATACCGGTGCCGTTGTTGCTCAGCGCACCCAGAAGTCCGGCGGTACGGGTCCCATGCCAGGAGCTGTTCCCGGCCGTCGCGCCGCTGCATTCCGGTTTGCTCAGATCCGCCTGAGCGACCCAGTCCCCCGGATCCGAGGCGTCCGCATCCTGTGCATCGCCATCGTTGGCGACGACGGTATCGGAGATAAAGGTGTACCCCGGCAATAGACGGCCGCCCGATCCCGCCCATTGCAGATCAGGGTGCTCGAAGCGCACTCCTGTGTCGAGGTCGGCGATTACGATCCCGGTGCTGCCCGTGGTCGTATCCCAGGCAGTCACGGCATCGACGGCACTGGGCGTCGTGGCCGAGCCGGGCTGCAGGTACCACTGCTCCGAGAACAGCGGATCGGTCGGCGTAGTGGCGTGCGGATAGCGCCGCTGATCGACTTCCGCGTACTCGACCTCAGGATCCGCCCGCAGCCGCTCGAGCGTTGCCGCAATCGGCTCACCGGTAACCGCAGGGTTCACACGAATGACGTGCATAGCCTCGGTAATCGAGCGGGCTGCGCGCAGCGTCGAGCCCGTGCGCGCCATCAAAGCGGCGATGCGATCCTGCGCCGGTCGGACCTTGGCGCCTGGTGCGGTGCTTGCGGAGCGAAATTTGACGATGACCGCATCGATCGGGGTCGCGCCGCTGCCATGCGGGTGCGTGCGCACCGGGTTGAGCTCGCGGTTCACGCCGGAGGCGCCGGCCGCGACTGCGATCGCCATCAACATCGTCCAGGCTAACCAACGCATGCGGACTCCTTGGCGGCATACCTGGGGTGCTGCAAGAATGTCAGGTGAACAGCCGCAGCGAGTGCGAGGTGCGTCACGAGTGAGAACGATAGCGCAAGTTCTGGTCCCCACGGTCCTGTCGCTCGGGACCGACGGGGCCTGTTCCCGCCGTTAACTTAACAGGCGTGGCGGCGCAAGCCTGTCAGCCGGCGGCACGGACGGGCGCTCGCCGTCGGCTCAATCCGGCTGCGGGTACCTGCTGGGTGATGCAGTGGATGTTGCCGCCTCCCAGCAGGATTTCGCGCGCCGGCACGCCCACCACGCGGCGCGCCGGGAACAGGCGCTTCAGGCGCTGTGCCGCCGAGCGGTCGGTGCGGGCGTCCAGGAGCGGCATGACGATGCCGCCGTTGGCGATGTAGAAGTTCACGTAGCTCGCGGCCAGGCGCTCGCCGGCGGCGCGTGCGCGCGTGCCGTCGCGAGCGACGAGGCCGGTCGCTTCACGGGCATGCAGGGTGAGCGGACCGGGCATCGGCAGGCGCCGCACCTTGAGCCGCCGCCCGCGGGCATCGCGCGCTTCATGCAAGCGCTCCCAGGCATCGAGAGAGATCGCGTGCTGGGGATCGCGCCGGCGATCGGTCCACGTGAGGCACACTTCGCCAGGGCGTACGAAACACGCGAGATTGTCTATGTGCCCGTCGGTCTCATCGTGGAACACTCCCTTGCCGAGCCAGATGAGGTGGCTCACGCCCAGGTAGTCGCGCAGCTGCCGCTCGACGTCGCTGCGCTGGAGGTGCGGATTGCGATTGGCGTTCAGCAGGCATTCCTCGGTGACCAGCGCCGTGCCCTGACCGTCGACGTGGATGGCGCCGCCTTCGTTCACCAGCGGGGCGCGGTAGCGATCGAGCCTCTCGATGTCCAGCACCTTGCGCGCCACGAGATCATCCTGATCCCACGGAAAATACAGTCCCCCGGCAAGGCCGCCCCACGCGTTGAAACGCCAGTCGACGCCGCGTACGGCGCCACGCCCATCCACCACGCCGGTGGGCCCGACATCACGCATCCAGGAATCATCGTGCGCCATCTCCACCACCCGCACGCGCTCGGGCAGCAGCGCGCGCGCGGCGCTGTAGTGCGGGGTCGACACCCCGACCGTGACCGGCTCGAACTGCGCGATGGCCGCAGCCACCTGCACGAACGCCAGCTGCGCCGGTCGCGCCGCCTCGCGCCAGTTGTCCGGCCGCTCCGGCCACAGCATCCAGCAGCCGGCGTGCGGCTCAAATTCTCCCGGCATGCGGAAACCATCCGCGGCGGGCGTGCCCGGCAGCGTCTCGGTCATTGGCGCAGGCGGCTGTGCCGGAATCCGTACAAGGCATAGATGGACATGCCAAGGGCTGTCCAGTAGACGAGCCGCAGCCAGGTGCCGTTGGACAGCGCCAGGGTCATGCCGAGGCACCACAGCGCACCCAGCACGCAGGTGAACGGTGCCCAGGGTACGCGGAACGGCCGGTACGCATCCGGCCGCGTGTACCGCAACACCAGCACCCCGACACACACCGTCGCGAACGCCAGCAGGATGCCGATGGAAATCAGATCCGCGAGCAAGTCGAGCGGAAATACGGCGGCGATCAGCGCCGCGAACACACCGGTGATCACGGTGGACACGTGCGGCGTCTTGAAGCGCGGATGGCAGCGGCTCATGAACGGCGGCAGCAGCCCATCGTCGGCCATCGACAGAAGGATACGTGGCTGCCCCAGCAGCGAGGTGAGAATGACTGAAGTCATGCCGGCGATGACGCCGACCTTGAGAATCCACGACAGCCAGGAGAGCTGCGGGTGCGCGTCGAGGGCCACGGCCACCGGCGCGTCGGAGTCGAGTTTCTGGAACGGCACCATGCCGGTGAGAACGGTTGCCATGGCGACATACAGCACGGCCGAAATGACCAGGGCGCCGATGATCCCGAGCGGCAGATCGCGCTGCGGGTTGCGCGCCTCGAGCGCGGTCGTCGAGGCGGTATCGAAACCGACGTAGGAGAAGAAGATGATGGCCGCGCCCTGCAGCACGCCGCTCCAGCCGAAGTGACCGCGAATCCCGGTGTTGGGCGGCACGTACGGCTGCCAGTTGGAAGGGTCGATGTACTTGAGGCCCGCAATGACGAAGATCACGATGATGCCGACCTTGAGTGTCACCATGAACGTGTTGGCGGCGGCCGAGCCGCGCACCCCGACGTACAGGAGAGCGGTCATGGCGGCGATAATCAGCACCGCCGGCACATTGATGAGGGCGCCGGTGGCAACCACGTGATCGTGCGCATCCAGCGCAAGCGGCGCGTTGACGAGCAGCGCCGGCAGGTGGATGTGGGCATCGCCGAGCAGGCTCACGACATAGGCGGACCAGCTCACCGCGACCGCCGAAGCGGAAATCGCGTATTCGAGCAGCAGGTTCCAGCCGATGAACCAGGCGAGCGCCTCACCGAGGGTTGCATAGGTGTAGCTGTAGGCGCTGCCCGGAACCGGCAGGAATGCCGCGAACTCGGAGTAACACAGCGCCGCGAGTCCGCCGCCGAAGGCGGCGATCAGCAGCGACAGCGTGATCGCGGGTCCGGAATGGTTGGCGGCGACCGTGCCGGTGAGCACGAAAATGCCCGATCCGATGGTGGCGCCCAGGCCAATGGCGATGAGCGCCCGCGCGCTCAGCACCTGCTTCAGGCGGGCCTTGGCCGTGGTATCCGCCGCATCGGTCGGCCGCACTGCGCACAGCTGCCGCAGGAGCGAGGGTTTCGCAGCCGCCGCCCCGTTACTCTTATTATCTGTGTAGGACATGCGCTCTCTAGACCCCCGCCAAGCCGCGCGGTCAGTCTCTCACACGGGCACGCCGCCGGGTACGCGCCGCGTGCAGCGTCTACCGTGTGCTAGCATTCCCCGCCCCGGCGCCGCCCGCGCAGCCGGCGACCCCCCAGGAGAAGACCTCATGTCCACGGCCGCAAGCCCCAAGGTCACGCCGCCCGCCCAGGGGGCGAAGATCGGGATCAGCAACGGCAAGCTGGTCGTCCCGCAGAACCCGATCGTTCCATTCATCGAGGGTGACGGCACCGGCGCTGACATCTGGCGCGCCAGCGTGCGCGTCATGGACGCCGCGGTGGCCAAGGCCTACGGCGGCAAGCGGCGCATCCACTGGATGGAGGTCTACGCGGGGGAAAAGTCCAACAAGCTGTTCAACACCTGGCTGCCGGAAGAAACCGTTGCGGCCTGCCGCGAATACCTGGTGTCCATCAAGGGGCCGCTCACCACCCCGATCGGTGGCGGCATCCGCTCCCTCAACGTAGCCCTGCGGCAGATGCTCGACCTGTTCGTGTGCCTGCGCCCGGTGCGCTGGTTCAAGGGCGTGCCCTCGCCCGTCAAGCACCCCGAGAAGGTCGAGATGATCATCTTCCGGGAGAACACCGAGGACATCTATACCGGCATCGAATTCGAAGCCGGCACCCCCGACAACCAGAAGTTTCTCGAGCTGTTCCGCCAGGCCTTCCCCAAGGCGTACGCCAAGATCCGCTTTCCGGAGAGCTGCGGCATCGGCATCAAGCCGGTGTCGAAGGAGGGGTCGGAGCGTCTCATCCGTGCCGCGATCGGCTACAGCATCGCCCACAAACGCAAGACCCTGACGCTGGTGCACAAGGGCAATATCCAGAAGTTCACCGAAGGCGCGTTCCGCAACTGGGGCTATCAGCTCGCCGAGCGTGAGTTTGCGTCCCAGACCTACACCTGGGAGCAGTGGGAGCGCACCAAGGCGGCCAGGGGTGAGAAGGACGCGAACGCGGAAATGGACGCGGCCAGGAAGGCCGGACGCATCCTCATCAAGGACGCAATCGCCGACATCACGCTGCAGCAGGTCCTGACGCGCCCCGAGGAGTTCGACGTCATCGCAACGCTCAATCTCAACGGCGACTATCTCTCGGATGCGCTGGCGGCGCAGGTCGGCGGCATCGGCATTGCCCCGGGCGGCAATATCAACTACCTCACCGGGCACGCGGTGTTCGAGGCCACGCACGGCACGGCGCCCAAGTACGCGAATCTCGACAAGGTGAATCCGGGCTCGCTGATTCTCTCCGGAGAAATGATGTTCCGTTACATGGGTTGGGTCGAAGCGGCCGATGCCATCATCGGCGCCATGGACCGGACCATCGCGCAGAAAGCGGTCACCTACGACTTCGCACGGCTCATGGAAGGCGCACAGGAAGTGTCGACCAGCGCGTTTGGCGACGCGCTGATCCGCAACCTCTAGGCGCTTCGGCCGCGATGCGCCTGTCATGAGCGGTCCGGCAGCGCCGCTGGCGAAGAAGCTCGGCATCGCAGCGGGTGCCCGGCTGTTCCTGCACGAGGCGCCGGCGAACTACCGCGAGCTCCTCGCGCCGCTTCCTGCGGGGGTGCAAACGGTGGTGTGCGCGGTCGATGCGACCTGGTCGGGGCTGAAGCTCGTGATCCGCAGGACGCGGCGTGCCGCGCCCGGCAAGCTGCCGCGCACACGCGCCGCAGCCGGCCGCCCGGGGTCGCGGTCATGAGTGCGGGCGCACACACGGCAACCCTGCTCGGGTGGGCGCGCAAGCTGCAGGCGATCGCGCAGAACGGGCTCACCTTCAGTCGCGATCCGTTCGATCGCGAACGCTACACCCAGCTGCAGGAGCTGGCGGCCGACATGCTGTCTGTGGAGCTGGGAATTCCCGCCGCCCGGGCGCGCGCCGTCTGGGAAGATGAGCGCGGCTACGCCACGCCCAAAGTCGACGTGCGCGGCGGCGTCTTCGACGGCGGTCGGGTGCTGCTGGTGCGCGAACTCAGCGATGGCCGGTGGACTCTGCCGGGCGGCTGGGTGGACGTGAACGACGCGCCCTCGGAGGCGGTGGCGCGCGAAATCCACGAGGAGTCCGGCTATCGCGCCCGCGCCGTCAAGCTCGCCGCCCTGGTGGACAAGAACCGGCATCCGCATCCGCCGGGCGTGCATCACATCTACAAGCTGTTCTTCGTGTGCGAGCTCACCGGCGGCAGTCCCCTCACCGGCCACGAAACCGACGCGGTAGAGTTTTTTCCGGTGCGCGCCCTGCCGCAGCTGTCCACCGGCCGTGTCCTGGGCCCACAGATCGAGCGGCTGTACGAGCACCGGCTCAACCCAGGCCTGCCGACCGACTTCGATTGAGGGCCCGCAGTCCTGATGTCCGGCTCCGCTGACGCAGCTTCCGCATTGGCGCAGGACTGCGCCCGGCAGATCGTGGATGCGTTCGGCCATTACAACGCGCAGTTCCGCGCCATCACGCGCCGCGCGCCGCTGCGCTTCGACGGACGCGACTGGCGCGGCAGCCAGCAGGACGCCATCGAGCGCATCGGGCTCTATGACCGCTCCGTAAACCAGACGATCGCGGAGGTTCGCCTCAGGCTCGGGGAGCAGGCGCTCAACCGCGACCTGTGGCGGCAGATCCATGGCGCGTTCGCAGCGCGGATCACGGAACTGGCGGATCCGGAGTTCACCAAGACCTTCTTCAGCTCCATCAGCCGCAGGCTGTTAGGCACGGTGGGCGTGGCACCTGACATCGAGTTTGTCGCCACCGATCTGGATCCGCTGGCGAACCTGCATTCCACGGTGGGCACCAACACCTACGTCAATCATGGCTCCCTGTCGCTGCTGTTCGAGGATCTGCTGGGGGACGTGCGCTTCCGCTCGCCGTGGCGTGATCTCGACAACAGCATCGCGCACGTCGCCGCCGAGGTGCGCGACCACCTGCCCGCCAGCAAGCAACGGCGCGATGTCGAGCGGGTCGAGGTGATCCGGCCGGTCTTCTACCAGATCTCGCGCGCCTATATCGTCGGCCGCGTGGTGGGGCGCGAGTTCGTGTTGCCGCTGGTGATCGCGCTCAAGAACACCGACGGCGGCGTGCTCGTGGATGCCGTGATGCTCGCGGAAGACGACGTCAGCATCGTGTTCAGCTTCACGCGCTCGTACTTCCACGTCGATCTCGAGCGCGTCGCCGAGGCCGTGGTGTTCCTGAAGTCGATCATGCCGCGCAAGCCGGTGAGCGAGCTGTTCACCGTGCTGGGGCGCGCCAAGCAGGGCAAGACCGAGCGTTACCGCGAGCTGATGCGCCACCTCGAGCACACCCAGGATCTGTTCGCGCACGCGCCCGGCGAGCGTGGCCTGGTCATGGTGTGCTTCACCCTGCCCTCCTTCGACGTCGTCTTCAAGGTGATCCGCGACCGCTTTCCCCCTCCCAAGACCGTGCTGCGCGAAGAGGTGCTCGCCAAGTATCAGATGGTCTTCATCCACGACCGGGCCGGACGGCTGGTGGACGCCCAGGAATTCCGGCGCCTGCGCTTCCCGCGCGCACGCTTTGCTCCCGAGCTGCTGCAGGAGCTGCGGCGCGAAGCGGCACACACCGTGCGCGAGGACGGCGCGGACCTGGTGTTCGATCACATGTATGTCGAGCGGCGCATGACGCCGCTGAACCTGTTCCTGCGCAGCGCGCCCGCCGCAGATGCGGAGCGCGTGGTGCTTGATTACGGACAGTGCATCCGTGATCTCGCCTACACCAACATCTTTCCGGGTGACCTGCTGCTGAAGAATTTCGGTGTCACGCGCCACGGGCGCGTGATCTTCTACGACTACGACGAGCTGTGCCGGGTCACCGACTGCAACTTTCGCGACCTGCCGCAGGCCAGCAACTACGAGGATGAGATGCGCGGTGAAGCCTGGTTCTACGTGGGTGACAACGACGTCTTCCCGGAGTCATTCATCCAGTTCCTGGGCTTCAACGACGCGCAGCGCGCCGCACTGCTGCGCCTGCACGGGGAGATTCTCACAGCAAGGTTCTGGCGCGCCGTACAGCAGCGGCTCGTCGAGGGTGAGATCGTGGAGGTGCTGCCCTACCATCCGCACCGCGTGCGGGTGGCGGGGAGCCTGTGAGCGAAGCGGCGCGGCTCGCTCAGCGCACACTCAGGCGAGCGCGGTCGGTCTCGCTCACGGTGCGGACGCGCGCGGCGCGCGGGTCGGAGTTCACCGCCAGGTCCGCGAGCGTGCGATTGGCGAAATCCCAGTTGACCAGCTCTTCGAGGAACGCGCTGACATAGGCGGCGCGGCGGTTCTGGTGATCCAGGTAGTAGGCGTGTTCCCACAGGTCGAGCGCCAGGATCGCCGTGTCACCGCGCACCAGCGGCGTGCCGGCGTTGCTGGTCACGACGATCTCGAGCGCCTCGCCCCGCCACACCAGCCACAACCAGCCGCTGCCGAATTGAGCGTTGGCGGCCTCCTTGAATTCGCGTGCGAAGCGCTCGTACGAGCCGAAGCGCAGGCGGATGTGCTCAGCGACCGGCCCGTGCGCCTGGCCGCCGCCGCGGGGGCGCATCGAGCGCCAGAACAGATTGTGATTCCACACTTCCGCAGCGTAGCGATACAGCACGTGTTGCGCCGGATTGCGTTCGGTTACACGAATCAGCTCATCCAGGGGCAGCGCCTCGAGCTCGCTGCCGCGCACCATTGCCAGCATGCGATCGAAGCACACGCGCTGGTGCCGCAGGAAGTGGAACACCAGCGTGTCCCGCGACATGGCGGGCTCGAGATCGGCGAAGTTATAGGGAATGGCGGGAGACTCGATGTTCATGAGGCGTCCTTCCTTCAAATGTACGTCCGAATCCGGCATGAACTTTCAGACCTGCCCTTCCGCTATCCGTTCCACGATCCATGGCGGGCAGATCGGCGCAGGCTGCGCCTCGCGCACCACCGCGATTGTAGCCTTAGTTCACGAGGTTCGAGGCTGAGGCGCATGTCCGGGCGCCACAGGCTGTGCTCGGTACAGTTGTGGCTCCTTCACGACTCCGATCAGGGCGGCATGGCCGCCGTAACTCCAGCCGACGATGCACAGGCGCGACAGATCGGCGATGCCCGGGTCGATGAGCCCGTAAGCGCCCGCGGTGATGCGCCTCACGACGCGGCGGCGCTGAGGGCGCGGCTGAGGTCCTCGAGCAGGTCATCCGGGTCCTCGAGCCCGATCGACAGCCGCACCGTACCCTCGGTCACGCCGGATATTCTCTGCTGTTCCGCGCTCAGCTCCCGGCCACCCATGATCTGCTGCGTCACCACCAGCGACTCGGTGGAGCCGAGACTGGCGGCGAGCGCAAACAGCTCCAGCGTGTCGGCGAAGCGCCGCGCCGCGGGCCCGCCGCCCCTGAGGTCGAAACTGACGATGGTGCCGAAGTCGCGCATCTGCTGCGCGGCCAGGGCGTGCTGAGGGTGGGTGGGCAGCCCCGGGTAGTGCACCCGGGCAACCGCGGGATGCGCGGCGAGGTGCTGCGCGATGCGCGCCGCGCTGGCACTTTGTGCCTGATAGCGCACGAAATAGGTCTTCAGTCCCCGCAGGATCAGGAAGGCGGCGTGCGGGTCGAGCGTGCCACCCAGGGTGCCGAAATCGGTGCGCATGGCGCGGATGAGCTCGGCGCGCGCGATGACGGCCCCGCCCATGACGTCCCCGGTGCCGGAGGCGTACTTGGTCAGGCTGTGAACGAACACGTCCACATCGTAGTCGCCGTGCTGGTGGAACCCGGCAAAGGTGTTGTCCATGACGGCGAGCGCGCCCGCCGCACGGGCGAGACGCGTGAGCGCGCCGATGTCGGCGATCTTGGTGACCGGGTTGGTCGGGCTCTCGAAGAACACCAGGCGCGTGGGCTGCGCCGCGAATGTGCGTTCCACGCCCGCGAGATCCTCGACAGAAAGCATGGTGTGTGTCACGCCGAACCGGCCGAGCAGGCGGCGGATCAGATAACGGCTCGGGTTGTAGGTCTCGACGAAGCAGATGATGTGGTCGCCCTGCTTGGTGAGCGTAAGCAGCGTCTGGGAGATCGCTGCGACGCCGGAAGCGGTAACCAGGCATTCCTCACGCCCCTGCAGCTCCGCCAGCAGCTGCTCGAGTTGGCGCGTGGTGGGGTTCGAGGTGCGCGTGTAGAAAAAGCCCGGTCGCTCGCCACGCAGGTACCGTTCGGTGTCCTCGAGCGTGTCGAACTCGAATTTGACCGTCTGGTAGATCGGCGCCACCAGCGCATGGTTGCCGGGCGGCAGTTCGACCGCGGGTGGATGATTGACGCGCGTGGACTTTTTCATGATCCGGAGCGGCGTGGCGCTCCAAGGCCCCAGCGTAAACCGGTCGGCATCCAGGTGCGCGGGGAATTTCTGCCGGCAGGTCTCGAGGCCACTAGCGAAACGCGCAGTCCCGTCATGTGTCTTAAGCCTTATCTGAGGCGTGCGGCGAACGCGTTGAGCCGCACGGCCGCCTCATCGAGCGTACTGTCCTGCTTGGCAATGCACAGCCGCACGAACGGCAGCGCCGGCGGGCTGGCATAGAAGGGCGACAGGGGGATCGTCGCCACGCGCGCCTGCGTCAGCAGCCGCTCGGCGAAATCCAGATCATCGCTCGCCGCAAAGGCGCTGAAGTCCAGCAGCTGGAAATACGTCCCCTGCGCCGGCGGCAGGCTGAAGCCCGAGGCGCTCAGCGCGCGGCGCAGGCGATCGCGCTTCGCCTGGAAGAAGCCGGCAAGTGCGCGGCCGCAGTCGGGTTGCTCCGCCAGATACGCCGCAATGGCATGTTGCAGCGGATGGGCAATGCTGAAGGTGTTGAACTGGTGCACCTTGCGCAGCTCGCGCGTGAGTGCCGCCGGCGCCACGCAGTACCCGACGCGCAGGCCGGTGGCGTGCAGGGTCTTGCCGAAGGAAAAGACCGCAAAGCTGCGCGACGCCAGCCCCGGATGCGTCAGCACGGAAATGTGCCGGCCGCCGTCGAACACCACGTGCTCGTAGACCTCGTCGGACAGCACCACGATGTCCCGGTCACGGATCAGCTGCGCCAGCGCGTCGAGGTCAGCGCCGGTGGCCGTGGTGCAGGCGGGATTGTGCGGGCTGTTGAACAGCACCAGGCGCGTGCGCGCATTCACCGCCGCGCGCACGCGCTCCCAGTCATAGCGAAAACCGGGCTGCGCGAGCGGCAGCCGCACGCAGCGTCCGCCCGCGAGCCGCACGGCGGGCTCGTAGGAATCGTAGGCGGGATCGAAGGCGATGGCTTCATCCCCGGCACCGATGACGGCCTGAACCGCCGAAAAGATCGCCTCGGTCGCACCGAGTGTGATCGTGATTTCGCTCTCCGGGTCGGCGCTCAGGCCATAGACAGACAGGAGCTTGGCGGCGATGCGCTCGCGCAGCGCCAGCAGGCCCTCCATGGGGGCGTACTGGTTGTGGCCGGCGGTCATGGCCGCGGCCACGAGTTCGGTCAGCCGTGGATCGATGGCGTAGTCGGGGAAGCCCTGCCCGAGGTTCAGAGCGTCGAGCTCGCGAGCACGGCGCGACATGATGCTGAAAATCGTCGTGCCGACCTCCGGCAGCTTGCTCGCCACGCTACTGCCTCCGTCAGGTTTCCGCCGCCGCCAGCGCCGCTCCGACCACGCCCGCCTGGCCCGCAAAGTGCGCCGCCCGCAGCTGCGCCGGCGAGCGCAGCAGGGGCGCGAACTCTGCGAAGCGCTCGCTCACTGCGCCGCCGAGGATGAACACGTCGGGCCAGAACAGCTTGTGCATCGCCAGCAGGTAGTCATTGACGCGCGCGACCCAGGCGGGAAAGTCCAGACCCTGTGCCGTCCGTACCTGCGCGGAGGCCCACTTCTCGGCGTCCATGCCGCGCAGTTCCAGGTGCCCGAGTTCGCTGTTGGGAAAGAGTTTGCCGCCGGTGAACAGCGCCGTGCCGATGCCGGTGCCGAAAGTCAGCATGATCACCGTGCCGGCGCAGCCGCGGCCGCTGCCGAAGCGCATCTCGGCGAGGCCGGCGGCATCCGCGTCATTCAGGAACAGTACCGGCCGCGCCAGCGCCCGTGAGGCGAGCGCCGCGCCGTTGGTGCCCACCCAGCCGGCGTCGATGTTGGCGGCGGTATGGGCAGTGCCCTCCTTGATGACGCTCGGGAAGGCGACACCGACCCGGCCGGCGGCCACGGGGAATCTCCCGGCCAGCCCCGCCAGCACGCTCACCAGCGCGGCCGGGGTCGCCGGGCGGGGTGTGGGCGCGGAAATCAGCTCGCCGCTGAGACGGCCGGCCGTGACGTCGACCAGACCCGCCTTCACCGAGGAGCCGCCGACGTCGATTCCCAACACTTCACCGGCCATGGATCAGCTCACAGGTTAGCGGCAGCGGCGAGCTGCAGATCGCGTGCGCGCCGCCGCTGGCGTGCGCGCATCCATACCGTGGAGATGGCGATGCCGGTGGCGACCAGCAGCACCATGATCGTGGCGAGCGCATTGACATCCGGAGTCACGCCGAAGCGCACCTTGGAAAAAATGACCATCGGCAATGTGCTGGAACCCGGTCCCGCGACGAACTGCGTGATGACCAGATCGTCCCAGGACAGTGTAAAGGCCAGCAGCCACCCGGAAGCAATTGCCGGCAGGATGAGCGGCAGCGTGATGCGCAGGAATACACCTGCCGGCCGCGCACCGAGATCCATCGCCGCCTCTTCCAGCGCCTCATCGAACCCGGCCAGGCGCGATTGCACCACCACGGTCACGTACGCCATGCAGAAGGTGATGTGGGCGAGCGTGATGGTGACCGCGCCGACACCCTTTGGCCAGCCGATCAGCTGCTCCGTGGCGACGAACAACAGCAGCAGCGACAGGCCGGTGATGACTTCCGGCATGACGATCGGCGCGGCGGTCATCCCCGCCAGCAGCATGCGGCCGCGAAAGGCGCCCAGGCGCGCCAGCGCCATCCCGGCGAGCGTCCCCAGCACCACCGCGGCGCTCGCCGAGATCAGCGCGATGCGGATCGACAGCCAGGCCGCCCGCAGGATCTGCTCGTTGCTGAGCAGCGCCACGTACCACTTGAGGGTGGGCGAGTGCGCCGCGTCCCACACCGTGACCAGGCGTGAGTTGTTGAACGAGAACACCATCATCGACACGATCGGCAGATACAGGAACACCAGCCCCAGGACCAGCGCGGTGCGTGTAAACAGGCCGCGCGCCTTCACTTGGCGGCCTCGAGCTGGCGCCGTTCGAGCCGCTGAAACAGCATGATCGGCACCACCAGCAGCAGCAGGATCACGATCGCGACCGCGCTCGCCACCGGCCAGTCGCGGTTCTCGAAGAACTCATCCGACAGCACCCGGCCGATCATGATCTGGTCGGTGCGCCCGAGCAGCGTCGGGATGACGTACTCACCCACCGCCGGAATGAACACCAGCAGCGAGCCGGCGACGATGCCGGCCAGGGACTGCGGCAGCGTCACGCGCACAAACGCCCGCAACGGCCGCGCGCCCAGATCCGCCGCCGCCTCAAGCAGCGTGCCGTCGTGCTTCTCGAGGTTGGCGTACAGCGGCAGGATCATGAACGGCAGATACGAATACACGATGCCGATGTACACCGCGAAGTCGGTCTGCAGCAGCGCGAGCGGATGATGGATGATCCCCACATACATGAGCACGTTGTTGATCACGCCGTTGTTCTTGAGCAGCCCGATCCATGCATACACCCGCAGCAGGAACGAGGTCCAGAACGGCAGCACGATGAGCATCAGCAGCACCGGGCGCATTGCGGCGTCCGAGCGTGCGATGGCGTAGGCCATCGGGTAACCGATAGCCAAACAGCACAGCGTCGAGACGGCGGCCACTTTCAGCGAGTACAGGTACGAGCTGACGTACAGCGCGTCGGTGAACAGGAACCTGTAAGCCGACCAGTGCAGCTGCAGCAGCGGTGCGCCGTGCCGCCAGGTGAGCAGCGGCGTGTACGGCGGTATCGCCAGCCGCACCTCCGAGAAGGAAATGCGAAACACGATGATGAAGGGGATCAGAAACAGCACCAGCAGCCACAGGGTGGGGATACCTGCGACCACTCGCCTGCCCGACGCAGTAGTCAAGCGCGCCACCAGTCCCCCTACTCGGTCAGGATCACCGGGCTCGAACCGTGCCAGGAGAGCCAGACGCTCTCCTCGCGCGCGAGCGGGCGCTCGCTGCCCCGCATGATGTTGGGCAGCGTCACCCGCATCATCCTGCCGGAGTCGATCTGCACCAGGTAGATCGACATGTCCCCCATATAGGCGATCTCGCGCACCGTGCCACGCACCAGGTTCTCGGCAGACCCGGCCTGCTGCGCGCCGGCGGCGGCGACCGGCTGGCGGCTGATGTTGATCTTTTCCGGGCGGATGGCCGTCCAAACGGTCGCGCCGCGCGTGCAGCTGACGGTGCGCTCCGCGCGCACCGTGCAGCCGAGCTCGCCGCACTGGATACGCAGGCAATCGGCGCCGTCATCGCTCACCCGGCCCTCGAACATGTTCACCGAACCGATGAAGTCGGCCACGAAGCGCGTCGCCGGCGATTCGTAGATGTCGGAGGGCGTGCCGATCTGGGCGATTTTTCCGCGGTTCATGACTCCGAGGCGCGTCCCGAGGGTCATGGCCTCTTCCTGGTCGTGAGTGACTACGATGAAAGTGACGCCGAGGCGCTGCTGGATGTTAATGAGCTCGAACTGGGTATGCTCGCGCAACTTCTTGTCGAGCGCCGCGAGCGGCTCATCGAGCAGCAGCAGCTTCGGCCGCTTCACCAGTGCCCGGGCCAGCGCCACCCGTTGCCGCTGGCCGCCGGAGAGTTGATGCGGTTTGCGCGCACCGAAGCCGCCCATTTTCACGATGTCGAGAATCTCCCCGACCTGGCGGCGGATCTGGTCGCGGCCGAGACCCTCCTGTTCGAGTCCGAAGGCGACATTCCTCTCGACGCTCATGTGCGGGAACAGCGCGTACGACTGGAACATCATGTTGACCGGACGCTCGTAGGGCGGGATGGCGCTCATGTCCGCGCCATCGATGCGAATCGTCCCGGCGCTCGGCAACTCGAAGCCGGCCAGCATCCGCAGCAGCGTGGTCTTGCCCGATCCCGATCCGCCCAGCAGACAGAAGATCTCGCCGCGGCGGATGTCGAGCGACACGTCGTCCACGGCCACGAAATCGCCGAATCGCTTGCTCAGGTTCGCGATCCGCACGTAGGCGGAGTCGGGATCCGCCGCGGGTGGTGTGGCATTCATGAATGGACCTTCACTTGCCGCTCTTGAAGCGCGTCCACATGCGTGTCAGCAGGCGCTGGTATTCCGGCGGCCGCGGGCGCTCCGGGGTGAGCCGCGCGCGCACCGCGGGCGGCGGATACACACCCGGATCGCTGCGCACGCTGGGATCGAGCGGCTGGAGGTCGGCCGCGACGGCGTTCGCGTACTTGATGAGATTGGAGTTTCTCGCCGCGATCTCAGGGCGCAGCAGGTAATTGATGAACAGGTGGGCGTTTCTCACGTGCGGTGCATCTGCAGGGATGGCGAGCACGTCGTAGTTGCTGATCGCGCCCTCCTGCGGAATGGTATACGCAAGCTCGACGCCCTTGCCTGCCTCTTTGGCACGATCGTGCGCCTGCTTGACGTCGCCCGACCAGCCCATTGCGAGGCAGATGTCGCCGTTGGCGAGGTTGTCGATGTAGCGCGAGGAGTCCACGTAGCGCACGTACGGGCGCATCGCGTGCAGCGTCTGCTCGGCCGCCTTGAGGTCTTCGGGCGAGCTGCTGTTGGGCTTCCTGCCGATGAACAGCAGCACCGTGGCGACTACCTCCGAAGGCGCATCGAGCAGCGAAACGCCGCAGTCCCGGAATTTCGACACGATGGCCGGATCGAACAGCATGCGCCAGCTGTCTACCGGCGCATCCGGCAGACGCGCACGGATGTCCGCGACGTTATAGCCCACCCCCGAGGTGATCCACATGTAGTCGACGGCGAACTGGTTGCCCGGATCGTACAGCGCCTCGGCGCGGGCCACCTCCGCATCGACGTTCTTGAGGTTCGGCAGCTGGGATTTGTCGAGCTTCTGGTAGATGTCGGCCTGGATCTGGCGCTCGAGAAAGGCGCCCGACGGCACCACTACGTCGTAGTTGGTATGGCCGGTGAGGAGCTTGGTCTCGAGGATCTCGTTCGAGTCGAGCACGTCGTAGTTGACGTGGATGCCGTATTCGTTCTGGAAATCGGCCACCACCGAGGGCTGGATATAGTCGGACCAGTTGTAAACGTTGAGGACCTTCTCGGATACCGATGCGGGCGCGCCATGCGCCGCCGGGTCCGAGCATCCCGCGCAGGCGGCCAGCATCACCGCCGGGGCTGCGCTGAGGCGAAAGGATCGGGGAGCGCTGATCACGACGCCTCTTCTTATAGCAATCGATCAAACATTCAGCAGCAGGTGCTCGCGCTCCCAGGAGCTGATCACCTGCAGAAACACCTCGTACTCCGCCTCCTTGACCAGGGTGAAGGCCTCGATGAACGCCTCGCCCAGGAGATTCACCAGCGGCTCGCTGGCGCGCAGCTCCCGCAGGGCCTCATCGAGCGAACGCGGCAGGCCAAACGGCAGATCATGCGCGCTGCCGACGATCGGATCGCTCGGCTGCACGCCCTCGATCATGCCGAGGTAACCGCAGGCGAGCGAGGCGGCGATGGCGATGTAGGGATTGGCGTCCGCCCCGCCGACGCGGTTCTCGACACGGCGCGCCTGCGCATCGGACATGGGTACGCGCAGGCCCGCGGTACGGTTGTCGTAGCCCCAGTGGACATTGATGGGCGAGGACAGGTAGCGCGTCAGGCGCCGGTAGGAATTCACATTGGCGCAGAACAGCGCCATGGCCGCGGGCATGTACTTCTGCAGCCCGCCGATATGCGAAAAGAACAGCGCCGAGGGGGTGCCGTCGGGGTTGCTGAAGATGTTCTTGCGCGTCTTCACGTCCAGCACGCTCTGGTGGATGTGCATGGCACTGCCGGGTTCCTTGGCGTGCGGCTTCGCCATGAAGGTGCAGTACATCTTGTGACGCAGGGCCGCCTCGCGCGCGGTACGCTTGAAGAGAAACACCTGATCCGCCAGATCGAGCGGCTGGCCGTGGATCAGGTTGATTTCCATCTGCGCCGGACCGTCCTCATGGATCAGGGTGTCGATCTCGATATCCTGGTCCTCGCAGAACTGGTAGATGTCATCGAACAGCGGATCGAACTCGTTGACCGCGGCGATGCTGTAGGACTGCCGGCCGGGCTCGGAGCGCCCGGAACGGCCCACCGGGGGCTTGAGCGGATAGTCGGCATCCTTGTTCTGCTCGACGAGATAGAACTCGAGCTCCGGGGCCACGATCGGCTCCCAGCCGCGCTGCGCGTACAGCTCGACGATGTTGCGCAGCACGTGGCGCGGTGCCATCGACACGCGCCGGCCGTCGCTGTAGAAACAGTCATGGATCACCTGCGCGGTGGGCTCAGCCGCCCACGGCACGCGCCGCACCGTCTTCTGATCGGCCTTGAGCACGATGTCGATTTCGGCCGGGCTCATGGCAGTGCCGGTCTCCGGCGGGTAATCGCCGGTGACGGTCTGCAGGAACACGCTCTCCGGCAGACGCATGCCGCCGTCTTCGGCGAACTTCTCCGCAGGCATGATCTTGCCGCGGGCGATGCCGGCCATGTCGGGAATGATGGCCTCCACCTCGGAGATGCCGTGATCGCGGAAGAATTGCCGGATCTCACTCACCATACGCTAAGGCCTTTCTTTGACTGAGGCGCGCTCGCGGCTGGCCTGCCCGAAGGCGGCAAACAGTGCGCGCGAAAACGGATTGCTCATCACCTTCCACTCGGGGTGCCACTGCACCGCCAGCGCAAAGCGCTGCGCGTCGCGTACGCGGAACGCCTCGATCACGCCGTCCGGCGCACGCGCCTCGACCGCAAGCTCTGCCCCCAGGCGATCGATGCCCTGGTTGTGGAGCGAATTCACCTCGATACGATCGCTCGCCGCGAGCGAGCGCAGCACGCCGCCGGGCTCGAGTGTCACGTCGTGAGCCGGGCCGTACTGCACCTCCAGCGGCTGCGACCCGTCGTCGCGATGATCGAGATAGCCGGGCACCTCGTGCAGCTTCTGGTGCAGGGTGCCGCCGAACGCGACGTTCATCTCCTGGAAACCGCGGCAGATGCCGAACACCGGGACCCCGGCCCGCACGGCCTTGCGGATGAGGGGCAGCGTGGTCGCGTCGCGCGCCGGGTCATGCAGGGTACCGGGCGCGCTCGGGGCGCCTGCGTACAGATGCGGCTCGACATTCGAGGGACTGCCGGTGAACAGCAGTCCGTCCAGACGCTGCAGCAGCTCATCGAACCCCAGCTCATCGGCCAGTGACGGGATCAGCAGCGGCGCCGCTCCCGCCGCGTCCAGCACTGCGCGCGCATACTTCTCCCCCACCATGTGAAACGGGTGCGCACCGACCATACGCCGGTCGGCCGGAATACCTATGAGTGGGCGGGCGGGTGCCATGGCGGATTGCTGCCCGGACGGTGTTTAGTATGTTAAACAAACCGCGCCGGCGGAGTCTCCGAATTACTCCCTATTAGACCACAGGTGCGGGCAGGAAGCCTCAGTTGCGCATCGGGATGGAAGTGCGGTAATGGCCTGAGTATCGGCCCTCGCGTGAATCAGACCGGCATGGATGGATTTGCCGCGCGCCGCTGCGGCTCGCTATCCTGCTTGCCCTCCCCCGCCCGGCGGGGCGTCAGAATATCTTAAACACCCCGGACGCAGAAGCCTCATGGCACGCCTCGACCATGTCGGTTCCTACTACGCCAACTCATCCCAGCGGGCGCCGGAGCGTGCTGCGCTCGCGGACGGAGTCGACTGTGATGTGTGCGTGGTGGGCGCAGGCATCGCCGGCTGCTCCACCGCGCTGCACCTCGCGCTTGCGGGCCTGCGCGTGGTGCTGCTCGAAGAGCACCGCGTGGGCTGGGGCGCCTCGGGGCGCAGCGGCGCGCAGGCGATCTACGGAATCGCCGCCGGCCAGACCAAACTCCAGCGGCTGATCGGCGCGCAGGCCGCGCGCGCGGTGTGGGACGTCTCGGTCGAGGGCCTGGCGCTGATGCGGGAACTGATCGCGCGCTTCTCGATCCACTGTGACTGGGCGGCGGGGCACCTGGCCGCCGCCGTCAAGGAGCGCCACGAGCGTGAGTTGCACGCGGAGCTCGCGGAACTGCGCGATGAGTACGGCTACGCGAGCGTGCGCTACATGCCGCGCGAAGAGCTGCGTGCAACGCTCGCGACCGAGCGCTACCGCGGCGCCCTGTACGACACCAACAGCGGTCATCTGCACCCCCTCAACTACACGCTGGGACTCGCGGCGGCGGCCGAGGGCCTGGGCGTGCGCATCTTCGAGAGAACCCGCGCCACCGATTTCGCACCCGCAGGCGCCTCGCAGGTTCGCATCCGGACTCCCGCGGGAGAGGTCCGCGCGCGCTACCTGGCGCTGTGCGGAAATGTCTACCTGGGCGCCACCGCCCCGCAACTCGCCGCCAAGATCATGGCGGTTGCAACCTACATCGTGGCGACCGAACCGTTGGGTGCGGAGCGCGCGCGACAGTTGATCGCCAACAACGCGGCGGTCAGCGACATGAACTGGGTGCTGGATTACTTCCGGCTCTCAGCCGATCAGCGTCTGCTGTTCGGCGGGCGTGTGAACTACTCCGGGTTCAGCTCCTTCGATGCCCCGAGCGCCACCCGCGCGCGCATGCTCGCCGTGTTTCCGCAATTGCAGGACGTGCGCATCGACTACGCCTGGGGGGGCGACGTGGACATCACCCTCAATCGTGCTCCGCACTTCGGCCGCCTGGCGCCCAATGTCTACTTTCTCCAGGGCTTCTCCGGCCACGGCATCGCGCTCACCGGGATTGCGGGCAAACTGGTGGCCGAAGCGATCGCAGGAATCGCCGCGCGCTTCGACGTGTTTGCACGGATTCCACACCGCAATTTCCCGGGCGGGACCGGCTTGCGCCGTCCGGCGCTGGTACTGGCGATGCTGTACTACCGCCTCAGGGATCTGTTGTAGCCGCGCGTCCGCTCAGCGCTCCGCACCGCTGCAACGTGCCGCCATGCATCACTCCGCGCTGATCTACCGCCAGCTGATGCTGTGGTTGTGGCTGGCCTGGGTCCTGTACTGGGTGGTCTCGGCGTTCAGCGCCAAGACCACGCAGCGTCGCGAGTCGCTGGGCTCGCGCCTGTCGCACGTCGTGCCGCTGCTCATCGGCGTGGCGCTAATCCTGTGGCCGCGTGTTCCGTGGCTCTCGCTGCGCCTGCTGCCACCTGGCCCGCTTGAATTTACCCTCGGCGTCGTGCTGCTTGCGCTGGGCCTCGCCTTCACGGTGTGGGCGCGCGTGTACCTGGGCCGGAACTGGAGTGGCACGGTTACCCTCAAGGAAGGACACGAGCTCATTCGCTCGGGTCCCTACGCCTACGTGCGCCATCCCATCTACACCGGCCTGCTGGTGGCGTTGCTCGGCAGCGCCGTCGCCTGCGGCGAGCTGGGTGCCCTGATCGGCTGGTGTGTCGTCGCCGGCGCGTTCATCCGCAAGCTGCGCATCGAAGAGCGTTTCATGCGCGAGATCTTCCCGGGACAGTACCAGGCCTACTGCGCGCAAGTGCCGGCCCTGGTCCCGTTCACAAAGCTTCCGCGATCTGCACCGCGTTGAGCGCCGCGCCCTTCAGGAGCTGATCACCCGCCACAAACAGGCAGATGGAGTGCCCGCCCGGATCGCTCAGATCCTGGCGAATGCGGCCGACGAGAATCGGGTCCTGACCGGAGGCGTCCTGCGGCATCGGGAAGTAGTTGCGCTCCGCGTCGTCCACCAGCTTCACGCCCGGGGCGGTCTGCATCAGCTCGCGCACCTGCGCAGGCGTGATCGGCCGCTCGCATTCCAAAGTGATCGCCACCGAGTGCGCGCGCAGCACCGGCACCCGCACGCAGGTCGCCGACACGCGCATGTCGGCATCGCCGAAGATCTTGCGGGTCTCCTGGATGACCTTGGTCTCCTCGTCGTTGTAGCCGGTCGCCGGGTCGATCCTGGTGTTGTGGCTGAAGAGATTGAACGCGTAAGGGTGCGGTAGCACCTGGTGCTGGTAGGCACGGCCTTCCAGATACGCGCGCGTGGACTCGCGCAGTTCCTCCATCGCCGCGGCGCCGGCGCCGGAGGCGGCCTGGTAGGTGGCGAGCGTCAGCCGCCGGATGCGGTTGGTGCGGTGGATCGGCCACAGCGGCGTGATGGCAATGATGGCGCAGCAGTTGGGATTGGCGATGATCCCGTGGTGAGCGCGCAGCGTCTGCGGATTGATTTCCGGCACCACCAGCGGCACGGCGGGATCCATGCGGAACGCGGACGAGTTGTCGACCACGGTGGCGCCCGCGCGCACGGCAATGGGCGCGAAGCGCTTCGAGGTGCTGGCGCCGGCGGAGAACAGCGCCAGGTCGACACCGCTGAAGCTCTGCTCGTTCAGCTCGCGCACCGCCAGCGCCTGGCCGCGAAATCTGAGCGTCTTGCCGGCGGAGCGCGCCGAGGCGAACAGCCGCAGCTCCGACAGCGGGAAGGCTCGCTTCTCCAGGCAGCGAATCAACTCCACGCCCACCGCACCGGTGGCCCCGACGATCGCCACCACCGCCCCGGGCGGGCCACGACCTGCAGACATCACTGTGTTCTCCGATTCACAAACGACAAAGGCCCCGTCGGGTCAGCGGCGGGGCCTGTCTCGGCATCGTTCCGGACGCTACCTGAGCGGCATCAGGCTGTAAATCGGCTGATCAGGGGTCCGATCCCGGCTCGGGATGAAAATGCAGTGCTTTCAGATTGTTAGCGGGTATTAATCGCCTCACTTCGAATTCGAGGCGGCGCTTGCGCGGACGCGGATATGGCGGCGGCGCGAGCCGGGGAAGTCGACGCAGGCTCGCCCTCGAGGTCGTCGGCGCGCTTGCTCTGGACGCGCCGCTTGCTCTGGATCCGCAGTTCGTTCTCCGGATCATACTCCCGAGGTTTCTCGGCGAGCATGTTGATCAGCTGAAGCGGCAGCGCTACCAGCAGCAACAGCAGGACTATCAGCAAACCCACGACCACCCGCACCAGAGTCTGCATATGAATCTCCTTCGGAGCGTGGCACGTCCTCGATTACGCGCCGCGGCGCGTGCAGTCCTCAATCGACTGTTTACCCGTCTACCGACCGCGGCGTCATCCCACGGTTGGGGTATTTGGCTGTATTCCGGTAGGTGATCCACGCAGGTGCCCATCGGCGAGACGGACGAGTCCCTCGGGAGACTGTTCCGCAGCCGATGAACGAGCTGCAGGAGTATCTCGGCCGCGTCTCCACACAGTGGGATCAGGTGCTGTCGAGGCTGAAGACCCTGGTAGAAAGCTAACCCCCGGGTCTTACCTCAAAGCAGCGGTGAATGCGCGGATTACGCTCGAAATCCTTCGGTAAGGTGGCCGCCGACAGGTCGCGAATCCGGTAGCGCTCGCCGAGCTTCTCCTGCAGGCGGAAGCGCTGCGCGTTGGTCGAGAAGATCAGGAGCCCCCCGGGCGCCAGCAGCCGCGCGCACGCGTCGATGAGCTCGGGGTGATCGCGTTCGATATCGAGCACACCCTGCATGCGCTTGGAGTTCGAGAAGGTCGGCGGATCGAGAAACACCAGATCGAAGCGTGCCGGTCCGCGCGCCGCATCGGTCAGCCATTCACGGCAGTCCGCCTGCACCCACGCATGGGCGTCGCCCGCCAGAGAATTGAGAGCGAGGTTGCGTTGCGCCCACCCGAGATAGGTTCTCGACAGGTCGACCGAAGTGGTGCTCGCCGCGCCGCCCGCTGCCGCATAGACCGTGGCAGCACCGGTGTAGGCAAACAGATTGAGGAAGTGCTTGCCGCGCGCTGCGTCCCGCAGCCTGGCGCGCGTCACGCGCTGATCGAGGAACAGTCCGGTGTCCAGATAGTCCTCGAAGTTCACCCGGAACCTTAAGCCCCCTTCGCTGACAACGTGGAAGTGAGCCTGCTCGTCCACTTTGTCGTATTGCTCGCCGCGCCGGGTGCGGCGCCGGGTACGGACACGGATGCGCTCGGGCGCAACGCCGGTCGTACCCGGTAGCGTCGCCAGCACCTCGCCGCGCCGCCGGCGCACGGCTTCCAGCTCGATCTCCGCCGGCGCCGCATACTCCTGGACGTACAGCCACAACTCATCCGGTTCGATCGCGCGATACACGTCGATGGCGAAGGCGTACTCCGGCATGTCGGCGTCGTAGACCCGGTAGCAGGAAACACCCTCGCGCTCCGCCCAGCCCCGCAGTCGCTTGAGGTTCTTCCCGAGCCGGTTGGCGAACATGCCCGCCCCGGGAGTGTCGCGCAGGTGCGCCACGCCTCTGCCGAGTGTCCCGGGCTCGCGCGCGCTGTCCGGTACCACCTTGATCCGCAGCAGCCGGCACTCGATCGCGCCGTTCCACACGCTGTGGGTGCGATACGCGCGCAGGCCAAGCTCCATGCCGAGCTCCGGCGCCCCGGTGAGCACCGCGGCGTTCCAGCCCTGAAAACGCTCGCGCAGCACCGCGCCCAGCTCACGGTGCAGCGCACGCGCGCCCTCGCGGCCCTCCATGCGCAGGCCGTAGGGAGGATTGGTACACAGGAGTCCGGGCCGATCCGGATCGCGCGCCGCCAGCGGCGCCGCATCGGTGAGCACGCCGGTGTCCGCGCACACCAGCCTGCCGACACCGGCGCGCGCGGCGTTGTCGCGCGCGCTGCGGATCGCGGCGGGGTCGCGATCCGTGCCGCGCACCGTGACCCGGGTCGCCGCGCCCGCGCGCGCCTCGGCCTCGGCGCGCAGGCGCGCCCACAAAGCCGCATCGTGGCCGCGCCAGGCGAGGAAACCGAAATAATCACGCGTCAGGCCGGGCGCCCGGTCCGCGGCGATCAGCGCCGCTTCAATGCACAACGTACCGGAGCCGCACATCGGATCGAGAAACTCCGCGCCCTGCGCCGCCAGCTCCGGCCAGCCGCAGCGCAGCAACACTCCCGCGGCGACGTTTTCCTTCAGCGGCGCTTCCCCGGCCGCGCCCCGGTAACCGCGTCGGTGCAGGCTGTCGCCCGAGAGGTCGATGGACACGGTGATGTCGGTGCCGCGCGCGTGCGCGTGCACCCGGACTCCCGGGCGCTCGAGCGCCACATCGGGCCGCGTGCCGGTGGCGAGGCGCAGCGCATCGACAATGCCGTCCTTGAGCTTCAGCGCCCCGAAGTGAGTGTGAGTAATCGCCGGGTGCCGCCCGCTGAAATCGCACGCCAGGGTAGTCGCAGGACCCAGGTGAGCCGTCCAGTCGATGCGGCGCACGGCCGCATGAAACTCATCCGCGTCGCGCGCCTCGAAATGCGCAACCTCGAGGAACACCCGATTGGCGATGCGCGACCACAGGCAGGCGCGATAGGCACTCTCCAGCGTGCCCGCGAACGCCACGCCGGTCGAGCGCTCGCGCGGCTGCAGCGCGCCGCACGCCTCGAGTTCCCGCGCCAGCAGATCGGCAAAGCCGCGGGGCGCGCTGGCGAGGAACTTGAGCGAATGCGCACTCACGCGGCCGGGCGAGGCAGCCGCGCTACTGGCTCACCGTCAGGACAAGTCGATCCATGTCGTCTTCAGTTCCGTGTATTTCTCCAGCGCGTGCAGCGACTTGTCGCGTCCGATGCCCGACTGCTTGAAACCGCCGAACGGCACGGTCAGGTCATCGGCGTCGTAGCAATTGACATACACGGTGCCGGCGCGCAGCGCGCGCGCCACCCGATGCGCGGTGGTGACGTCACGGGTCCATACCGCGGATGCCAGGCCATAGATCACGTCGTTGGCGATCTCGATCGCCTCGTCGACGGTCTTGAAGGTGATGGCCGACAGCACCGGGCCGAAGATCTCCTCGCGCGCGATGGTCATGGCCGGCTTCACGCCCTCGAACACCGTCGGCTCGATGAAGTAGCCGCCGCTGTCCTCGCGTACCCGGCGTCCGCCGAAGCGAATGTTGGCGCCGTCGCGCCGGCCGCTGTCGATGTAGCCCAGCACCCGCTTCATCTGCGTCTCGTCGACTATCGCACCGAGCTGCGTGGCGGGGTCGAGCGGATCGCCCGGCTGGCGCTTGCGACTGAGCGCCTGCACCTTCTCCAGCACCGCATCCTTGATGCCTTCCTGCAGCAGCAGCCGTGAGCCGGCGGAGCACATCTCGCCCTGGTTGGAGAAGATGGCGTCCGCCGCGGCGGCGGCGGCCCGGTCGAGATCCGGGTAGTCCGCGAGCACGATGTTGGGCGACTTGCCGCCGCACTCGAGCGACACGCGCTTCAGGTTCGACTGACCGGCATACTGCATGATCATCCGCCCCGTCGCCGTCGAGCCGGTGAAGGCGATGCAGTCGACGTCCATGTGCAGGGCGAGCGCCTTGCCGGCAGTCTGTCCGAAGCCCGGCACCACGTTGAGCACCCCCGATGGAATGCCCGCTTCGACCGCAAGCTCTGCGACCCTGAGGGCGGTGAGGGGCGACTTTTCCGAGGGCTTGAGCACCAGAGAATTACCGGCGGCGAGAATGGGCGCGATCTTCCAGGCCGCCATGAGCAGCGGATAATTCCAGGGCACGATCGCCCCGACGACCCCCATGGGCTCGCGCGTGATCAGTGCGAGCGCACGCGGCCCGGTGGGCGCCACCTGGTCGTACACCTTGTCGACGGCTTCGGCATACCACTGCAGGCAGCGCGCCGCGCCCGGGACGTCGATCTTGAGGCTGTCGGAGATGGGCTTGCCCATGTCGAGGGTCTCGAGCAGGGCGAGCTCCTCGGTATGCCGCAAGATCGCTTCCGCAAAGCGCAACAGGATTTTCTTGCGCTTCGCGGGCGCGAGATCCGCCCAGCTGCCGTTGCGAAATGCGGCGCGCGCAGCGCTGACCGCACGGTTGATGTCCGCCTCGTCACCGGCGGCAACCCGCGCCAGCAGTTTCCCGGTGGCGGGATTCGTGGTGTCGAAGGTGGCACCCGAAGCGGCGTCGAGGTAACGCCCGTCGATGAAGGCCTGAGTGGGGAAACTGAGCGTGCGGGCGCGCTCGTGCCAGGAAATCGTCTCGGCTTTTGCATTCATGACTGCGGCGGGCCTTCAGAAGGTCGGTGGGGTGCAGGCGCTGATGATCTCACACGCCTCGCGCCCGACGTTGCGGAAGCGATGCGGGAGCTGGCTGGCGAAATAATAAGCCTCGCCGGGTCCCAGCACGCGCGCGGCGCCGCCCACCGTGAGCTCGATGCGCCCGCGGATCACCACGCCCGCCTCCTCGCCGCGGTGCGCGAGCATTTCCTCGCCGGTGGCCGCGCCGGCCGCGTAACGCTCGTGCAGCAGCGTCAGCTGCCGCCCGGGGCGCTGCGCGGCCACCAGGCGCAGAGAAACCTGGTGGTTGCCCAGCTCCACCAGATCGTCGGCGCTGAAAAAAGCCTGCGGTGTGGCACTCAGGTCCAGGGTGAAGAACTCAGCGAGCGACATCGGCACGCCATCGAGCACCTTCTTCAGCGAGCTCACCGAAGGGCTCACCCGGTTCTGCTCGATGAGGGAAATGAGCCCGTTGGTCACTCCGGCGCGGCGTGCAAGCTCGCGCTGCGACATGCCAAAGGTGGTTCGGACACTGCGCAGGCGCGCACCGACGTCGATGCTCATGGTGTTTAGGATTTTAGACAAGAAGGGCAAAAATATCGCCCCAGTGGCCGCCCTTGTCCACTTTATTTATCATCTCGCCCCGAATCCCCCCGCACCGAGCTCCTCATGTCGAACGCCAGCGCCCCCTTGAGCCGATCGGAACTCGAAGCGTTCTGGTTGCCGTTCACTTCCAACCGCCAGTTCAAGGCGAACCCCCGGCTGCTCGCGAAAGCGAACGGCATGCACTACTGGACCCCCGAGGGACGGCAGATCCTCGATGCGGTCGCGGGGCTGTGGTGCGTCAACGCCGGGCACGGCCGCCGCGAGATCACCCAGGCGGTCGCGCGCCAGCTCGAGACCCTGGACTACGCGCCGCCGTTCCAGATGGGCCACCCGGGGGCGTTCGCGCTGGCGAACGAGCTGGTGAGAATCGCGCCCGCCGGACTCGATCACGTGTTTTTCACCAACTCCGGATCGGAATCCGTCGACACGGCGCTGAAGATCGCCGTCGCCTGGCACCGCGCGCGCGGTGAGGCCTCGCGCACGCGTCTCATCGGGCGCGAGCGCGGCTACCACGGCGTGGGCTTCGGCGGGATCTCGGTGGGCGGCATCGCGCCGAACCGCAAGACCTGGTCGGGGGTGCTGCTACCGGGCGTCGACCACCTGCCGCACACGCATGATCCGGCGAGGAACGCGTTCTCGCGCGGCGCGCCGGCGCACGGGGCGCAGCTGGCGGACGAGCTCGAGCGGCTGGTGACGCTGCATGATGCGTCCAACATTGCCGCGCTGATCGTCGAGCCGATCGCCGGTTCCGCCGGTGTGCTGATCCCGCCGCGCGGGTATCTGCAGCGCCTGCGCGAGATCTGCGACCGCCACGGGATCCTGTTGATTTTCGATGAGGTGATCACGGGCTTCGGCCGCACCGGCGCGCCATTCGCCGCCCAGGAGTTTGGTGTTACGCCCGACATGATCACGCTCGCCAAGGGGCTGACCAACGGCTGCGTGCCGATGGGCGCCGTGCTCGTGAGCAAGGCCGTCCACGAGGCCTTCATGCAGGGCCCGCAAGGCATCGAACTGTTCCATGGCTACACCTATTCGGCGCATCCGGTGGCCTGCGCGGCCGGGCTGGCCACCCTGGGTGTGTACCAGAGCGAGGGTCTGCTGACGCGCGCCAAGTCCCTGGCGAAGTACTGGGAAGACGCCGCCCATGCGCTGCGCGGTCTGCCGCATGTCATCGACGTCAGGAATTATGGGTTGATTCTGGGACTGGAGCTCGAGTCCATCCCCGGCAAAGCCGGCACGCGCGCCTTCGAGGTGTTTATCAAGTGCTTCGAGCGCGGCGTGCTGGTGCGCCAGACGGCGGACATCATTGCGCTGTCGCCGCCGCTCATCATCGAGCCGTCGCAGATCGACCAGATCTTCAGCACGCTGACCGCAGTACTGCGCGGGTCATAGCGGCCCGTGGGGCTTACCCGCCGTGGCCCAGGCGTGCCGGGGCGCGGCCGCGGCACCCCGGCTTAGCTCTTGGCTCTTAAGCGTGCGGTTGCTGGTTGCGGTCGCGGCGCAGGCGCGACAGCAGCATCCACGCCAGCAGCGCGATGACGATGGCGCTGCCCACCAGCATTTCCATCTCCGACAGACTGAACTCAGCGCTGCGCGAGGCAGCGACAGTTATGGTTTCCACAAGAATACCTCCCGAGGCTCGAACTCCGACACACTCGGGTACCCTCCCACGGGGCGCAGGCGCAGGGAAGCAGCCCGCCGTGGATCTGCGACGGGCTTCAAGGCGAGGAGGTGTTATGTCTGATCGCGGCGCGCGCTGCGCGCTTCAGCCGCGTGCTTCGAACACCGCGTAGATCTTGGCGCAGTCCTCCACGACTTCCCAGGTGCCGACAAAGCCGGCGGGGACCACGAACGCGTCCCCGGGTCCGAAGCTGCGCCGCTCGCCGCCGGCGCTCTCAATGATGACGCGCCCCGCGGTCATCACGCACAACTCGTTCTCGGTGTAACGCACGCGCCATTTGCCGCGGCTCGCCGACCAGCGGCCGGCAAAGAACTGCTGGCTGGTGTCGGTGAAGAAATTGCGCACCTGCAGCTCGGGCGTGCCGGCGATCAGGCGCTCGGCCGGCAGTTCCGACACCTCAGCTTCGACCGGTCCGTCCAGGGCAACGATGGAAGTGCTCACGAGCGCGCCGCACAGGTACTCATGCCAGGAAATTCTAGCGCGAAAGCGCGCCGCGGGCCTGCCTTCCCACGGCGCGCCTGGCTGCCGCGCGTCACGCGGCCTAGTCACGGCGGGCAACCTCACCCGCAGCGGGGGGAAGTTCCAGGCGCACCGTTACGCGCCGCTCGAACGCGTAACCGTCGAGGTCACCGTCTGCGCTGCTGGATTCGGTGTTGCCGTGCGCCTCGATGAGGATGCGCTCGGGGGCAACTCCGGCGGCCATCAGCACCGCCGCGACGCCCCGGGCGCGGCGCAGCGACAGCTCGCTGTTGTAGGCCTGCGAACCGCGCGGATCCGCGTAGCCGGCGATCCGCACGCGGGCCTGCGGCATGGCCACCACCAACGCCCCGAGTTTCAGCAGCGGCGGCATGGTGCGCATGGGTATCGAGTCGTCGTTGGTGCGATAGCTCACGTCCAGCCCGAGCTCCTCAGTCTGCTGCAGGGTCTGATCGAGCTGCGCGACACTCTGGGACAGGCGGCTGCGCTCCGCCTCGCTGTGGTCGAGATCGGCGGCCAAGGCTGCCGAGGACTGCGCCTGCCGGTGATAGCGGTCACCGAGCACAGCCCCGGCTGCCGCGCCCAGCACGGCACCGACCGGTCCGCCCGCCGCCGCACCCACCGCCAGGCCGGTCAGGGCGCCGATGTCCGACTGCTTCGAGCCCTCACCGCGCTCGTCGCCGCAGGCATACGCCGGCCATACCGCCGCGCCGCCCGCCAGTGCAATGCCGAGCACGCCGGCCCGCAGCCTCGATGTCAATGTAGTCATGTTGCCTCCTCGGGTACGGTTACCAGTTCAGCGTACGCGGCGGCGGCGCTGGTGATGCAAAAGCGACGCCGCGGCGATGATTTGTGGCGAAACATGGCGGCGTAACGTGATCGCATATACTGGCGCTGTTCCGAACACTCAGGTTCCGTCATGTCGCATCACGCTAACCGGCGCCGACCACGGCGGGCGCCGCTCGTCGTTCTGATTCCGCTGTTGTTCGCCTGCGCGGCTGCCGCGCTCACCGCCGCGCGCGCGGCCGAGAGCGCCGCGCAGGACACCGGGGTATTGCGCGCCACGCTGACCAACGGCCTGCGTGTCGTCATCGTGCGCAACGCGCTGGCGCCGGTGGTCGCGACCTCGGTGAATTACCTGGTCGGCTCGGACGAAGCGCCCGCGGGGTTCCCGGGAACGGCGCACGCCGAGGAGCACATGATGTTCCGCGGCAGCCCCGGTCTCACCGCCGACCAGCTCGCCGACATCGGCAGCGTCGTCGGGGGCGATTTCAACGCCAACACGCGCGAGGGCCTCACGCAATACCTGTTCACGGTGCCGTCCGAGGATCTCGACGTAGCGCTGCATATCGAGGCACTGCGCATGCGCGCGGTGCTCTCCTCGCCGAAGGAGTGGAGCCATGAACGCGGCGCGATCGAGCAGGAGGTCGCCCAGGATCTGTCCGAGCCGTCCTATGTGCTGTTTGAGAAGTTGCGCGCCAGGATGTTCGCAGGTACCCCCTACGCCCACGATGCGCTCGGCACCCGGCCATCGTTCGAAAAAACCACCGCGCGCATGCTGAAGCGCTTCCACGACACCTGGTACGCGCCAAACAACGCCATCCTGGTGATCGCCGGCGACCTCGACCCGGTGGCGACCCTGAGCGAGGTGAAAGTGCTGTTCGGGGACATCGCGGCGAAAAAACTGCCTCCCAAGCCGCAGGTGCGCCTGCGCCCCGTGCAACCTACGGCCTTCACGCTGGACACCGACCGGCCCAGCGGCACGCTCATGATTGCGCTGCGCACGCCCGGTCCGCGCGCCGCCGACTTCGCCGCGCTCGAGGTGCTCGCGGACGTGCTCAGCAGCCGGCGCTTCGATCTCTACGGTCTCGTGCCCCAGGGCAAGGCGGTGGCCGCGGAGTTCGCGCTTGATCCGCTGCCGCAAGCCGCCCTGGCCTACGCGGTGCTCTCCTTTACCACTGGAGATGATCCCAAGGCGCTCGAGCGCGAGGTGCGCGCGATACTTGCGCGTGTCGCGCGTGAAGGCGTGCCGCCGGAACTCGTCGAGGCGGCCAAGCTGCAGGAGCGCAGCGCGGCGCAGTTCCAGCGTAACAACATCGCCGAACTCGCCGCGGTGTGGTCGGAGGCGCTGGCGCTGTACGGGCTGAGCTCTCCGGATGAGGATCTGGCGCGCATCGAGCAGGTCACGGTCGCGGACGTCAACCGGGTCGCGCGCCAGTATCTCGACCTCGATCACGCCATCACCGGCGTCATGCTGCCGCGCGGCTCGGGTCAACCGGTGGCTGCGCACGGCGGGTTCGGCGGACAGGAGGCGATTTCGCTCGGCGAGGCCCACCCCACGGCCCTGCCGCCGTGGGCGCAGAAGGCGCTGCAGCGTCTGGAGGTGCCGCCCTCGACCCTGCACCCGATCGTCAGCACCCTGCCCAACGGCCTCACCCTGATCGTGCAGAGCGTGGATGTCAGCGACACGGTGGGTGTGTACGGCCACATCCGCAATCGCCCCGAGACCGAAGAGCCCACGGGCCAGGAAGGCGTCGCGCAGCTGCTCGACCGGCTCCTGACCTACGGCAGTGAACGGCTCGATCGGGTCGCGTTCCAACAGGCACTGGATGCGATCGGTGCCCGCGAGCATGCCGGAACGGATTTCTCCGTGCAGGCACTGGGGGAGCATTTCGAGCGCGCGGTGGAACTGCTGGCCGACAATGAACTGCATCCGGCGCTGCCCGACGCAGCCATGGAGGTCATCCGCGGCCAGGTGGCTTTGGGTGTCGCGGCGCGCAACGCGAGCCCCGGCTTCCTCACACAGCACTCGCTGCGCGCGGCGTTGTTTCCGCCGGATGATCCCAGTCTGCGCATGGCCACGCCCGAGACGGTGCGGGCGCTCACGCCGGCGGCGCTGCGCAGCTACTACGCCAGCGTGTTCCGGCCCGATCTCACCGCCATCGTGGTCATCGGCAAAGTGACTGCGGCCGCCGCGCGCGCGGCCATCGACAGGTATTTCGGCGCCTGGAGCGCCAGCGGCCCCGCGCCCATCATCGACCTGCCGCCGGTGCCTCCCAACGGACCGGGCACGGTCGCAGTGCCGGATGCGAGCCGTGTACAGGATCGCGTTGTGCTGGCGCATAACCTGCCGCTCACGCGCTCCGATCCCGACTACTACGCCTTGCAGTTGGGCAACGCCGTGCTCGGCGGAAGCTTCTATTCAACGCGGCTCAGCATCGATCTGCGCAAGAATTCCGGCCTGGTGTACTCGGTGCAGTCGCTGCTGCAGGCCGGCAGAACGCGCAGCGTGTACCTGGTGGAGTACGCCAGTGACCCGCAAAATGTCGTCAAGGCCGCCAACATGGTCGCGAGCGAGGTCACCGCGATGCAGAACGCGCCGGCCGGCGCCGACGAGCTCACCCGCGTCAAGGCCTGCCTGCTGCGCCAGCTCCCGCTGAGCGAATCGGGCGTGGAGCAGATCGCCCACGGGCTTCTGGCGCGCACCGACCTGGGTCTGGCGCTCGATGAGCCCACCACCGCGGCTCAGCGTTACATCGCTCTGGAGGCGGCGGCGGTGCAGAGCGCGTTTCGCAAGTGGCTGCGTCCTCAGGACCTGGTGCGTGTCAGCGAAGGGCCGACGCCGCCCTGAGGCGCGCACCAGCGTACTATGCGGGTGATAGTCGGGAATCGATGAGCGCGCGATTCATGCATACCGCCCGCACCCGCTCAAAGGCCCTGCTGCGCAGGCTCGGCCGCACGCTGTTATATGTGGGTTCCTGCCTGGTGGCCGGCTGGACCTCCGCGGGCAGCGACGCGCCCCGCGGTAACGCGCACGCTGCGGCGGACCCCTGGTGGAAGCACGCGGTGATCTACGAGATCTATCCACGCAGCTTTCAGGATTCCAACGGCGACGGCATCGGCGATCTCAACGGCATCACGCAGCGGCTCGATTACCTGCAAGCGCTCGGCGTCGATGCCATCTGGATCGCACCGATGTATCCCTCGCCGCAGGTCGATTTCGGCTATGACATCTCCGACTACCAGAACGTGGATCCGCAGTACGGCTCGCTGGCGGACTTTGACCGCCTGCTGGCGGAGGCCGGCAAACGCCACATCCGTGTGTTGCTCGACATGGTGCTCAACCACACCTCCGACCAACACCCCTGGTTCCTGGAAGCGGCGCGCTCCCGCGATTCCCCGCGCCATGGCTTCTACGTCTGGAACAACGGCAAGTCCGGCCCCGCCGGTGAGCGCCTGCCCCCCAACAACTGGGTGAGTCTGTTCGGTGGCTCGGCCTGGCGGTACGTGCCGGCAGTCGATCAGTTCTACTACCACATGTTCTACCGGCAGCAGCCGGATCTGAACTGGCGCAACCCGCAGGTCGAGCACGCCATGTTCGCCGCGATGCGCTTCTGGCTGGATCGCGGCGTCGCCGGCTTCCGTCTCGACGCCATCACCACGCTGTTCGAGGATGCGAAACTGCGCGATGAGCCGGCACTCGGCGGCAACAATGCCCAGGGCGACCCCAACCTCAGCGACATCTACACCAACAACCTTACGGAGGTTCACGGCGTCATTCGGCGCCTGCGCGCCATGATCGACCGTTACCCGGGCGAGCGGGTGCTGATCGGTGAGACCTATGTGCCGAAGACCGCCGACCTCGACCCGTGGTACGGGGGTGTGCTGCACAACGAGCTGCAGCTGCCGATGGATACGCTGGTGGGCCTGGGCAGCAAACTCGATGCCGGCACCTTCCGTCAGCATCTCATCGAGGCGGCGACACAGATTCACCATTCGCAGCCGCTGCTGGTGTTTGACAACCATGACAACATCCGCAGCTGGGACCGCTTCGGCGACGGGGTTCACAACCAGGAGATCGCCCGCATCGTCGCCGCGCTGCTGTTGACTTCGCGCGCCACCGCGTTGCTATACCAGGGTGAGGAGATCGGACAGCGGACCGCGACGCCGGCGCGGGTCGAAGACGTGCGCGATCCGATCGGCATCACCGGCTGGCCGAAGGAGAAGGGTCGCGACGGCGAGCGCACGCCGATGCAGTGGGACACATCCAACGCCCAGGCGGGCTTCAGCGTCAACCCCAGGACCTGGCTGCCGGTGCCGCCGAACTACCGAACCGTCAACGTGCAGGCCGAATCGGCCGACCCAGATTCACTGCTCAACTGGCACCGGCGGCTGATCGCGCTGCGCCGAAGCAATTCCGCATTGCGCAGCGGCCGCACGGTCATGCTGGATCAGACCAATGTCAGCGTGCTGACGTACGCGCGGGTGAGTGCGCGCGGCGAGACGATCCTGGTGTCGCTCAACATGTCGCCGCAGCCGCAGACCATTACGCTCAAGGCGCAGGCGGCGGGCCTGTCGGGGACGCGCTGCAGGACCCTGTTGTCGAGCCCGGGAGCGATTGCCGACGCCGGCGCGTCGCAGCCCATCGCGCTGCCCGCCTTTGGCGCGTGGGTCGCGGCCCTCGAGTAGCGTGACACCGGACAGTTCAGACAACCGTGATCCCCTCACGTTCGAGGTGCAGGGCGGGGAGCGTGTTTCGGCCCGGCTCGAGCTGCCCGCCGGCGCGCGCGCCTGCTATGTGCTGGCACACGGCGCCGGAGCGGGCATGGAGCACCCGTTCATGAGCGCGGCCGCCCGGGAGCTCGGCGCACTCGGCATCGCCACGCTGCGCTACCAGTTCCCCTACATGGAACGGCGCTCGCGGCGACCGGACCCGCCGCCCGTGTGCCATGCGACGGTACGCGCGGCGGTCACCGCGGCGGCGCGCCTCGCGCCCGCGCTGCCGCTGTTTGCCGGCGGCCGCTCGTTCGGCGGCCGCATGACCTCGCAGGCGCAGGCGCTTGATCCGCTGCCCGGCGTACGCGGCCTCGCCTTCCTGGGCTTCCCGCTGCACCCCGCCGGGCGGCCCTCCGAGAGCCGCGCGCGGCACCTGTTCGAGGTGCAGATTCCGCTGCTGTTCATACAGGGCACGCGTGATGCGCTCGCCGGGCGCGGCCTGTTGGAAGCGCTCGTGGTGCGGCTCGGGGCGCGCGCAACTCTGAGCCTGCTGGAGGATGCCGACCACTCCTTTCACGTGCCGGCCCGCAGCGGCCGCCGCGACCCCGAAGTCAGAAGCGCCGCGTGGCGCGCGCTGGCCGACTGGATCGGTGCGCTCTCATGAGCCGCCGCTCCCTCGATCGCTACGCTGCCAAGCGCACCTTTACGCGCACGCCCGAGCCGCCCGCTGCAGCGGCGCCGGCACGTACCGGCCCGTTGCTGTTCGTCGTGCAGAAACACGCAGCGCGGCGGCTGCATTACGACTTTCGCCTGGAACTCGATGGGGTGTTGAAATCCTGGGCGGTCCCCAAGGGTCCCTCGCTCGACGTGCACGACAAGCGCATGGCGATCGAGGTCGAGGACCATCCGTTTGACTACGCCTCGTTCGAAGGCGTGATTCCGGCGAAGCAATACGGCGCCGGCAACGTGATCGTCTGGGACTGCGGCGTGTATTCTCCGGATGAGGAGCAGAAGTATTCATTCACCGAGCGCGCCGAGGCCGAAGCGCGGGTGCGCGCGGGTCTTGCCGCAGGCAAGCTGAGTTTTCTGCTCCGCGGGGAGAAGCTCAAGGGTTCGTTTGCGCTGGTGAAGACCGCTGGCGGCAACCAATGGCTGCTGATCAAGCACCGGGACCGCTTCGCGCACAGCAACGACCTGTTGGCGCAGCACGCTTCGGTGCTCTCCGCTGCGAGCCTCGATGAGCTCACGCCTGTCAACGTGCCGCAACGACTGCCGGCGACGCTGCTGGCGCCAACAGGCCCCGCCGAGGCGTTGCCGAAGCAACTCAAACCGATGCTGGCTGAAGCCGGCGAGGCGCTGCGGTCGAACCCGCAATGGCGCTATGAGCCCAAGCTCGACGGCTACCGCGTGATCGCCTTGGTGCAGGGCACCACCGTACGCCTGCAATCGCGCCGCGGCCTGGACCTGACGGCCTGCTTCCCGGAGCTGGCGGCGGACCTGGGCGCGCAGGCCGCACAGATGATTCTCGACGGCGAGATCGTGGCCCTCGATGCCGCCGGGCGCCCGTCGTTCAACGCGCTGCAGAACCGGGCGCAGCTCAAGACTGCCGCGGAAATCGCTGCCGCGCAGCGTGACACGCCGGTGGTGTTGGTATGCTTCGATCTGTTGCATTTTGCCGGCCTCAACCTGCGCGCCGCGCCCTACCGCGACCGGCGCCGCTACCTGGCACAGTGCCTGCTGCCCTCGAAGCACCTGCAGCTGGTGCATGTCTCCGAAAACGCCGAGCAGCTGTACGCCGCCGCCCTGAGCCAGGGATTCGAAGGCATCCTCGCCAAGCGCCTCGACAGCCCCTACCAGGCGGGCCGGCGCTCGCGCGCCTGGCTCAAAATCAAGGCCGCGCAGTCGGCCGAGTTTGTGATCGGCGGCTACACGCGCGGCCAGGGCGCGCGCGAACCGCTGGGCGCCCTGCTGCTCGGCTACTGGGAGGGCAAGTCGCTGCGCTACGCCGGACACGTCGGCTCCGGTCTCGACGACGAGGTCATCGGCGCACTGCTGAAGCGCACCGCGAAACTCAAACGCCGCAGCTCGCCGTTCGCCGATCCGCCGCCGTTGCATCGGCCCACGCACTGGCTGAAACCGCAGCTCGTGGCCGAGGTGAGCTTCAGCGAGTGGACGCCGGGCGGGGTGCTGCGGGCGCCGGTGTTCGTACGCATGCGCGAGGATATCGCACCACGCAGCGTGGCCAAGCGCGCCGCAGCTGCGGCAGAACGGGCGCCGCGGGCGGCGAATACCCGTGGGGCGAGGGCGGCCGCCCCGGCGCCCGTAACAAACACCGCCGCCGGCGAGGCTGCCGCAGTGCTGCAGCAGCTCGAGAATCCCGCCAACCGCATGGAGCTGGCGGTCGGCGGCGCGCGCATCAAGCTGACCAACCTCGATCGCATCTACTGGCCCGCCGAGCCGCGCACGCGGCATCCCGCCATAACCAAGCGCGATCTCATCCGCTATCTGGCCGGCGTCGCACGCTACATGCTGCCGCACCTTACGGACCGACCGCTGACCATGATTCGCATGCCCGAGGGCATCAACGGCGAGCGCTTCTTTCAGAAGCACTGGGCGCAGGCGTTGCCGGAGTTCGTCGAGTCGGTAAGCGTTTTTTCCGAACACCGGGACGGCAAGCACCGCTATCTGCTCGCCAATAACCTGCCCACACTCCTGTGGCTGGGGCAGGTCGGCACACTTGAATTCCATGTGTGGCACTCGCGCGCACAGCTTGAGCCCGAAGCCGCCGGGGCGCAGACCGACTACGCGAGTTCGCTGGCAGCGCTGGAGTCCTCGATCCTCAACTACCCCGACTACCTGGTGTTCGACATCGATCCGTACATATACTCCGGCAAGGAAGCGAAGGGCGCGGAGCCGGAACTCAACAAGCGCGGATTCGCGGTCGGCAAACGCGTCGCGTTCTGGTTGCGCGCGCTGCTGAAGCAGATGTCGCTCGAGGCGATCGTGAAGACCTCCGGCAAGACGGGTCTGCACGTGTTCGTGCCGATCGAGCGCACCGTGACCTTCGATGAGGCGCGCCGCATCTGCGAGACCGTGGGACGGCACGTCATGCGTGCACATCCGAAGGACATCACCATGGACTGGGCGGTCGAGAAGCGCACCGGCAAGATCTTCATCGATTACAACATGAACGTGCGCGGCAAGACCCTGAATGTGGCGTATTCACCACGCGGTGTTCCGGGAGCCCCGGTGTCGATGCCGCTCAGCTGGGAGGAGCTCGAGGCGGCCGAGCCCATGGACTTCACAATCCACAACGTACCCGCCCGGTTGGAAAAGAGCGGCGACCGGTGGCATGATGTACTCAAGCTAAAACAGAGTCTTACGCAAGCTTTCGGTGTCGACCGTGAGATAGAGCGTGAGAAGTAGCGCCCCGGCGGCTTAAGGTGAAGTCATGGCCCCACGTTCCATAGGATCTCTGACGGTGTCGTTCGGACTGGTGGCCATCCCGGCGAAGCTGTACACCGCCACTCAGTCGGCGAATACGATTTCCTTCAACCTGCTGCACAAAACCGACGGATCGCGGCTCAAGCAGCAGTACGTGTGTCAGAAGGAAGGCGTGGTCGTGGAACGCGACGAGATGGTCAAGGGGTACGAGTTCGCCAAGGACCAGTACGTGCTGTTTTCGCCCGAGGAGATCAAGGCGCTGGAGGAAGTTGGAACGCATTCAGTGGAGATCTCCGAGTTCGTGCCGATCGAGTCGATCGATCCGGTGTACTTCGACAAGACTTACTACCTGGCGCCCGACAAAGGCGCCGCCAAGCCCTACGCGCTGCTCACCGCGGCGCTCAGGCAGGCCGGGCGCTGCGGCGTCGGCCGCTGGGCCGCGCGCGGCAAGGGCTATCTCGTGATCCTGCGCCCGATCGGAGACGTGCTCGCCATGCAGCAGCTGCACTATGCGGCCGATGTGCGCCGCGCCAGCGAAGTCGACATCCCCAAACCGGAAGTGAAGCCGGCGGAGCTGAAGCTCGCCCAGCAGCTCATCGATCAGCAGACGGCCGAGAAGTTTGATGCTGACTCCTACAAGGACGAGCTGCACGGGCGCATCGAAGCGGCCATCCAGAAGAAGGTCGAGGGCAAGGAAATCTCGGTTACCGAAATCGCCCCGCAGGGTGAGGGCAAGGTCATCGATCTCATGGAGGCACTGCGCGCAAGTCTTGCCAAGACGGAAAGTGCCCGCTCGCAGGTCACGCGTCTGGGTCCACGCAAGGCTCCCAAGCGCGTCGAGGAACCCGCCAAGGTGACTCGCAAGGCGAGCAAGCGCAACGGCTGAGGCAGCGCGACGCCGACAAGGGATCAGGATGCGTTCTTACAGTGTGCGGGACGTGGAGCGGGTCCTGCAGCTTAGCTCCGACACCACGCGCAGTCTCATCCGGGCCGGGTTCGTCCATCCCGCGCGGGGTCCGCGGCGCGAGTACCGCTTCTCCTTCCAGGATCTGATCGTGCTGCGCACCGCCCGCGCGCTCATCGAGGCGAGGATTCCCAAGAAGCGCATCCGCCGCTCGCTGGAGAGCCTGCGGCGCAACCTGCCAGAATCCATGCCGCTGTCGGGCCTTGCCATCAGCGCCGTCGGCGACCACGTCGTGGTGCGCGACGGAGATGCGCGCTGGCAGGCCGACAGCGGCCAGTATCTGCTGGGTCTCGACGTGAGTCTGCAGGACGGTGTGCTGCGCGTCGTGGAGCACAAGCAGGCCGCCGCCGAGCCCGCGCCGGCACGCGACTGGTTTGCGCAGGCACTGACACTCGAGGGCAGCGATCCGGACGGCGCGCTGGCCGCCTACCGGCACGCCGTGGACACCGACCCGCACAACGCCGCCGCGTGGACCAACCTGGGACGCCTGCTCCACGAGCGCGGCAGCACGGACGAAGCCGAAGAAGTGTATCGGCGGGCGCTGGCGCAGATCGGTCCCGACCCGCTGCTGCTGTTCAACCAGGGCGTGTTGCTCGAGGATCTGGGGAAATCCGCGGCGGCGCTCGCGGCGTACCAGACGGCGCTTGAAGAGGATCCCGATCTGGCGGACTGTCACTACAACCTCGCGCGGCTCTACGAAGCGCTGGGTAAGCCGCAGCACGCGATCCGGCACCTCGGTCAATACCGGCGCCTGTTGGGCAGCGACAGCCGCTGATTCTGTCGGGCAAGCGCGCATGAGGATGTGGGTCGGCACCTCCGGGTACAACTACCCCGAATGGAAGGGCAGCTTCTATCCGCACAAGCTGCCGGCGGCGAAGATGCTGCCGTACTACGCCGAGCGCTTCACGACCGTCGAGATCAACTACACCTTCTATCGCATGCCGAACGAGAAGATCCTCGCCGGCTGGAATCGCGAAACTCCGCCGGGTTTCCGCCTCACGCTCAAGGCTCCCAAGCGCATCACGCACATCGCCCGGCTCAGGGAGTGCGCTGACCTGCTGCAGTACTTCCTGAAAACGGCGGCCACGCTGGGACCGAAGCTCGGCGCGATCCTCTTCCAGCTGCCGCCCTACTTTCGCAAGGACCTCGCGGTGCTCGATGAGTTTCTGCAGCTGCTGCCGGCGAGCACCTGCGCCGCGTTCGAGTTCCGCCACGCCTCGTGGATGGACCCGGAAGTGTTCGCCCGGCTCACGGCCAGGAATCTTGCCCTGTGCGTCGCCGACAGCGAGAAATTCTCCACCCCCGTCGAGATCACAGCCGGCTACGCCTATTTCCGCCTGCGCGATGAGGGCTACACGCCGCAGGACCTCGCGCGTTGGGCTGAAACCATCCGCACGCGGGCCGCGGCGTGCAGCGACGTGTTCGTATACTTCAAGCACGAGGAGGCCGGCATCGGACCGCAATTCGCCCGCGTGCTGCTCGACGCCCTGGCGAGTCAGCCGGGCTGACGCGCCCCTGCATCCAAAACCCTCCCGCCCGGCATCTCTACGGGTATCACCCCAACAGACGCCGAGGATCTCGCCATGCAGCATTTCGGACCGTTTTCCGTAGCCATTGCGTTCTGGGTTTTCCTGACTGTTGCAGCGGTCGCCGGGATTGTGGCCGACTACAAGAAGCGTGGTCTTGCGCTTGCACCCTTGCGTGCCGCGATCGAACGTGGCCAGCAGCTCGACCCCGCCGTGGTGGAACGCCTCATGGCGCCCGAGTCGCACGATGGGCGGGTGAATGCGCTGTACCTGAAGGTTGGCGGGATCGTCACGATCGCCGCCGGCATCGGCGTCGCCCTGCTGTCGTTTTTTCTGGCCCAGGTCGTGCCGGTCGCCCTGTACCCGGTGCTGGGCGGCGGAATCGTGGCGGTGTGCGTAGGCGCGGGGTTAGTGGTTGCCGCGCGGGTCGCCGAGCGTCACGGCAACCGACAGGGAACGCGTGGACCGTAGCGCGTGACCCGTGCCGTGTCCGGTGCCACGTTGGGCCAGGCCGCGGAAGCGGCCGTGGTCGCGCTCGCGATGAGCGGCGATGCGGCGGCCTTCTCCGAACTCGTGCGGCGCCGCCAGTCATGGCTGCGCAATCTCCTGCGTCGACTGTGCCGCGACGCCGCGCTCGCCGACGATCTCGCCCAGCAGGTGTTCCTGCAGGCCTGGCGCTCGCTGCCGGGCCTGAGGTCCGTGGCAGCCTTCGGCGCGTGGCTGCGCCGGCTCGCGCTCAACGCCTGGCTCGCTCACCTGCGCGCCGCGCCCCCAGCCACGCTCGCGATGAACGAGGAAGATCCTGGGTCTGCGGCCGTGATGCTGCCGGGCGCCGGCGAGCAGCTCGACCTCGATCGCGCGCTCGCGTGCCTGGCGCCCGACGAGCGGCTGTGCATCGTGCTCGCCTACAGCGAGGGCATGAGTCACGGCGAGATCAGCGCCGCCACCGACCTGCCGCTGGGAACGGTCAAGTCACACGTCAGGCGGGGCGCGGAGCGCCTGCGCGCCCTGCTGCACGCCTATCAACCTGCCGAGGACCACGCCCATGCCGGATGAGCTCGATACGCAGTTGTTACGATGGTTCGGGGAAAGCCGTCAGCCGCTGGTCGATGCGCAGTTCGTGGCGCGGGTGACGGCGCACCTGCAGGGGACACGAAGTGCTCGCATCAGGTTCAGCAGCGCGCGGTCGGTGATCGCCACGATTCTCTCGAGTCTGGTCACGGGAATCGCTGCGCCGCTTCGGCTGCGGCACGCGGGGCTGCTGGCAATCGCCGCGACAGCGATCACGCTCTGGACCGCGCTGCACAGCCTATAGGGGGAACCCCTACCTCGGGGTGGTCGCAGAACCGCCCGACTGTTTCCCGCCACTTACCGCTGTCAGTCTACACGCGGGCGCAGCCCGGCACGGATAGCAACAAGGGGAACAATCATGAAGGCACTTACGATGAAGGCGCGCGGCCCGGCCAGCGCGTTGCTGGCTCTGTCGGCAGTTATCTCGAGTAGTCCGTCGGTCGCGAATGACGAGCATCTGCTGTTGCCACCGCTGAAGACGATCAGCACGATCGCCTCCACAGTGCCCGGCAACGGCGACATCAATCCCTACGGCATGGCGCAGGTGAAGCACACCACGGGCAATCTGCGCGCCGGCCACATTCTGGTCAGCAATTTCAACAACTCCCAGAACTTGCAGGGCACAGGCACGACCATCGTGGATGTTGCCCCGGACGGCAGCGTGAGTCTGTTCGCCACTGTGGACGCCGGCGCCCTGCCGGGCGCCTGCCCCGGCGGCGTGGGCCTCACGACCGCATTGGTCGTTCTCGAGCAGGGCTGGGTAATCGTGGGAAGTCTGCCCACGACCGACGGCACCTCGGCGACCGCGCAAGCGGGGTGCCTGATCGTGCTGGACAGTCTGGGCACTGCGGTCGAGACGTTCTCCGGCTCGCTGATCAACGGTCCCTGGGACATGACGGCATTCGACGGCGAGCACGAGGCCAAACTATTCGTCACCAACGTACTGAACGGTACCGTGGCGGCCAACGGTGAGGTGGTCAACAAGGGCACCGTCACCCGCCTTAATCTGAAGGTGTCCACTTCCGGCATGCCGGTGCTCGAATCGATCGCCGTCATCGCCTCGGGTTTCCCGGAACGCACCGATCCTGCGGCACTTGTCATCGGTCCGACCGGGGTTGCGCTGCGGGCACACTGCGCCAGTGACGGCGACGATTGCGGCGAGCATGGGGAAGATGGCGCGCGGCTGTACGTGGCGGATACGCTCGGCAACCGCATTGCCGTGATCGACCATCCCCTCGGACGCACGACCTCGGCCGGCATCGGCCACACCCTGTCAGCCGGCGGCAGTCTCAACGGCCCACTGGGGCTCATCGTCACACCCGGTGGCGAGCTGCTGCCGGTCAACAGCGCCGACGGCTTCATTACCGAAATCAGCCCCGGCGGGGCGCAGCGCGCCAAGCGGCAGCTCGACAACAGCGGTTCGCCCGCCGGCGCCGGCACGCTGTTCGGTCTGGTGTTCGATTCCGCCCGCGGTGTCTACTTCGTGGACGACGGAACCAACACCGTCAATCTGCTGCACTGAGGCTACCCGGCTCCGGCGGGACTGCCAGTCCCGTCGGGGCCGCTGACTCAAGCGCTCCAGATCTGCGCCAGTACCCGGGCGAAGTTCGCGCCCACGACTTTTTCAGTCACGGCCGCCGAGTAGCCCCGCTGCAGCAGCCGATCCGCGATGATCTCGATCCGGCGCGGGGTGTTGAGACCCACCACATAGGTCGGCCGATCCTCCTCCGGAGCGGACAACCCCGCCTTGCGCCTCTCCTCGAGCTCGTGGGCGAATTCGGCCATGCCCTTGGCGCTGTTATCAAATGGGTCGATGCCGACGTCGCTGCCGATGCCCACGTGGTCCTCGCCCGCGACTTTGAGCGCATGTTCCAGGTGCGCCATGTAGTCGTCGAAGGTCGGCTGTCGCGGCGAAGCCGTGAGGTACGGCAGGTCGAAGATGCCCACGACTCCGCCGCTAGCGGCGAGTGCGCGCAGCTGCTCGTCCGTCTTGTTGCGCGGGTGCGCGTGCACGGCGGCGCAGCCCGCGTGGCTCATGATCGGGGGTTTGGCCGAGAGGCCCAGGGCATCCGCCGTGGTCTGCGGGTTGGCGTGGCTCAGGTCCACGGCAATGCCCAGTTGGTTCATCTGTCTGACTGCGTCGCGCCCGAGGGACGTGAGCCCCCCCGCGCCCGGCTCCATGACTCCCGCCGCGAACGCCGACCTGCGGTTGTATGACAGCTGCATCACACGCACGCCGAGATTGCGGAACACCTCGAATGAATCGAGCCGCCCGCCGAGCATCTCCGCGCTCTCGAAGGAGAGAATGATTCCGAGCGTCCTCTCCCGTCTGGCGCGCTCGAAGTCGGCCGCGATCCGCACCGGAGTGAAGTAGGCGGGATGCACCTCGCAGAGCTGCTGCACCTGTGCGATCTCGGCGACGGTGTGGGCAAAGTCGCTGTTGATGCCGCCGAGTGTCAGTTTGATGACGTTGATGCCGCTAGCGCGCACGCGGTCGAGGTCGGCCTGCGGCAGCGGCAGACGGTCCTGCGACGGCGGTGAGCAGTTGCAGTCGAGGATCAGCGCCTGACGGTACAGGGTCTTCGCCCGTTTGCTGACCGCCGGCGCCTCGCTCACCGCCGCCTGCGAGCGCGGTGCGAGCGCCGCGGTCGCGGCGGCCCCCGCCAGTACGGCGGAGAAATCGCGACGATTCACGGCAGCTTGCGCGGCGTCTTCACGGCTATTCCCAGCACCTCGAAGTGTGCTCCCCGCACCAGCTTGTCTGCGCCGATGAACGCGCGCGCCGGATAGTGCCCGTGGAAGTACGTCTGATAGACGGAGTTGAAGGTGTCGTACAGGCCCAGATCGGTGCAGAACACCGTGACCGACACCAGATCGTCCATGGCGAAGCCCGCGGTTTCCAGCGTATGTTTCACCGCCTCCAGCACCAGGCGGGCTTCGGTCGCGGCATCGGCGGCGGCGTTACCGGTACGCGCATCGATGCCGAGGTGTCCGGCGACGTAGAGCGTGTCCTGCGTCAACACCGCGTCGCTGAACGGCAACGGCTTGCTGCCCGGCGGGCCGCCGTGCTCGATGTAACTGCGTTCGGGGGCGCCCTGGGCGAGCGCTGCGCCCGCGGCCAGAGCGAGGGCGGCGAACAACGCGCGCGCCAGCTGCTGGTAGAGAGCTCGCTCGCCATCGAAGCTGAAATTCATGTCGGCTGAGGTGGTACCAAAAAGTAGCGCGGCGACGGATTTTGAGGATACCACTCCGCGAATGTCACGCGCCGCGGGGAGCGCCGTTCGCCGCCTGCGCTGACTCGTGTGCGCTGAAAAGATCGGCGACGCACGCCGCACCTTCGAGCGACAGCAGCGCGCGCTTGGTGTGGAGCCCGCCCCCGAAGCCGGTCAGGGAGCCGTCCGCGCCGATGACGCGGTGGCAGGGAACGATGATCGGCAACGGGTTCGCGCCGTTCGCAAGGCCCACGGCGCGTGCACTACCGGCCTTGCCGAGGCCGCGCGCCAGTTCGGCATAGGAGACGGTCTGACCATAGGGGATGGCCCGCAGCGCCTCCCAGACCGCCAGCTGGAACACCGTGCCTGCCGGGGCCAGCCGCAGCCTGAAGACGCGCCGCGTACCGGAAAAGTACTCGTCCAGTTGCGCGAGCACGTCCACGAATGGCGTAACGTCCTCGCGCCACTCAGGTGCCGGTCGCATGGGATGCGCGCCGGACTGGAAATACACCCGCCTGAGGGCCTGGGCGTCCCCGGCGAGCAGCAAGCGCCCGACCGGAGTGTCGGTCTCGCACCAGTACCCCGGACTTGATGCGGGCGTCATGCGCCTGGATGCTACGCCCGCGCCCACAGGTGTGCCGGCTGATTTCGGACGTTGTTAATGCGTGGCCCCGCGGTTGCCCGCGGCGCGCCACAGGTGCATCACGGCGTAGCCGCGCCACGGTTGCCAGTCCCGCGCGCGCTCTTCGAGCTCGCGCGCATTCAGCGTGCCGTGCGTTGGGGCCGCCATCCGCCGCAACACCAGATCTCCCGTCGGCAGCGCGTCGGGTTCCCCGAGCGCCCGCAGCGCGACGTACTGCGCGGTCCAGGGACCGATGCCCGGCAACGCCGCCATGGCTGCCGCCAGTGCCTCGGGCGTCGCGCTGAAGTCGAGGCGGCGCTCGAGCACGGCGCGGGCCAGCGCGCGCAGCGTGGCCGCGCGCGCCCGCGTGATTCCCAGTGTCTCGATATTCGCGCTGGCCAGACTCGCTGCCGTTGGGAACAGGTGCGTCAGCCCATCAACGCCATCAGCGCCGCCGCGGATGAGCACCCCGGCACGCTCCACGAGTCGCGCCGCGAACGTGCGTCCCGCGGCCACGCTCACCTGCTGGCCGAGCACCGCGCGCACCGCGCACTCGAACGCATCCCAGGCACCGGCAATGCGCAATCCCGGCCGTTGCCGCACCAGTGGTCCGACGAGCGGGTCGGTCGCCAGTTCGACACCGATGCGCGCCGGATCCGCGGCCAGATCGAACACGCGCCGCGCCGCCGAGGCGAGCTGCAGCAACGCGGCCGGCGGTGCACCCCTCACGCGCAGCTCGAGCGCATCCTCGCCGGGGAGCGCGCTCACGCAGATCAGCGCGTGGCCGCCCTCGCACGCCAGCGTGCGCGCGTAACCGCGCGCATCGACCCGCTCGACTCCGGGAATCGCACGCGCGGCGAGAAAGTCGCGCATGTGGGGCCAGTCATAGGGCGGCCGGTACGCGAGTCGCAGCACGACCTCTTCGGCACTGCCCGGTACACCGCCAGGCCGACGCGCCTTGCGCAGATCGCGCGGTGACCTGCCGTAGGTGTGGCGGAACGCGTCGTTGAAGCGACGACAACTGCCAAACCCCGCCGCCATCGCGATCTGGGTGATCGGCAGACTGGTCTGCGCGAGCAGGCACACGGCAAAGTGCAGACGCCGGGTCTGCGCGACCGCAACGGGAGAGGCGCCGACGTGCCGTCCGAACAGGCGCAGCAGGTGCCGAGCGCCGATACCTAAGCGCCCGGCGAGCGCTTCGACCGAGTCCTCATCGAGCGCGCCCTCGTTGATCAGACGCAAGGCGCGGCGTACCACCGCCGCCGTGCCCAGCCACGCCGGCGTGCCGGCACGGCCGGAATCCCGCCGCCTCGGCCGCCGCCGCGCTGGCGAAGAAGCGCACGTTCGCTCGCTTCGCGTAGCGCGACGGGCAGATCGGCCGGCAGTAGATGCCGGTAGAGGTCACGGCGATATAGAACTTGCCGTCAAAGCGCGGATCGCGGCTGATGCGCGCGCGATTCAGCGCCTCCGCGTCCAGGCCCGAGATGGTCTCCATGGGGCCAACGATAGCGCGGCGCGCCGTTTCCAAGTAGCCATTTTCGGACCTGGCGGCGGAGCACGTCCGCCCCGCCGCCCCGAGCACCCTGCGTGAGGTGCGCTACGCGGCGCCCTGGTGAGCGTGCTCTCCTTACGCCACCGCATCGCGCGCCAGCGCCGCGAGCAGCTCAGCGAGGCGCTCGAAGCAGCTGGTCCAGCCCTGCTGGTGCCCGTCGCGCGCGGCAAGCGATGCAAAGATTCCCTGGTGGAACGTCATCTCGGTGCGTCCGTTGCGTTCGGCAAGCGTGACGGTCACGAGTGTTTCAGGACCGGGGGTGCCGCTGGCATCGACCCAGGCGTGCGTGAATACCAGGCGCTCCGGCGCCACGATCTCGCGATACACGCCGTGCAACCGGTGCTCGCTGCCCTCGGGCGAGCGCATGCAGGCCGAGAATGCGCCGCCCACGCGCAGCTCGCCGCTGTTCTCGGTCATCGTGAAACCCCGCGGACAGGACCACTGCGCCAGGTGCTGCGGTTCGGTCCAGACCCGGAAGACCAGCGCGCGCGGCGCGTCGAACGTGCGCCGGATGGTCAGTTCACGCTCCGTAGCAGGCGCCGCGGCGCTATTTCGTGCTCTGGCTCTTGCGTCCATGTCCTTTCTCCTGTCGTTGCAGTTGGCCGAGATATAGATCGAGGCGCTCGAAGCTCTGCTCCCAGTAGCGGCGATAGCGCTCGGCCCATTCCGCCACCTCCTTCAGCGGTCCGGCCCGCAGCCGGCAGGGCCGGGTCTGCGCCCTGCGGCCGCGAACGATGAGTCCGGCACGCTCCAGAACCCTCAGGTGCTTCGAGATCGCCGGCTGGCTCATGTCGAAGGGCTTCGCGAGCTGCATCACTCCCGCCTCCCCGGAGGCGAGCCGCGCGAGGATCGCGCGCCGCGTCGGGTCAGCCAGAGCGGCAAAGGTCGCGTTGAGGTGGCTTGCTCTCAAGTTGTATAGAACCAGTTGGTTATATAACGCAGAGACCTTTTACCGCCTGCGCACCCGGCCTGTCAAGGTCGGTGCGGGTGCAGCGCTGCCGCGCTTGCCTTGCGGACCGGCATCCACCAGCATGCGCGCTTCTCATGGTCACCGAGACCCCACGACTGCGCCTGCGCCATCTGGCGAGCGCCGATGCGCCTTTCATTCTCGAGCTGCTGAACGATCCTGACTTCCTCAGCAACGTCGGCGATCGTGGCGTTCGCAACCTCAACGACGCCTGCCGTTACATCGAGACCGGCCCGGCCGCCAGTCATCGGCGCCATGGCTTCGGCCTGTGCGCCGTGGAGCTCAAGGCGTCGGCGGCTGTGATCGGCCTGTGCGGACTACTGCGCCGCGACACGCATCCCGATGTCGAAATCGGCTTCGCGCTCCTGCCGCGCTTCCGTCACCGGGGTTACGCCCTGGAGGCGGCGCGAGCGGCGCTGCGGCTTGGCACGCAGGTGCTCGGCCTCGGGCGCATCGTCGCCATCACCTCACCCGGGAACTCCGACTCGATCAGGATCCTGGAGACTCTCGGCCTGAAATTCGAGCGTATGGTCAACTTCAGTGACGACGGCCGTGAGTCCCGCCTGTTCGTGTTCGATAACCCGCGCGTGCCCCGGCTGACACGCCATCACACTGTCACACACCGGGACTAGCGTGACTGTCTCCGGACCTCCTGGCTGGCAGCGCGACTCATGCGGTGCGCGTTCCCGCGCGCGACCGTCCGGCAAAAGTTATGGCTCGCGCCTCCCTGGGGCGCTTCGAACGCGCGGGCCCCGGTACCCCCCCGGGGCCCGCGCGGAGCTTCGAGCGGCGGCCTCAGCGCAGGGAACGCAGCGTGCCCAGCGTGGCTTCGCGCAGCTTGCCGATGGCGTCGTCTATGCGGTTGACCGCGGCCTCGTCGTCCTTGCCCAGGCCTTCCCAGTCCCCGCTCCAGACCTTCTGCAGCTGCGCCGCCTGCGCCGGCACCGGCGCCGGCACCACCGCCGACAGGTCGCGAATCACCAGCACGTACGTCCAGCCGGTGCGCGGACTGCCGCCGGCAACGTCGCGGTCGTACTGCGCGAGGAACACCACACGCTCGAGCTCCGCAAGCTTGGTGAGCAGTTCGAACGCCGCGGTGCGGATATTGCGGTTGTGTTCCGTGCGCTCGTTGCGCCAGGTGTTGTAAGCGAGACTGCCGAGCGCCACGATCAGGCTGATGAGGGCGACGGCGTTGTCGCGCAGCTGCTGGCGAAGGCTGGACACTGGCCGCTTACTCCTCGATTGACCCAAGTCTGAACCTTCGCAGGCGCAGACTCCACACCGATGCTTGCGCGGCCTGCGCTCCAACCTGCTGCGCAAGCCTTAACGGCGCCTGAATCGCCGCGGCGACCGCGGCGGGCACCGTGTCAGCCGTGCAGCCCGGCGCGCGTTTTCACTGTCAGGTGAACGCGAAAGGATCGGACCATGCGAGGCATTGTCAAATTACTGGTTGCGGTGGGTCTCGGTGCGGCTCTGTCGGGCTGCGTCGTCGCCCCGGTTGGGGTTCCTGCGCGGGCCTATGTCGGCGTAGGTGTCGTAGCCCCGGCTCCGGTGGTGGTCTTGCACGGCGGGTACTACTACCGCCGCTGGTAACGCTCGCCGCATGAGCCGGCCGGCGCCCCGCACAAACACTGTGCGGAGGCGTCCGCAGACTGACAGTCTCAATCGACCGTGATTCGGGTAGCATCCACGGTCACGTTCAGGGAATCACCGCGACGCTGACCTGTGCGACTGATCACATTGAGGACCGCCTCCCGGGTAGTGTTGCTGGGCGCGCTGACAGCGCTCGCCTGTGCGCACGCGGCGGTCCGGGTGCTGACCGGCCCCACGCCGATTCCTGACGGCGATGCCCGGGCAGCCGGTGACCTCACGGTGATCAACGAAAAGCTGGCATTCGCGCTGGCGATCGAGTCCGCGGTGCCGTTCGGCGTGCCGCGCGGCGCGATCGTGGACGTCGCGCCGGTCAGTCACGGCCATATCGGTCGCGATCGCGTCGCATTCGCCGACTTCATCCCGAACAACTGGTCGGCGTGGCCCAACACCTATCAGCACCTGGACGTCCTGGAGCGCGGCCCGCAGCAGGTGCGCATCCGCACCGTGCGCGACTGGGGCAAGGTGAACATCGTGACGGTCTACTCGCTGGCCGCAAACTCCGATTCTGTCGAGATCCGTACCACCATGACCAATGGCGGGGACGAGCAGCTTCCCGACCTGCTCTCGGGTCTGACACTGTGGCCGAGAAGCGGCTTCCTGTTCCCTGTTCCGGGTCTCGCCGGAGTCAGCGAGGGCAAGGCCGACGGCGCACTCGCTGATCGCGTGGTGGCCTACGATGCCGGCTGGGCGATAACGCTGCATGCACCCTACCTCGATCACATCGGCTCCGCGTCGCGGGATCTGTTCCAGTTGCACACGCTGCAGCCTCATGAAAGCCGCACGTTCACCGGGTGGCTGCAGGTGGGGTCGAGCGGGGATCTCGCGCCCGTGGTCAGGGCCGAGATCGAGCGCGGGCAGCTGCCCTCGGGCACGGTGCGGGGCGCGGTCGGCACCCGCGATGGCAAAGCACTCCGGCAACCCGTCGTCGTCGCGGAACGGGACGGCAAGCCGTACGCCTGGGTAGTGGGACACGAGGGCGCCTATCGCCTCAGGCTGCCGGCGGGCAACTATGCGCTGTACGCCACGGGTCTGAACCACTCGCGCAGCGACCCGACATCGGTCAACGTCCGTGCCGGCACCGACCAGGTGCGCGATTTCCACGACCTGGAGAGTCCCGGCCGCCTCGCCTTCTCGGTCGCCGATGCCCGCAACGGCGCGGCGCTGGACGCGCGCATCGTCATCACCGAGGGCCAGAAGCCGCTGGTCGAGTTTCTCGGCGCCAAGACTTTTTTCACCGAACTCGAGCGCAAGGGCCACGCGGGCGCACCCATCGCGCCCGGCCGCTATCTTTTCACGGTGTCAGCGGGCGGTGGCTTCCTGGCGCCGGACACTCAGGTGCGGCTCGCGGTTGCCGCCGGCCAGGTCGCGCAACGCCGGGTCGCCATCACGCCGCTGTTCGATCCGCCGTCGCGCGGCTGGTACTCCGCAGATCTGCACCACCACGCGGATCAGGCAGAGGCGGTGACCCCACCGGCGGATCTGGCGCGCTCGCAATTCGCGGCGGGGCTCGATCTGCTGTTCGTCAGCGATCACGATTCGACCGTTAACCTCCCGGTGTTGCAGCACATTGCCAGCGCGCGTGGCGTGGCCTTCATCCCGGGGATCGAGCTGTCGCCGTCCTGGGGCCACTTCAATGCTTATCCGCTCACACCCGGTGCGCAGCTGGCGATCGACACCAGCACGGCCACCATCGACGTGATCCTGAAGGAGGCGCGACGCGCCGGAGCCACGGTCGTGCAGGTCAATCATCCATTCAATCCCTACGGCTACTTCGCCAGCCTGAAGGCGGGCGTGGCACCCGGCGGCTTCAATCCGGGGTTTGATCTGATCGAAATCAACGCATCGGTCCCCAATGACGACCGCAAGGTGCTGGCGAAGCTGTGGGAATTCTGGAACGCGGGCCAGCACTACTACATCGCTGCGGGCAGTGACACCCACGATGTCTGGACCGATCAGTCCGGGCGCGTACGCACCTTCGCGCATCTCGAGGCTCAGGTGACCGCCCAGGCCTTTGCGGAGGCGCTGAAAGCGGGCCACGCGTACGTGAGCCACGGCCCGCTCATCTTCCCGACGGTGATGTTCGGCACGCAGATGCAGGTCCGGACCGGTGAGCCCTTCACTCTGGGCTTCGACCTGGCATCCGTTGGCGGCGTCAGCAAGGCCGAACTCATCAGCGGCGGAGACGTTGCGGACAGCCGCTCATTTCCCGACAGCCCGCTCAAGACTCACGTCGACTTCACGCTCACGACCAACCACCCCGGCTGGTATGCGCTCGACGTCGAGGATCAGCAAGGTCGCAAGGCCTACACCGATCCGGTCTGGGTGACGATCGCGCCCCCGCGGCAGTAGTCATGCGAGGTGCGCCGGGCCGGTCGCTGCGCTACGGGCAGCTCAGAACCATACTGCTGCTGTTTGGGGGCTATGCTGCCTGTTACTACTGCCGGGCGGATCTGTCCGTGGCCACGCCGCTCCTGGTCGAGGAGCTGGGCAAGCAGGGACTCAGTCACAGCGAGGCGATTGTCCGCATCGGCTCGATAAGTTCCCTCGGGGTTCTCGCCTACGCGCTCGGCAAACTGTTCCTCACCGGCCTGGGCGACTACTGGGGCGGGCGGCGCAACTTCCTCATTGGCGTGGGAGGCGCCGCCGTGTTCACGCTGTTGTTCGCCGCCGGCGGCACCCTCCCCATGTTCACGCTCGCCTGGCTCGGAAACCGGCTGACGCAGTCGATCGGCTGGGCCGGCCTCATCAAGGTCTCCTCCAGGTGGTTCGACTATTCCTCCTACGGGTCGATCATCGGCATTCTCAGCATCAGCTACCTGGTCGGAGATGCCGCCGCGCGGCAGCAGATGGGGATGCTGATCGAGCGCGGCTACGGCTGGCGCTCGCTGTTCCTGTTCGCCGCGATCGTGGCCGCAGTCATGCTGATCGCCAGCCTGCTGTGGTTGCGCGAGTCCCGCGCCGAGCTCGGACACCCGCAAGCGAAGCCGAACCCGCTCAACCTGTTTGCCGAGGCAGAGTCGCGGCCTGCAAGTGTCGGCGCGCTGCTGCTGCCGTTGCTGCGCAGCCGGGCGTTTCTCCTGGTTTGTCTGCTGTCGTTCACCTGCACGATAATCCGCGAGACGTTCAATACCTGGACACCGGTTTACCTGCGCGATCACCTCGGATACAGCATGAGTCACTCCGCCGGCATGAGCGCGATCTTCCCGGGGGTGGGCGCAGCCTCGGTGCTGCTGGCGGGTTGGCTCAGCGACCGTCTCGGCCTGAACGGCCGCTCGCTGCTGTTGTTCCTCGGACTCACGGGCACGGCCGCCGCGCTCCTGGTGCTCATGTCGGTGCGCTCCGGCCCGTCCGGCGCCTTGCTGGCGGTGGTGGTGATCGGGGTCGTCGCATTCTGCCTGCTGGGGCCGTACTCTTATCTGGGCGGCGCCTTTGCGCTCGACTTCGGCGGCAAGCAGGCGAGCGCGTCCGCCTCGGGAATCATCGACGGCATTGGGTACCTGGGTGGTGTACTGGCGGGAGACACTGTTGCGCGGCTCTCGGTCGCGTTCGGCTGGGAGGGCGTGTTCGTGATCCTGGCGGCGGTCAGCGCTGTGGCCGCGCTGTGCGCCGGCGGTTTGCACGTTCTGAACACCAGGGCAGCGGCAAGGACAACCCATGGCTAGCTCCGCCGGGCTCAGGCGTATCGCGACCGCGCCGGAGTGCCTCACCATCGAATGGGAGGACGGCCGGACGAGTGAGTTCGCGAGTCTGTGGCTGCGCGACAATGTGCGTGAGGACCGCGATCCTCACAACGGCCAGCGCCTCGTTGACATCACCGATCTGCCGGAGAAGCCGCGGATTCGCGCGGCCGCGGCCGCCAGGGGCGTGGTGCGCATCGATTGGGAAGACGATGCGCGCGGCGCGTGTTTTGAGCTCGACTGGCTGGCGGCCCACGCCTTCGGCGCCGGCCAGCGCCGACCGGAGCTGGCGCCCCGGGCGTGGCTCGGGGGCGCCGGGCTCCTCGCCACCCGGGACTTCGCCTGGGCGAGCCTTACCGAGGCGCGCGAGGACTCGCGCCTGCGCCTCAGCTGGTTGACGCGGCTGCTGCAGGACGGGCTGGCCTTCCTCAGTAGCGTACCGGCGCAGGAAACGGCGCTGCTCGAGGCGGTGCCTTTGGTCGGGCGCGTGCTCGAGACCAACTACGGCCTCACCTTCGACGTTCGCTCGGTGCCGCAACCCGAGAACCTCGCCTATTCCGATCTCGGGCTCGGCCTGCACACCGACAACCCCTATCGTGATCCGGTGCCGGGATTTCAGGCGTTGCACGCCCTGATTCCCAGCAGCGAAGGCGGCGAGAGTCTGTTCGCCGACGGCCTGGCGCTGGCTGAGCACCTGCGTGCCACGGCCCCGGACGCGTTCGCGCAGCTGACCCGCACCGCGGTGCCTTTTCACTATCGCTCCAGGGACGCGGATCTGTATGCGGAGCGACCGCTGATTCAACTGTCGGTGCGCGGCGAGGTCACGGCGGTGCATTACAACAGCCGTTCCATCGCACCCCTGAGTGTCGCCGCTCGCGAGACCGCGGCGTTCTACGCCGCTTACCGGCGCTTCGCCGCCTTGCTGCGCGATCCGCAGTTTCAGTTGAAGCTGAGGCTCGGCGCGGCAACCGTTGTCGTGTTTGATAACCAGCGGATTCTGCACGGCCGCACCGCCTTCTCGTCCGCCCGCCATGCGCGCCATCTGCGCGGCTGCTACCTGGCCCGCGACAGCGTCTACAACGAGACGGCGCTGCTGCGGCGCCAGCTGGCCGCTGCGGAGGCATGCGCATGAGAGTGGCCGACGAGATCCTCGCGATCTACGCGGCGCGCGGCGCCGGCGCGTACTTCGGCGAGCGCGTGTCGATGACCGAGCACGCCCTGCAGACGGCGTACTTCGCCCAGCAGGCCGACGCGCCCGAGTCGCTCATTGTCGCCGCACTGTTGCACGACATCGGACACCTGCTCGCACAGGTCCCCGACGATATCGCCGACTGGACCGCGGACGCGCGGCACGAAGCGAGCGGCGCCCGCTGGCTCGCGCAGCGCTTTCACCCCGAGATCTGCGAACCGGTGCGCCTGCACGTTGCGGCCAAGCGCTACCTGTGCGCGACCGATGCGCACTACTTTGCGAAACTGAGTCCGGCCTCGGTGCACACCCTGAAGCTGCAGGGAGGCCCGATGTCGGCGCCCGAGGTGGCGCAGTTCCAGAGCGAGCGCTACTTCACAGAAGCGGTGCGCGTGCGGCGCTGGGACGATGCGGGCAAGGTCGCCGGGCTCAAGACTCCGCAGCTCGCCGAGTACGGCACCTTGATCGCCGGCTCAGCGCAGCTCGCCCGCTGACACCGCACCGCCCGATCCGAACCCGCGAGTGCGGTGCCCTAACGCGGCGAGGCGCTCGCGTGTGGGCCGACCTGCACCTCAGCCTGCCGGCGCTTCCACTCCTCGATTTCGAGCCTGTGCGCCTGGTCGTGTTGCAGCAGCAGCGCGGGCAGGTCGCACAAGGTCACGATACCGACGCCTTCCTGGGTTCCACTATGCGCCCACGCCTCTCCCGGCAGGGACTGGAGCGTCGCAAGATTCGCCTTGCGAGCCACGGCGAACGCCTCGAGTCCTTCGCGCAGCGACAGTGAACGGTAGTGGCGTTCGCGCGCGATCCCGGCACCATCGAAGTCGGGCAGGCGCGGCGCCTGCTCGTCTCGCAGGCGGCGGATACGTACGCCAAAGCCCTCGCGCTCCAGATCCGCGAGGTGCCAGACCTGCTCCACCGGTGAAAACGCCCCGCTGGGTCCGGGCAGCCGCGCATCCTCCGCGGTCAGTGAATCGAACTGCTCATAAAGATAGTCGGGCATCGCGGACAGCGAGCGTATGAGTTCCTCGCGCTCGCCTGCATTGAACTTCACGTACTGCACGCGTGTGGTCCCGGAACTGCGAATGACTGAATGTATCATCAATGGGCGTGATCCGCCGGGCCACGCCGCCAGTCGCCAGACTGATCCGGGTCGCCGGCCAAGAACGGTAATGCTGGCGGTGCCGCTTCCGGCTGCCGCAGTGCATAATTGTCGAGTATGGATATTGACCCGCGGAAAATCGCTTACCCGCCTTCGACCGGCGTCCGGCGGATACATGAAACCCCGCTGGTCACCGCCACCGCAGCCAGCCTCGCGGGTTACGGCTGTCTCGTCGATGACCCCAGGACATTCCCGATCGAAATCGTGCGCTGGCCGGCCCAGGGATGGCGCCCGATCGATGAGAACAGCGGCAACCAGGGTGGAGTGGTCGAAGGGCTGTTCGAGTTCTGCTGGAAGGGCGAGAGTCTGTACGCCCGCAACCATGCAGTCGGCGACAGCTACCTGTTCGGTTGGAGCAACTGGCCCGAAGAGGCGGCGACCAGCACCTCGGGCAGGATGCGCGAGCGCGCCCTGATCTGGCGTGCCAACTATCACCCCGACGGCGGCCAGCTCTTCTATCCGCTCAACGGCGATGGTTTCGTCGTGCCGCTGGCATTGCCGGGAGACGACGTGACACCGGATCGATTCGTCACCTTCTTCTGCAACGGTCGGTGCGGTCTTTATCTGCACCCGAACGTCTGGCACGGAGCGCTGGTGCCGCTCGACGACGAGGCGCAGTTTCTGGACCGCCAGGGTCGCGTCCACGCGCGCGTCTCGGTCAACTTCGTCGAGGAGTTCGGCTGCTACCTGGGCTCCCCGCTGCCACGCACGCGGCAGGAATCATGACGCGCGGCTGCCCGCATCCGCTCAGCGCTCCGCCAGGATCGCGCGCCAGTTGATGATCGCGTTCCACAGCATGCGCTGGTCGCCGCGATTGAGATCGCGATGCAGCGGATTGAAGTTGAATGCAATTACGTGGCCCAGACCTGAGCGCAGATCCAGGACGGCGGGATGTCCGATGAGGTTTTCTTCCCCCCACGCCTGACCGCTCACGACCAGCGGCGCACCTTCCCGATCGCCCCACTCGAGCACCACGCCGCTCGGGTCGAGCGGACCATCCAGACAGGTCGTGCAGTACGCCATGCGCAACCAGCGGCGCGGGGTGGCATAGAGCGGAAAGTTCTGGCGGAACACATGGGTGCGCGCGGCATAGCCGTAAGCGATCGGGTGATCGGGTCGCGCGAATGACACACGCACGTGCGCACCCGGTGTCCGGGTGGCAGCCGCCTGCGAGGCCGCCGCCGCGGCCGCCCCGCCTCCTTGAGTGCTGCGCGGCACGCCGCCGGCCTCGCGCCGCACGCCGCGCACCATGCCGCCCTCGAGCGGCAGCATGGAGCCGCTGCCGAGCGTGATCAGCAGACCCCCCGCATCGACGAAGCGCTGCAGCTCGGCGAGTCCGCCCCAGCCGATACCCCCGGTGATGTCTGCGGACTCCGCCGGCGTGCCGAGACTCGGAGTCGCGCTGCTCTTCTTGAACGGCATCGGGCCCCACGCCTTGGGGATCCCCTGAATCTGCTCGGCGAGCTCCAGATCGACGTGGCCGTAAAGCAGAACGTCGTACCTGTCCCGCAGCCTGCCGGCGCGGATGTCCTCGTCCCGGACATAGATATAAGGTATGTGCCGCTGATCGAGCGAGTAGCGCGCCCAGCCGATCGTGTCGGTGTCGGCCCATGGTACCCACAGTCCAAGCCGCGGCACGGGGGCGGCGTGGCTCGCCACGTCCGGAACCGAGCCGGAGCTCGCAAAATCCAGTCCCTGCCTGGCCGCCGCTGCGCGCAGCGCAGCGGCCAGACCCGCTTGAGGCGCGAGGATCCAGGACCCGGGCGGGTAATCGGCGCCATTCACGCTGAACGCCCGCTCGGCGATCGAGATCCTGAATCGGGCCAGCTGGTAGCGCGCCTCGAGCAACCCCTCCTGTCCGGTGTCTTTCAGCAGGTACACCGGACCGCTGCCCGACACCTGACCTTGCGGATGAGGCGCGGCGGTGAGTGCCGTGAGGTTTGCCGCGCGTACCTGCGGATCCGCCGTCGGGATCGCCGCCAGATGATAGTGGGCCGGCAACTCCCAGGAAATGTCGTCGTAGGCCTCGCCGCCGTCCTTGGGGTAGTTCTGGGCCGCCAGCAGGTCTACCGCGTAGTCGCGGTAAGGCTGGTCGAGTCGCACGACGTAGGTGCCTGCAGGGAACTTGCCTTCCTTGAGGGCGAGGTCCGCCGCCGCACGGTGCACCTCGATGCCCTGCGCCAGCAGTCGCGCAACGAGTTGCGCAACGCGCGCCGGGTCACCCTGCCCATCGGGAATCAGGAACGCGAATGGCGCTTCATCGAGGCCGCGGTGGTAGGAATGCAGCGCCTTGAGATAGTAATTCCTCAGCAGGCTCTTCGACTGCTGCGCGCTGTCATCGAGCGCCGCGAGCATCGCGGTCTCGTTGTAGTTGACGTTGTCGCGCGCCGACCAGGCAAAGCTCTTCGCCTTCGGCGGCGGCAAGGGCCGATACCACTCGACGCTGCTCTCATCTCCCGGCTGCTCGGGGATGAGGGTCTCGGCGGTGCCATTGCCGTAGGTCTCGTAGCCGCGACCATCGGCGTTGTGATTGGTCGCGATTGCATCCAGGTACAGGTGCGCAAAGTCGTCGCCGAAATTCCAGGTCCACACGCCCGGCATGCCGAGCGCCGTCAGCGCCTGCACTTCATGGAAGCTCAGCTCGAGGCGTTCGGCGTAGGTGAGTGGATCGACATGCTGGTTGATGGGGCCGGTGCCATTCCAGGTCACCAGCAGCGCCACACTCTCGTGCAGGTCGTGGACCACCTGTGGATGCCACTGCTGGAACATGCGGAAGACGGCTTTGGTGGTCTCGTGTACCTGCTGGTGCGCGTCGCGGTTGATGTCCACGAACGCATACTTCGACCAGTAGGGAGGCGACTGCCGCGGCAGCTGCGCCAGATCCGTCTTGCCTTTGAGGTAACGGTAGAACCACTCGACCTGCTTGTCGCGTCCGTCGGGATTCGAGACCGGGTTGATCAGCACCACCAGATTCTCGCGAATGCGCCGGATCATCGGCTGCTCCGACACGGCGAGCCGGTAGGCGAGTTCCAGCACCGACTCGGTCGAGCCCGTCTCGTCCGAGTGCAGTGCCGCGTTGAAATAGTAAATCGGGCGGGCACTCGCCACGATACTCTCGGCCGCAGCGGCGTCGGTGCGGCGCGGATCCGCCAGCGCGGCAGTCGCGGCTCGCAGCCGCTCCAGCTCCTGGATGCCCTTTTCGTCCGCCACCGCGAGCAGCACGATGTCGCGGCCTTCCTCGGAGCGCCCGATCGTGAACAGGCGCACGCGCGGGGAAGAGCCGGCGAGCGCGCGACAGTACGCGTAGGCGGTCGAGGAATTCACCAGCTCGCCTGCCGCGCCCGGGATGCGGTGCAAAAAAGCCCGCGGCGAAACCACAGTCGCGGACGCCGGCAGATAGGCGACCCAGGGCGAGAGAAAGCGCGCCTCGGTCGTCGCCTGCGCGATCTCCTCGACCGAGCCGGGCTCGGGTGTATCGGGAGCGCCCGACTGCGCACACAACATGCGCGGGGCGAGCGCAATCAGGCTCAGTAGTACGAGTGGTTTGTCGAGCATGAGCCAGTATAACTTATTGAACATTCGCTCAACTATGGGCAGACTTCGGCGCATGGCTCGCAACCCGCGCTACGACATACTGTTCGAGCCGGTGAGGATCGGACCAGTCACGGCCCGCAACCGCTTCTACGCGGTTCCGCATGCCGCCGGCATGACCAACTCGATGCCGCACATGCGCGCCAAGTTTCGCGAGACCAAGGCCGAAGGCGGATGGGGCGTGGTCTGCAGCGGCTATGTCTCGATTGACCCCAGCTCCGACGATGCGCCCCTGCCCTTCGCGACCCTTTGGGATGACGACGATATTCGCTCCCACGCCCTGATGACCGACGCCGTGCACCGGCACGGCGCGCTGGCGGGCATCGAACTGTGGCACGGAGGCGGTTCAGTCATGAACCGCACCAGCCGCATCGCGCCCCTGTCTCCTTGCGGCACCTCATGGATGGCCACGCATGTCAATTTCATGGGTAACCAGCGGCCGCGGGCCATGGACACGCACGACATCCGCGCCTTGCTGACCTGGCAGGCGGAAGCGGCGCGCAAGGCGCGCCGCGCGGGATTTGACATCGTCTACGTCTATGCCGGCATGGGCTACCTGCCTTACGAATTCCTGCTGTCGGATTGGAACCAGCGTACCGATGCCTACGGCGGCAGCGTGCGCAATCGTGTCCGGATCGTGCGCGAGCTCCTGGAAGTCACGCGCGCGGCGGTCGGGGACCAGTGCGCAGTGGCGTTGCGGATCAGTCTCGAGGAGCTGCGTTCGCGGCCCAGCGATGTGGCGCCCTCGGAAGCCCACGAAGTCGTCGAGCTGCTCGCCGAGGTGCCCGATCTGTGGGACGTGAAGCTGGACTCCTCGCCGACCGACTGCGCGCCGTCGCGATTCGCGCCCGAGGGCAGCCACGAGCCGATCATCGAGTTCGTCCGCAAGCTCACACGCAAGCCGGTGGTCGGCGTCGGCCGTTTCACCTCCCCGGACACCATGGTCGGTCAGATCAGACGCGGCGTGCTCGATCTGATCGGTGCCGCGCGACCCTCGATCGCGGATCCGTTTCTTCCCAGGAAGATCGACGAGGGCCGCGAGCAGGACATCCGCGAGTGCATTGGCTGCAACATCTGCATCTCGAGCTGGCACGACGCAGTCCCGGTGAGGTGCACGCAGAACCCGACCATCGGCGAAGAATGGCGCCGCGAGTGGCATCCCGAACGCATCGCCCCAATGGGCAGCACATCCTCCGTTCTGGTGGTCGGCGCAGGTCCCGCGGGCCTCGAGTGTGCGCTGACGCTCGGCCGGCGCGGTTACGAGGTCACCCTCGCCGAGGCGGCCGACGAGATCGGCGGCCGGTTGCGTTTCGAGACGCGCCTGCCCGGATTGGCAGCCTGGGGACGCGTCCTCGACTGGCGCCGTGGTCAATTGCAGCGGCTGCCGAACGTAAACATCTACCGCGGCAACCGCCTGTCAGCCGACGACATCCTGGAACTGGGCAACACGCACGTGGTCATTGCCACCGGTTCACGCTGGGCACGCCTGTTGTACTCGGCGCTGGAGATTCCGGTGGGCAGAATCGAGGGGCCCGAGGTGTTCACGCCCGACGACATCGCCGACGGCGCACGCATCGAAGGGCCGGTCATCGTCTACGACTTTGACAACTACTACATGGGCAGCGTGCTTGCGGAGCACCTGGCCAGGGCCGGACACCGCGTCGGCTACGTGACTCCCGCCGGACATGCGTCGGCGTGGGCCATCATGAGCAATGAGCAGCCGCAGATTCACCGTGCGCTGTTCGCGGCGGGGATCGCGCTGCACACCCTCGCGCGCGTGACGACATTCGAGCGGGGCGAGGTCACCCTGGCCGGCCAGTTCACGGACACCGCGACGCGCCTCGCCTGCCGGTCTCTGGTGATTGTCGGCGCCCGCTTTGCCAATGATTCCCTGCACGCCGAGCTCGCCGCACGGCCGCAGGACCTGGCCGCGGCGCGCATCCAGTCCGTCACGCGCATCGGCGACGCGCTGGCTCCCGGTGCGATTGTGCATGCCGTGTACAGCGGCCACCGGTATGCTCGGGAACTGGATGCCGATCCCACGACCTTGACTTACCGGCGCGATGCGCCTCTGGGCAGGCGCCCTGCCGCGGCGCCCGCGCTCCCGCCTTAGGAAGATCAGGACTCACGTGAACGCCCACGAGCTGCCCCCGCCTCTGGCCGGTCTGGAAGCCACCCTGCCATCGAGCTGGTATCGCTCGGAGAGCGTATTTGCCGTGGAGAAGGAGCGCATCTTCTGCCGCGACTGGGTGTGTGTCGGGCGCGAGGAAGAGCTGATCGGACCCGGCGCGTTCCGGCTGCTCGATATCTTCGGCGAAAGCATCATTCTGGTGCGCAACGGGCACAGTGAGCTGCGCGCCTTCTACAATGTCTGCCGGCACCGCGGGACGCGCCTGTGCCGCGAGCCGGCTGCGGCGGGGCCGGGCGCCGCCCGGCTGCCGGGTGGCATCGCCGCCGGGCGTATCACCTGTCCGTATCACCGGTGGACCTACGACCTCGACGGTCGGCTGATCGCCGCACCCTATTTGGACAGTCAGCCGCAATTCGACAAGGCACTGTTCAGCCTGTATCCGGCGGGCGTCGAGTCGTGGGGCGGTTTCGTGTTCCTGAACCTGACGCCCTCCAGGGCCGTGCCCCTGCAGCAGCAGATCGCTGGAATTCCCGAGCGCCTCGCGCGCTACCCCCTGAATGAGCTGCGGATCGGTCATACGATCCGCTACGAAGTGGCCGCGAACTGGAAAGTGCTCTGCGAGAACTACAACGAGTGCTATCACTGCGCGGGCGTGCATCCGGAGCTGTGCGCCCTGGTGCCGGCGTTCCGTGAGCGCGGCGGCGCGAACCTCGACTGGCTGCGCGGCATCCCCCATCGCCCCGGCGCCTATACGTTCACCCAGTCAGGCACGACGCGCCGCCGCGCCTTCCCGACCCTGAACGAAGACGAGCGGGTGCGCCACAAGGGCGAGCTGCTGTATCCGAATCTGTTCGTGAGTCTCGCCTGCGATCACGTCGCGGTGTTCATCCTGCAGCCGCGCAGCGCCACGCACACCGCCATCACCTGTCATTTCCTGTTCGAGCCGTTCGAACTCGAGAAGCCCGACTTCGACCACAGCGACGCCAGCGAGTTCTGGGATCTCGTCAACGCCCAAGACTGGGCGATCTGCGAGGCGGTGCAGCAGGGCATCGGCGCGCGCGTGCACGAGCGCGGCTACTACGCTCCCATGGAAGACTTCAGTCTCGACATCCGCCGCTACGTCCTGGACCGGATCGGCGACGCGGTCGACGTGACGTGAGGGCCCCGCAGCGCATACGTGTGCGCTGGAAGATCTTCCTGTTCCTGTTCGGCTTTGGCTTCATCGCCTATGTGCAGCAGCGAAGCCTCACCGTCGCCAGCTACCGCATGATGCCGGATCTGGGTTTGACCCAGATGCAGATCGGCTGGCTGGAGGAGGCGCTGCTGGTCGGCTATACCGCCATGCAGTTTCCGGGAGGCGTGATCGGGCAGCGCCTCGGGGCGCGGCTGATGTTTGTCGTGATCGGGCTCATCGCCTTCGCGTCCTGCCTGGTGACGCCGCTGGCTCCGCTGGTGCTGCAGGGAAGCGCGCTGCTCGGGGTGTTGCTCGCTGCGCAGTTGCTGGCCGGCGCCGCACAGGGGCCGATATTTCCGGTTTCCACCGGAGTCTTTCAGACCTGGTTTACGCCCGACAAATGGCCGCTGGTGCAGGGCTTGCAGAGCATGGGGCTGGGTCTCGGAGCGTCCTTCACGCCTCCGCTGATCGCCTGGCTCATGACCGCGTTCGATTGGCGGCGGGCACTCCTCTGGACGACCCTGCCGGCGCTGCTGCTGATCGCCTGGTGGGCGCGCTATGGAAGAAACAGCCCGGCCGAGCATCCGTCAGTGAGCGCGGAGGAGCTCGCCGAGCTCGGGCCCGGGCCGCCCGCGAGTGTGGACTCCGCCATCTCATGGTCACGCATGTGGGCGTTGATGAAGAACCGCGACGTGCTGGTGCTCACCGCCTCCTACCTGTGCATGAACTACGTGTATTACCTGTTGGCGAACTGGTGCTTCCTGTACCTGATACAGGAGCGGCACTTCACGGTGCTGCAAAGCGGTATGTTGGCCGGCACGCCGCCGCTCGCCGCCGCCATCGGCGCCGGTGTAGGCGGCTGGCTCGCGAGCGTCCTCGGCAAGCGCTACGGCATACGCACGGGCCTGCGGATCCTGCCGCTCATCTCGCTGCCGGCTGCCGGTGTGCTGCAGTTCGTCGCGGTGGACGCGGCCAACGCCTACCTCGCCGTGGCGGCACTGGCGCTGTGCTTTGCGTGCGTCGAGCTGAACGAAGGTCCTTACTGGGCGGCGATCATGCACGTTGGCCGCGCCGACGCGATGGCGGCGTCGGGACTGCTCAATACCGGCGGCAATGCGGGCGGGCTGGTCGCCACGCCGATCGTTGCCTACCTTTCCGGCCATCACGCCTGGACCCCGGCGTTCCTGATCGGCACGGGGTTTGCGCTGGCGAGCGCCGCCGGCTGGCTGCTGGTGGATCCGACCCGGCGCGCGGCGGCCGACGCCGTCTGAGGCCGCGCGCCTAGGGCGCCGGCGCCGCGGCGAGCACGCTGTTGCCATCGAGGATGCCGCGCACCGTGGCCTGCGCCCGGCTGACACCCTCCTGCCACTGCAGCTGCAACTTCCCGCGTGCGCCTTGCGGGCCTCGCAGTTCCAGATCGGCGCGCACGGCGCCACTGCGGCCCGGCCAGTCGATCCACCCCGACAGCGCTGCATCCTCGGTCCACAGGACTTGCCGAAGAGTCAGACGATAACCCTGCGGCGTTTCCCGGACGGTGAATGTACCGCCGCGCAATCCAACGCCCCTGCCGGCTCCGTTGGCCTCGGCGCGCGCGATTGCGTCCGCGCAAGTCAACAGCACCGCGCTGACCGCTCGCAACTGCTCTTCTCCCGCCGCATTGCCCGCAAGCCCTCGTGCGGGTGTCAACTCGCTGACATGCCTGGCGAAGCGTGGCACGAGGCGCACAGCGGGCACCGCGGTCGCACAGCTTTCATCGCCGCTCTCGAGGTGCTCCAGGAAGCGACGCGCCAGGATAGCGCCGCATTCGCTGCGGGCGTGAGGCAGCGCATTCACGTGGAAGCTGTTGGCGATGACGACGTGGCGGGCTCGCGGAAAGCGGGCCGCCGCCGCGCTCCCGTCCGCCGCGCTGGTCATATTGTCCAGCTCGCCGGAGATCACCAGCACGGGAACTTCCGGGTAGCGGGCGCTGGCGGGGACCAGCCGCACGGCCGGCGCGCCGGGCGCCGCGGCAGGCCACTGCACGCACTCATCGATGAAGGCATAGTCGAGTGGCATGCCGCGATATTCATCGATCGTGAACGGCGCATAGGTGTCGGGCACCTCGGTCTTGCGCCGGGTGATCTGCGCATCGCGTGCGATCAGGCGCTGGGCAGGCGCGAGGCTCATGTCGAAGATCTGCGGCGGGTCCTGACAGAACACCGCGGCCGCCAGCCCCGCGCTGAACTGGCGCGGCGAGTGCGTCGGATCGCGTGAGTCCACGCTGGCCAGAGTTTCCGCCATCAGCCTGAGCAGCGGTAACCGGTCCCCGTCGCTGAAAGCGCGCGCCGCCGCATCCAGCTCGCGCACCGTCGCATGGGCCGGCGAGCCTGCGAACATCACGATCGCCAACCGGCTTGCATCGGCGGTGAACCGCATGAATCGCCCGTCGCCATAACGCACCTCTGCGCTGAACGGCGCGGCGCGCAGCAGCTCGAGCGCGCGGGCGATGTGCTCGAGCGAGCTTCCCGTGATTGCCTGGCAAGCGGGTGCGCGCTCGCAAGCCCGGTTGAACTTGTCGCGCATCGCGGGTGCGTAATGCGGGTACCAGGGGTAATCGGGGCCGTCCAGAGGATAGGCTCCATCGAGCACCAGGGAGCGCAGCCGCTCCGGGTGTCGCAGCGCAAAGACCTGCGCGAAATAGCTGCCGTATGAATCGCCGTACAGGTTGATGCGCCCGATCGACAGCGCCTCCAGGATCGCAGCCAGGTCATCGGTTGCCAGCGCGGTGCTGTAGAGCGGCGCCGCGCGCCCGAGCGAGCGCCCGCAGGACCCGATATTGGCCTCGGTGAGCACCGCTGCGGTCTGCAACGGCTCGCAGTCGACAGCGGCCGAGCGTCCCGTTCCCCGATTGTCCATGATCAACACATCGTGGTTCGGCCGCAGCGGCCCGAACAGCGTCAGGTACTCGCTGCGTGACCCGGTGGCGGGAAAGCCGGGGCCGCCCTCGGTCGCCACCAGGGTGCCGGCGGCAGGACCGCTGGCGGTATGAGGGTAATACTCGAAGTAGATCGATAGGGTCCCGGGGACTGCGCCGCCGGGATCAAGGCGTCGGTACAGGCTCCCACACCAGGGCGCTCGCGTGTCGCAACGGTGCAGAGTCAATCGTCCCACCTGCCGTGCCGCCATGGGGCGTGCATCCGCTCCGGGTGCGCTGACAGCAGCCAGCAGCAGCAAGCCCCGGATCAGGAAGCGACGGTAACGGCCGTATGCCATGGACGGGACGCGCGCAGCGCTGATTTTGCCAATGAACGGTCGGGACGCTCTCGCCCCCGGTGCGTCGCTCTTAATGAACGCTTGTATTATGAGGACCCCGGCCCATGGTGCGCCACCGGCCCCAGGCCTGCCGCGAGCTGACTCGAGCAGCCAGCCAAGGTGGCATAGGAGCTGAATGATGTTGCCTCGGATTGCCTCTCAGGCCGGCGGGTGTGCTCTTCTTCTGGCACTGACCGTGTTGCAGCCCGCCGTGCGCGCTCAGGCGGCGACCCCGC
>Ga0210394_10000542_pt1 | contig 77650 bp, 63 predicted proteins | sample IncBWC12MmetaG_FD_160121 | JGI IMG/M metagenome (GOLD analysis project Ga0210394, IMG submission 160121) | Forest soil microbial communities from Barre Woods Harvard Forest LTER site, Petersham, Massachusetts, United States - Inc-BW-C-12-M | ecosystem: Environmental > Terrestrial > Soil >... | reverse complement strand
CGCTTCCTTGATCGCCACCAGCGACAGAACGGCCTCGCGGCCGTCGATGATTCGATGGTCGTATGAGAGCGCCAGGTAGTTGATCGGCCGGATCACGATCTGGCCGTCTTCGACCACGGGACGATCCTTGGTCGCGTGCACGCCCAGGATCGCCGACTGCGGCGGATTGATGATCGGGGTGGATAGCATCGATCCGAACACGCCGCCGTTGGATATCGAGAACGTGCCACCGGTGAGCTCGTCGATCGCCAGGCGCCCTTGCGTGGCGCGCGCACCGTAGTCGGCGATGCGCCGCTCGATCTCGGCAAAGCTCAGTTGATCCGCGTCACGCAGGATCGGCACCACGAGACCGCGCGGCGACCCGACCGCGATACCGATATCGAAATATCCGTGATAGACGATCTCGGCCCCATCGACCGAGGCGTTGACGATCGGAAACTTCTTCAGCGCCGACACCGCCGCCTTGACGAAGAACGACATGAAGCCGAGCTTCACGCCGTGCTCCTTCTCGAAGCGATCCTTATAGCGGCCGCGCAGCTCGACCAATGGGCCCATGTTCACTTCATTGAACGTCGTCAGAATCGCCGCGGTCGATTGCGATTGGACCAGGCGTTCCGCCACCCGCTGGCGCAGGCGCGACATCGGCACCCGCTGCTCGGGGCGACCGCTCAGCAGTGCCGCATCGATCGGAGCCTTCACATCGGGCAGTGCAGGCCGCGCGGCGACCGCCGGCACGGCTGCCGGTGCACCCGCCGCAGCGCGCAGCGCGGAGGCGGGCGGAGCGGCCGGGGCCACTTGCGCGGTTTGTACTGCCGACAGCACATCGCCCTTGGTGATGCGCCCATCGCGACCGGTGCCGACCACCTGCGAAGGTGTGAGGCCTGCATCGGCCAGCAGTTTGGCAGCCGCCGGCATGGGCGCGGCGCTCTGCGCCGAGCCCGTGGCCTGCATCACGGGCGCCGCCGGCGCGGCGGAGGGCGGCGCGGCCGTGGCGGCCGCCGCAACCGACCGCGACACAGCCGCGGACTCGCCCGCCGTAGCGGCCGGATCGATCATCGCAATGACTTCCCCGGCAACGACGGTGCTGCCATCCGGCCTGATGATCTGGGCCAGCGCGCCGGCGGACGGGGCCGGCACTTCCAGAATCACCTTGTCGGTCTCGACTTCGATCAGCACCTCATCGAGCGCGACCGGCTCACCGGCCTTCTTCTTCCACTGCAGCAGCGTTGCCTCGGAGACCGACTCGGACAGCTGCGGAACCTTGACTTCGACCATCGAGTATTTCCGTTGTTGTTGTATCCAATGTCACCGGTGCAGCACCAAGCCCTTGAGCTTGGCGAAGGCGGCGTCGACCAGCGCCTTCTGCTGCTCGATGTGCTTGGCGTAATAGCCCACGGCGGGTGAAGCCGACGCCGGCCGGCCGGCGTAGCCGAGCTTGTGCGACTCGCTCATACCCTCCAGCAGATGATGCTGCACGTAGAACCAGGCGCCCATGTTCTGCGGCTCGTCCTGGCACCACACGACGTCGGTGACGTTGGGCAGCCGCTTGAACTCCGCGATCAGCGCCTTGTGCGGGAACGGGTACAACTGCTCGATCCGGATCAGCGCGACGTCGTCGGCCTTGCGTTGCTCGCGCTCGGCCTTCAGCTCGTAGTACACCTTGCCGGAGCACAGGATCGCGCGCTTCACCTTCTGCGGGTCCGGAACCGTCGTGTCGGGGATCACGGTATGGAACTCGCCGCGCGCCAGATCGACCAGCTCGGAAGCGGCATCCTTGTGACGCAGCAGCGACTTGGGCGTCATGATCACCAGGGGTTTGCGGAACATCCGGATCATCTGGCGCCGAAGCAGATGGAATATCTGCGCAGCATTGGTCGGCTGAGCGACCTGCATGCTGTTATCGGCCGCCAGCTGCAGGAACCGCTCCAGGCGCGCCGACGAATGTTCGGGTCCCTGCCCTTCGTACCCGTGCGGCAACATCAGCACCAGCCCCGACTGGCGGCCCCATTTGACCTCGCCCGAAGCAATAAATTGGTCGACCACGACCTGCGCGCCGTTGACGAAATCGCCGAACTGGGCCTCCCAGATCACCAGGGCATTGGGAGCGGCGCTCGAATATCCGTACTCGAATCCCAGCACCGCCTCCTCCGACAGCACCGAGTCGATCACCGTGAATGGAGCTTGCTTGTCGAGCACGTTCTGCAGCGGCACGTAGGTTCCCACATCCCACTTTTCACGGTTCTGGTCGTGCAGCACGGCGTGCCGGTGCGAGAAAGTGCCACGTCCGGAGTCCTGTCCCGTGATGCGCACCGGATAGCCGCTGGCCACCAGCGACGCGAACGCCAGGTGCTCGGCCATGCCCCAGTCGACCGGTGCCTTGCCCTCACCCATGTTGCGCCGGTCCGCAACCACCTTCTCGACGAGCGGATGCAGCTTGAAATTGGCCGGCACCGTGGTGATCCGCTGAGCGAGCCGCTTGACCTCGGACACTGGAATGGCCGTGTCCGCGTTATCGGTCCACTTGCGGTTCATATACGGCGTCCAATCGACCGCGTACTGGCTCTTGAAGTTGGTCAGAACCGGATCGACCGTCTGGCGTCCCTGGTCCAACACCTGTCGATACGCGCGCGACATCGCATCGGGCTCGTCGGGACCGATCGTGCCCTGCGTGACCAGCTTGTCCGCGTAAAGCTTGCGCGTGCCCGGATGCGTGGCGATTTTCTTGTACATCAGGGGCTGCGTGACGGCCGGCGTGTCCTGCTCGTTGTGGCCGAGGCGCCGGAAGCACACGACGTCCAGCACCACGTCCATGTTGAACTCCTGCCGGAAGTCCATCGCGATGACGGTGGCCATCACCACCGCCTCGGGATCATCGCCGTTGACGTGCAGCACCGGCGCCTCGATCATCTTGACGATGTCCGAGCAGTACAGCGACGAGCGCGAATCGCGCGGATCGGAAGTCGTGAATCCGATCTGGTTGTTGATCACGATATGCACCGTGCCGCCGGTGCCATAGCCGCGCGTCTGCGCCAGCGCCAGCGTTTCCATGATGACGCCCTGCCCCGCGAACGACGCGTCCCCATGCACCAGCACCGGCAGGACCTTTTCTCCGCGACGGTCGCCGCGCCGCTCCTGGCGCGCCCGCACCGAGCCTTCGACCACCGGATTGACGATCTCCAGGTGCGACGGGTTGAACGCCAGCGACAGATGCACCGGCCCGCCCGGAGTCGGAACGTCGCTCGAAAACCCCAGGTGATACTTCACATCCCCCGCCGGCAGGTCGATGGCTGCCTTGCCTTCGAACTCGGCGAACAGCTCCGCCGGCGTCTTGCCGAGCGTATTGACCAGCACGTTCAGCCGCCCCCGGTGCGCCATCCCGATCACGATCTCTTCGACGCCGGCCTCACCGGCGTGCTGGATCAGCTCGTCGATCGCTGCGATGAAGCTCTCGCCGCCCTCCAGCGAGAAGCGCTTCTGGCCGACATACTTGGTGTGCAGATAACGCTCAAGCCCCTCGGCGCCGGTCAGGCGGTTCAGGATCTGGCGCTTTTTTTCCGCCGAGAAATTGGGCGTCGACCGGTTCTCCTCGAGGCGCTGCTGCAGCCAGCGCTTCTGCGCGGGGTCCGCGATGTACATGAACTCGGCGCCGATCGTCCCGCAATAGGTCTGGCGCAGCGCATTGACGATGTCGCGCAGCGACATCTGCTCCTGACCGAAGTAGGTGTTGGCCGCCGAGAACTCGGTGTCCATGTCCGCTTCGTTCAGGTCGTAGAACGCCGGCTCCAGCTCCGGGATCTTGGGGCGCTCCTGGCGCTTGAGCGGATCCAGATCGGCCCAGCGGCTGCCGAGGAATCGATAGGCCGCGATGATCGATTGGACGTGAACCTGTTTGCGGGCGACCGACAGGTCGGTCGGAGCCACCGACGGGCGCAGCGTCCCGGCTTTGGCGCGCAGCGCAAACGACTCGACGATCGGGGCGTGCGCGACGTCCGGTGTCGATGATTTTCCGTCCGCCGCAGGAACCAGCTGCATCTGATCGAAATACGCGCGCCAGCGCTCGGGAACCGAGCCCGGATTGTCGAGGTAGCGCTCGTACAACTCCTCGACGTAGGGCGCGTTGCCCCCGAATAGGTACGAATTGACCTGAAACTGTCGCATCATCGCGTCGGCCCTTTCAAACGAGTTTCTCGTCAGAATCCGGCGCAGGCCCGCGACCGAGCGCTCCGCCGTCTCGCGTCGGATTGCGACGCTATGCGGTTCCGATGTCCAGATGGTTGCCGATCACTGATTCTGCAATCACCAGGGCGCGGTATGGTAGCACCGCGGCAATTCCCGATACCGACTACTTCGCCGGTGTTACATCGCGCTTCGTATGCCCGCTGTACAACTGGCGCGGGCGCCCGATCTTGTATTCGGGATCGGCCAGCATTTCGTTCAACTGGGCGATCCAACCCACGGTGCGCGCCAACGCGAAGACCGCGGTAAACAGCGATACCGGGATGCCGATCGCCTTCTGCACGATCCCCGAGTAGAAGTCGACGTTCGGATACAGCTTGCGGGAGACGAAATAGTCGTCCTCCAGCGCGATCTTCTCGAGGCCCATCGCCAATTGGAACAACGGATCATCGCGCAGGCCAAGCTCGGACAGCACTTCGTAGCAGGTTTCCCGCATCAACTTGGCGCGCGGATCGTAGTTCTTGTAGACGCGATGCCCGAATCCCATCAACCGCACACTCGAATTCTTGTCCTTGACCTTTGCGATGAACTCGCCGATCTTGGGCAGGCCGCCCTGCGCCTGCAGGTCGTAGAGCATCGCCAGCGCCGCCTCGTTGGCCCCGCCATGGGCCGGGCCCCACAGGCATGCGACGCCGGCCGCAATCGCAGCGAAGGGATTGGTTCCGGACGAGGCGCACAGGCGGACGGTGGAGGTCGACGCGTTCTGCTCGTGATCGGCGTGCAGGATGAAGATCCGGTCGAGCGCCCGCACCAGCACAGGATTGACGTGATAGTCCTCGCACGGCGTGGCGAACATCATGTGCATGAAGTTGGCCGCGTACGACAGCTCGTTGCGGGGGTACATGTACGGCTGCCCCGCGGCGTACTTGTAGGCCATCGCGACCAGGGTCGGCATCTTCGCGATCATTCGGATCGCCGAGATCTCCCGCTGGGCCGGATCGTGCACGTTGATCGAATCGGGGTAGAAGGCCGACATCGCGCCCACCAGTGCCGTCAGCACCGACATCGGGTGCGTGTCGCGCCGGAATCCGCGCATGAAGAACTGCATCTGCTCGTGCACCATCGTGTGACGCGAGACCAGGGTGACGAATTCCTTGCGCCGCTTCGAATCGGGCAGATCGCCGTACAGGATCAGGTAGCACACCTCCAGGAAGTTGCAATGCGTCGCGAGCTGCTCGATCGGATAGCCGCGGTAGAGCAGCTCGCCACGATCGCCGTCGATGTAGGTGATCGTCGAATTGCACGAGGCGGTCGACAGGAAACCCGGGTCGTAAGTGAACTTGCCGGTCTTCGAGTACAGCGCTCGAATGTCAAGCACGTCGGGGCCGATGGAACCCTTGTAAATCGGCAGGTCGATGGCCGCCGATCCGTCGCTGAAACTCAGCGTAGCTTTGTGTTCGGACGCATTCATCGCCATCGTCGGCTCCAGAGGTTCGAGTGAAAGGGTTAGGTGGATTCGGGGCCGGCACCGGCCCCCGCCGCCGTGTTGGACTCGAGGCGGGCCAGCACGTTCCGCACGGCCGGAACATCGAGCTCGCCGGCCGGTCGCTGGCGCCCCAGCAGCAACTCGAACAGCACCGGGTCGGGCAGCTCGAGCAACCGTCCCAGAGCGTCGACCTCGGCCGCGGTCAGGGTATCGGCCTGCCGCTCCAGAAAGCGTCCGAGCAGCAGATCGTTTTCCAGCAGGCCGCGGCGGGCGCGCCATCGCAGCCGGCGCAACTGGTCCGCCGAGGCGCCGCCCTCCTTCGCTCCACGCGCTGGCGCGTCCGGAGCTTCGGAGGGTGAACGCGCTTCGGAGGGCGGGCTTGCCCGCCGAAGCCCCGTCAGGGGCGAAGGCGGGTGCGATCGACTGTTCGCCATCGCTCCACCACCCGCTTCACACGGCCCGCCGAATCATCAGTTCCTTGATCTTGCCGATGGCCCGCGTGGGATTGAGCCCTTTGGGGCACACGTCGACGCAATTCATGATGGTGTGGCAGCGGAACAGACGGTAAGGGTCATTCAGGTTGTCGAGCCGCTCGCCGGTGGCCTGATCGCGGCTGTCCGCGATGAATCGGTACGCCTGCAGCAACCCCGCGGGACCGACGAACTTATCGGGGTTCCACCAGAAGCTCGGGCAGGCCGTGGAGCAGCACGCGCACAGGATGCACTCGTACAGGCCGTTCAACTCCTCGCGCTCGGCGGGCGACTGCAGGCGCTCGCGCTCGGGCGGCGGCGACTCGTTGACCAGGAACGGCTTGATCGAATGGTACTGGTTGAAGAAGTGGCTCATGTCGACGATCAGGTCGCGCACCACGGGCAGCCCCGGGATCGGGCGCAGCACGATCGGCTCCCGCAGCTCGCGCAGATTGGTCACGCAGGCGAGGCCATTGCGCCCATTGATGTTCATCGCATCGGAGCCGCACACGCCTTCGCGGCACGAGCGGCGAAACGCCACGCTGTCGTCGACTTCGGCCTTGATCCGCATCAGCGCGTCCAGCAGCATCCGGTCGGTCGACTGCAGAGGCACTTCGTAGGACTGCATCCTGGGGCGCGCATCGCGATCCGGGTCGTATCGATAGATCTGGAATCGAACCGTGCGGGGGCCGGCCGCCGGGGTGGTTTTGGTGGTGGCGGGGCCGCTGATTTCGACTTGAGAGTCCATTGCCGCTCGATCCTTCGCTGCGTGCCTTCGGTGCCTGCCGCTTTCGCTTCTCTTCTTTCAATACGTGCGCTTTTTCGGCTCGAAACTGGGCACCGTCAGCGGCTTTACATTGACCGGCTTGTAGTCGAGCCGGCCGTCCCGGTACCAGAGCGTGTGCCGCATCCAGTTCGAATCGTCGCGATTCGGAAAATCGTCGCGCGCATGCGCGCCCCGGCTCTCGGTGCGCGCCTCGGCCGACGCGATCGATGCCTTGGCCGTTTCAACCAGGTTGGCCAGTTCGAGCGCCTCGACCCGGGCCGTGTTGAATACCTTCGAGTGATCATCGATTGCGACCCGGTCGGCGCGCTGCTCGATCTGACCGATCAGCTCGATGCCTTCCTGCAGCCGCGGCCCGGTTCTGAACACGCCGCAATGCGACTGCATCACGCGTCGCAGGTCGTTGGCCACGCTCTGCACCCGCTCGCCCTTGGCGCGAGCGTCGAGCGCCGCCAGGCGCTGCAGCGCCGGCTCACCCGCCCCTGTCGGCAGCGGCTTGTGCATCCGCTCGTCCAGCTTCTGCGACGCGATGAAGTTTCCGGCCGACCGGCCGAACACCACCAGGTCCAGCAACGAATTGGTTCCCAGCCGGTTGGCGCCATGCACCGAGACGCACGAGCACTCGCCGATCGCGAAGAGCCCCGGCACCACCGTATCCGGGTTGCCGCCGCGTGGTGCGACCACCTGTCCATGCACGTTGGAAGGAATGCCACCCATCTGATAGTGGATCGTCGGCACGACCGGTATCGGCTCGCGCACCGGGTCCACGTTGGCGAACTTGATCGCGATCTCGCGGATCGAGGGCAGCCGCTTGGTGATCGTTTCCACGCCCAGGTGGTCCAGCTTCAGCAGCACGTGATCGTGCTCGGGGCCGCATCCGCGGCCTTCCTTGATCTCCTGGTCCATCGAGCGCGATATGAAGTCGCGCGGTGCCAGATCCTTCAGCGTCGGCGCGTAGCGCTCCATGAAGCGCTCGCCGCGCGAATTCAACAGGATGCCCCCCTCGCCTCGCACACCCTCGGTGATCAGCACCCCGGCCCCGGCCACTCCGGTCGGATGGAACTGCCAGAACTCCATGTCCTGCAACGGCAAGCCGGCGCGCGCCGCCATGCCCAGTCCGTCTCCCGTGCAGATGTAGGCGTTGGTCGACGCCGCGAAGACCCGACCTGCGCCGCCCGTGGCCAGCACCGTGGCCTTGGCTTCCAGCAGCATCGGTGTGCCGGTCTCGATTTCCAGCGCGGTGACCCCGAGGCACTCGCCGTCGGCGTCCATCACCAGATCGAGCGCCATCCATTCGACCAGAAACTGCGTGCGAGCCGCCACGTTGCGCTGGTACAGCGTATGCAGCAGCGCGTGCCCGGTTCGATCGGCCGCGGCACAGGCCCTCGGCACCGGCTTCTCGCCGAAATTGGCCGAATGTCCACCGAACGGCCGCTGATAAATGGTGCCGTCCAGATTGCGATCGAACGGCATGCCGAAGTGCTCCAACTCGTACACGACCTTGGGCGCCTCGCGGCACATGAACTCGATCGCGTCCTGGTCGCCCAGGTAATCGGAGCCCTTGACCGTGTCGAACATGTGCCACAGCCAGTGGTCCTCGGTCATGTTGCCGAGCGATGCACCGATCCCGCCTTGAGCGGCCACCGTGTGCGAACGGGTCGGAAACACCTTCGACAGCACCGCGACGCTCAGGCCGGCATGCGCCAGCTGCAGCGCGCATCGCATGCCGGCGCCGCCGGCCCCAACGATTACCGCGTCGAAGCGGCGTCGGGCGAGAGCCATCGATTCAGACCTTCCAGAGAATCTGCGCGGCCCACACCAGGCAGGCCGCAAGCCACAGGATCGTTCCCAGCTGCAACAGCATCCGAATCGCGGTGGGGCGCACGTAATCCATCCAGATATCGCGCACGCCGATCCACGCATGCCAGGCCAGTGCGGCGAACGCGATCAGCGTGGCGACCTTCATCGCCAGCGGCGCGAAGATCGCGCACCAGCTGTCGTAGTCGACCGGCGGTGCCGCCGCGACGCGGATCACCAGCACGACCAGATAGGCCGTCAGCACCAGCGCGGTAGCGCGCTGGATCAGCCAGTCCTGCAAGCCATAGTGGGCTCCGACCACCAACCTGCGCGCACCGAGCGACATCACAGCACTCCGAATATGACGAGCGCGGCCCAGAGGGACAGCGGCAAGCTGACTGCGAACACGATCCAGGCGCTGCGACGCGCCGGCGCCCGATCCACCCCAAGGTCCATGTCGAGCAGCAAGTAGCGGATGCCCGCCGCCAGATGATGCAGAAGCGCCCACGCCAGCAGCGCAAGCGCGACGCGGGCGACCCAGCCGTCGGCCACCTCGCGCAGCCGCTGAAAGCCGAGCGCAGAGCTCAGGCTCAGATCCAGCAGCCACAGCATCCAGGGCAACAGCAGGAACATCAGCGCTCCGCTGATCCGGTGCAGGATCGAAAGCACGCCAGGCACCGGCAGCCGATAGCGCATCAGATCCGCCAGCGAAATGTTTCGTATGACCTGCCGCGCCGACATGGACTGAGCCCTCAGCGGTTATGAATGCGTGCCCCGAATCGGTGCGCCCCGATTCGTGACACACGTTGCGATGCAATATATTGTGACTGAAATCGCGGCGAAGCAAAACGCGCCCTTGCGGCAGGGGTCCGCACGGTCAACTCAGCGTGTTCCAGTAGTGGAAAGCGTCCGTCACGCAGTGCCCGCGCCGAAACTCGATGGCTCGGTCACCGTACGTGTACGAGACACGGTCGACCCGGAGTAAGGGCGAGCCGGTCGCAACCTGCAGCGGCTCCGCATCGTCTGCCGTGGCGGCCACTGCACGCAGCTGCTCCTGGGCGCGGATCATTCGCACCCCGAACTCGCTTTCGAACAGCCCGTACAGCGGACCCTTGTACTGCGCCAGGCGCTCGGCCGTCAGATTGTGGAAGGGGCCTGCCGGAAGCCAGATATCGTCCAGCACCCGCGGCTGCTCACCAAACAGCAATACGCGGCGTACGTGGATCAATGCGGCGCCGGCACGCAGCCCCAGGCGCGCGGTAATTTCCGCCGGAGCTCTGAGCCGGCCACATTCGAGGAAGCGGCTGCTGGCCGACACCGCCTCCCCATGATCCGGCGCCAGCCGCAGGAATCGGAACTGGGCACGCGGCTCGTGATGGGTCGCCACGAAGGTGCCCTTGCCCTGGCGGCGAACCAGCAGATTCTCGGAAGCAAGCTCATCGATCGCCTTGCGCACCGTGCCCTGGCTGACCTGGAAACGGCTGGCGAGCTCGGTCTCGCTGGGAATCGCGGCGCCGGGCATCCACTGCCCACGGCGCAGGCTTTCCACCAACAAGTGCTTGATTTGACGGTACAGCGGAGTGAAAACCGCCGGCCGGCGCGCGTGCGGCTTGGAAGCGGATCCGGGGCGAGACGAAGGCGACGGCGAGCTGGTGTCCACGTTGGGGGCGTCGATCCGGCAAACGGGCGGACGCCGTGGGTAATCTTATGTCTTATATAAGAGTCTGGCTATACTGTCGCCGCCCACGCTTGGAGCGGCCGCCCGCACCGCAAGGGCGCCCGCAACGCGGCAGTACACTGACCTCGTAGCGTTGCAGCGCCGCATCCCTCGAGGGCCAGACGACCGGCAAGACTTGTTCAATCCACGGGAGGTCCTTTGCCATGAACAAATCGCCAGTGCGAGTTGCCGTGACCGGCGCCGCCGGACAGATCGGCTATGCGCTGCTGTTCCGCATTGCCGCCGGTGAAATGCTGGGCGCAGACCAGCCGGTAAGCCTGCAGCTGCTCGAGATCCCGGACGAGAAGGCGCAGAGGGCGCTGAGCGGCGTGATGATGGAGCTGGAGGATTGCGCGTTCCCTTTGCTGACCTCGATGCAGGCGTTCAGCGATCCGATGAGCGCGTTTCGCGACGCCGACTACGCATTGCTGGTGGGCGCGCGGCCGCGCGGGCCGGGCATGGAGCGGCGCGACCTGCTGTCGGCCAACGGTCAGATCTTCACCGCGCAGGGCAAGGCGCTGAACGCGGCGGCACGGCGGACGGTCAAGATTCTGGTGGTCGGAAATCCCGCCAACACCAACGCCTACATCGCCATGAAGTCGGCGCCGGACCTGCCGAAACGCAACTTCACCTCGATGATGCGCCTGGACCACAACCGCGCGCTGTCGCAGATCGCGGCCAAATTGGGAGTGCCGGTCCAGCGGATCGAATCGCTGTGCGTGTGGGGGAATCATTCGCCGACCATGTACGCCGACTGGCGCTTCGCCACCGTCGACGGCAAACCCGTCCCGCAGGCGATCAATGACGAAGCCTGGAACCGCAACGTGCTGCTGCCGACCGTGGGCAAGCGCGGGGCCGCGGTGATCGAAGCGCGCGGCATGTCGTCGGCTGCCTCGGCCGCCAACGCCGCGATCGGCCACATGCGCGACTGGGTGTCGGGGAGCGCCGGCCACTGGGTCTCGATGGGAGTGCCTTCGGACGGCAGCTACGGCATCCCCGCCGACACGATGTTCGGGTTCCCGGTGACCTGCGAGCGAGGCGATTGGCGGATCGTGGCGGGGCTTGCGATCGACGAATTCTCACGCAGCTGCCTGGATCGAACGCTGGCGGAATTGAACGAGGAACGGCAAGCGGTCGCGCATCTGCTCGGATAGGAGTCAACCATGACCATGTCGAATCCATTCGGCACCCTGCAGGAGCTCACGTTCACGGGCGGCCGCAGCAAGTACTACCGTCTGGCCTCGCTGGAGTCGGCGGGGCTCGGATCGATATCGCGCCTGCCTCATTCGATGCGGGTGGTGCTGGAGTCGGTGCTCAGAAACTGTGATGGCAAGAAAATCACCGAGGATCACGTGCGGCAGTTGGCGGCCTGGGGACCACGCGCCGCGCGCACCGAAGAGATTCCATTCGTGGTGGCGCGGGTCGTGCTGCAGGACTTCACCGGCGTTCCGCTGCTGGTGGATCTGGCCGCGATGCGCGGAGTCGCCTCGCGGATGGGGCGCCCCCCTGCGCTGATCGAGCCGCTCGTTCCGGTGGACCTGGTGGTCGACCACTCCGTGATGGTCGATCACTATGGAACGCCCAACGCGCTGGACCTGAACATGAAGCTGGAGTTCGGGCGCAACCGCGAGCGCTATGGATTCATGAAGTGGGGCACGCAGGCTTTCGACACGTTCCGCGTCGTGCCGCCGGGCTTCGGCATCGTGCACCAGGTCAACCTGGAGTTCCTGGCACGCGGCGTGCACCAGCGCGATGGCATCACGTTTCCCGATTCGCTGGTCGGCACCGACAGCCACACGACGATGATCAATGGCATCGGTGTGGTGGGCTGGGGCGTTGGCGGAATCGAAGCCGAGGCGGCGATGCTCGGCCAGCCGGTATACCTGCTGACGCCCGACGTGATCGGAGTCGAATTGAAGGGACGCCTGCGCGGAGGCGTCACCGCAACCGACCTGGTGCTGACGATCACCGAATTGCTGCGCAAGGAGAAGGTCGTCGGAAAGTTCGTCGAATTCTTCGGCGATGGGACCGCAGCGCTTTCGGTGCCGGACCGGGCCACCATTGGCAACATGGCGCCGGAATACGGCGCGACGATGGGATTCTTCCCGGTCGACGAGAAAACGATCGCCTATTTCGAAGGCACCGGGCGTACCCGCTCCGAGATCGACGCGTTCGAGGCGTACTACCGGGCGCAGGGGCTGTTCGGGATCCCGAAGGCGGGCGAAATCGACTACACGAAGACGCTGAAGCTGGATCTGGAGAGCGTTGCGCCTTCGCTGGCTGGACCCAAGCGTCCGCAGGACCGGATCGAGATCGGCAACGTGAAGCGCACGTTCTCCGAGTTGTTCTCCAAATCGGTCGCCGACGGCGGGTTCAACCAGCCGAAGGACAAGCTGCAGCGTCCGGTGCAGACTGCCAGTGGCTTGAGCATCCGCAATGGTGATGTGCTGATCGCCGCCATCACCTCGTGCACCAACACCAGCAACCCGAGCGTGATGCTCGCTGCAGGCCTGCTCGCCAAGAAAGCGGTGGCGGCCGGGCTGTCGGTGCGGCCGCAGGTGAAAACCTCGCTCGCACCGGGTTCCCGCATCGTCACCGAGTACCTGCAACGCGCCGGCCTGCTGCCCTACCTCGAGAAGCTCGGCTTCAACGTAGCGGCCTACGGATGCACCACCTGCATCGGCAACGCGGGGGACCTGACCGCGGAGCTGAACGATGCGATCGTCAAGAACGACCTGGTGTGCGCAGCGGTGCTGTCGGGCAACAGGAATTTCGAGGCCCGCATTCATCCGAACCTGAAGGCCAACTTCCTGGCATCGCCGCCATTGGTCGTGGCCTACGCCCTGGCGGGCACCGTGCTGACCGATCTGATGTCGGCGCCCATCGGGCGCGGAACCGGCGGGCGCGAAGTGTGGATCGGCGACATCTGGCCCTCCGGCCAGGAAGTCGAAGCGCTGCTGAAGTACGCGATGGACGGCCAGGCGTTCCGCTCGAACTACGCACAGGTCGCGTCGAACCCGGGCGAGCTGTGGCAGTCGATCAAGGGCGGCAGCGGGCAGACCTACGCCTGGCCTGCCTCCACCTACATCGCCGAGCCGCCGTTCTTCGAAGGTTTTTCGATGCAACCGGATCGCGTCGAGCCAGTTCGCGGCGCGCGCGCGCTGGCGGTGTTCGGTGACTCGATCACGACCGACCACATCTCGCCGGCGGGCTCGATCAAGGACACCTCTCCGGCCGGCCGCTGGCTGATCGAGCACGGCGTCACCAAGGCCGATTTCAACAGCTATGGCGCCCGCCGCGGCAATCACGAGGTGATGATGCGCGGCACCTTCGCCAATGTTCGCATCAAGAACCTGATGATCGATCCTCAGCCGGACGGATCGCGCATCGAGGGCGGCGTCACGATCCACCAGCCCTCGGGCGAGCGGATGTCGATCTACGATGCGGCGATGCGCTACCGCGCCGAGCACGTGCCGACGATCGTTTTTGGCGGCGAGGAGTATGGCACCGGGTCCTCGCGCGACTGGGCCGCCAAGGGCACTCAACTGCTGGGCGTGCGCGCCGTCGTGGCGCGCAGCTTCGAGCGGATACACCGCAGCAACCTGGTCGGCATGGGAGTGCTGCCGCTGCAGCTCGGGCCGGATCAAAGCGCGCAGACGCTGGGCATCCGTGGCGACGAGCAGTTCGATCTGATGGGCATCGACGAGACGCTGCGGCCGCGGAAGCCTGTGACGCTGGTGATACGCCGGCCGGACGGCTCGACGCGCCAGGTCGAGCTGACGCTGCGAATCGATACCCCGATCGAGGTCGACTACTTCGAGCACGGTGGAATCCTGCCGTTCGTGCTGCGCCAGCTGCTGGCGGAACCGGCGCGCGCCTGACGCCCGGATCCGACATGGCCGAGCAGACCGCTTCCGACCAGGGTGCGCTTCGATTCTTCACCGACGCCTGGCCGCTGCTGGCCCTGGGCATCGTCGCTGCAACGATCATTCGCGCCTGCGTGCCGTTTCCGATGTCCTCGTCGGGAGCGGACACCACGGGGCGGCCTGATGCCTCGGGCACAGAAAAATCGGCCAACTCGGGCGCGCTGACCGCTTTGGGGGCACTGACCCCCGAAGCGGGAATCGAGCAAGTGGTCGGCGCCTTGAACCTGCTGTCGATCGATTTCGCCGCCGGCAGCTCGACGCTTCCGGATTCGGGCGAGCCTGTGCTGACCAAGGCCGCCGCGGTGATCGCTGCGCGTCCAGCGGCGGAGCGCTTCGACGTGTCTGCGCACGCCGATGGCGCTCTGTCGCCGCTTGCTGATCTTGAGGTGTCGCGGCGACGCTCGCAGGCCATCGTCGATTTCCTGGTCGATCAAGGAGTGCCGACGCAGCGCCTGCAAGCGCGCGCAATCGGCGACCAGGATCCGGTCGCCAGCGAACCGGGTCAGGAATCGGGCGCCCGCAACCAGCGCATCCAATTCACGCTGCTGCCGTGACGGCCGCTGCCGAGCCGCAAGGGTCCGCCGCGGCTCGAGGGCGTTTGATCGTCCTCGATACCAATGTCTGGCTCGACATCCATTACTTTCGCGATCCGCAGGCGCAATCGCTGGCCGTCGCGCTGGAATCTCCTCGATGGGCGGCCGCCCGTTGCGAGCAGACCGACGCCGAGCTGACGCTCGTTCTGAAGCGCCCGCCGTTTTGCTCGGGCCCGGCGCAACGGTCCCGCCTGGTCGAATGCCTGCAGAGCTGGCAGGTGCGGGCGCTGCTGTTTTCGCTCGGCGATCAGGCGCCATGCAGGTGCCGCGATCCACACGATCAGAAATTTCTCGATCTGGCGCATGCCGCTCGAGCCTCGCTGCTGCTGACCAAGGACAAGGCGCTGCTCGCCCTCAAGGCAAGCGCGCTGCGTCACGGGTTGATGATCGTGACGCCGCGGCAGTTCGCGGACCAGCTACTGCTGCCCGACGAACGACTGGAGCCGGGCGAGCGCCCGGTCCCATTGGTGCCAGATCCGATCCAGGGTGCGCCGGGCCTCGACCAGGCGCCTCGCCTGCAGCGCCCATAGGCGTTCGCGGCCTGCCCGCCGGCTGCGAACCAGGCCGGCATCCGACAAAGCAAGCCGCTGGCGCTCAGCCGTTCAGACTAGTCGCGCCCGACCACGAGGCGTGGGGCTTCGCGGCGTCGGCCGTTGGGCTCGGCAAGGCGGGCGACCGATTCGCCCAGCACGGCGCAGCGCAGCGCGACTGCATCATCGAGCGCATGGTGGCGCCTGAGCCTGAGCTCTTCGGACAGGCGGTCGAGCTCCGAGTACGCCACCGGCGCGCGCTGCCAGAGCGCACCCTCCGGCGGGTCCTCGGCGTCCAACAACTCTCCGAGGGCCCATCGATCGTAGCCCGAATCGCTGATCAGGCGCACCAGGCGTCCGTCGGCTTGTTCGCGCAGCCACCGCAGGAACTGGCCGGCCGCGTCGGCGCGTGTCGTTCCGAAGTTCTCCATCAGAGGCAGCACGCTGCGCTCGACAAACGCCGAATAGGCAATCGGGCGGTCGTGCTCGAGCTCGGCGTAGAACGTCTGCCCGTCGGCGGTGATGGCGCCGAAACTGAGCAGCACCGGCGCCTCCAACGAGCTGAACTCGCTGTCCAGGAAAACCCACAGCTCGCGTTCGGAGGAAACCGGCAGCATCCAGGTGACCGGCAGTATCCGGAACAGCATCGTCGCGTCGCGATACGGGGAGGCGTCCAGTCCGAGCCGGCCCATCACATCGGCCGCCTCGAAATCCGTCTCCCGAAACCCGCTCCGGCGCGCGCAGCGCAAAGCACGCACGCTGCGGCGCGAAGGGCGCAACAGGAAGCGGTTGGCTCCATAGTTCGTCTGCAGCCATGTGCAGGCCAGGTCGAGCGCCTCGGTCGCGAGGCCTTGCTTGCAAAACTCGGTCCCGGCCAGCCAGATGTCGATTTCGACCAGATCGCGCATCAAGTCGACGCGGCGCCACGCAAGTATCCCCACATCGTTGGCCTCCGTGCTCAGCACCAGCGCGCGGCCATCGAACGGGCGTGTCCCGTCGAAGTAATGCTGCGGAAACCGGATCAGGAACTGCTCGAGAGTCGGTATGGGGCGCTCGGGGAACCAGGGTGCACCCATCGAGCTCGAGGTCAGATCGGACGACGCGAGCCAGCGGTGTGCGCGCCCGATATCCATCGGCTGCGCACGGCGCAAAACCACCTTGTTGCCGGATGCGATCGTCATGGACGGTTGTGGACGCGCGCTCTTGGTCATTTGCGGCGGGTTCAACATGGAATCTTGAGCGTGTCGTGCGATCGGTGAATCGGAAAAATAAGGCATCCCGGGAGGCCCCATTCAGACCGTCTATGATTTGCCCAGGACAAACTGGCCCAGGTCGCCGAGTGTCGGCGACCTGGGGTGCCTCTTATCATCGACCTGACCCACGCACACCGACTCCTCTGGCAACCCGAATGCCCGACGAACCCAAACCCGAGGTCGACTTCGCGCGGCTGCTTGGACCGTCCAAGCTGCCAGCCGTCGGCACCACGATCTTCACCGTGATGTCGCAGCTCGCGCAAGAGCACAACGCAGTGAACCTGGGCCAGGGATTTCCCGACTTCGATTGCGCACCGCAACTCAAAGGCCTGGTCACCGAGGCGATGCAGCAAGGTCACAATCAGTATGCACCGATGGCGGGCCTTCCCGTGCTGCGCTCGGCGATCGCCGAGAAGGTGCACCGGCAATATGGACGCCGCTACGACAGCGAATCGGAAATCACCGTCACCGCGGGTGCCACGCAGGCGATCCTGACCGCCGTCCTGGCCGTCGTACGGCCCGGTGACCAGGTGATCATTCTGGAGCCCGCGTACGACAGCTACGGGCCTGCGATTCAGCTGGCTGGAGGCGAAGCCGTACCGGTCGCGCTGGATTGCGAGCGCGGCTACCGGATCGACTGGGACCGCGTACGGTCGGCTCTGACGGCGCGCACGCGCCTGCTGATACTGAATTCCCCGCACAATCCCACCGGATCCGTGATCGATCAGCAGGATCTGCATGAATTGGAAGCGATCGTGCGGTGCCAGCCGCTGTTGATCGTATCCGACGAGGTGTACGAGCACATGGTGTTCGACGGGCAGCCTCACATGAGCCTGGCGCGCTCGGAGCTGCTGGCCATGCGCACGTTCGTGCTTTCGAGCTTTGGCAAGACATTCCACGTAACCGGATGGAAAGTCGCGTATTGCTGCGCGCCGGCGCCCCTGATGGCCGAGTTCCGCAAGGTTCACCAGTTCAACGTGTTCACAGTCAATACGCCGGTCCAATGGGCGCTCGCCCGCTTTCTGCAGGACCCGCGCCACTACCTGGAGCTCGCGGCGTTCTATCAGCGCAAGCGCGACCGCTTCGTGCAGGGGCTGGCCCGCACCCGCTTTGCGGCGCTGCCGTGCGGCGGAACCTACTTCGTGCTCGCCGACTACTCTGCGATCTCGAACGAGCCCGAAGAGCAATTCGCGCGGCGGCTGGTGGTCGAGCACGGTGTCGCCGCCATTCCGCTGACGCCGTTTTACTCGCAGCCGGTGAACCGCAACATCGTCAGGTTCTGCTTCGCCAAGCGCGACGAAACGCTCGACGCGGGCCTGGAGCGCCTGGCGAGCGTGTAGACAAGCTCAGCTGGTCGCTCTTCCCTCCTCCCATTGCTCACATTGGCTGGGGGAGCACGAGGGGGCCAGCCCAGCCCCCTTCAGCTGGTCGCTCTCCCCTCCTCCCATTGCTCACATTGGCTGGGGGAGCACGAGGGGGCCAGCCCAGCCCCCTTCAGCTGGTCGCTCTCCCCTCCTCCCATTGCTCACATTGGCTGGGGGAGCACGAGGGGGCCAGCCCAGCCCCCTTCAGCTGGTCGCTCTCCCCTCCTCCCATTGCTCACATTGGCTGGGGGAGCACGAGGGGGCCAGCCCAGCCCCCTCGTTCTCTTCCTCGACCCTTTCCGGCCGCAGGCCGGAAAGGGTCGGGGGTGAGGGGCCGTTCGGGTTTCTTTGACCACTATTCGTCGTCGTCGCGCGGCGCCGCGGGCAGCATCGCGACCGCCTGATCGGCCGGCAGCGCTTCCACATCGCGCAGCCTTTTCTGCATCTGCCGCGTGCGCGTATCGGCCTGCTCCAGCGTCCTGGAGACCGTGCCGACCTGCTCCCGAACTCGCCCGATCCATTCGCCGAAGCGCGCGAACTCCGTTTTCACCGCCCCCAGCACCTGCCAGACCTCGGCCGAGCGCTGCTCGATCGCCAAGGTGCGGAATCCCATCTGCAGCGTGTTCAGCATCGCGTACAGCGTGGTCGGGCCCGCCACCACGATGCGGCGCTCCCGATGCAGCGCCTCGGCCAGCCCGGGACGGCGCAGCACTTCGGCAAACAAGCCTTCGGTCGGCAGGAACAGCACCGCAAAATCGGTCGTATGCGGCGGGTCAACGTATTTCTCCCGCAAGCTGCGAGCCTCCGCGTGCACCCGTGCTTCGAGCGCGCGACCCGCATCTTCGGCGGCGGCCGCGTCAGCCCGTTCCTGGGCCGCAATCAGGCGCTCGTAGTCGTCGAGCGGAAACTTGGCGTCGATCGGCAACCACACGGTCGCGTCGCCGTTGCGGCCGGGCAGCCGCACGGCGAAGTCGACCCGATCGGTCGAGCCGGGGCGCGTCACTACATTGGCGGCGTACTGGTCGCGCAGCAGCACCTGGTCCAGCAACGTGGCCAGCTGCACTTCGCCGAACACGCCGCGCGACTTCACGTTGCCGAGTATCCGCTTCAGGTCGCCGACGCCGGCCGCCAGTACCTGCATTTCCCCCAGTCCCTTGTGCACCTGCTCCAGGCGCTCCGACACCAGGCGAAACGATTCGCCGAGCCGGCGCTCGAGCGTCGTCTGCAGCTTTTCGTCGACGGTCGCGCGCATCTGCTCGAGGCGCGTTTCGTTGCCCTGCTGCAGCGCCTGCAGCCGTGCCTCCAGCGTGGTGCGAATCTCCGCCAGCAGCTGTTGCATCAGTCGGACGTGGGCGCCGAGCTGCTCGGCCTGTATCGCGTTGGTTTGAGTCACATGATGGGTCAGCGCATCCTGCAGCTGCGCGATGCGCGACCCGGTCTGAATCGCAGCGCGATCCGCGCTGGCATCGTGCGCCTGGCGCAGCTCGCGCTCGAGGCGCCCGATCCGACTCCGCACCGCCCACACCCCCAGCAACGTCGCCACGGCGATGCCGGCGGCCACCCACCCCAACTGCAACACGTGCGCTCCTGACTGACACGAAGGATTGTTCGAACATTACATCGATCCGGCCCGGCGCGAAGAACGCTCAGACTTCGCGCAGAACGATCCAGGGTGGCGTCGCGATCACCCGCCGCAGCGCCAGCGAGCCGCCCGCGATCGCGCAGGCGGCACCCATGGCGATCCCGACCGCGAACGGCCAAGCACTGAGCCGGTACTCGAAGTGAAGGACCTGGTGTGCAAGCAGCCAGCCGATCCCGCTGGCGCCGAATCCGCCGAGCAGTCCGGCCATCGTGCCGATCCCGGACAGCTCGAAGATCTGGGCGCGCTGCAACTGGCGGCGGACCGCACCGAACGCCCGCACCAGGGCCGCCTGATGTCCGCGCTCGTCCTGCGTTGCCGACAACGCGGCGTAAAGAACCAGAACGCCCGCAGCCAGCGCGAACACGAACACCAGTTGCACAGCCTGACTGACCTGCTCGATCACGGAGCGCACTTGCGCCAGCACAGCACCGGTATCGATCACCGTCAGGTTGCGAAATTCCTTGACCAGCCGCGATGTCGGATCGCTCCGCCCGTCGCCTTGCTGATCGGCCGATTGCTGAGGAACATAGACCGACGTAATGAAGGTCTGGGGCCGTCCTTTCAGCAGCGAGGGCGCCATGATCACGAAGAAGTTCACCTTCATCGAGTCCCAATTGAGCTCACGCACGCTGGAGACGGTGGCTTGGACGATTTCACCGGCCACATCGAAATCGAGCTGGTCGCCCAGGTGGACCCCCAGGGTCTCCGCGATGCCCTGCTCGATCGACAGCTCGGGCGCATCGGCCGCGAACCATCGCCCCTGAACGATCCGGTTGTAGGCGGGTGGATCGGCCATGTAGGACAGGTTGAACTCACGCTCGACCAGCCCGCGCGCTCTTTCAGCCCGATATCGACCCGCGTCGACCGGTTGATGATTGATCGCCACCAGCCGGCCCCGCACCATTGGGGAGAGCTCCACATCGGCGATGCCGGACTGTTTCAACCGCGCTGCGACCGCCCCGGCCTGATCGGGCTGGATATTGATGATGAAGCGGTTGGGGGCCGTCGGCGGAATCTGCGAGTGCCACTGGCGCAGCAGATCGGCGCGCACGATCGCCATCACGAGCAGCGCGGTCAGGCCGAACGACAGCGCGACCACCTGCAGGATCGTGGCCGAAGGGTGCCGTACCAGAGACGTCAGCGCAAAACCCGCACTGGCCGGCAGCCTTCCCGTCGCACGCCGCAGGGCGCGCATTGAGAAGAGCCAGGCCACCGAAGCGCCTGCGAAAGCCAGGCCCGCGCCTGCAAATGCGCCGGCGGTCATCAGCGCCAGACGGACATCGCGCGCCAGCCAAAGGAGCAACCCGACGAAGGTCAAGGCAGCCAGCGCATAGGCGATCGCTGCCGGCGGCTCGGGCCATGCGGCCTGACCTCGTCGCAGGACGCGCAGCGGCGGCACATTTCGCAGACGCATCACCGGCGGCAGCGCGAATCCGGCCAGCAAAGCCAAGCCGCACGCGAACGATTGCAGCGCTGGCAGTACCGACGGCGCCGGCAGCTGCGTCGGCAACAGCCCGCTCAGCGCTCGCACGATCGTCAGTTGCAAAGCCGAACCCGCCAGGACGCCGACCAGACATCCAGCGCACCCGATCCAGGCGAATTGCAGCGCCAGCAGCCGAACCAGATCGCGCGGTCGCAATCCCAGGCATCGCATGACGGCCGAGCTGTCGATCCGGCGTTGCGAAAAACGCCTCGCGGCCGTTGCGACCGCGACCGCTGCCAGCAATGCGGCCAGCAACGCCACCAGCGTCAGGAACTGGTGCGCGCGCTCCAGCGCCGCGTGCAGATCCGGCCGGCCCTCCTTCAGCGACTGAAGCCGTTGGCCGCCTTGCAACCTCGGCCGCAGCCAGTCGGAAAAGCGCTGAACCGACCCCGGACTGCCCGACACCAGCAGGTGATACGTCACGCGGCTGGCCGGTTGAACCAGTTCGGTGGCTGGTAGATCGCCGAGTCCGATCATCACCCTGGGGGCAAACGACATGAATCCGCCACGGTCCGGCTCCGAGACGATCACCCCGTCGACTCGGAACGTGGACTCGCCCAATCGAATGCGGTCGCCGACGTCCAGGTCGAGCGAGTCCAGCAACTGGCGGTCGACCCAGGCCGAGCCGGCCAGCGGCCCGGCTGCCGTGGACACATCGCCGCCCCGCGTGCGAAGCCTGAGCGCGCCGCGCAGCGGATACGCGCTCGAGACCGCCTTGATCGCCGCCAGTACGTTGCGCTCCGCCTGCTTCGCGCTGACCGCCATGCTGGGAAAAGTCACCGTCTGCGCGAGGCTCAAACCCAATGCGCTCGCCTGGGCCGAGGCCGATGAGTCGATCGGCCGATCCGAGTCCAGCGCGAGGTCGCCGCCGAGGAACATCGCTGCGTCGCGCTGCAGGGCCTGCTGTGCGCGATCCACGAAGAACGCGACGCTGGATAACGCAGCGACGGCCACCGCCAGGGCCGCCACCAGCAACCTCACCTCGCCCGAGCGCCAGTCGCGCGCGACCATCCGCAAAGACTGCGCGAGCAGAGCGCGCAAGCTCATGCCACCTCGCGCCGCGCCGGCACGCCGCGCACGGGGATCACCGGCTTCAGCGCCGCAGCCACCACAGCAGCAGCGTCAGCACCAGCGAAACCACGACGCTGGTGCCCAACGGAACGTAAAGGTCGAAGTGCTCCCGGTGAACGTGGAAATCGCCTGGCAGCCGCCCGAACGGCATCCGGGGCAGCCAAGGCCACATCAGGCCGGCGAGGACCAGAAAGACCCCGGCGCCTATCAGCCAGCGATTCATCGCACGAGTCATCGCAGTTGGATCGAAACGATCGCAGCCTGCGCGCCCTGCCCTGGCACCCGGCTGCTCCTGCGGCCAGGTTATACACCGCGCACTGCGCGGCTCACGATCGGCCGCCGCCCGACTTACGATCGCCCGCCGCCGGACTTACGATCGGCCGCGGCCGCAGGGCGGCGCCGGCTCAGCGGATGTCCTTCTTATTGCAACGGGACCTGGCGCCAGCCGACGCGGCGCACCGTGGTGTTCGACAGGTTGCTGTTCGAATCGACGTGGCAGTGGCCCGTGTTGTCGCACACCAGCTTCCCGGTTCCGGTCGCTCCCCCGGGTCCTTGGGTGCCGCCCGTGCCACCGCTGCCGTTGGTGGCGGACGTGTTGAAGCCGGTGATGCCGACGATCTCCGCACCGACCGTCTTGGTTCCAACAATGCCGGCCGTGTTGGGAAGAGACGATCCGGTGATCGGATTGAAGTCATAGGTGACGCTGTCGCCACCGGCCGAGCAGGCACTGCTGTTCGGGATGTTGGTCGCCACCGTCAGATCGTCGGCGCCAAGATAGGGATTGACGTTCACCCGCTCGCCGGTCGCGGGGAAATCGATGTACCAGCCGATGTTGGTTGGTATGCTGACCGCATTGTTGGTGATGGTGAACTGAGTCGCGCTGCTCGAGCTGATTGTCTGCTTCACGATCGTCGCGTTGGCGCGCGGATTGCCGAGGTTCGATCCGTTGTCGACCAGTGCATACAGCGACGACTGGTACGACCAGTTACCGGGCGGGGTCAGCGTCGCCGGATCTTGCAGGTCGGTGACGCCGAGCAGGCGGCCCGTGCCGACATAGATCACGTTCGCATTGTTGACGGTTCCCAGTTCCGGCTGCGTGGTGATCGGTTGAGGCTTGCTGGCCGCGTCCAACAAGGTCGCCATCGTCGAGACAGCCATGGTCGGGCCGCCCAGGTTGAAACGCCACAGGTTGCCCTGCAGATCGCCGCCGTACACGTACTGCACGGTGTTGTCCTTGTTCGGATCGTTAACCCACGCCGAAATCTTGGCGAGGCCCGACGGAGTCGTCGTCGACCCCACACCGGTCGAGATCTGCTGCAGGATGGCTCCGCTGAACGGATCCAGCTCGTACAGGTGTCCCATGCCGTCGCCGTTGCTGACGTTGTTGTAACCCGAGGTCAGCAACACCACCCACTTGCCATCGGAATAGCGCTTCGCCACCACGGGGTTGCCGAAACTCAAGCCCAGGTTCACGTCGCTGTGCGAACAGACCGTCGAGTCGTTGCAGAACTCCCACAGAAGCTTCGGTGACGCAGGGTTCGTCACGTCGAACGCGACGTAACCGCGTCCGCCGGCATTCAGCCCAACGATCAGCAGTGTGTGCCACAGGCCGTCCGCGCTCGACAGCACGTCGTAAACCGAGGGCGACCCGTCGACGTAGAACTGATGCTGGGTCGGGTAGGCGATGTCGGACAGCAGGTACATCCGCGACAGCACCATGCGCGGAATGTAAGCCCACATCTCGGCGCCCGTGGTCGCGTTGAAAGCGTGGAGCATGCCGTCGTTGCCGCCGATATAGAGAACCGACTGCCGGCTGGCATTGGCGGCCGCGAATGCGGCGTAGGTCTGGTTACCCGGCGCAATCGCCGCGTCGGCGTACGCACGGTCCGGTGCGTTGACGACGGTCGGTGTGGAGTCAACCAGGTCGCCCAGCACGTTCGTGATATTCGAATTCGTATCGGTGCGCGAGCGGAAGTGATTGCCGTCGGCGTACTGACTCTGGCCTCTCAGGTAGTTGATCAGGTTGGCGCCGCTGTTGACGATCACCTGATCGGATGCGACCAGGGTCGAACACTGCGAAAGCACCGAGCACTTGTTGTCGAAGTAACCCTTCGCCGTGGCGTCCAGACTGCCGTAGATGAACGACACCATCGAGCCGCTGGACAGCGTGTAGATATTGCGGGTATCGCTGCCCGCCGACACTTGCGTAATCAGGTTCGATGCAGCCGACCACTGTGCGGTCGTGCCCAGAGTCTTGGTGGTGATGTTGTACGTGTATTCGCCGATATCGCCGTCCCAGTACGCGGTGCGGAAGGTCGAGATGTAGACGAAGTCGTTGGTGTACGTCAGGGTCGGCGCACTGGTCGCGGCAGCCGCGGCAGCTCCCGCCTGAGCCTGGATCGTCGCCAGGTCTCGCGCCAGGCCGCGCAGCAGGCTTTGCGGATTCTTCGCGCTCAGGTAGGAGCCGCGCCCGTTGATCGCCGCGTGCCACAGATCGTCGTCCTTGGCCGGGTCGTCGTTGTAGCCGGTGCCGGTCGGCACCTGCGGCCAGTCGCAGATGGTGCCGGGGGTCCACACGCACCCACCCACGTTGCCGCTGACGATGTTCAGGTAGTCCTGGCTCAGGTAGCTCGGGTTGGTGGTGGTGGTGTCGTAGGTCAGATAGCCGTCGACCCCGAGGCCGACCGTATAAGTGACCATGTGCTGCTGTGGGTTCTGGTCGACATACTGGGCGGTCGGCACGTTGTCGGTGCCGACGTCGACGCCGGTGTTGTAGTTCTTGCTGCCGGACGGACGCAGATCCGTCTTGTAGTAGTACATCGCGACGTCCGACAGCGTGCCTTTGGACGTATAAGTTTGTCCATTGAACGTGGTGTTCGACAGATTGCCGTCGTAGTAGCCGCCCGGCCCGTAGACGGTGGAAGCGCGCTGCTCGAATGAGTTGGTCGAGTCGTTATCCTGGTTGCCGTTGGCCGTGTTGTAGTCGATCGAGTTGCCGCTCAGATCCTGTCCGGCGTTGCCGTTCCAGTAGCCGTCGGTGGTCATGATCGTGAAGTTCTGTTGGCACGAATACTGGACGGGGTCCGGATAATTGGTCGAGTTGATCATTCCGTGCGACAGCGAGCCCGCGCCGGTCAAGCCCGCGTAATACTGTCCGACCCGCGAGAGCGCTTCGCGCAGCGGCGTGCCGTTGTTGGCCGACAGCTTGTAGAAGTCCGTGTAGAAATTCTGCTTCTGGGTCGTCGTGAAGTCGTTGATCGGCTCGAACATGTTGGAGTTGAGCGATCCGCTGGAGTACGCGTTGATCGTCAGAAACCCGACCCGGTAGGCGCTGGTCAGCGTATTGAACGCGAGGCCCACCGCGCTCTTGGCCATCTGGATCCGGGTGTGGTAGTAGGCGTACCAGTTGGCGAAGTTCGTCATTTCCTCGGCGTACGAGCAGGTCGGCGCCAGGGCGCAGTCGGTTCGCGCGACGCTGCGCGTGTAGGTCAGCTGGGCCGGAACGATGTCGTTGCGGTTGAAATAGCCGAAGCGGGGGTACTGGTAGCCGAGGCGCTGGTTGTACTTCTTCTGGCATCGGACCACCGTCAGGCCCTTCAGCGCGCCCGTGCCCGGCGTGAAGGTGCCGGTGACCGCTGACAGGCTGTTCTGATCCGACGCCGAGTAGCAATAACGGATCGACGCGGAGTAGACATACGATCCGGTCGCGCTGGTCGACAGCGTGCACGTCGTCAGGTTCGCGTCGGAGCAGTATTCGGCCGGCGTGATCGTGTAAAAGAACGGGTTGCCGCTGAAGACCGTCGAGAATTCGTAGGAACCTGACGTGATCTTGATCGTGTCGCTGCCGTTCAGGTTGACCGTTACGGATCCGCTTCCGGAGAGTACTGCGTCCGGATAGCCGTTCGTCGCGCTCCCTAGGTTGTACAGGAATTTATTGCCGGTATCGATGCCGTTTCTCTTGCAATTGATGTACAGCGGCAGCACGGTCGAGCTGTTGCAGAAGACCGCCTCTGGGAATCCGGTCAGCAGGTTGATCGTCCCTCCAACCGTCCCATAAGCGTCGTTGGGAACCCGGGTCCAGCCGGACGAGTTGCCGGTGGTATAGCTGGTCATCGTCGCGCCAGCGTACGTCACGCCGGGCGGGTAATACACGTTGGGGTTGTAGTACACGCCGTTGAACTGGTACGCATAGTAAGGAGGATCGCCCTGCAGGCCGGTCGTGGTGTTCGGCGTACAGCTGCTGCCGCTGTGGCTCGAGCAGCGGGGCTTGTCGACGCCGGAGCCCGGCAGCGGACTTGGGCCGATCCAGTCCGGCATGAAATCCCAGGCCATGCTGCCCGAGTCGTCGAACAACAGCATGATGTTGGGCTTGACGGAGGTTGTTGCACCCATCTCGAGCGGACTGTTCGAAATGTCGGTCGTTGCCGCCGAGGCTCCGAGCGCGAAGCCCAAGGCAATCGTGGTGAGACTGATGTGAGCAAAGCGCGTCATTGCGGCACCCGATGGTTCAAAGCGTGACAAACGCCTGGCTGAGCGAGACCGTGTTGCGTGGACCCGTCACCTGGACCGTAATGCGATAGAAATTCATCGGCGCCAGCGGCGCATCGAACGAACTGTTCTTGTGGCTGTCGACCGTCCCGCTCGAGCCACTGCTGTTGGCCGTCGAGCAGTATTGGTTCGGATTGGTCGGAGCGCCGGCAGCGGTGCACATCCGGTGGATCACCCAGGAGACCTGGTTGCCGGCGCCGTCGTTGGCGTTGGAGCAAGGGGTGGTGCCGCTCGTCGTGGTGCAGGGAGACCAGGTCGCGGGCAGTCTCCAGTCCGGATCCTGGGCCAGCTCCGCGTAGTAGCCGTTGGCGGGCGCGTCTGCATACAAAACGCCGTTGGTTGCGTTGGCCTGGATCCAGGTCACCGCCTCCTGCACCGCCAGATCGGCGCTGTGGACCGTCGAGTTGCGAGCCGCCAGGTTGCCGGAGACCAATTGGCTCGTGTCGATCGACCGCACCAGTGCGATGCCGGAGACCATCATCGCCACCAGCGCGACCAGTACCAGCAGCAGCATGTAGCCGCGTTGAGAAGCGCGCGGGCGGATCGAAAGGTGCTTCATGACGGGGTCCAGATCGAGTTGCGCAGGCTGACCGTGGTGTGAAAGACCTTGTATCGGTAGCACTGCCAGTTCGGGTTGTTCGCGTTACCGCTCAGGTTCAGGTTGGTGGTCGTGCCGTCGTCCCACGTGACGACGATCGGCGTCACGGTGGTGGTCGTGCAGGGGCCGTTGGTCACACTGGGTTTTTCGGGTTGAGCGCTGCGGGCGACGACGGCGACCCGGATCGCGAGCACGGCGGGCCACTGGGCGGGCGCGGCCGTCGTCCAAACCGTGACGGAGCCGGTTGCGCCCGGGTCCTCGCCATACTCCGCCTTCATGTTGACGATGTTGGCGGCGACCGGCTGCGCCAGCTGGTCGGTCACCAGTTGATCGAGCATCAGCGTGTTGTTGACGATGTAGTAGCGATTGACCGTCGGTGCCGTGCCCAGGTCCATGATCACGGCGCCGGCGTCGTACACCGGGCCGATTCCACCTCCCGGGTTGTAACGCCACTTCGCACCGGTGGCGTGCAGCACCGTGCTGGTCGCGCCCGACACCGGTGTATTGCTGGCCTGCGTGATCGTGCAGGCCTTGCCGGTTTCCGCCAGCAGCAACACGTCGCCGGCGGTGATGCCGTACGGGTTGTTCACCGTGTAGTTGTCGGTGGCTGCCGACATCGTCACGGTCAAGCCGACCGCGCCGGGCAGCTGGCTCGTGCCGCTCGAGACGATCCAAACCTCATCGGGGGTCGATGCGTTGGCGCCCAGCAGGATCTGCGCCGGCGCCAGCGTGAACGTGAACGGCTGCGGCGGAGCCGCCCATTCGTCGATCCCCGAGGCGGTGCAGCCCATGTACGTTCCGGCGTTGACGCCGTAGCCGGCCATCTGCAGGTCCCGGCTGAGAAGATAGGTGGCGCTCGCGCCGCTGAACGTTGCGTCGTTGGCGCTGGCGGTGGTGCGCCGGTAGCCTTCGGACACCGCGAGCGATTGCATGATCGCCAGCGTGGCGAACAGCGCCACCACGGTCGAGATCATCACTTCGACGAGAGAAAAGCCGCGCTGCGGCCGGCCGGCGTGCACAGTCGTGGGTCTCATGGGTTCTGGACGGTTGCGATTTCGGTGTGCTGATGCTGGGCGCCGGAAGCGTCGTTGGGCGGCTGCCAGGTGACGGTGACGGCTACTTGATTGCCATTCACGGCGACGCTGGCTCCGCCCTTGGGCAGCGTCGACTGGACCTCGGTCAACCACGGCTGCACCACGGCCGGCGCAGTGCCGCTGCCGGTGTACGCATAGGTGGCGATGTTGGTGCGATTGACCCAGATGTCGTTGATCAAACCATCGGTCAACAGCGTTGCATCGGTTCGATACTTCGCATCCGACGAGTAGGCGATCGCGCGCGCCTGCATTCCCAGCATTCCCAGGATGCCGAACGCAAAGATCGTCATCGCAACCAGCACTTCGATCAGCGAAATACCGCGCGACGCCGCGCGCATGTCCTGGCACTTCATTGGCAACCTCTCGGATCGCTGGCCAGGCTCAATTTCGGGTCGCACATCCGGATCTGGCCCGCGCTGATCCTGACCTGCAACGGCCGTCCGGCTGATGCGGGCATCGACGGGATCGCTACGTTGATCTGCGCGATGGGCGTGGTGGCATCAGCGTTCGACGTCACCACCATGCCCAGAGAATTGAAGGTGACGACGCTGGTTGCGGCTCCGTTTGCGTCCACCGCCGTGACTTGAGGCAACGTCGTCTGCTGATCCGCCGCGGCCTGACGCTGAATCCAGTTGTATGGCGCTGCATTGGCCGGAACGCCGGCTCCAGTCGAGACACCCGGGCAGTCGCCCGGTGTCTCCGGCACGGTCGCGGCGCCGTTCTGGAGAAACGGAAATGCGCATCCGACCAGCCAGTCGGCTGTCTTAGGGTTGGCAGTCGAGGTGAGCCAGAACATCACGCTGCGATTTCGCCGCATCGCCTCGCCGCGCGCCAACTGCAAGCCATTCTGTATCGATTCGGTCGCGGTGCGGATCTGGACGTTCTGCATCCACGCGGAGAACAACGGGCCTGCCTGCGACAGCAGAATCGCGACAATCGCCAGCACGACGGCCAGCTCGATCAGGGTGACGCCTTGGGATAACCTTTTCATGGTTGATTCCGCCCGCAGCTACCGGATGGTCCAGGCCGTGGCCGAGGTTGACCAGCCGGCAGGCGCATTGGGGGTTGCTTGAAGGTTGGCCTGATTGATCGTGTAGGTGAAGCCGGCGACCGGTCCGGGGTTGTTGGCCGTCGCGGTCGCGGTGTACGCCTGCCCACCTGCGCCGACCAGCGCGCAGGCGACGGTGAAATTGATAAGCGGAGGCGCTGCGGGAGGCGCAACACCACAGCCGGTGCCGGCAGCATTGGCGTACGTGTTGTTGTCCTGGTACCACTGCTCCATCTGCACGCGGTATTGCGACAGTGCTTGCGTCGCTTCGACCACGTCGCCGCGTTGCACGTAGCGCGAGTACGAAGGCAGAGCGACCGCCGCGAGGATGGCGACGATCGCCACCACCACCATCAGCTCGATCAGCGTGAATCCAGTTGACCGTTTCATCATTCGATCTCCATTTCGGCGTTGCCCGTGCCATCGCGGCCGATTCCGACCCGACCGGCCTTATCGACCGACGTCGCAAGGATTTCGCCGTACTCGTTCTTGGTATCGGATCTGCGCCCAGGCGCCTTGAACTAAGCCGGGAGCAGTGGCGGTTTTCGGACGATCAACGGTCAGGCGGTGAACTTCAACTGCGGACCAGCGGCGGGTGCGCGCGCTCGCACGGCAATCGCGCGGCAATTGTTGAAAATGCGATGCGGAATTGTCGGACGGCCCTGCCTACTTAAGACGATCAAGCAGAAGCCTGATTCGAATTCTTTAAAAAGCCCGAGGATCTGCGCCTCTGGATCCGGTGGCGATCGGGCCTTTCTTAGCGCCAGGGTTCTGCATCAGCGTGCGCGACGTTTTGCGCCACCGAGCTAAGCAATTGCGCGTAGGCCGATCGTCGGATGGGGCAATGCAGGAAGACCGATCGGCGTGTGCGCGGGTGGACCGCGCAATGCGTCAATTAGAGAAGGTACGGTGGCCCCAGGCTCCTGCCCAAGTCCGCGCACCACGCACACGGCGCTCGCGCCGCACGAGGCCGCCGCGCGCACCTGGTCCAGGGTCAGGATGCCCCCGATCGCGACCACCGGCGCGCCGGCCATCGAGCACCACCACCGGAGGTTGTCCAGACCTTGCGGGCGCCAGGGCATGTCCTTGGTCGTCGTCGGCCACAGCGGACCGCAGGCGATGTAGACCGGTGCCAGTGCCTTGGCGCGCGCCAACTCCCACAGACTGTGCGAGCTCACGCCCAGCGCCAAGCCTGATTGCGCGATCTCGCGCCGCTCCGATTCCTGCAGGCCCGCCAGATCCTGTTGCCCGAGGTGGACGCCGCCGGCACCGAGCTCGATGGCAAGTTTCCAGTGGTCGTTGACGAACAGCCGGGCGTCGACCGGGCGACAGGCGGCCACACTGGCTCCTATTTCTTCCGACAGGGTGGAAGCCTCGGCCTGCTTGATCCGCAGCTGCACGGTGCGAACGCCGGCCGCCAGCAGCTGCTTCACGCGTGCCGCGCTGTCGACAATTCCATACAGAGCGCTCTCGCCAGCGCCGGTGCCGATGGCTGCGGGCGCGCCGCTCGGCGGCAGCCAGCGCGGCGGCGTTGCACCGAACGACATCGTCGGCAACAGCTGAGGGTCGTTCGCGAATCCCGCGTGCGCCGCGACCGGCCCCGCCCCCGCGCCCATCCGGTAGCCGCGCTTCAATGCGCTCGTCGTCAGCATTTTCGCCAGCACCACCGCATCGGCTTCGGCGAAGCCCAGAGCCAGCGCGCACGCCGCGCCGGTCGAAAAGGTGCAACCCGTGCCGTGAGCGTTCTGCGATTCGACGCGAGGCAGCGCAAGCCATCCGGCGGCTTGCGCCGTATCGACCCAATCGAGTGCCAAAGCGCCCGCTTCGTCGCCCCCGGTGACACAGGCGGCACCGGCGCCCGTCAGGCGCAGTGTCCGCGCCAACTCGGCCGCCTCCGCTTCGATGCCCGCGAGCGCTACCGCCTCGCGGCGGTTCGGCGTCACCAGATCGGCGCGTGGCAGCAGCAGGGCACGATAGGCATTCAACGTGGATTCGTCGACAAAAGACGCGCCGGTGCTGGAAGCGAGCACCGGGTCCACCACCAGCGCGACAGGCTGCGTGCTGCGAAGTCGGTCGACCCAGCGCGCCACGACCTGCACCAGCGCTGCGCTGCCCAGCAAACCGGTTTTGATCGCGCGCGGCGGCATATCGTGCTCCAACGCCGCTAGCTGCGCCTCGAGAACCTCGGGCCGGGTCGGCTCGATGTGGCTGACCGCGCGCGAATTCTGCGCGGTGATCGCACAGATCACCGGACAAAGATGAACGCCGAATGCGGCGGCGGCACGCAGGTCGGCGGCGATGCCCGCGCCACCGCCGCTGTCGTTGCCCGCAATGCTCCAGACAATCGGCTGACCCTCACCCCCGACCCCTTTTCCGGCCTGCGGCCGGACAAGGCAAGACGAAGAGAACGAGGGGGCTCGGCCGGCCCCCTCGTGCTCCCCCAGCCAATGTGAATGGCTATCCGTGCTCAGGGAGAGCGGACTCCCCTCTCCCGCTTGCGGGAGAGGGGCCGGGGGTGAGGGTGTGCGCTGCAAGAGCTCAGGGCGGCAAGGGCTTTCTCAACCGCTGCCAAGAGGTTCGTTCGAGCCGAGCAGCACCGGCTGGTCGGTCACGGGGGTGCTCGCGACGGCAAAATCCTGCGCGGCGATCAATCCGGCGCGCCAACCTTCGCGGCCCGCCTCCACCGCGTGGCGGAACGCGCGTGCCATCCGCGCCGGGTCGCGGGACAGCGCAACCGCCGAGTTCAGGAGCACCGCATCGAAGCCGAGCTCCATCACCCGGGCCGCATGCGACGGCGCCCCGATCCCGGCGTCGACGATCAGCGTTGCGTCGGGCAGGCGCGCACGCAACGTGCGCAACGCGAGCGGGTTGGCCAGTCCTTGAGCCGAGCCGATCGGCGCGCCCCACGGCATCAACAGCGCACAACCGACGTCCAGCAGGCGGCGGCAGGTCACCAAATCTTCGGTGCAATACGGCCAGACGACAAAGCCCTCCCGCACCAGCACGCGAGCCGCCTCGACCAGCTCGATCGGGTCGGGTTGCAGCGTGTATTCATCACCGACCACTTCGAGCTTGATCCAGCTCGTCTCGTACAACTCACGCGCCATCATCGCCAGCTCGACCGCCTCGTTGGCGTTGCGGCAGCCTGCGGTATTGGGCAACAGGTGGGCATGCTGCTCCGCCAGAGCGGCACGCACGATCGCGACGAAGCCGTTGTCGCAGCCGGATACCAGCGTCCGCTTCAACCCGACCGTGACGACCTGGGTCTGCGCCGCGCGAATCGCGTCGCGCAGCGCATCCGGCGAGGGGTATCCGGCCGAGCCGAGCAGCAAGCGGCTGGTCATCGTCACTCCCGCGACGCTCCAGCTTTCACAGCCTACCGATTCTCGATGCATGCCAACCTCCCTGCCCTTTCTTAACCGCCGGTAATCGCTTGAAACAGCAGGATCGAGTCGCCCGAACTCAACTGCAGGCCTTCTCGCAGGCCGCGCGCAACGAAGCGACCGTTGACCGCCGTTCCCACCGCCCCGGGTGCGTGTCCGAGCTCGGCCACCAGCGCGGCCAGCGTGGTGCCGGCTGCAATCCGGCGAGGCCCGTCATCCAGCAAGACCGCGATCGTCGTGTCTTCACTCATGCCGGTGCTGCCTCGGGCCGCAACTGCAAGGTCGGCGCCAAGTTCAACGAGTCAAGCGCGTCATCCACCAGTGCCGGCGCCAGCAGCCAGCCGTGGCGGAACAGCCCGTTGATTCGCACGAGCCCGTCCCGGATGTCGGTGCATGGCTCGTGATCCGGCAGCGCCGGCCGCAGATTGCGGTCCAGCCTGATGATCCGAGCCTCGGACAGCTGTGGCAGTACGCTGTGCGCCGCGGTCATCAGCTCCACCGCCGACTTCACCGACACCTCAGAGCGGTCTTCGCTCTCGATCTGGCTCGCGCCGACAGTCAGCACATCGCCCGGCCGAGGCACGATGTAAACGCGGTGGCGCGGATGCAGCAGACGCAACGGGCGTTGCAGCGCGAGTCCCGGGGCATGCAACCAGACCGTTTCACCTCGAACACCGCGCACCGGCAGATCGAGCTTGGCCCCGGTCCCGCGCACGTCGAAAACGAGATCGAAACGCTGCGAACCAAGCCCAGCGACATGCAGGCGGTAAGGCTCGATTCGATCGACGCAGGCACCGAAGCGCCAGGCCGCGCCGTCCGCGCCCGCGACCAGCGCCGCCATCACAGCAAGCGTATCGATATGCGCTTCGCATCCGAGCAGCCACGCATGCGCGATGCCCGAGAGCGCGGGCTCGAGCGCACGCAGGCGCGCGGCATCCAATGGCTCGGCCCCAAGCGATGGATCGGCCGCGTGCCGCAGCCGCGCCAGCACCCGCTCAGCGGCGGCAAGGTCCGTGCGATGCGCCAGCATCAGGCTGCCCCGTTCGGCGAGCAGCGGGCGTCCGGGCAGCTCAGCGACGATCTGCCGCCACAGGCCGATCGAGCGCAACCCCTGGCGGGCGACCCCGGCCGATGCGCTCTCCAACTCCGCCACCGGGCTCAGCATGCCGGCCGCGCTGAATGCGGCGGCGCCATGTCCGTCGAATGCCGGTTGCGCGTCGGCGGCCGGATCGAATACCGTGACCCGATGGCCGGCGCGGGTGAGGCGCCACGCCAACAGCCGACCTAACAGCCCCGCTCCGGCGATTCCAACCAATGCCATGACCCTCACCCCTGCCCCTCTCCCGCAAGCGGGAGGGGGTTTGGTTTAATGACCCTCACCCCTGCCCTTCCCACGCAGCCCTCCTTCGCGCTGCGCGCTTCGGAGGGCAAGCCGGGAGAGGGGTTTGGTTTTAGCTAAACCGACCGGATCGGAACGTAGATCTCGCCGCCGGAGGCCTTGAACTCGGCCGACTTCGCGTCCATCGCCCGCTGAATCGCCTCCGCATCCTGCAGGCTCATCCCCGCGGCCAGGTCGCGCAGCTCCTGCGTGATCTTCATCGAGCAGAATTTGGGCCCGCACATCGAGCAGAAATGAGCCACCTTGCCGCTCTCCTTGGGCAGCGTCTCGTCGTGAAAATCGCGAGCCGTGTCCGGGTCGAGCGACAGGTTGAACTGATCGTGCCAGCGAAACTCGAAGCGCGCGGTGGACAGCGCATCGTCGCGCGCGCGGGCGCCCGCGTGTCCCTTGGCCACGTCGGCAGCGTGCGCCGCGATCTTGTAGGCGATGATGCCCTGCTTCACATCGTCACGATCCGGCAGGCCCAGGTGCTCCTTCGGCGTCACGTAGCACAGCATCGCGGTGCCGAACCAGCCGATCATCGCCGCGCCGATCGCCGAGGCGATGTGGTCGTAGCCCGGTGAGATGTCGATCGTCAGCGGCCCCAGCGTGTAGAACGGCGCTTCGTGGCAGTGCTTCAGCTGCTCGTCCATGTTGGCCCGGATCAGATGCATCGGCACGTGCCCAGGCCCTTCGATCATCGTCTGCACGTCGTGCTTCCAGGCGATCCTGGTCAGCTCACCCAGCGTTCGCAGCTCGGCGAACTGCGCCTCGTCGTTGGCGTCCGCCGTCGAGCCGGGGCGCAGCCCATCGCCCAGCGAGAAGCTGACGTCGTACGCCCGCATGATCTGGCAGATCTCCTCGAAGTGCGTGTAGAGAAAGTTGTCCTGGTGGTGCGCGATGCACCACTTGGCCAGGATCGAGCCGCCGCGCGAAACGATGCCGGTGCGCCGCGTCACCGTCAGCGGGATGAACGGCAAGCGGACGCCGGCGTGGATCGTGAAATAGTCGACGCCCTGCTCGGCCTGCTCGATCAGCGTATCGCGGAAAATCGGCCAGGTCAGGTCCTCGGCCACGCCGCCGACCTTCTCCAGGGCCTGGTAGATCGGCACTGTGCCGATCGGTACCGGCGAGTTACGAACGATCCAGTCGCGCGTCGTGTGGATGTATTTGCCCGTCGACAGATCCATCACGGTGTCGGCGCCCCAGCGAATCGCCCACACCAGTTTTTCGACCTCCTCCTCGATGCCCGAGGTCACCGCCGAGTTGCCGATGTTGGCGTTGACCTTGACCAGGAAATTGCGGCCGATCGCCATCGGCTCCAACTCGGGGTGGTTGATGTTGGCCGGAATGATCGCGCGGCCACGCGCCACTTCATCTCGCACGAACTCCGGCGTGATCGGGCCGCTCGGAAGCTGTGCTCCCATCGGGTCGCCGGCCAGACGCCGCTCGCGCACGGCATCGGACAAGTACTCGTTCATCCATTCGCGGCGCCCGTTCTCGCGCAGCGCCACGAACTCCATTTCCGGTGTCACGATGCCACGCTTGGCGTAATGCATCTGGGTGACTGGTCGGCCGTCCCTGGCATGGCGCGGACGGCGCTGCAGCGCGGCGGCCTCCGAGCGCAGCTGTGCCAGGCGCTCGGAGGCGCTATGGCCTTCCCGGGTCCCGTCGTCCAGCGCCGCGTGCGTGCGCCCGTCGTAGTCTTGAGAATCGCCGCGCTCGGCGATCCAGGGTCCGCGCACATCCGGCAGGCCGCGCCGCACGTCAATCGGCACGGCGGGCTCGGAATAAGGACCGGACGTGTCGTACAACGTCACGGTCTCGCCGTTGGTGAGGCGCACTTCGCGCACCGGGACGCGCAAGTCCGCGCGCGAGCCGGCGATCCAGCTCTTCTGGGACGCAGGAAGCGGCTCGCGCGTCAGCGCAAGCGACTCAATCAACTTCGGATCATGTGCGTTCATCGTCGAGACTCCCTCGTCGCCGTGTCGATGCTCCGAAGGTCGTCCCGACGCGTCGGCCCGTGTTCGAGCCTCGCGAGGTCCAACGGCTCTTCTTCCGCCGGTACAAACCGGATCAAGTTCGCGGGTTCGGACTCACCGTCTCAGCACGCGACGCGTGCACCCCGGAGCAGGAGACATTGTGGGCCGCGCCCAGCCTTGCTGTCAAACCGCCTCGGGCCAGGCCGCAGAAGCGATCAAAAAATCAGAAGTGCAGGCCGCTGCTGCAGTCGCCGATCTGGTCGTCGAGCTCGTCGTCGTCCGACAGCTCGAACAATTCCGCGTCGGGATCGGTGTCGAATTCATCGAGCGACGCCGCGTCAAATTCCTCTTCGATTCGTCTCAGATTCACAACGCACCTCCCAGTGCTGGCCGGAGCCCGTGTGCCCCGATCGTGGTCCAACGGCATGACCACCACTGTGCGGGATTGGGAGGTGAGGTGGAAGTTACTTTCGTAATAGCAGCCGGTCCAGCGATGCCGCTCCTGCGCCCCGGCACAGCAGCACCAGCAGCATGGCTGCCCACTGAATGTGGGTTGGCCATGCGAGCGGATACACGAACACCTCGATGACGAGGGTCATCCCCAGCAGCACCAGCGCGGTCAGGCGGGTCAGCAGACCGAGCACGAGCAGGACCGGTGTCGACAACTCGATACTGACCGCGATAATGGCCGCGATCTGCGGCGGCAGCAGCGGCAGCTTGTATTCGTCGTTGAACAGCGAAAGAGCGGCGTTCCAGTCGTCGAGCTTGGTCATCGCGGAGTTCCAGAACACCGTGGCGACGGCAAGCCTGAGCGGCACGGCGAGCACGCTGTACGGGACGCGATCGAGTGCCTCGGTGATGCGGCGCACCCGCGCGACGAAGCCACCCGGGGCCGCGGACGGAACAGAAGCGTTCATTCGATTCTCCGTGAATCAGTCATCGCGAGGCCCGTTTAGAGTAAACGCGACGAAGCGCCCCGCGGCCAGATGCTCGGCCAGTACGGCGCTGGCGGCCGCGTCGGCACCCGCCACTTCTTCGAGAGCCACCCCGAGCGGGCGGCCGGCGCATAGCGCGCTCGTCAGGCGCCACCCGGCCTCGCTCGAGCGCAGCACCTGCACCGTCGCCCCGGCGGGCTCGGCTGAATTTCGAGCCCGTCGTTCGACCAGCAGGTACACCGGTCGATCGTTCAGATCGATGGCGCCGAGCTCGGCGTCCTCGCCTGCGAGCACTGCATGCCAGATCACATCAGCCGGTGAATCGGTCCGTACCAACGCCAGCGCAGGGTGCGCCACCAGCCGCAGCGAAGCGGACTGCTCGGCCGAAATTGTTGCCAGGTCGCTCGGATCGATCGCTGTGGCCTCGGGCGCGTGCAGCGCACGGCTCACGGCCCACTCCAGTGCCGCGACGTCCGCCAGATAAGGCACCGATGCGGCCGGGGCAAACCCTGCCAGGAAGGCGACGAAGCCGGAGCCGTACTCGTCCAACCAGGCGCTGCGAGGCAGCTCCCGGTCGATAAAGCCGCGCGCCGCGCCTTCGAAGAACTCTTCACCGACCAGCCGGACCACGGCCGGAAACGTCAGTCGCAAAGCATTCACCAGCGTCGTGATCGACGTGTCGCGATAGATCGACATCCGCTGCCGCGCGTCCAAACCATCGGCCACCACATAGGGCGCCAGCCAGTCGCCGAGGCGACCCCCGCCAAGGTCGTGCAGAAACAGGCGCTGCACCTCAAGCAGCGACGGCGAAGTGGCGGCCATCTTGTTCCCGATCCAGCACGTCCTGGGCGGTGCGCGCTTCGGCCAGCAGAACGTCGAGCGACGGTATCCGGGTGTCCCATTCGATCAGGGTCGGCACGCGCCCGAAGCGCCGCACCGCCTGCGCGAACAGCGTCCACACCGGTGGGGCGACGTTGGAACCGTGGTCATCGATCCGCAGCACGCGGCCATCTTCGAGCTCCCGCACCGCGTGTCCCGCCAGATGAATCTCTGCGATCGCGTGTGCCGGCAGACCAGCCAGATAGTCGGAAGCGGACCACCCGTGATTGCAGCAGCTGACGTAGATGTTGTTCACGTCGCACAGCAAGCGGCAACCGGTTCGCTGCGCCAGCGCGGCGAGGAACTCCCATTCCGGGATCGTCGAATGCCCATAGCGCAAATAACTTGACGGGTTTTCGACGAGCAGCGGCCGCTTCAAGGCATCCTGTGCATGCTCGACGTTGCGGCACACGACATCCAGGGCCTCCTCGGTCAGCGGCAGCGGCAACAGGTCGGCCAGGTGCACGCCGTCGACCGAGCTCCATGCCAGATGCTCGGACACCAGGCCGGGCTCGTAGCGATCGATTAGCGCACGGACCCTTGCCAGATGGCCGGCCGACAGGCCATCCGCGCTGCCCAACGACAGGCCGACCCCATGCAGCGAGATCGGGTAGCAGGACCGCACCTGCTCCAGCATGGCCGGCGTCGGTCCGCCGCCCATGTAGTTTTCCGAGTGCACCTCGAACCAGGCAACGCGCGGTCTGGATTCGACCACGGCGCGATGGTGCGCAAAGCGCAGTCCGATCCCCGCCTGGGCGGGGATCGCACCGGCAAGGCGGTGCGATCCTTGCACGATCAGGACGCTTTCAGCTTGCCACCGGCAATCTTGTTGCAAGCTCCGGCGGGCAGCAGCACGAACGACTTCGGATCGCGCGCCTGCGTGGCCTGGCCGGCGCATGAGTGTGATCCCTCGCCGCAGTCGTTCTTCGAGACGGCGTTGATGCCGTAACACTTCTCCAGCTTGTCGGTGGCCGCGTCCTTGCTTGCATGAGCCGCGTTGCCGGTGTCTTTGCTGGCTCCTTTGCCCATGTCCTGCGCCGATACCGGTGCGAGATGCAGGCCCAGGGCCAGGCCAATGGCTGCCGAAAGCGTCGAGGCTGCGGTGAAATGACGAGTCATAGCTTCTCCTTTACTCATGGTGAAAGTCCGATCCTGGACCGAGCCTTGGTCGCCCGCACCGTGGATTACTTACACTGCGCGCCGCACAATCGGCGGTTCGCGTAGCGTAAGGCAAAGTGGGTCTGCCTCGACCAACGCGCTCCAATCGCCAGGGAGACCACCGTGCCATACGCCAGCCCATCCGCTTCAGCCGCAAACTCAGTCCGGGAGGCGATTCCGGGACAGATCGTTCTGGTGCAACAGGGTGGCGGCGCCCTGGGCGCCTACCAGCTCGGCGTGTACCAGGCCTTGCATGAAAGCGGTCTGGAGCCCGATTGGATCATCGGAACTTCGATCGGAGCGATCAATGCGGCCATCATCGCGGGCAACCCGTTCGAACGCCGGTGGTCACGGCTGCGCCAGTTCTGGGACCAGATGGCGATCGCCGGGGTCAGGGATGTCGGTCCGGCGGCGCGGTGGTGGGGGGGTCTGACCAACCTGCGCACGATGACGCTGGGCATCCCCGGATTCTTCGAGCCGAACCCATCGGCGGGCTGGGGCCCGATGGCCGAGGTCGGCGTCGAGCGCGCGTCCTATTACCGGACGCAAGGCCTGCGCGACACGCTGGGTCAACTGGTCGACTTCGCTTACCTGGGGCAGACCAAGCCGCGCCTTACCGTCGGCGCGGTCAACGTTCATACGGGCATGATGCGCTACTTCGACAGCCGCGTTGAGCCGATTGGACCCGACCACATCCTCGCCTCGGGAGCACTGCCCCCGGCATTCCCGGCCGTGCGGATCGACGGCGAAGCGTTTTGGGACGGGGGTATCTTTTCGAACACGCCGATCGAAGCCGTGCTGGACGACCATCCGCGCCGCGACTCGGTGATCTTCTCGGTCAACCTGTGGAACCCGTCAGGCCCGGAACCCCAATCCCTGTGGGACGTGCAGACCCGTCAAAAAGAGATCCAGTACGCAAGTCGGTTCGACAGCCACTTGATGCGCCTGACCCAGATGCATCGCCTGCGCCATGTGATCCGGGACCTCGAGCAACGGCTGCCCCCCGAGATTCGTGATTCGGAACCCTGTCGGGCGCTTGCCGCCTGGGGTTGCGCGACCGTGATGCACGTGGTGCGGCTGACGGCGCCCCGCCTGCCCAACGACGACGGCACCAGCGATATCGACTTCACGCGCGATGGCATCGAGTTCCGCCGGCAGGCCGGCTACCGCGATGCCATGCACGCGCTGCGCAGCGAGCCGTGGAAGCAGCACGGCGGTATCCTCGACGGCGTCATCGCGCACGAAATCCTGGCGCCGAGCGAAGCCTGAAACCGAGGAAGCCTGAAAGCCTAGGCCTGAAAACCATGATCCACGTCTTCGCTGCGTCATGGGCTTGAGCGCACTCAGCGGGTGGCAGAACTTCTATGTGATCGTCGGCTCGTCCTCAGCCGCGCTGACCGGCCTGACCTTCATCGTGATCACGCTCGTCGCCGACGCCAACCGTGACTCCCAGGCACCCACGACGCGTCTGCTGGGTTTGCGGGCATTCATCACGCCGACCACGGTCCATTTCGTTTCAGCCCTGTGGCTGTCGGCATTGCTGACCGTGCCCGGCCACACGGTCGACAGCCTCGCGCTGTGCCTCGGTGCGACCGGCGTGGTGGGGATCGCGTACTGCGTTAGGGTGATCCGTTGGATGTTCCAGACGCTGTCGGTTTACAAAGTGTTCATCTCGGATTGGATCTGGTGCGCAGCGCTGCCGTTGCTGGCCCATCTGAGCCTTTTGGCGGCTGCTCTGCTGCTTGCCAAAAGTCCGTGGGTGTCGCTGTATGCGGTCGCCGGCACCACCTTGCTGCTGCTGTTCATCGGCATCCACAACGCTTGGGATGTCGTCGCTTGGGTCACAACCGGGCGGCACGCGCATCGGGAGCAGCAGCGGGGGCGTCCGCAGAGCGAACGGGACCTCGAAGCTCGAAACGTGAACCCGGATCGACGCGACGAGCACTAACCGCCGGCGCGCATGCGCAGGCGCGAGTCTTTGCGCCGATTGCCAGGTCGACCACTCACATTTCAAGGAGGTGACATGCCGAAACTCGACAGAGCTTGGTTGCGGGTTGCGATCGCTGCTGCTGCACTCGAAAGCGTGTTTCCGTCAGCCGCGTCGGCGCAAACCTGGAGTCCACCTCAATTCGTGACCAGCGAGCAGGCCTTAAGTCTCGCGACCAACGGCAGCGGGAAGGCCGTGATGCTGCTGCTTCCTTCCGGCCAGTATGTTGGTTTGCAGGCGATCGTGCAGACCAACGGCTCCTGGAGCAGCCCGATCACCCTGAGCACGAACGCCACCAGCAGTAAGGCGGCGGTGGCCCCGAACGGCGATGCGGTCGCCGTGTGGTCCGGGCCGAGCGGCCTTCAGGCTGCGTTTTTCACCTCGGGCCGCTGGGGCAACACCGAGACCCTGGCAATCAGCAAGCCACCGGTGTTCGGCCTCGGGTACGACGGCAAGAACAATGCGACGGTGGCATGGGAGAACTCGACTTCGAGTTCTTGTGCATTGGACGAGGTGACCGGCACTGCTGCCTCCGGCTTTGGCGCCCCTCAGGCGCTCAACAGCAAGTGTTACGGCTTCGTCGATCTCGCCGTCAACAGCGCGGGCCAGGCCATTGCCGCGCAAAGCGGGCCGACGCTCGAAGTGGCGCCCGTCGTCGGCGTCTTTCGAGACACGAATGGAGTCTGGGGCGCTCCCTTCGACATCGCCACGCCTTACTACGGGCGTCAGCACGCTCGAGTAGGGCTGGCAAGCAACGGTAACGTCGTCGCGGTCTGGCGCGCCCGAACCTTTGGTGAGTATGCAGTCAGAGAAAACGGAGGCTGGAGCGGTCCGGCCGAGCTGCCGCAGGGGACCGGGTCGACCTACCCGATCGTTGCGGTCGACGGAAGCGGCAATGCGGTCGCGGCTTACCTGGGCAAAGTTGCCTATCGCCCGGTCGGAGGGCCGTTCCAGACGCCGGTCGCGCTGAACGGCCTCGAGGTGGTCGCAACTCCGGGCGGCACCTTCGCTGCTGCAACCGGGTCGGCCATCGCCACGCGGTTGCCCGGCAGCACAACGTGGAACCAGGATCTGGCAACCTCCGGTGGTGTGGTGGCTGCGCCAGGACAGTTGGTCGCGTTCGTCAATCCGCAAACGAGCCTGTCGACCGCGTCCGTGCCGTAGCAACGACGGCTCCGAAAAGCGAAACAGGCCACCGATCGGTGGCCTGTTCGCTTTGGCCCAATGCAAAGGGCGCGTCGTTGCTATTCGTCCCCACTCCCCACGACAAAGAGATGACCGTCGTTCTGCGTGTAGATTCGTCCATCCGGACCAATCGACAACGGCGTGTACGCCGCCCCGATCGCCAGATTGGTAAAGAGCTTGTGTCTTAGCGTTCCATCGCGGTTGAGTACGTACAGGTTGCCGTCCTCGCTATTGACGTATGCGAACCCGTCCTGATCGATAACCGGCGCGTTGACGCACCATTCAAAGCCGTTCGGATTCGTGTTCGGGATACAGGTGATCGAGCCGTCGGGGTTGCGCTGACAGGTGTCTGTTGTCGCGTTCTGGAATTTCCATTCCGGAACCAGATCCGAGTTGAGTCGGGTGATGTAATACGGTCCGTTGGGAAGCGGCGTGCAGATCGGACTGAGCGGATCGAAGCAGTAGGCCGGCACGCCATAGTGATTGTCCTTGATCACGATCGAATACGTATTGCCATGCTGGATCACCGCCGGCGTCGAGTCCCAGCCGAAATCGTAGGCAGCGAGGAACTCACCCTGGGAGCTGAATTTCATCAGATGGCCCCGTTCCTCGTTGTAGAAGGTCAGCGCGGCGTACAGCACGCTACCGTCGGGCAGGATCGTCGGTGTCGAGGATCCGAGGTCGGAGACGGTCCCCGAGCCGGGAGCGTTCGTCATCGGGTCGACTCCCAACGTGGTGCCCATCCGGCAGGAATTCGGCTGATTCGGGTTGGCCGTCGTTGCAATCGGAAGAAGAACGCCGCAGCCATCGTTTAACCGATTTTGCAGCGATGCCTGCCACTTCGGTGTCAGATCCGGGTTCACCGCCACCAGATAGGCCAACCACTCGTTGAAGTGGTCACGACTGAGCGTGTAAATGGTCCCGTCGGGCGCAATGGCGGGCGCCACATTGACGCCGGGCCGTTGAGATCCACAAGCAAACTGCAACGGCATCGCGGTCGGGCTGGGAGGCCAAGGCAGCGTCGTCGTATCGAAGAAAACTCCTGGGCAATTCGAGAAGGCGACCGGCGCTCCAGGCACCAACTCGGTGAAGGTGACCGTTTTGGAGCTCCCATCCGGGTCCATCTTCACGAGCCAGGCGCCCAGCACATCGGACCCGAACCATGGATCCGCGATGCTCGGATCGATCAGCTTGATCGCGTTGAAGTACACGTTCCCGTGTGAATCGGCGCTCAAAGGGCCGGCGACGAACGTATTCGGGTCGATCGTCGAGCCGAATGGATTCAGGTGTGAGACCACGGCTCCGCTCTCCTTGTCGAGCTTCCAGACAGTGCCGCCGAATCCCGGCACGTAGATGAATCTGCCGCTGAGCACGGCGTGAAAGACTGGCTCCCAACCCGAGAGACCGAAGCCATTGGGCTCAGGCTTCCAGTCGCTTTGGAAGCTCCATTGCACCTGCAGTTTCCCGTCCCGCCATGCCAGAGCCTTTTCGTTCCAGATCTCCTGGTTCCAGGTGTTCGGCCCGCAGGCGTCCCCATTGAGCGCCCAGGATCCTGGCGCAGGGCACGCAATCCAGGTGCCGCTTTTGAACTCCATGTAGACGTGGTTCCCCGTCACTAAGGGCACCTGATAGTGGACGACCAGCCCGCCGAATTCTTCAACCTGCTCCTGTGGCACGAACGGGTCGTACACGATGTCGGCGAGCACCCTGATTGGCGCCTGACCTTCGACGTTGATGAAGGCGGAATGCTGAGGGTTTTGCCCCCACTGCGGCCAATCGGTCATGTAGGAGGAATCGGAATCGGAAGACTGAGCCTGACCGGGGACTGCCGTGACAGCGAGCAAGAAAAACGCGAGAAGCAATTTTGCCGCAACTTCCAGGAATCCTGTCGTTTGCATTTTGGTTCCCTTTCGCGACGATTCGACGACGATCACAAGCCAGCACAGACAAAGTATTCCAACGCGCCCCCCTGCGATAGGCGCTCGCGATCGCGGTCACAGGCGATGGCTGGGACCGACTCGCGTGTCGGCTTTCACGCCGGATTGCCGTCTTGTTAGTTTTGGGGTTGGCCGCAGCGCGCAAGGAACTTTCGGTCGACTCCGGTGTCCAGGGGCTTCGTACGGCTTGTCGCCTGAAGGGGGTTCTGTGCAAAAACTGATGTCGTTTTTCCGCGCCAACCGCGGCTTTCTGGCGCTGCTGCTCGCGTTCGGTCTGGTCCGAACGGCGGTCGCGGACTACAACCCGGTTCCTTCGTCATCGATGCACCCGACGATCCTGGAAGGTGATGTCGTTCTGGTCAACCGTCTGGCCTATAACCTGAAGGTTCCTTTGACGGACATCGTGTTAGCGCGTCTCGGCGATCCGCAGCGCGGCGACATCGTGACCTTCTCCTCGCCACAGGATGGAAAGCGCCTGATCAAGCGCGTGGTCGGCTTGCCAGGCGACGTCGTTTCGATGAAAGACAAGCGTCTGCTAATCAACGGTCGTCCCGTCGAGTATTCGACTTTGAGCACCGGCAGCGACACGGTCGGCAATGGGTATCTGCTGCCCGCGCTTCAGCTGCGGGAGCAGCTGGGCCAGCATCCGTATTCGATCCAATGGCTGGTCGGAGCGTCGAATGCAGCCACCTTCGGTCCCGTCACGATTCCCGCGGATCGATACCTGATGCTCGGCGACAACCGCGACAACAGCGACGATTCCCGCTTTATAGGCCTGGTGCCGCGCGAGCTGTTGATCGGCCGAGCCAGCCGGATCCTGGTGTCGGCCGCCATCAAGGACAACTGGCTGCCCCGGATCGATCGATTCGGAAAGAGCCTCTACGATTGATTCGGATCGATGCGGCGCGACATACCTACGCGCTGAAGTGCTCACCCCGTCGCCGCGGCGCCGACTCGTCTGCCAAAACCGGGTAGATCTCAGCTAAGTGGCGCCACCGCCTTCAGCTGACCGCTTTCTTCACGAGCGCGCCGATCTTCATCTCCTCGGCTTCGCTCAGCTCCTTTAGCGCGAAGGCGGTCGGCCACAGTTGGCCTTCGTCGAGGTTCGCCTTGTCGCTGAAGCCTAGCGTTGCGTACCTCGTCTTGAACTTCTGTGCACTTTGAAAGAAGCAGACGACATTGCCGTTCTTGGCATATGCCGGCATCCCGTACCAGGTTCTCGGCGAGAGGTCTGGCGCATTGGCTTTGACGATCGCATGGATCCGCTCTCCCAGGGCGCGATCCGGCTGTGGCAGCGCGGCGAGCTTCGCCAGCACGGCGCTTTCTCCGTCTCCTTTGTCCGCACGTCGGACGCGTCGCGTATCTGCCCTAATCTCCTGGAGGCGCTCCTTCATCGCGACTCGTTCTTCGTCCGTGAATCCCTTGAGGGTCTTTCCGGTCGCTTTAATGCTCTTGGGGGACTTCTGCGCACCCTTCTTCGGAGGTTTCATATCGGTTTTCCTTCGCGGCCGGGACTTGTTCACGAAGCATGCTCATACGTGAGCGGTCTCACACAGCCGATTGGAAACGCACGTTGTAGGAAATCCAAGTTCGGTTGCTCTGAAAAAATGAGCGCGTTCCAAAACTTATGTTCAGAAACGGCGTTGAGGAACTCCATGCCACTGATCGTAAGCGTTGGCGGCGACAGGCGAGTCGCTGCGAGCATGCCAACTCGGACAGAACCCTGAATGATGTGCCCAATTACAAACGCTCCTCTAGAAGGTAGCTCGTAGTGGTTCGTCACCTCGAACTGCGCGACGACGTTTCCTTCCGCTTGGTTCAGCGCACTGCCCATATCCGGGATCTCAATCCTCGCAATGGTCGACAGCATTCACCGAATCCGAGGCTCCGCTTAGCGCCGAGCAGGTATCCGCGGTCGCGGTGGACGCTCGTCTACTCGTCGTTCAGGCGCACAAAGCCGCGATTTAACCCTCCGCGGTTTATGTCAGTGAACGAGCCAGTGATTACCCCGGAACCGTTGATGGCCGAAGGACTCGTGGGGTTACCGATCGCCGAAGCATCGAAACTGGCAAACGTGCCACTCGGTGATCGCACATAGCCATGTTGCAGGTTGTTCATGTCGTTGTAGGCGCCGATGATCGCATCGGCTGCATTGTTGCAAACCGCGAGTGTGCCCACGTACGCGCTGACATCGGCGTTCGGTGCTTCGAACGTCGTGATCACGCCCGATTCGGAGCGCACGAAGCCGTGGAACCCGTTTCCTGCATCGGTGTAGAACCCGACGACCGTGCCACCGGCGTTGATGTTGGCCGGATACGTGTTGGTCGCGCCCGGAATGTCGAACGTCGTGATGACGCCGTCTGATGTGCGCACGAAACCGTGATACACACCGTTGATGTCAACCACTGCGCCTTCGATCGTTCCCGACGAGTTGAGGCCCGCAGGGTACGTGCCCTGGTTGATGGCTGTGCCGGCGCCCGGGACGTCGAACGTCGTGATGGCCCCGTTCGCGGAGCGCACGAAGGCATGACTGACCCCGTTCGCGTCGATGTAGTCTCCCGCGATCCTGCCATCGGCAGTCAGGCAATCGACGGTGCAGGCGTAAGTGCCCTGTCCGGCTGCGGTGCCTGCGCCCGGCGCGTCGAACACCTCGAATGTGCCGTCCGTGAGGCGTAGAAAGCCATGAACAACGTTGTTCGAATCGTAAAAGTCTCCCGCGACCACGCCCGCCGCATTGATGTTGTAGGCGTACGTTCCCTGCTGGGCGAGTGTGCCCGTGCCGGGCGCGTCGAACGTCGTAAAGCGGCCGCCGGGTGAACGTATGAAGCTGTGCTGCAGCGCATTGACGTCCGAGTAGTACCCGGCAATCGCCGCTTCGGAATTAATCGAGCTGGGAAACGTCCCGCCCAGTGAGCAGCAAACGATTGGGATCGCTGCCCCGGGCGCGTCGAAAACGATGACGACCGGGCCGTCCGCCCTGGCGCCGCCGCTCATCAGCGGAGCGCCAAACGCCACCAGGACGGCGAGCGTTCCCTTGCCCCGCGTTGCACGCGTCCAAATTCGATTTTCGTAGTCATCAGGCAGCTCCTCCTCAGATGGTGGGTGGCGCGTGACGGCGCTCTTTTTCTTGCCGGTGGCCGATTGTGTTTCGCGCCAGGGTATCGGCTGCGCGATCGCCAGACAACCCCGAGATCGGGGTTTGTGACAAAGCGAACCCGCTCGCTTGGCCCCGGGGTGCTTAAGCGTTAAGCGCGTTGAACCTGCAGACGTGACGTGAACCGGAATCCGAACCCTTGCGTCAGCGGACGACGAATACGTCGTACTTCACGTATCCGCCATCGCCCTCCTTCATCTCGGACCATCTTGGCGATCGCCCGCCCATCGTTGAGCCGGACGTATCGGGGCGCTGACGCCCGTCCGCGGCGAACCGATGCCCGGACATTCGACTCAGTCGCGGCGGTGCTTGGCGAGAACGATCGTCTCGAACAGCTCGTAGGTCGCGGTTGGCGTCTTGTCGGCGCCCGGGGCGTGGTAGTACTTGACGGTGATCGTCGTCTTGCCACCGGCCTGCCCGGGATCGAGGTCGAACACGGCGATGCCGTAGCCGGTCCCCGTCGTGTCGCGACGCGCCGACCAAATGGCGTCCTCCAGCGCATCGGCGGCAGGCCGCACGAAAGTGCCGGCGGTCGCCCCAGCCACCGGGCGATTGGCCTTCGTGAACACCTTCGCTTGCGGCTTGCCGTTGGCCGTATCGACGCCATACACATCGAGCGGCGCGCTGGTGCCCCCGCCGCCGAGGATCAGGTGGATCGTGCCACGGCTCGAGTCGAACGCGCCGTCGGCAGGATCGCCAGTCACGACCGGCTTCGGTTGCAGCGTGTCGACCACGGCCCCGGTGGCGACGTCCTGACCGGTGTCGTGGTTGCAGCCGCGCACCGGCCAGCTGCGCTCGTAGTCGTGATCGTGGCCGCACAGCACCAGGTCGACGCCATAGCGATCGAACAACGGCAGCCAGGCTTCGCGGATGCCCTTGTCGGACCCATTGCCCGTCTTCGACGAGCTGAGCGCATCCTGGTGCATCTGCACGATGATCCAGTCGACGTCGTCGTCATCGGCCGCGTCGCGCAGCGTCTGCTCCAGCCAGCGCGTCTGCGCTCCTGCACTGTAACCCCGGATGTAGAAGGACGTGCCCGGCTCGATCGGCGCGTTGCCCGTGCTTGCCGCAGGCGTCAACGGGCTCGGCCCGCCGACAAGGGCCGCTCCGTCCTGAAAAATGACGTCGTCGGCATCGAGCGAGATGAACAAGGCCGAGCCGACCCGGAAGCTGTACCAACGCCCCGGGAATTCGGTGCCGTTATCCGGCAGCGCATAGCGGGTCAGGTACGAGCGAAAACCCTGGATGCCGTTGTTGAACTCGACTTCGTGATTGCCCAGGCACGGCATCCAAGGACGGTTCGCGGCTGAAGTCTGGTTGTTGTTGCCGAAGTCGCGCCAAACGGCGGGTTGAGCGGCCGGGTTCAGGTTCGCGTAGCACAGGTCGCCGTTGAGCAGGTGAAACAGCGGGTTGAACTGCTCGACCGCCTCGACCGCGAATCGGCTCTGTGGCGAAGAAAGGACCCAGAGCGTGTTGGGCGTGGCCAGATCGCCGTAGCTCGTCCAGCGGAAAGCGGCGCGCCCGCGCGGCGCGGTTTGAAAGCTCGCGCTGAAGGGCTGATCGGCGTTGCTGTCGTTGTCAGCCGTGACCGAGTAGTGGAAGGTCGCGCCCGGCGCCAAACCGTGCAGCCGTGCGTGATAGGTGAAGACGGTCTCGCCGTTCAGACCGTCCGTGTACGTGCGCTGAACCGCATGGACCGTCCTGTCCCGCTCCGTCGTCGAGGTGCCGTACGAAACGCGCGCATTGATCGCTTGCGCAGCCGAGGCCCACGAGACCACCACGGTGGAGTGCGGATCGTCTCCCCAGGTCAAATGGATCTGCTCGGGAGTTCCGTCGGCAGTCGCGGCAGACGCTTTGAGCGCGGCCGTAAGCGGTATCGCGGCCGCTGCCAGGCCGGTCGCACCGACTCGCTTGAAGAATCCGCGACGACTCAGTCCGCTGATCAAGTGACTGTCGTGGGCCGGATCGATGAGCTCGCGGTCCGGCGCCGCCTCGCTTTTCAATTCGCTCTTCGACATGTTCCTGTCCCTGGTCACTCGGAAGGCTCCCCTCTTCCCCAGCCCTCCTTCGGGCCGCGCGCTTCGGAGGGCAAAGCGGGAGAGGGGAATTCGACGGTTGTCAATCAGCGTCCTTCGCGCTCGTTGCCTCAGCGCGGGCAAACGACGGATAGGGCTTACCGTCCGTCAGCCCCTCCCACAGCACCCGGTTGAACTGATCGGGAGGCACGCGATCCGCATCGGAAAAATCGAATCCGCGCGTCACCCGGTCCCAATAGGCCGCATCGTGCTTCGGCGCGATGCGCGGGCCCGCCGCGTAGCGCGTGCCGATGTCGGCCGCCGAGAGCGTCGTCGTCGACAGTATGGTCGACGCCACCGAGTCGAAGGTCCAGACGCCCGGCGAGGTGGTGTCGAACACATCGGCCATCGGCCGTGCGTAAGCGGTGTTCAGATTGATGTGCGGGACACCCAGGATGTCTTCGATCGTGCGCAGTGCATTGACCTGGCTGTAGCGCGTGCTGACGACCGCGTGCTGCTTTACATACGCGCCGACGATGTACGCCGTGGCGCGATGCGAGTCGACATGGTCAGGACCGTCCTGACAGTCGTCTTCGGTGACGATGATCACGGTATTGCCGGCGTACGGGCTGTGCGCGACGGCCTCGACCATCCGGCCCGTTGCCAGGTCGTCGTCGGCCTGCTGCGTCTCCGGCGTATTGACTCCGGCCAGAGCGCTCCCAAAGCTGCCCGTGTGGTCGTGGCTGACGCGGAACAATGTCAGCGCCGGCAGGTTCTTGTGGGCGACGAACTGATCGAACTCGCGCTTCCACTCGTTGTAGCGCCACAGGTCCGGATAGTTCTGGTCGTAGCCGCGGAAGTACAGGTCGGTCAGCGCAACCAGCGCGGGGTTCTCGGGCGCAACCTGGACGATGCCAGCAGAAAAAGGATCGCTCACCGGCGCCGCGATCGTTCCGATGCTGCCGATGTTGTTCACCATGAATCCATAGTTGCGAACCGTTTTGCCGGCTTTCAGCACCGCGTCGAAGATGTACCCCTTCTGGTACCCGAACGGAGCATCGGGGGCGGCATGGTTGCCGATACCGGCCAGCAGGTTGGCGGGACCGCCAGGCAAGCTTGCGGAGCCGGCGCTGAACCCGCCGTTGGTGGCCGCGTCGCGCTCGGCGACCGTCGCCAGGCCCACCGGGACATTGCGATTCTGCCCCTCCGATTCATACGACAGCCCGCGATTGACCCTGGCGTAATTGATCTGCTGGGTGATCGTCTCCGTATTGGTGACCCGGCCCGTCATCGCCCAGGACCAGCCGTCCATGCTGCCGTCGCCGGGGTCCATGAAATTGTCCAGCGTGACGAATTCGTTCGCCATGCGATGGAAGTTCGGAGTGATCGCGTTTCCGAACAGATTCAGCGACGGATCGACGTTGGCGCCGTTGGTCAGGTCACCCAGCATCTGGTCGAAGGTACGGTTCTCTTTCACCACGTAGATGATGTGCTGGATCTTGCCGCGCAGGAATTCCATCACCTGTTGATCGCTCGCGCTGGGCGCGTTGGAGTAGCCGTTGTTGCGCGCGACCTGCTGCGTCAACCTCGCCAGTTCTGCGCTGCCGGGTACCGGTGCGCTGACCAGGGATGCGCGCTCCAGCTGGAACTGATACTGGTTTGCGCTCAGCGCCTGGGCGATCGCCGCCGCGTTGCCACCCGGATAGGTGACGCTGGTCAGCAGGGCCGTGTTACCGAAGCGGTAAAGGGTGTTCGGCCCCGTGACGCTCTTGCCGTTAACGATGTACATCCACGTGCCGTCGGCGCTGAGTACGATGTCGTGCGGCTCGTAAGCCGTGGGGATCAGGCCGGCAACGCGGCGATCCAGCCCCTCGTCGCCCTCGCCTGCGCTGGCGGACCCCGCCAGAGGGATCACCGCGATCGAGTTTGCACCCGCGTTGACCGCGTACAAGATCTTCTCGTCCGGAGACAGGGTGACCGCGAACGTGGCGGCGCCGGTGCGCTGCGGGCCGGGCAGCACCCCGGCCGGCGCGCGGGCGTCGATCCGGTCGACCATCGTGTTGCTGGCGGTATCGATCACCGCGACCTCGTCCGCGTTATCCTGCGCGACGTACAACCTGTCCTGCGACTTGTTCAGCGTCATTCCGAGCCCGTTGCCATCGAGCTTGATCCGCTTGATCAGGTGGCCCGCCGTGGCGGAGGACACGTCGACCACCACGACCTCGCGGTCCCGGTCCGACGACACGTACGCCGTGCCATTGCCCTTGATCGCAACGGCGAACGGGAAGGTGCCGCCGGCGAGGCCGCTGCTTCCTTCATTGTTCGCGAAGAAGGGACGCAGGTCGTGCTCATACCGAACCGAGCGCGTCGCGGTATCGACCACGCTGATCGAGTCGTTGTAGTTGTTGGCGACGACCAGAGTTCTGTCGTCGGCCGACAGGTCGAGTCCGCTCGCATTCGGCTGCACCCCCAGGCCGATGCCGTTGTTTCCGTGGGTGCTGCTGTGGCCGAGGGCGATCGTCCCCGCCGCTGCGAAGGCGCCGCCGCTCCTGGCATAGACGTAGACGGCATCGTCATTGCCGCCCGCCGCGTACAGCGTGTTGCCGTCGTGTGACCAGACCAGGCCGACGTGGGAGTTGGGCTGCTGGATCACCTGGGACAGCTTGGGGTGCGTCTTGTGATCGCCCGACACGTCATACAGGAAGATGTACTGGGTCGAGTTCGCCACGTCGAGCACGCCCGGCACATCCGGCTTATAGAGCGAGTTCTGACCGGAACAGATGATCGCCAAGGTGGCGCCGTCCGGGCTGAGCCGGGAGCGCACCGCCTCGCCGGCGACGAAATTCGGGTACGCAGCCAGGCCCGGCTTGAGCGGCTGGTCGATCGCACCGGACGGGGCCAGCGGCGTCACCCACTGGCCGGTCGCCAGCCGCTGCGCGCCGTCGTCCGCGTCGTCACCGGTTTCATGTTGTGCGCACGCCAACGGCGATAGCGCCACCGCGACGGCGGCCACCAGCGCTGTACGCGTCCCGAGCAAGAAACGAGTCCTTTGCATTGGCTTCCTCCAGAATGGTTCCCCGGAGCCGGGGCACTTCCAAATGCGGTCGCCACACGGTCCGTCACCTGCGCGGCGATGCTGCGGTCCCCGTCCCGGCAGGAACGGGGACACTGCGCTGATCCGGTCCTGGCTCAGTCGTCGACTGCCGCGCCCGTCGTCGGGTTCAGAATCAACTTCGACGCGCTGGGGCCATTCTCGAAATCGAACATGCCGTTCAGCGTCCCTGCCACGGCGTCTGCCGACCCATTGCCGATCCGCGGAAGCTTCCAGTTATCCTCGATGAATCGGATCGCGGAGGACTGATCGGTCACCCGGTGATCGATGTAATTGGTCCTGGCCCAGGGTGAGATCACCAGCAACGGCAACCGCGGACCGTATCCGCAACGCCCGTTCTGGGCGCCGCCGGCAGGATCGCTGGCCTTGGGACTGCCGCAGTTGGCTGCTCCGAGCAACTGATCCTCCGCGACATTGGACTGGAACACGTTCGGACCCATCACGTGGTCGTACCAGCCGTCCGAGTCGTCGTACTCGATGATGATCGCCGTGTCGTGCCAATAAGAGGACGACTGCACCGCGTTGATCGTTGTCACCAGGAAGTTCTGTTCGTCGAGCGGATCCGAGTAGCCCGCGTGCCCGTCCTGATACGCCGGCGCCTTCACGATGCTGACGGCCGGCAGATTGTGCTGGGCGATCGCCGTGTACAAGCGGCTCACGTCGTACTGATGATTGGCCTGGTCGGTGTGCCCGACCATCGCGTCCGAGCTGGGCGGCAGATGCTTGGGGTTGTACGTGCTGTGCCAGTACTGGAAGAACGCGTGGTGCGGAATGTAGTCGGCGCCCGCGCTGGCACCCGAGACGTTGTTGTGCGCCTGCGAGCAATTGTCGAAGCCACCCATGAAGGCGCCCCAGGTAATACCCGCCGCATTCAACAGATCGCCGATGTTGACCCCGGACATCGTGATCTGGGTGCGCTTCGGGTTGGAGCACATGTCGCCGTCAGGATCGCCATCGCCGATCACGGCGCCCGAGCCCGCTGCGTTGGCGATGAACCCGCTGCCTGACAGGCCGTTGGTCACGGTCGCCTCGAACGTGGTGCCGGCCACCAGGTTCAGCAGCCCCGGCGTCGACGGCCCGAACGAGGTACCGAACGAGTTGTCGCTCATCGCGTAGTGCTGCGCGTAATTCCACAGCGCAGTCACGGTGTTGCCGTCGTAGTACCCGAGCGTGCTGTTGGGCCCCAGGTGCGCATCGTTGCAGCTGTGCTTCAGGAAGCGGTCCATCAGGCCGCCGTCGAACGCGAACTGCTCGTCGCTGTAGCCGTGATCCTGGTCGCAGGTCACGGGTACCGACCGGTCGATGCGGAACGGATTGGCGCCATTGGGGTTGTTGGTCAGCAGGCCGGCGCTCTCCAGGTTATCGGGCCTCGTCGTTGCCTTCCGAGCAGAGGCGAAATAGACCGAGCCGTCGACATTCGGTTGAGCGTGGGGGTACGTTCCAAAATAATGGTCGAACGAAATATTCTCCTGGAAGATCACGATCACATGCTTGATGGGCGTGGTCGTTTCCGGCGACTCTTGAGCGAGCGCGGGCGTCAATACGAAGGCGGTCGCAACAGCGACCATGGCCGATCCACAACGGCCGACGACCGACGCGGGGTTGATCTGCATCACGATGGGTTTCCTCCTGTGGCGTGGGAATTCGTCGTTCCGGCGGTCAAGGGCTCGTCGCGCTCACCATCCTGCCGAAACGCTCGATCGATACTTGGTTGGGCTATGACTCGATCGGCCGCGTAATCTAGCCATGCGAAGTGACTCGATGATTACGCTGGAGGTTGTTGGAAAGATTGAAAAAACTCCTCTTGCCCGGTGTGGCTACGCGCAAGTTGGAGCGCTGCAGATCCGGTGACTCCTGGCGCGTGCTCGACACGTTCGCAGGGCGTGAAGCCGCCGGCTGGGCGCCGCCAGCCGTTCGTGGTCCCTGGCAAGCGATCGGCTCGGGTCCACGCATCGGTCATCGGCTTCACGCCGCCGTCGTGCTGGCCGCCAACAGTCCGTTGGCAACCTTATCAGCGCGTACCGGATTGACGCCTAAGAGACACCAACGATGACACGTCACGCGCAAGTCATCGGGGGAACTTAGCTTCGGCGGGTTTGCGCCAACGGGGCGACCCTTGAAATCCCCTTCTCCGACGACTTTCCGCCCGAAACCACTTCTTGTTCGATGGCTTTGCGCAGGCACTGCACTCGCTTCGCTGCACTCGCCTGGCTGGGCCCAACCGGCTGAAGCGCCCGCCGGGTCCCGTCTGGACGCGCTGGAGGTCACCGCGACTCGCCTCGGCGAGCCGGTCCAGGAATCACCCGATTCGATCACAGTCATCTCGGGCGACGACTTGCGCGCGCGCGGGGCGACCGATCTGCGCTCGGCCCTGGCGTTGGTGGGTGGCGTCAGCGTGTATCCCGGTGGCGACCTGGGCCCGATGGCCGCGACACCCTCGATGCTCGGTCGCAGCGAGGTCGATGATTTCCTTCTGCTCGTGGACGGCGTTCCGGTCGGCGGCGCCTTCATCCCCGCATTCGGGACGCTGGATCTGCACAACGTCGAGCGGATCGAAGTGCTGCGCGCCAGTGCTCCCGTCTTCTATGGCACCACGGCATTTGCCGGGACAATCCACGTGATCCACTACCCAGCCGGCAAGGCGGATCACACGCTGCATCTGTCGGCGGGAAGCTTCGGATCGGCATCGGGCGACGTGTCGACCGTGCTGAGCGACGGCAGGATCCAGCAGTCGTTGAGCGCCGATGCGGATCGCATCCGGGTCGCCGGCGACGGAGTCGGGGGCGACCGGCTGCACGCGCTCTATCGCCTCGCGGCCGACACCGCGTTCGGTCACGCCCACCTGGATGCCGACGCGGTGGTCCAGTGGCAAAAGCCGCAGAGTCCGGTCCCGGTCGATGCCAACGGCTTTCCAACCTCCGCGCTGCCATCGGACTTCAATCAGAACCCGTCGGACGCGAAGATGAATTCCGACGTCGGCCGACTGGTCGGCGGGCTTGACTGGACCACGGGCGAAACGCATTGGGGCTCCACCCTGTCACTGACGCGAACTTGGACCCACACGATCGAAGGTTTCTTCGACAGCTTTCCGGCGAGCGATGGCGTCGGGTTCCGCCAGGGGCGGCAGATCAATGAGCTGTTCGCCGACCTGCACGCGACCCGGACAATATGGCCGACCCTTGACGCGACCGTGGGGTTGAACGAGTTGCTGGGTCGAGCCCAACAGGACAGCACCACGTTCGACTACACGATACCGCTCGACGGCAGCTCCGCGCCCGCCGGCGGCTCACTGCCCGGCACCGGCGGCGCAGCGTTGGTCGCGCACCGGAGCCTGTTCGGCGTGTACCTGCAAACGCGCTGGAAGCCCGTCGCTCAACTGAGCCTGCTGGCCGGAGTGCGATACAACGTCGCGCAGCAGCATGTTCAAGCCTCTGAGGGCACAGCCGCCGCGGACCAATCCACGCAGGCGAACCGGGCCTCGGGCTCATTCGGAGTGAGCTGGCGACTCTGGCGCGATGCAAGCGGCGATCTGGACGATGCCGTGATCCACGCCGGCTTCAGCAACACCTTTCAACTGGCCGAAATCGACTTCGGACCCGAAGCGGGGTTCGATCCGCTTTTAAAGCCGGAGACCGCGCGCAGTTTCACGGCGGGAATCAAGGTCGACGGTCTGGATGGCCGTTTCGATGCCGACCTCGACGCTTTCCTGACGGACTTTGAAAATCAGGCACTCAACGGCTCGATTGGGGGCCTTCCGGCACTGGTCGCGGCCGGACACACCCGCTACCGGGGTCTCGAGCTTGAGACCTCGTACCTTCTGGCGCCGGCGCTGCGGCTGGCCGCGACCGTCAGCCTCGACCAAGCCACCTACGTTGACTTCAACGACGCGATCGAGGGCCAGTTGGCCGGCAATCGGATCGCGCTGACGCCTCGCTGGCGCGGCGCCATCGGCTGGACCTATGCGCCACCCAGGGGACTCCAGATGGCCGCCAACCTGAATGCGGAGGGTGCCCGCTACCTGGACGACGCAAATTTCAACCTCGCCGCGGCTTACGGCACCGTTGACGCCATGGTCGGCTATCGGTGGAGCCGTCTGCGGCTCGCGTTGAAAGGGAGCAACCTGACCAACCGGCGCGAGCCTGTGGTGCCGAGCGACCTCGGCGACGGTCAGCTCTACCTGCTGCAGCGTCGGCACATCGACCTTTCGTTGGGCTGGTCTCTGTGACTTCCTAAGCGGAATTCGTCACGCGGTCGTCACGAGATGACCATCAGAGATTGCTAGCGTGCTCAAACCGTCTCAGGACGAAGGACAACGCCGTGAACGGATTCTCAGTCGGCAAATATGCGTTGCTCGCGGCGGGGCTGCTGGCCGGCGCTGTCATGGCTGCCTCGACCGATCCGGTCGCCATCCCGACCGGCCAAAGGATCACGCCGCTCGCCGCGCCAGGCGCGGTGTTCACTCAACTCAATCCCGGTCTGGCCGACCTGCCGAATTTCACCGCGGGCCAGGCCGTCACCAGTGCCGTGAGTCCGAACGGCAAGACCTTGCTCGTGCTGACGAGCGGGTACAACCTGAATCTCGACTCGAACGGCAACGCGATCGCGAACGCCTCCACGGAATACGTGTTCGTGTTCGACATCTCGTCCGGACCGCCGGTCCAGACCCAGGTGCTGACGGTTCCCAACACGTACGCGGGTTTGGCCTTCGCGCCCGACGGCAAGACGTTCTACGTCACCGGCGGCGTCGATGACAACGTCCACACTTTCAAACGTTCGTCCGGTGCCTGGTCCGAGTCCGGTGCCCCGATCGCGCTGAACAATGGTCCCGGCAACGGCATCGATAAGGGTATTGCCGCGCTGGGCATCGCTCCCTTCGTGGGCGCCGAGGCAGCGGGCGTTGCCGTCAGCCACGATGGCAAGACGCTGGCGGTCGCCAACTATGAGAACGACTCGATCAGCCTGATCGACGCGGCGAGCGGTGCCGTCAAAGCGTTCGATTTGCGCCCTGGCAAGATCGATCCGAGCAAGGCCGGCGTTGCGGGCGGCGAGTTTCCCTTCTGGGTCGCCTTCAAGGGCAGCGATACGCTTTACGTTTCCAGCCTGCGCGACCGCGAGATCGTCGTCGTGACACTCGCAGGCGGCGTGCCGACCGTATCCGCGCGTATCCCGCTGAGGGGCAATCCGACCAAGATGATCATGAACCGCAAGCAGACCCGCCTGCTGGTCGCCTCGGACAACAGCGACACGGTCGACATCATCGATACGACGGGTCAGCGGCTGGTCGCCAGCATCGATGCCACGTCGCCGGGCGAAGCGCCGCGCGTGCGGCGCGGCAGCAGCCCCAACAGCCTTGCGCTGTCACCCGACGAGGAGACGCTGTATGTCACGAACGCAGGAAGCAACGCGGTGGCGGTGATCGAGTTGAATGAAAATCAGACCGGCGGCGAGGTCGTCGGCCTGATTCCGACCGGCTGGTATCCAAACTCCGTCAGCGTGAGCGCCGACGGCCGGATGTTGTACGTGCTCAACGCCAAGAGCAATGCCGGTCCCACGCCTCAGCAGTGCACGAATGTGGGCACGGGGCCCTTCTTCGCTCCCGGATGTCCGCCGTCTGTGCAGAACGGGTCAGCCAATCAATACGTCTTGCAGTTGACAAAAGCGGGCCTGCTGACGCTGCCGATCCCGAACGAGCGGGCGCTGGCCCGCCTGACGGAGATCGTTGCCGACAACAACGGCTTCGAGCTCGAGTTGAGTTCACAGGAACGAGCGATGGTCAGCGGCTTGCGCGAACGGATCAAGCACGTGATTTACATCGTGAAGGAGAACCGCACCTACGATGGCGTGCTTGGTGATCTGCCGCAAGGCAACGGCGATCCATCGATCGCCGAGTTCCCCCAGGCGATCACCCCGAATTTCCACGCGATTGCGTCGAACTTCGTGCTGTTCGACAACTTCTACTGCAGCGGAGAAGTCAGCATGGACGGCTGGCAATGGAGCACGGCCGCGCGCTCGATCGATGCCAACGACAAGTCCACCCCGGTGAACTATGCGAACCGCGGACTCTCGTACGACAGCGAAGGCACCACGAGGGACATCAATGTGGCTTTCCCGGACAATGCCTCGCGCGCGGCCGCCCTGTCGGGTGGCGCTGCCGTCGCGGGCGAGCCACCCCTGCCGCTCGCGATCGAGGCGTTGACGGGGGCGCCGCTGTCCTCGCTGGCCGATCCCGATGCGCTGCCCGGCACGGCCAATGAAGTCGGAATGGACGGCCCGGCCGGGGAGCCCGGGGCGGGCTACATCTGGAATGCCGCGCTGCGCGCCGGCAAGACGGTGCGCAACTACGGCTTCTTCCTCGACCTGACCCTCGAGAGCGTTCCGCCGGTGATCGGCGGCATCGGTCCGATCCGCGACCCGTTCGGCGCGAAGGTTCCGGTGGCCGTCCCCACTCACCCGGACCTGATCGGCGTGACCGATCCCTACTTCCGCGGCTTCGACAATGTGTTCCCCGATTTTTATCGGGTACAGGAATGGTCGCGCGAATTCGACCAGTTCGTCGCCGGCAACAACCTTCCGCAGTTGGAGCTGGTGCGTGTGATGCACGACCATATGGGCAATTTCGATACGGCGATCGACGGCGTCAATACGCCGGAGACCCAACAGGCCGATAACGATTACGCGGTCGGCTTGATCGTGCAGAAAGTGGCGAACAGTCCGTACGCGGCCGACACGCTGATCTTTGTGCTCGAGGACGATTCGCAGGATGGCCCGGACCATGTCGATTCGAATCGAAGCACGGGCTACATCGCGGGGCCCTACGTGAAGCACGGCGCGACCGTGTCGACCCGCTACAGCACCGTCAACATGATCCGCACGATCGAAGACGTGCTTGGCCTGCAGCACCTGAACCTGCACGACGCGGGCGTCAAGCCGATGACCGACGCGTTCGACCTGAGCCAGTCCCAGTGGACGTACCAGGCCGTACCGTCGAGCTACCTGTACGGCACCGACCTGGCCCCGCTGCTGCCGACCCCGACCGCTGCGCTTGGCGTGCCGACCCCAACGCACACGGCCGCGTGGTGGGCGCAGCAGACGGCAGGGATGGACTTCCGGGCGGAAGATCGGATCGACGCCAACGCCTTCAATCACATCCTCTGGCGAGGCCTGATGGGCGATCGACCCTATCCGGCTGCCAAGGCCAAGATCTCGGCGCTGGACTAGAAGCGGCACCAGGAGCGACCGCCCGCGTCGATCAGGCGGTCGCATCGATTTCGCGCGGTGCATCGGTACATTGCATCGATGTGGTGCAGATGCCACGTCGGGCATCGCCCCGTTTCAACTGAAGCAATCCGATCCCGAAAATTCAAGGGCAAAAGCACGCGCTGCAGCGCGTAGCATCGCCCTGTCGAAGGGATAGCTTGCGCAAGGATTCGAAAACCTTCGATGGGCAGCATGGGCAATGGGCATCATGGATGAAAGAAAACGAGTTCTGGCCGACCTGTGGGCGGCGGCGCAGCGCACGCGCGCCGGCCGGCTGCTGTCGGAACTGTGCCTGCGCGCCAGCGCGCTGCTGCAGCGCGTCCGCGGCTGGTTTGGACGGAGCGTCGCGCTCGAGCAGCCCCCGGCCCGCTCAGCCGTGGTCGAGGCGCGGCCGGGACAATTCGTGTCGGGCTTTTACGCCTGTCCGGCGGGGACGCGCCCTTACAAGCTTTACGTACCGACCGCGTACGCCGAACAGGCGCTGCCGCTGGTCGTGATGTTGCATGGTTGCACGCAAAGCGCCGACACGTTCGCCAACGGCACCCGGATGAATGCGCAGGCGGAGACGTGGCCCTGTTTCGTTCTCTATCCTGAGCAGACGCATGCGGCCAATCGCTTGCGCTGCTGGAACTGGTTCAAGCGCGGCCACCAGCGCCGGGACCAGGGAGAGCCAGCCATCCTCGCCGACATGACGCGGGAAGTGATGCGCCGCTACCGGATCGACCCGGCCAAGATCTACGTGGCGGGCCTGTCGGCCGGCGGCGCGATGGCCGCCGTGGTGGCAACCGCCTACCCCGACTTGTACGCGGCCGTGTGCGTCCACTCGGGGCTTGCTCTTGGAAGCGCGCACGATCTTCCGTCGGCGCTCGCCGCGATGTATGGATTGCCGGCCTCGAAGTCGGCCGAGGCTTCGCGCTTGGCGCTCAAGGCGCCCGTGACGCCGACCATCGTCTTTCACGGCGACCGGGACAAGACGGTCCATCCTCGCAACGGCGAGCAGCTCGTATCCCGATCGCTGGAACAGAATAGCGCCACCAGCGCGCAGGCGGCGATCGAACAAGGCCAGGTACCCGGTGGCCACGCCTACACGCGCGCCGTCCACCGCGATTCCGCGGGGCGCGTGGTGCTCGAGTACTGGCGAGTCCACGGGGGCGGCCACGCGTGGTTCGGCGGCAGCTCGCTGGGCTCGTACACGGATCCGCAAGGCCCCGATGCGACGCGCGAAATGATCCGTTTCTTCCTTCAAAGTGCGCTCAAGCAGAGCTCGTTTGACCGCGTGATGGCCGGCTCGCTCTGAGGATCGGCGCGCCGAAATGCGCGTCGTGAGCCTTGACGGGTAAGATCTCCTCGTCTGCTCGATCGCGATGGGAGGCTTACGTGACCAAGCTCAGCATCAACGGAAAACAACACGACGTCGACTTGCCGGGCGACACACCTCTGTTGTGGGTCCTGAGGGACCATTTGGGACTCACAGGCACCAAATTCGGCTGCGGCATGGCGCTGTGCGGCGCGTGCACCGTGCACCTTGACGGCAAGCCGGCGCGTTCCTGCACGACTCCGATCTCCGTGCTGGCGGGCAAGCAGGTGACGACGATCGAAGCGATCGGAACCGATGCGGTCGGCAAAGCGGTACAGGCGGCCTGGGTCGAGGTCGGCGTTCCGCAATGCGGCTATTGCCAGGCCGGGCAGATCATGTCGGCGACCGCGCTGCTGAAGGACAACCGGCAGCCCACCGATGCGGACATCGTGAGCGCGATGGCAGGCAACATTTGCCGCTGCGGCACCTACACCCGAATCCGCAGTGCCATCAAGCGAGCGGCGGCAACGCAAGGGGGGCAATCATGAGCCCTCCCTTTGATTCCTTCGACAGCCCGATCGAAGGCTGCGCGAGCGATCCGGCTGCTTCGTCGCAGCATCTGCTGGTGCTCGCCAACGTCAGCCGGCGCCGCTTCGTGCGGGGCCTGTCCGCGTTCAGCGGTCTTGTCATTGCGGCGGGATTTCGCGCTGGGGCGCGTGCTGCCGACACGCCGCGCAAGTACGGGGCGGACAGCATGCCGCACGGCTGGGTTGACAACCCGCTGGTGTTCGTCGCGATCGGCCAGGACGGCATCGTCAGCATCGCTTGCCACCGCTCCGAAATGGGTCAGGGGATTCGGACCGGCATGCCGATGATCGTGGCCGACGAGCTCGAGGCCGATTGGAGTCGGGTGCGCGTGGTGCAGGCGCCGGGCGATGAGGAGAAATTCGGCAATCAGGACACCGACGGGTCGCGCAGCACGCGCCATTTCTTCGACCCGATGCGGCGTTGCGGGGCTGCGGCGCGCCAGATGCTCGAGGCCGCGGCAGCGGCGCAGTGGAAGGTGCCGATCGGCGAGGTCGAGGCGACCCACCACGAGGTCATCCATAAAGCGAGCGGCCGGCGCCTCGGGTACGGCGCGCTGGCCAAAGCCGCTGCCAGGATGCCGGTTCCGGCGCGCGACGCGATTCGCTTGAAGGATCCGTCGCAGTTCCGCTACATCGGCAAGGGCGAGCTCAAGCTGGTCGATGGGCTGGACATTGCGAGCGGCAAGGCCCAATACGCGATGGACACCCGGCTGCCGGGAATGCACTACGCCGTTGTGGCGCGCCCGCCGGCATACGGCGGCAAGGTCAAGCACTACGACGCCGCCGACGCACTCAAGGTACCGGGAGTTCAACGTGTCGTGCAGATCGAGCCGACGACACCGCCACCGGTTTTCAATCCACTGGGCGGCGTTGCGGTCATCGCCAACAACACCTGGGCAGCCATCCAGGGTCGCAAAGCGCTCAAGATCGAGTGGGAGGATGGCCCGAACGCAACCTACGATTCGGCCGCGTTCAAATCGACGCTGGAGCAGGCTGCGCGCAAACGCGGCAAGGTCGTTCGCAATGACGGCAACTACGACGCCGGCGTTGCCGCTGCGGCGCGGCGGGTCGAAGCGGAGTACTACATTCCGCACCTTGCCCACGCGACGATGGAGCCTCCGGCCGCGACCGCTCGTATCTCGCAGGGCAAGTGCGAGGTCTGGGGGTGCTTTCAGTCGCCGCAGGCCGCGCGCGATCTCGTCGCCAAGCGCCTCGGGATGTCGCCCAAGGATGTCACGGTGCACGTCACCCTGTTGGGCGGAGGTTTCGGTCGCAAATCCAAGCCGGATTTCGGCATCGAGGCCGCCGTGCTGTCGAAAGCGATGGCGGGAGCTCCCGTCAAGGTGGTGTGGACGCGCGAAGACGATCTGCAGCACGACTATTTCCATACCGTCTCGGTCGAGCATCTGGAGGCTGGACTCGACGCACAGGGGCGTCCGGTCGCGTGGCTGCATCGCACGGTTGCACCGACCATCATGTCCACCTTCGAGGCGAACGCCCGCCAGGAAGCGAACTGGGAGCTCGGCATGGGGGTGATCAATGTGCCGTTCGCGATCCCCAACGTGCGAATCGAGAATCCGGAAGCGGTCGCACACACGCGGATCGGCTGGTTCCGCTCGGTATCGAACGTGCCGCATGCGTTCGCCGTCCAGTCCTTCGTCGCAGAGCTCGCCGCCGCGGCCGGCCGCGACCCGAAGGACTATCTGCTGGAGGTCATCGGTCCCGCCCGCCTCATCCGTCCGGAGATGCTGAGCGACACCTGGAATCACGACGAGTCGCCAGACCGGTATCCAGTCGACACCGGCCGCCTGCGGCGCGTCATCGAAACCGTGGCGCACGAGGCGGGTTGGGGCAAAACCCTGCCGAAGGGACACGGACTGGGGATCGCCGCCCATTACAGTTTCGTCAGCTACGTCGCGGCCGTGGTGGAGGTCGCGGTCGACGACAAGCAGGGGCTGGTCGTGCCTCGGATCGACATCGCCGTCGATTGCGGCGGGTGCATCAACCCGGATCGCGTGCGCGCGCAGATGGAAGGCGCCTGCGTGATGGGTTTGGGCGTGGCCATGCAGAACGAGATCACCTTCAGTGGCGGGCACCCGGATCAGGACAACTTTCACACGTACACGGTGCCGCGGATGACGGAAGCTCCGGCCGAGATCCATGTGACCATACTGCCGGGTGATTTCGGAAAGCCGCTCGGTGGCGTGGGCGAGCCGGGAGTTCCACCGATTGCGCCGGCGATCTGCAACGCTGTATTTGCGGCGACTGGAAAGCGGATCCGGCGCCTTCCAATAGGAGATCAGCTGAAAGCGTGAGTGGTCGGGTCGGAGGTCCTTCACATCGCCGATGTCAGCTCCGACGGCAGGTGACCGACGCCATTGAAGCCTTGCAACCCGCAACGGCCTTTGGCAAATACGGCTTCGGTGGTCGGCGGCGCCTGCCTGGCCATCAGGGCATGTTGCGCATCTGCTGGGCCGACACCGGCTTCATGTTCTCATTCAGGTGGTACATCACCCACAGCGATCCGGCCAGGGCGATGACGACCAGCACGAGCGTGAAGATCAGTGCCAGGAACGACCAGCCGCGCTCCGACTTCGTATTCATGTGCAGAAAGTAGATCACGTGGACCACGATCTGCGCGACGGCAAGGGTCAGGATAATCGTAATCGTCGCGCCGGAGCTGCTGAGCACCTTCCCCATCACGAGCCAGAACGGGATCACCGTCAGGACAGCGGCCAGCAGCAGCCCCGTCAGGTAGCCCTTCAGCGTCGCATGAAACGCGCCAGAATCGTGGCCGGGCCCGTCCGAGCCGGCATCATCGGTGTGCGCGAGGCTCGTGCCGGGCCCGCTCATGGAAGCACTCCCATCAGGTACACAAAGGTGAACACGCCGATCCAGACCAGGTCCAGGAAGTGCCAGAACATCGACAGGCACAGCAGGCGGCGCTTGTTGGCTTCAATCAGCCCGCGCTGCGCGACCTGAACCATCAGCGTGACGAGCCAGACGATGCCGAAGCTCACGTGCAAGCCGTGCGTACTCACCAGAGCAAAGAACGACGACAGGAACGCGCTGCGCTGCGGACCGTTACCCTCCGAAATCAGCTGAGCGAATTCGTACAACTCGATCCCGACGAAGCCGGCGCCCAGCAGCCCGGTGATGGCCAGCCAGAACAGCGTTCCGTCGCGCCGGTTTTGCTGGATCTGCAACACGGCGAACCCGTACGTGATCGAGGACAGCAGCAGCAGCGTCGTGTTGATCGCCAGAATCGGCAGATCGAATACATCGGCACCGGCAGGGCCGCCGGCGTAGCTGTGTCCCAGAACGCCGTAGCAAGCGAACAGGCACGCGAACACCAGCGTGTCGCTCATCAGGTACAGCCAGAACCCGAGCATGGTGGGGTGCTCTGGGTGGTAGTCCCGCTCGTAGAAGCGCGCCCCTGCGGTGGCGCCGGGCGGAACGCTTTGGCTCAAGGCGGCGGTCAACTCAGCCATGGGCGGCCAGCAAGCGCGTGCGCTCGCCTTCGACGCGGGCGACCTCCTCCGCCGGAACGTAGTAGTCGCGCTCGTAATCGAAGGTATGGAAGATCGCCGCACCGACCAGTGCGATGAACGAAGCAACCGCCAGCGGCCACATGTGCCAGATCAGCGCAAACGCACACACCGTGCTGATCAGGGCGAGCACGAAACCCGCGCCGGTGTTCTTCGGCATGTGGATCGCGACGAAACCGTCCAGCGGCCGCACGTAACCATGGTGCTTCATGTCGTGCCAGGCGTCGTCGGCGTGCACCCGCGGCGTGAACGCGTAGTTGTACAGGGGCGGCGGCGACGCGGTCGACCATTCCAGCGTGCGCCCGTTCCAGGGATCGCCGGTGACGTCCTTCAGAGACTCCCGGCGTTGGAAGCTGACGACCAGCTGGATCAGGAAAGACGCGATGCCCAACAGGATCAGAAACGCGCCGAATGCCGCGATCTGGAACCAGATTTGCAGCGACGCGTCCTCGAAGTGGCTCAATCGGCGCGTGACGCCCATCAGGCCCAGCACATACAAAGGTACGAAGGCGAAGTAGAACCCGATCAGCCAGAACCAGAACGAGCACTTGCCCCAGAACGGGTCGAGCTTGTAGCCAAAGACCTTTGGAAACCAGAACGTGATGCCGGCCATCGCGCCGAAGACGACGCCGCCGATGATCACGTTGTGGAAATGCGCCACCAGGAACAGGCTGTTGTGCAGTACGAAGTCGGCCGGCGGCACGGCGAGCAGCACGCCGGTCATACCGCCGATCACGAAGGTGACCATGAAACCAAGGGTCCACAGCATCGGCACCTCAAAGCGGATGCGGCCGCGGTACATCGTGAAGAGCCAATTGAATACCTTGGCGCCAGTCGGAATCGAGATGACCATGGTGGTGATGCCGAAGAACGAGTTGACGCTGGCGCCCGAGCCCATCGTGAAGAAGTGGTGCAGCCACACGAGATAGGACAGGATCGTGATGACCACGGTCGCATACACCATCGAGGCATAGCCGAACAGGCGTTTGCCGCAGAAGGTCGACACGACTTCGGAGAAGACGCCGAACACCGGCAGCACCAGGATATAGACCTCGGGATGACCCCAGATCCAGATCAGGTTGATGTACATCATCGCGTTGCCGCCGGCATCGTTGGTGAAGAAGTGCGTGCCGACGTAGCGGTCCAGCGCGAGCAAAGCGAGGCTCGCAGTCAGCACCGGGAAGGCGACCACGATCAGCACGTTGGTGCACAGCGCCGTCCAGGTGAACACCGGCATCCGCATCAGCGTCATGCCGGGCGCGCGCAGCTTCACGATGGTCGCGATCAGGTTCACTCCTGACAGTACGGTGCCCACGCCTGCGACCTGCAGCGCCCAGATGTAATAGTCGACGCCGACGTCGGGGCTGTACGCGAGCTCCGACAGTGGCGGATAGGCGAGCCAGCCGGTGCGGGCGAACTCCCCGACGAACAGCGACAGCATCATCAGTCCAGCGCCAAAGGTGGTCATCCAGAAGCTGAAATTGTTCAGAAACGGGAAGGCCACATCGCGCGCGCCGATCTGCAGCGGCACCACGAAATTCATCAGCCCCGTCACCAGAGGCATCGCCACGAACAGGATCATGATCACGCCGTGCGCCGTGAAGATCTGGTCGTAATGGTGTGGCGTCAGATAGCCCATCGCCGAGCCGAACGAGATCGCCTGCTGCCCCCGCATCATGATCGCATCGGCGAATCCCCGCAGCAGCATCACGATCCCGAGCACCACGTACATCACGCCGATCTTCTTGTGGTCGATGCTGGTGATCCACTCGCGCCATAGCGCGCCCCACGCGCGGAAGTAGGTCAGTGCGGCCAGCACGGCCAGAGCGCCGAGGACAACTCCGATGAAGGTCCCGATCAGGATCGGCTCGTGCAGCGGTATCGCCTCCCACGTGAGGCGGCCGAACAGCAGCGTCGGAAGGTCAGGATTCAATCTCGGCCTCAATGCGCGTTCATGGACATCATGTCCTTGATGCAGGTCGTGCCGGGTTCCACACAGCGGTTCAGGATGGCATCGTACAAATCGGTGGCGACGACCGCGTAGCGGCGCACCGGCTCCCGATCACTGGGACGCCGCAGCACCCGATAAGTCTCGCGGTTCAACTCGCTGCCCGCGTCCTTCGCCGTCTGTACCCAGCGATCGAAATCCGGAGCGGCCATCCCGTGGAATTTGAAATGCATGCCGGAAAACCCCTCGCCGCTGTAGTTCGCAGAAAACCCTTCGTACTGGCCGCTGTGGTTGATGACCGCATGCAACTGGGTTTCCATGCCCGGCATCGCATAGATCTGCCCCGCCAGGGCCGGAATGAAGAACGAGTTCATCACCGATTCGGCCGTGATGTGGAAATGGATCGGTACATCCACGGGAGCCGCCAACTCGTTGACGACAGCGATTCCCTGATCGGGGTACAGAAACAGCCATTTCCAGTCGAGCGCAACGGCTTCAATCGTCAACGGCTGCGTGCCGGCGGGGATCCCGCGGTTAGTGTCGACGCGGCTGAGCGGCCGGTAAGGGTCGAGTGTGCGCGTGCTGATCCACGTCACCGCGCCCAGCGCGATGATGATCAGCAGCGGCGCAGCCCAGATGACCAGCTCGAGCTGGATCGAATGGTCCCAATCGGGTGCGTAGACCGCCTGCGAGTTCGATTGCCGGTACCACCAGGCGAACACCAGGGTCAGCACGATCACCGGCACAATGATCAAGAGCATCAACACGGTCGAGACGACGAGCAGATGGCCTTGCTGGACCGCCACATAGCCCGATGGATTCAGCAGGACCAGGTTGCACCCGCTGAGCGCCATCGCCGCCAGCGCGGGCAGCACCCTGCGTGCAAACGTGATGAAAAACGCCGGTACCCGGGTTTCTTCTTCGCGTGGAAGGACCATAATCGGCACGCGTCGATCGATCGAGAGCGAGGAACGCCCCCCTCCGGGGCGAGTATCTTACAGTTGTGCCATACCGTGCCAGTAGGTGATCTGACGCGATTGCGCGAGCAGAAACGTTTTTTCACAATCAGGAACGACGCGGATGTCCAGCATCGTTGACCAGGCCCCCGCTTCTGCACCCGATGACGGCGCGCGCGACAGCATAGGTCATCGTGGGCCGGTCGCCCCTGGAGACATCGCGGTCGGCGTCGTCATCGGGCGAACGTCCGAATACTTCGATTACTTCGTCTACGGCATCGCCTCGGTGCTGGTGTTCCCATCGGAGTTCTTCCCGTTCGAAGCACGCCTGGAGGGAATTCTTTACTCGTTCGTGATCTTCTCGTTCGCGTTCATTGCGCGCCCGCTCGGATCGATCGCATTCCTGGCGATCGAGCGCCGCTACGGACGTGGCCCCAAGCTGACGGCCGCCCTGTTCCTGCTGGGCACGTCGACCGCCGGCATCGCGTTCGTGCCGGGCTACAGCTCGCTGGGATTCCTGGCGATCGTGCTGCTGTCGATCTTTCGCGTGACTCAGGGGTTGGCGCTCGGCGGCGCGTGGGACGGCATGCCGTCGCTGTTGGCGTTGAGTGCTCCGAGCCAGAAGCGAGGCTGGTACGCGATGATGGGCCAGTTGGGCGCACCGGTAGGTTTCATCCTGGCGGCTGCGCTGTTCTCGTATCTATACGCGAACCTGTCTTCCGAGGACTTTCTGTCCTTCGGCTGGCGCTACCCGTTCTTTGTCGCTCTGGCGATCAACGTCGTGGCCTTGTTCGCCCGGCTGCGGCTGGTGGTCACCGACGAGTTCGATCAGTTGTTCGCCGAGCGCGACCTGACGCCCGCCGAAGACCGCGAATTCTTCAGGTCGCAAGGCTATGTGGTGATCATCGGCGCGTTCGGCGGGCTGGCCAGCTACGCGCTGTTTCACCTCGTGACCGTGTTTCCGCTGTCCTGGATCCTGCTGTATTCGAGCCAGTCGATCAGCCAGTTCCTGGGCGTCCAGATCCTTGGCGCGCTTCTGGGAGCCGCCGGTACCATCGTGTCCGGTCTGATCGCCGATCGCATTGGACGGCGCCCCACGCTTGGACTGCTGGCGACTCTGATTGCGGTGTTCAGCGGCTTTGCACCCACGCTGCTGGACGGCGGGACGTTGGGGCAGGACATGTTCATCCTGATTGGATTCACCCTGCTGGGTCTTTCCTACGGGCAGGCCGCGGGTGCCATGAACTCGAGTTTCGAGCCAAGATTCCGCTACACGGGCGCCGCGCTGACCGCGGACCTTGCCTGGCTGATCGGTGCCGGCTTCGCGCCGTTGGTGGCCTTGGGTCTGTCCTCCCACTTCGGGCTCGCGTATGTCAGTCTGTACCTGCTTTCCGGCGCCGCGTGCACCCATGCGGCCCTGTGGCTCAGTCGTTCGATGAAAGCCCGGGACTGAGCGAGCAGGCTGGCGACCGGGCTTCGCTAACTCAACAACGGCGATCGCATGGGACTGGATCACGTCAAGGCTGGGCGCGCCCTGCCCGATGATTTCAACGTGGTGATCGAGATCCCGATGAACGCGGATCCGATCAAATACGAGGTCGACAAGGAGTCAGGGGCGATCTTCGTCGATCGGTTCCTGGCCACCGCGATGCACTATCCCTGCAATTACGGCTACGTTCCACGCACGCTGTCGGACGACGGCGACCCGGTCGACGTGCTGGTGATCACCCCCTTCCCGCTACAGCACGGGGTGGTGGTTCGGTGCCGGCCGTTGGGCGTGCTGGAGATGAAGGACGAAGCCGGGGGCGACCAGAAACTGCTCGCAGTTCCGATCGACAAAATCCTGCCCTGGTACAAGCACTGGGCGTCGCCGTCGGACATTGCGCCGGAGCGGCTCGCGCAGATCCAGCACTTCTTCGAACACTACAAGGATCTGGAGCCCGGCAAGTGGGTGAAGATCAGCGGCTGGTCCGGGCCCGATCGCGCGCGTGAATTGATCATGCAGGGCGTCGCCGATTACAAAGCTGCGAGCGACAAATAGCCCAACCCGGCCCACAGCGGCTGGATCGCCAGCAGCGAGGGGCGCAGGCGACTCAACCGCCGCTCAGCGCCTGCACGATCAGGACCTCGTCGGTTGAGCTCAACGGCTGGCGCAGGTCGAACAGCTGATGCCCGTTGACGAAGAAGCGGATGTGCGGTCGCATCCGGTCCTGTTCGTCGATCATCCGGAAACGGATCCCGGGGTACTTCCGGTCCAGGTCCTCGAGCACCGCGGCCAGTGTCGCGCCAAGCGCTTCGACCTGACGTTGCCCCGTGTACGAGCGCAACGGCGCCGGTATCAGGACGTTCATCGCGTGCCTCGGGCGGGCTAGCCCAGCTGGCCCGCCTCCACCGCGTAGATCTCGGGCAAGTGCTCCGCGATCCGGACCCATTGCCGGCCTTCGTCGCGGCTGCACCACAGCTGTCCGCTGGTCGTGCCGAAGTACAGTCCGACCGGATCGTCGCGGTCGGTGGCCATCGCCTGCCGCTTGACGGTCCACCATGCGTTTCGCTCCGGCAGGCCCGAAGCGAAACGGCGCCAGGTCTTTCCGGCGTTACGGGTGGCGTATGAAGCCGGTATCCCGTCGGGGCTGGTGCGTGGCCAGACGGTCGAGCCGTCCATCGGAAACACCCACGCGGTATCCGCGTTGCGCGGGTGCACCACGAGCGGAAACCCGATGTCGCCCACGCGCTTGGGCATGCTTCGCCCGACGCGCACCCATTGGTTCGACGGCCGGTCGATCCGGTAGATGCCGCAGTGGTTCTGTTGATACAGCCGATCCGGATTGCTGGGACAGATCCGCACGCAATGAGGATCGTGGAAGGCCAGATTGGAAGCATCGAGCCCATCGACGACCTCCATCCCCGCCGCAATGGGCGTCCAGGTCAGGCCCCGGTCCACCGTTTCGTGCACACCACCCCCCGACATCCCGAAGTACAAGTGCGCCGGATCGCGCGGGTCGACGATGATCGAATGCAGTTTCGGTCCGTCCGGTGTGCCGTCCTGCGCCGTCCCCATCCACTTCCGAAACTGCGGGTCATCGTTGATCCCGGAAAACGGCTCCCAGGTCACGCCGCCGTCTTCGGACCGGAACAGTCCTTGTGGCGAGGTTCCCGCATACCACGTGTTCGGCTCGCTTGGGTGGCCGGGTGTCAGCCAGAACGTGTGATCCACCGTGCGGCCGGGCTCCCCACCGGCGGCCTTGGCGAACGCCGGCGGCCGCGCAGCTTCTTTCCAGGTGCGGCCGATATCCGTCGAGCGGAAGATCGTAGGTCCCAGATGGCCGGTTTTCGCCGCTGCCAGCAGCGTGCGGCCGTCGCGCGGGTCAAGCACCACATGGTTGACGATGTGGCCGAGAAAATGCGGCCCGTCGGGCGTCCATTTCTTGCGCGCCGCATCTGCGCGATACAACCAGGCACCTTTGCGCGTGGCAATCAAGACCACGACCGTCGATTTCGGCTTGGAACGAGAAGCCGCCTGTGCCCGCGCCGCAGTTGCCGGCCTCCGAGGTTCGGTGGTGGTTCGCGCCATGATCACTCCTTTGAAATTGCGATGCCCCGCTGTTTAGTCGAATGGCGGGATCTCAAATCGACACCCGCTCCCATCAGGATCGGCAGTGCCTCTGTGGCTGGTCGGGCCGGCTTCCTTAAGTCGTCCATCCGGCCCAAGCCGGAAGCGTCTTTCTCCATTCCGTCCGAGCACGCCCGTTGATAGCTCTTATTGGCCCGGGCTACGGGGGTAAATCGCGGTCTTGCCCGGCGCTCGCCTGTGCTGATATGGCGCCAAGGCGCATCCGATGACCTGCCAATGCCCGTGTCCCATGATGATCTGACGGAGCTCGCGGCGCAGCTGCACGAGGCCTCGCAGGAGCAAGCCGCCGACCGCTACCCCCGGTGGTCGGCTCTGTCTCTGAAGGCGGCCGCCACGCTCCGAGAGATTGTAGAACCGGCCCGCGAGGGGCGTGGCCTGCGGGCCAGGGGTCGGTGGGCCCGCGTTCGCCGATTGCTTTGGTGGGCGCTGAACCCTGGCGGCCCGCGATAGCCGGAGCCCGGCGACAAACCGGCGATTGCTGGGCACTTAGAGTCGCAGCCTGAACGTCACGCGCAATTCGCGCGGTTCGCCCGGGTGCACGGCCACTCCGTCCGGCGCCGTGGGACCGGCCGGCGACAGTCGGTAGTTCTGCTCGTACGCGATGTCGAAGTATTGCCGATTCAGAACATTGAGCACGTCGAGCGCCACGTCGAAGTGGCGCGAAAGTTCGGCCTGCATCCGCAGGTTGATCACGGTCGATGAAGGAGTCGTCAGTTTTCCCTCCTGCGAGAGCGGATAAGAACCGATAAATCTCGTTTCCATGCCGATCGACCATGGGCCCAGGCCTTGCACCGTCGCCCGCACGACTCCGACCTTGGGAACGGCGTTCGGGATGAAGCTGCCAAGCTGCCCGTTGTCGTTGTCGACGGCGTAACGCGTGTGGGTCCAGGCCAGGTCGGCATCGAGCAGGAAATTGCGGCTGGCCGTGAAGTGGTTGTTCCATTCCACTCCGTAGCGCCGGCTGGCTCCATTGGGGCTCGTGCTGCCGATATCGGAGTCGGGGTTGTAGACCAGCTCCGAGTCGCTGTTCAGGCTCCATAGCGCAATAGAGCTCTGCACGCCGCTGATCGCCTCGGTGCGCACCCCGACCTCCTTGCCCGTGGCCCCCACCAGCGCCGGAACCCTCGAGGCCGTCTGCAGTGTCGTCGGATCGATCCTGTCGATCACCCCGCGCGCATCGTTGCTGTGAAAGCCCTTGCCCCAGTTCAGAAAGAGCTCCGTCCGCGACCAGGGACCGAAGATCAGCGACAGGCTCGGCAAAGTCTTGCTGCCGCTCGCGGTGCCGCTGTTTTCGGCTGAGACGATCGCGGTCATGTTCATCGCGATCAGCTGCTGTCGAAGCCCCGCCTGGCTGCGCAGCCACGGCGTCCAACGGACCGTGTTCTGCAGCCACACCCCGCCCTCGGTCTCGCCGACCTCGTCATCGCTGACCGGTTCGAATTCAAGTCGCGCCTCGGTGTTCGAAAGGCGCAGGTGGATGTTGTCCCGGCGCAGTTGCAGGCCGGCTTCGGTGATCGACTCGAGCCCGAACGGTCGGCCGTTCCAACCGTGCACCACCTGCCCGCCGAAGAAATCGCGGTGTTCCCATTGCTCGAATTGATCCCCCGTGGTCGGGCGCAGTTCGAAGAAGCTGAAATCGGAGAACAGCTGCAGCCGATAGCGCTGCGCGTAGACGGACACTCGGGTATAGCCTTGCGCCGCGATCTCGTGCCATTCACCCGAGACGATTTGGCGCCCGGTGCCACCGCCGTCCGTTGGATCCACGGCGGAGAATCGCCCGAGCTGGCCGGACTGAATCGCTGCCAACGGCACCTGGTCGGTCGAGTTCCAGCGCGCGTCGTAGTAGGTTGCGTCGAGCGACCAGCCCTCGGCGGCGTCCCCATCACTCAGTCGGACCAGGCTGTTGATTTTGTTCAGCTCTTCGGCAGTGGTCCAGGGGCCGTTGTAACCCTCCAGCTCGACCGCGCCAAGGACGGTTGGGCCGCGGTCTGCGGCCGTGAGCGGGGCGTCGGCGCTGTCGGCCGGGACCAGGCGCTTCACAGGGATCGAGCCAGCCACCAGCGCGCGGCGATAGTCGAACGATCCCGCCGTGACGCTGGCGAAACTTTGATCGAGGCTCGTTCGGTACCGGATATTCACGGCGCCCGCAGCGGAGAAATCGCCAGATTCGGCGCTGTAAGGCCCCTTGCGGTAGTCGACGCGCTCGATCAGTTCCGGAATCAGGTAGTTCAAATCGGTGTAGCCCTGGCCATGCGCGTTGGTGGGCATGTTCACCGGCACACTGTCCAGATGGGTCGCCAGATCGGTGCCGTGATCCAGGTTGTAGCCTCGGAGGAAATATTGGTTGGCCTTGCCGTCGCCCGAGTGTTGCGTAACGATCAGCCCTGGGACGGTCTCGAGCACCTCTGCCGGGCGAAGCAGCGGAAGGTCCCGGAAGATCGCTCCGTTGACGCTTCCCTGCGAAGCAGCGTCCGTCGTCCCGACGCCGTTGTCGTAGTGACCTTGAACGACGATTTGGGGCACGTCCGCTGCGGCCGAATCCAGCGCAAGGCTGTCCGTACGCTCCGAGGCCCCTGGCAACGAAGCACCCTGCCCCAGCGCCCCAGACGAGAAAAACACCGCGCCGGCCAGCAGCGCGGCGGTCCACCCGGCCGACGGCCCGCTCAAGCCGCCCCGGCACCGTCCTTGGCCGACGGCAGGACGATGGTGAAGACGGCCCCCCCTTCAGGCGCATTGGCGACGCCAATGCTTCCATCGTGGTCGCGAACGATCGCCTCGGTGATCGACAGGCCGAGGCCAGTTCCACGGCCCACCGGCTTGGTCGTGAAGAACGGGTCGAAGACACGCGGCAGATCCTGTTCCGCTATGCCATGGCCGATATCCTGGATCGTCACCACGATTCGATCGTCCTCCCGCCGCGCCCCGATCGTCAGCCGGGGCGCGGGGATCTGTTCCATCGCATCGAGCGCGTTCTGCACCAGATTGACGATCACCTGGTGCAGATGACCTTCGTAGCCCAGCACCACCAGCTCCTGCGGGACCTGCCGTACGAGCTCGATCCGGCGCCGCGCGCCGCGCGTTGCCCAGCGGGTTGCATTATCGACGAGCTGATCCAGCCGGATCGGCTCGCGCGTGCCCTTGTCACCCGAGCTGTAGCGGCGCAGATCCTGCACGATGTGGCGCATCCGCTCGACGCCCTCGACAGTACCGTCGATCAATGGCCCCAGATCGTTCATCAGGCGGTCGATGCGCAGCTCGGAGCGCAGGCGCCGCAGCTCGTCGAGGCTTGCGCCTCCGCCGACGGCGTCGAAGTAGGTCCGGATCTTGCCGCCGTAATCGAGCAGCGTGTACACGTTTGAATACACGAATCCGATCGGGTTGTTCAACTCGTGCGCGACTCCCGCGATCAATCTTCCAAGCGAAGCCAGCTTCTCGGAGTGGATCAACTGCTGTTGGGTGCGCTTCAACTCGTGGTGGGCGGCCTGAAGCGACTCATAGGCCCTGCGCAGTTCGCCCACCGGTCGGCCGATCAACACCATGCCATTGAACTTGCCGCGCTGGTCGCAGCGCGCGGTGCAGTTGACCGCGAGCGGAACCGCGCCCGCTCGGCCGCGCAAGGACACCTCGCAGTCGTGGACCGGCTGAGTGCGGATGGTGGCGAGATTGGATTCGACCAGCGCCCGATGCTCAGGCACGAAAAGGTCCACCAGGGGCCGCTGTTTCAGCTCGGTCTCGGGCTGACCGATCAGTTCCTCGAGCGCCCGATTCACCTGCAGCACCCGGCCGCGCGCGTTGCAGACAACCAGCACGTCCGAGATGGACGATATGACGCCGGAGATGAACTGCTGGGCGTCCTCCAGGGCCTGGTTCTTGCGCTCCAGGTCGACTTCATAACGGATGAGGTCCGCGTAGACCTCATCCATCTTGCGGATGACGTCGACCCACGCCGCCTCGCTCCACTGAGGCAGCTCGGGCCAATCCTTCCCGGCGACGCTTTCGAAAAGGCCAGGATCGGCTGCGGGGTTGATCTCTTTCACCGGTGCCACCCTGGCGGTCGGCTGGGCGTCGACACTTGGCTGGTACTAGCCGGTCAGCACCCCGTCGGCGATTCCGATTCGATAGACCATATAGCAGCCAAGTCCGACGTTCAGCAAGCCCACGATGCCCGACAGTCCGCTGTGCGCCCAATCGAGGTAACGCGCGGACAGACGCAGCGGGACGGCAATCACCGCCGACAGCAGCATCATGCCAAGGATTGATCCGACGCCGAAAATCAAGATGTAAACGAAACCCCACGCCACCGATTTCACCGCTTCCAGGCTCAGCAAGACAAGCGCGGCGGAGCCGGCCAACCCGTGGACCATGCCGACCAGCAGCGCGCGCGCCGGAAACCCGGCCGGATGGTGGTGCTGGTGCGCGGTGTCATCGTGGCGGGATCGCCCGTCGCGATGCGAGTGTGCGTGGAAGTGAGCCACTCCGTCCCGGTGGTGATGCGCGTGAAAGTGCACGCGGTCATGCCGCAGTCGAAGCAGCACATCCACCCCGAGCGCCACCAGCATGAAACCCACCGCCAGCTCCAGCAGCTGCGATGTGTGGGCGGACATCGCAAACCCGAGCGCCAGCACGACGCCCCCGCACAACATCAGCGTGATGGTGTGACCGACCCCCCAGGCCGCGCCCTGCCGCATCGTCTGGCCCATCGAGCTGCTGCGCGTCGCAAGGGTTGCCACCGCCGCCAGGTGATCGGCTTCCATCGCGTGCCTCATTCCGAGCAGCAAGCCCAGCAGAAGGATGGATGCGATGGTCATCGCTCGACCTCGGCCCGCACCGCTCTTTCGGCAAGAAGCGACTTGAGCCAGGCGTACCAGCCTTCCATGCCCTCGCCGGTGGTCGCCGACACCAGGTAGATGCGCGCGCGCGCATTGACGCGGCACGCATGGTCGACACAGCGCTGAACGTCGAACTGCACATGCGGCAGCAGATCGATCTTGTTCAGCAGGACCACGTCGGCCGCCTGGAACATGTGCGGGTACTTGAGCGGTTTGTCGTCGCCTTCGGTGACCGACAGGATCACCACCTTGGCGCGCTCGCCCAGGTCGAACAACGCAGGGCAGACGAGATTTCCCACGTTTTCGATCATCACGACGGAGCCGACCGGCGGCTGCAGCACCTCCAGGCCGCGGGCCAGCATCTCGGCGTCCAGGTGGCAGCCGGTGCCCGTATTGATCTGAACCGCCTTGCAGCCGGTGGCGCGAATTCGCTCGGCGTCATAGGTGGTGGCTTGATCTCCTTCGATCACGTTGATTCGGGCCTGGCCCGCAAGGTCGCGAATCGTGCGCTCGAGCAGCGTCGTCTTGCCGGAACCCGGCGAGCTCATCAGATTCAGCGCAACGACCTCCCGCCCCGCGAACCAACCCCGGTTCCGCTCGGCCGCCAGCTGATTCTTGGCCAGAATCTGCCGTTCCAGGTTCACGACTTGCGCGCGGCCGCGCGGCTGCACAGGGTCATCCGCGTGCCAATGATCGTGCTGGTGAGCATGCTGATCGTGATCGTGCGCGTAGCCGTGATCGTGGTTGTGGCCGTGATCGTGCGCGTGGCCGTGATCGTGGTTGTGGCCGTGATCGTGGGCGTGGCCATGATCGTGCGCGTGGTCGTGATCGTGGGCGTGGTCGTGACCGTGGGCGTGGCCGTGATCGTGCGCGTGGCCGGGACCGTGGTCGTGGCCGTGATCGTGGTCGTGG